>Ga0326728_10000933_pt1 | contig 108413 bp, 86 predicted proteins | sample MB3enrmetagenome_FD_207602 | JGI IMG/M metagenome (GOLD analysis project Ga0326728, IMG submission 207602) | Lab enriched peat soil microbial communities from McLean, Ithaca, NY, United States - MB31MN | ecosystem: Environmental > Terrestrial > Soil > Wetlands > Peat | place: USA: New York... | reverse complement strand
ATTCAGCACGGCGGTTGTCCTCCTCAGTGATTTGAGTTCTTTGCCCAAAGGCTTTATATCACTTTAGGAGTTCTCAGCCGCCCTCTCTTTCCTTTTCCCTTTACACACTTTATGCCGCACTACCCCGCGTGGCGATCTCCAATCACCGCCTCGTCTCCCTCGAAGGAAGACAAGTTACCTCCCGTTGGAGAGACTCCGCGCATGGCAACCAGCAACGCCTGATGACCCTGGCGGTCGAGGAGTTCTTGCGCCGCTTCCTGCTCCACGTGCTTCCCCCGGGATTCGTGCGCATCCACCACTTCGGCTTTCTTGCCCACCGACGGCGCGCCGCTCTCTTGCCCCTTTGCTTCCAGTTCCTGGGGCGACCGACCGACTTGCCATCCGTCCCAGAACAGCCGTCAGAGAATGCGGAAGGTTCATCGCTCACGTTGCCTTCTACCTCCCACTGGTCCTGTCCCCAATGCGGCGGCCCCATGATTATTCTGGAGCGACTCACCGCGGCGGAAATGTGCCTGCGCTCTCCACCGCTCGACCTTCCGAGGCTCTCATGAAATATGGCATCTCGACTCGACCCCACTGCGTCCGCTCACCACGCCCGCCGTCTCGTGTGCCTGCTCACGTGTCGGCAACCCCTCCCTCCTCGCCCTTTCCCTTCACACCATTTCCAAGGAAACGCGCGTCGACAGGTAGCGCTCACTTCCTCCCCCGCAATCGACCATCCCACGTGTCTTTTTATCCCACGGCAGGGCCCCTGAAACCCATTCAAAACCCATAATTTGCCCGCGTCCGCCGCAAACACGGGCGGCTTCGTTCAAGTCGCTGTATCGAACGCGCGCCGGGCGAAGTTTCTGCTACTCCGCAGCCTGGTCCCGCCGGCGCGCGTCCGATACAGCCCTAAGACTTTGTGTGCGCCCCCGGTACCCATGATGTCAGCAGGAGCCGTTGAGGAAATCTTGGTTTACGGAGAGGTTTTACTGCTGACATCACTTCCGCGAACCCCTCCCCTGGCGCATCTCCTGTTAAACCTACGGTCGTTGACTTGTCGATACACGCGGCGTATTCTGTCGTCATTCCGGAGTTTCCCTGCATCTTGGTGTAAGGCAATCGCCTCATGATCGGCAAGACCGTTTCCCACTATCGCGTACTCGAAGAGCTCGGCAGCGGCGGCATGGGTGTGGTCTATAAGGCCGCAGACACCACGCTGGGCCGTCAGGTCGCTCTCAAGTTCCTGCCTGAGGAATGGAGCAAGGATAGTCAGGCCCTGGAACGCTTCCAGCGCGAAGCCCGTGCCGCCGCGGCCTTGAACCATCCCAACATCTGCACGATTCACGAGGTCGGCGAGCATGCAGGCCAGCCCTTCATCGCTATGGAACTGCTGGAGGGGCAGACGCTGAGGCAGCGCCTCGCCGGGAAGCCGCTCAAGACGGGCGAAGTGCTGGACCTGGCGATTCAGATCGCCGATGCGCTGGACGCCGCCCACGCCAAAGGCATCATCCATCGGGACATCAAACCAGCGAATATCTTTGTCACCCAGCGCGCCCAGGCCAAGATTCTCGACTTCGGCTTGGCGAAGTGGACGGGTGTAAGGGCGGGTTTGAGACATGCCCCTAGCGGCGAGGCGACGGCTGCGGCGGAAGAATCGCTGACCAGCACGGGGATGGCGGTGGGGACGTTCCAGTACATGTCGCCGGAGCAGGCGCGAGGCGAGGAACTCGATACCCGCACGGACCTGTTCAGTTTCGGCGCGGTGCTGTACGAAATGGCGACGGGTTCCCCCGCCTTTTCGGGGACAACTTCGCCGCTCATCTTTGACGCAATCCTGCACCAAGCGCCTACCTCGCCAGTGCGTTTGAATCCCGAATGTCCGGCGGAGTTGGAACACATCATCAACAAGGCGCTGGAGAAGGACCGCAAGGTGCGCTACCAGACGGCGGCAGACCTGAAAGCCGACCTGGAGCGCCTGAAGCTCGACACGGACTCTGGGCGAGCGGCGAGTTTAGTGCCGGTCCCCCCATCGACGACTCGCTTACGAGGACGTTGGCGTGGGGCGGTAATCCCCGTGACTGGCGCAGCCCTCCTCGCGGCGGCGACCATTGGCTACTGGCTTTCCCGCCCTCCGCGTGCTCTCGGCGCTCCCAAAGCGCTGGCGGTGGTCTCCATTGAGAACATGACGGATGACCGCTCCCTGGAGTGGCTAGACCGGGGTGTGACTGAACTGCTCACCACGGACTTGGCGCAAGCGAAAACGCTTCAGGTCATTTCGACTGAGCGGGTGCGCGAGCTGATCAACCGCCGGACGAAGGGCGAAGGGCGGTTGCCGCCCGGCGAATCGCAGGCCGTGGCCAAGGAAGCGCACGCCGACATGTTCCTGAGCGGCTCGTTGCTAAAGATGGGCTCGCGATTGCGCCTGGACCTGCGCGCCCAAGACACAGCCAGCGGGGTGCTACTTTTCGCCGACAAGGTGGAGGGCGCGGACGCCCAGGCGGTCTTTGGTATGGTGGATCAAGCGACCGCCGGCATCCTGACGCGGCTCGCGCCCAGGGAAGAAGCCACGCGATCCAACGTCGGCGCCGGCCTCACGGCCAATCTTGAGGCCCTCCACGCCTACGAGGAGGGCGTCAGCTACCTGGACCGGCAGGTGCCGGACAAAGCAGCCAAAGCACTTCGGCGGGCCACGGAACTGGACCCGCAATTCGCTATGGCGTACTACTGGCTTTCGGGTGCACTCTGGTTCGACTTTCCCGCTTCGCGGCAGGCCATGGCTCGCGCCGCCGAGTTGGCCGACCGCTTACCGCTGCCGCCTTTCCAAAAGCTCCTAATCCAGTCCGGAAGGCTAGTTTCCGATGGGCGCCTTCAGGAGGCTGAGCAGGTGACAGAAGCAGCCGTGCGCGAGTTCCCCCGCGAAATTGAACCGCTCATGGCTCTTCGCGGGGTCATGGAGATGGGTTGGAGATGGGGGGAAATGAGGCCGATCCTCGAAGAAGTTGTCCGTTTGGATGATCGGCAGGTATTTGCCTATAACGAACTTGCGTACGCTTACGGGTTGGAGGGAGATCTCCCCCACGCCCTGGCAACCCTCGACCGTTACGCCGCCCTGGTCCCGTCCAACGATCCCAACCCGGTCGGTATCCGTGGCGATGTGCTTGCGATGAATGAACAGTTCGAAGAGTCGATTGCGGCCTATCGCAAGACGGAAGAATTGGACCCGGCGCTGTCTGGTTTATGTGCCGATGACATTGCACTGGTGCACCTGTATCAGGGCAAGTATTCGCTGGCGGAAGCAAGCGCGAAGTCGGCCTACGAAAGAAGTGACGTGGCCGGACGGGCGCTGCTGGCCAGTGCGCTGGGTGACCTCGAGGTGGGCCGCGGACGGCTGGACCGCGCAGCAGCCCGGTACGAAGAGTCGGCACGCCTCTATGCGACGACGAACCCGGTTCGGTCTTCCGCACCTTTGTGGAAGGCGGGGCAGATCTATTTCGAGCAAGGGCAGCCTGAAATGGCGCTGACGCTGGCACGGCGAAGCACATCACCCTGGGCAGCCGGACTTCGCGGCACGGCCTATCTGCTCATGAAGAAGGACGCTGAGGCGGAGAAGGAGTTTGCTGTCTTGAGGGCGTCGGTGGCGCCGCTGGTGGGTGATTACATGGGCGGGAAGAGGGTGGAATTTCATCGTTTCCAGGCCGCTGCCTATGCAGGCCAGTGGCAGAAAGTAATCGCAAGCTGGCCACAGCTTGCCGGCCAATATCGGGACCTATTCTCCTTGGATGTCGGCCGCGCTTATCTCCAAATGGGTATGCCCTCTGACGCCGAGCGTCACTTGAGGTTCACAATGCTGGCGCAGCGCATGTGGGGCAATGATGACTATATAGCTTCCGCAAGTTTTCTCTCCTACACGCTGGCAAACTTCTACCTGGGTAAGCTCCTGGAACAGAGCGGCAAGAAAGCCGAAGCCATCGACGCTTACCGGGAATTCATGAGCCATTTCGAGAATTCCACCGCCAAGCTGCCGCAAATCCCCGAAGCCCGCTCCGCCCTGAAGCGCCTCATGTGAGGCTCGTCGCTTCGTGCGTCCAGGACCTCCTGCGCCGCATGAACTTCTCGCCGCAAGGTACGCCGCGTCTTTTGGCTCCCCATTATCCTGGGTGCCAGGCAACTGGTATCCCTACCGCGACCGCTACGTTTGCTATCGCATCTGGCAGTGGCGCTATTATGATCTAAATGTGGGGAGTGAAGACAAGCAGCGGGATGTGAAGATTCACCATTCACTATTCATAATTCAGAGATTCTGCTTTTCCTAGCTTTCGCTCAGCGACGTGGGCAGTTGCACGAGGGCGTCCGCGGGCCGGAAGGCGGGGCGGCTTTGCGGGTCGCGCCAGTTGTCGAGCATCGCGACCTGCTGCGCGCAGGAGATGGTGCAGCGCGGCGCGCACGACTTCTGGGTGTGATACTCGTGTTCAAGATGCTGGCGGGTGTATCTCTCGAGTGGAATGGCCGGATATCCACGCTGCTGGGAGCAATAGTGTACCAGCCCATCCTCGCAGACATAGAGGTAGCGGCTGCCGGCTCGGCAGCGCCACTCGTTCCCCAGTCCGCGAGAAATATTCTTCTGGAACTGGTTGAAGCGTGAGTAGGAACGCTTGCCCATTTCCATGATCTGGGCAAAGAGTTGTTGCTGGTGCTCACTGAGCGGCTTGAGCTGCCCTCCGTGGTCGTGGAGGATGCCCACGGTGCTCGTGAATCCGAGCTCGAGTGCCCGGCGCGCCACCTCCAGAGCGTCGTCGGGGTTGCGCACGGGACTTCCCAGGACGGAGTTGATATTCACCTGGAAGATAGCGTAACGGGCAAGCAGCCGGAGCTTGCGGTCCAAAACCCGCAGGCTCTTCTTTGAAATTTCATCGGGCATTACGTTGTCAATGCTGATTTGCAAATGGTCGAGCCCGGCTCGATTCAGGTGCTCGATGCGCTGGGGAGTGAGCAAGTAACCGTTCGTGATCATACCGGCCAGAATCCCGCGCCTGCGGGTGTGGTGAACGATTTCTTCCAGCTCGGGGTGCAACAGCGGCTCGCCGCCACTGATCGTGACGATGGTGGTTCCCAGCGTTGCCAGCTGGTCGATGCGGCGGAACATTACCTCGAGCGGGATGGGTTTCGTGAATTTGTCGTATTCGTTGCAATAAGCGCAAGAAAGATTGCATCGTCGAATGGGAATTAGGTGGGCGAGAACAGGATGCTTGGTTGAGAGCAATCCCTTGGCGATCATCCGCCATTCGCGAAGGCGAGTATTCCAGAAGCGCAGTTTCCTACGAAGGGTAATTTGGTCCATTCGGGTCAGAGGAACCTTCCTCGTGCCGCCTGGCTGCGGAGTCGGGGTGTCCAATTCTCTCCACACGGCCTACTCTGCCAAGTGGTCAGTTCTTACAAAACGCGTCCGGCACCAGCCATAAGCAACGAGTCAGAACTAGGTTAAAGATTAATTCGTCGTTTGCGGGATGACAACGGACGAAGTTCGAATGGCCGAAAATCAAGGATGAATTGCAGATCTTGGCGGTCGGGCGCAAGAAAATGCCTCCGCAAACCGAACAGAGTTCTGGAACCGTCAGGAAACCTTCGCTTCGCCGCTTCCGCACTTGCTTTTGTTCCACACTTTGGGCAGTGTAGGAGAACGCTCTGTCCTTAGCTCATCAAGATGTCCGGTTTTTGTAGCACGTGATCTGTCCGGTTTTGTTTTTTGTTCGCTCACTTCTGTCGGCCTACCGGCTCCCCCTCCCTTAGCTGCGAACATTCCCCCATTTATACCTTTCCAGTAATATCGCATTTATTACCCAATTAGAAGCATAGCATTCTTGGTTTTTGCTCTTGCTTCCGCTGTTGGCCTTGCCTGGAGCGAAGCGCAGGGCAAGGCCGACGGCGACCGCCTCCCGACGTGTCGACGTCCGCCCGCCGGAAGGTGGTCGCTGCAGGTCGCTTGACCTCCCCTTCGCCGGCCCCTCGGGCCACGCCGGGGCGGCTCCCAGCGGAACGCCCTGGAGCGTGTACCGTCCTACCACGTGCGGGCCGTGCACAATGCTGACCTGACCATCGAGGTGCTCACAAAGGGTCACCCGGCAACCCGCCAGGGTCCCTCGCCAGCGCGTCTGCTCGATCCCCCCTCACGCTGGGGTTCTGAGACAGCCTCCTTGGGGGAGAGGGCGGTCCCGCCCTGCGGCACTGGGTGAGGGGGCGTGCGGGAGACAACGTAACGGTAGTTTTGTGGTAGGCCCTCAGCCACCGATATCTCGGCTCCAAACTGCCCCTGTTCAAGATGGAACGAAAGGCTTAAGTTCCCTCTCGAAGTCCGCCTGGCTAACAAGCTCGCCATCATTCAGGCGGCTTAAGAGCTTTTCGATTGCATCTTTGGCTTGGCCCTTTCGATAGGCTCGGATGAAACCATCAAAGAAATGCTCTCCTGCCATGGCACGGCTGATTTCGGCCTGCTTGTTGTGATCTTGCAACTCCGTGAAATAGACAACGCGGTATTTCCCGGAGTAGGTGGCCTCCTTGTAGACCTCAAACATGATCTTGTCAGATTCGAATGGCATGGAACTCCTCGGGGCTGGGGGCTGTGTAAAAACACACGTGCGCTGTATTTCTATTGCTTTCCTAAGCCCTCTAATTTTGATACCAGAGTTGCTGGCGGCGGTCAATGCAAAGCTTGATTCAATGGCCAGAATTCTCATCGCCCTTAGGGGAATGGTACCGCCAGCACCGAGTCCCGGGTCCCGGGTCCCGAGTCCCTGGTCCCTAGCCTTCGGCCCGGATGGCGTTGACGCCCACGAGCGTCTCGACTTCATAAGGCGCGGGCGGCGGCGCTACTACCGGTAACGTTTCGAGTCCGGCCCGGAGCTTCGCTTCAAACTCCTTCAGCTTCGCATCGATCTCGCCCTGCTTCTCCTTGCGGCGGATCATGTCTTCGCGATAGCGCTTCAGGAAGTAGCTGATGGTTTCCACACGAATCTTGATCGAGCCTGTCGGCTTGTTTTCGTCGATATCCTTGAACGAGAAGTAAGGCGTGCCGGACTTGGTTACGGTTTCCTCGACCGCCGTGTAAATCGGCGCGTCGTGTCCGCACTTAAAGCTGGAAAGCTCCAGAGCCACCAGGTTGGGATGGCGAGCCGTGTACTTGGCAGCCCAAATCTTTTGCGAGGTGTTTTCACTATAACTGTTTTTCCACGCGTCGCGAATGTCCATGGGATGCTTGATGACCCCCGCCTTCATATCTTCTTCGAAAAGCGGGAAGATGATGTCATCGTCAATAGGAAGCGATTGCAGGGTCAGAACGGGGTAGCCGATTTTCTGAAACTCTTCCAGGATTTCGTGGTTGATACCCGGATCGTTGTGGTAGGGGCGGCCCAGCAACACAATGCCGATGCGGTTCTCGGCTTCCAAGCGTTTGAGGACTTCCCTGCCCTGGGCGCGCAGTATTTTGTTCTGGAATTCCTCCTGCGCCTTTGAGCCAGCCTGCACCGCGCGCAGGTTCTCTTCCCACGACAGTCCGAAGATGTCTCTGAACTCTTCGTAGAGTTGCTTGGCCAAAAGAGCGGGCGTGCCGGGGTTCACAAAGGTATCCAGGAAACGGATATTATTTTCCTTAAAGATATCTCCTTCCTTGGTGAACGCCGCTTTGACAGCTTCGGGCGTCGAAGCCACTGTTGGGCAGGAACGATGCGCCTGGGCGAACTGAAGGTCGCTGGGAAGGTCATCAATCATGGGACAAAAGATGATGTCCAGCGGCTTCTTCTTGTGGTGGACATAAAGCAGGTTGTGTACGTGCGGGATGCCGACCTTGGACGGGAAACATGGGTCAATAGCACCGCGCTTTGCACCTTCCTTGTAGAGGCTTTCATTGGTGTAATCGGAATAAATGAGGTTCTCCGCCGGAATTCCCAACGCCTCGAAGTACGTGCTGAAGATGGGGTTCACGGAGTACATGTTGAGAATGCGTGGAATCCCAATGCGAAGGTCCTTGCGCTTTTTCATCAGCTCGAGGCGCCTCTTCTGCTTTGGCGTGATCGTGATCTTGGGCAGCGGGTCGGCGACCACGGGGGGCGCGTAAGATTTGAAGGGAGCCTTGGCCCCAAGTTCCGCCATATTTGGATTGTCCTTCTTGGCGGCATCCAGACCCTTTTTGATCTCGCGCATGTCGTTAACGTCTTCGACAAGTCCCTTCTCACAGCTATTCCCGACAATCAGGCGCTTGACTCCGGGAAGGATGGGAATCTTCGACTTTTTCCAGGATTCATCCCCACTGGCGATTTGAACGTCGATAAACGTCCGCATACACTTGTTCTTGCAGAAGTAGCAGCGAGTGTTCTCATTGCGATGGGTGGCGTAGGCGATCTTCTCCACCGCCTCGAAGCCGATAAAGCTCGTTCGGTGTCCCATTTGGTAGAGCCTTCGCGCCTCAATCCCTGCGCCGATGGCCCCTGCCTCCCCGCAATGTTCGTGGACAATCACATTCGGCTTTTGCCCTTTGTCTTTGAAGCGCGATTCGATGAAATCCACTTGCGATTTGACGGCGGCCAAGTTGTGCTGCGTGCCGCCTTGCAGGATGAAAGTCTTCCCCAGCGAGGCCAGGTTGGGAATCTGGGAAACGTAAAGCCATATATTCTTGGGCAGCACGCTGGCCAGCCCGGCCATGATCTCTTCCGGCTTCCAACCCTGGCGTTGGAAGTCCACGATGTCCGACTGCATAAAGACTGCACAGCCATACCCGAACATGGGCATGGCTTTGGCGCTGAAGGCGAGGTCGGCGTATTGCGCCACGTCGTGACCGAAACCGACGCAAGTGGACTGCAGGAAGTAGCCATTGCCAGCCGAACATTGGGTGTTCAGCTTGAAGTCTTTGACACGCCCGTCCTGCAAGATGATGAGTTTGATATCCTGCCCGCCTACGTCGCAGATGACGTCGGCGTCCGGATAAAAGTGTAAAGCCGCCTGAGTGTGCGCCACGGTTTCCACCAGCGCCACATCGGCGTTCAAGACGTCCTTGAGGATGTCCTTGGCGTATCCTGTGCTGCCGACGCTCAGCAGTTCGACTGTAGCGCCCTGCGACTCGACTTGTTTTCGTAGGTTGGCAAACATCTCCATGGTGTCTTCCAGCGGGTTGCCCATGGAGAGTTGGTAGCACTTCACCATCACATCGCCTTCTTCGCTGATGAGGACGGCCTTAGTGGAGGTTGACCCGCCGTCGATCCCCATGAAGGCCCGGACGTGCTCACCGGGCTGGAATCGGCGTGGCACAAATTTCCGAGGCTTGTAGCGCTCTTTGAATTCGATGAGCTCGTCTTCCGTCTTGTAAAGGCCCGAGCCGCCCTTCTTCTTTTTCTCTTCCGCGCGGCCGACGTTCATGTACCATTCGAGCTTCTCGCAGCCGGTGTAAATCCCGATGTGGTGGTCTTCGTCCAAGGCGAAGCGTATGCAGCCGAGCGCGGCAAAGTACTGGGCATTCTTCGGAACCTGGATCAAATCCTTTGGGTCCTTGTCCGGAGGCAGAGGGAAGTTGCGTTCTTCCCAGACCTTGGGGATATTGAACTTCCAGCAGTCTTGCATCCCCGCAATGAAGGTATTCGGTCCGCCGAGCAACAGAACCACCGGGCGCAGCGTATTGCCGCGGGTGAGCACGGCGAGGTTCTGCTGGATGATGGCCTCGAAAAGTGACGCCATCAGCTCGTTGGGTGGCACACCGCTCTTTTGCAGCCCATTGACGTCGGTCTCCGCGAAAACTCCGCATTTCCCTGCCACGGGGTGCAGCTTCAGGCCAAGGTAGCCCGTCTGGCAAAGCTCCTCGGCGGGGATTCTTAGCTTGGCGTTGATCTTGTCAATCACGGCGCCCGTCCCTCCCGCGCACTTATCGTTCATGGAAGGGATTTTCTTCTTGCGGCAGGTCTCCGGATCCTCTTTGAAGATGATGATCTTGGCGTCCTGCCCACCCAATTCGATCACCGAACCGCATTCAGGATAGAGGTGCTCGACGGCCAGCGAAACCGCATTCACTTCCTGCACAAACTTCGCCCCGATGTGCTGGCCAACGGGACTACCCCCACTCCCGGTAATAAAGATTCGGGTTTCACCAGCCATGATTCCGGCCTCGGCTTCCATCCGCTTCAGGAACTCGAGACACTTTTCAGGCTGCTTGGTGTCGTGGCGCTGGTAGTCGCTCCAGATGATCTGGTCGGTGGAGGTGTCCACCACCACAGATTTCACCGTGGTCGAGCCGACGTCTAAACCGACAATCAAGTTCTTGGGATTAACCTGATCCATTTCGCTCCTATGCGAGCGGGAGATCACCACAGAGTGCACAGAGGACACAGAGAAAGTTTTTCTCTGTGAACTCCGTGACCTCTGTGGTTGATATCTTTTGTTAGCCACCGACGAGCCGCGGACCTTGGAAAGCAGGTCTGCGCTACTCACTAAACCATCACTGTCGCGTGCTGCTCGGCCTTCATGCGCTCGGCGGCGTGCAGGGCGAAGTTTGCCGCCACGCCCACCACACCTTTCCTGTGCCCATATTTGTACATGGGCTGCTGCATTTCAGGATGCTCAGCCACGAAAGACTTAACGTCTGCGAGCGTCACTCCACTCTCCTCAAGCACTCGCTTCATTTCGTTCTTGGCCCGAACCTTCGCCTCGCCAAGTGCCATCTGGACACGGCTGTGCGCGTTCACGTCTCCCTCGCCGGAGGTTTCAATGGGAATAAAGATCATGTCCTTGTAGGTGGAGACAACCGCTGACTGCGCGCCGTCCGACTGTGTCGAAGGCATGCAGCCGAAAGGCTTCAAGCTCAGCACCATGTGGCAGAGGTCTTTGTTCGAGTAATAAATGTTCTTGGCGACTTCAAGGTGGCCTTCGCCTCCGCCCGCGCGGGAGTTGTAGAACGGGTGCCCAAGGCGCTGTAGTTCGTACTGATCGGTCAGGTGATGTGCAATGCTGCCCAGGGCATCAATCAGCCGGTGGTACTCACGCTTGAATATAACTTCAGCCACTGACAGCTTGGCGAGTTTCTGCTGAGTGGTCAGGCGGCTGCCAAAAAGTTTCGGCAGGTTCCACTTTGAAACGCCCTGCTGAACTAGATCCAGCCCACGCTCGTCCTTGATCTTCTGTTTGGCCTGGTGAATCATATACATGATCCAGGTGCCGACAGGTTCGACGAGAACCTGGGCGCCTTCCTTCTCCAAAAACTTGAACATGTTGAAGTTCCCATCGCCCTCGGTGGTCTGGGCCCAGAATTCACCGGTCACCTTTACGAGGGGTTTTACGCGGGTACGGTCCACTGGGATGGCGTTGAAGCGGTCGCGTACCGCGTTGAGTGCGGCCGTGTAATCGTCGCCATAAAGCTGGTTCAGGAACTTGCCAACGTATTCCGCCGTCCCGGCGAAGCCCGTTTTGCCCAGCAGTGAGTTGAGCTTGCCTTCGAGCGTCCACGGCTGCTTCCGGCGTATGACCTCGTGAAGCAGTTCCATGCACTCGCCCAGCACGCGGTCGGTCTCGCCTGGGTTCACTTCATAGGGGCGGATCTGATAGGCCACATCATTGATGATGTCACCAATGTTCATGGCATTCAGAATTCCCAGGAAGAAGTCGAGATTCATTTCCAACCCCGCTTCGGCTTCCGCCTGGTTCAGTCCTCCGCTCTGCTGAAACAGCAGCACTCGAAATCCCTCGAATCCGGAATTCCGTAAGGCCAGCCGATACTCGGCCTCGTACATCCCGAAACGACAAGGCCCGCAAGCGCCCGCAGTGAAAAAAACATAGCGGTCGATGATTTCCTGCTTGCTCATGCCTTTCTCTTCCAAGCCTTGGACGTATTCGACAAGATTACCGACGGTGAAGTAAGTTGGGTTGCATTGGCCGTTGTTGCCGTACTCCTTGCCAAGTTGGAAAGCCTTCTTGTTGGGAACGGGCAGCGTCTCGCATCTGTATCCCAAGCTTTCCAAAGTCCCGTGAATAAGCTTTTCGTGCTTCCAGGTGAGACCACCGAAAAGTATCGTGGTCCGGTCACGTTGGGATTTCGTGAAAGGGCTCTCAATGGGTTTATGAAAGTGCTGGGCCGGGCGCTTCTCAAGGCCTGCTTCCTTTTCCAATCGCCGGCGCTCTTCCTGCAAACGCTGGCGGATCAACTCCTCTTTCGGCGAAATTTGAATCAGCCCCCCACTAATCGTCGGAATTTCATTGAAAGGAGTAGTGCTCATTCTTCACCTCGTTTCAAAAATTCCCGCCGGGGATTGGGCAGCTAGGCGAAACGTCCCGTGGTCACGTCAGACGCAATCGCGTAGTGTCCTGAGTCAGAAGTAACCTGACAAAGTCTTCCCGTTTCGGATAGTCGTTCCTGAGTCAGACGGCGCTTTTTTCCTCCACGGCTTCTCGAGCGGCATGACCAATCTGGACTAGTTCGGTCCTGGACCGCTTCAGCACCAGTTCTTCATAGTACTGGCGAGCCTGCTGAGCCTCCCAGACCGTCTTCCTGCGTTGACGCTCTTCTTCCGCGGCGGTAATGGGCAGTTCGTGCTCTTTCGGGCGTACGCGGGCGGCGTCGTCAGGGTTCACGCAAAGCGAGTGCGGGTTGGCGTCAAGCTCCACCGCTTTCCCCTTGGCGTAGATCTGGTGCTTGCCGTGTGTCTTGTACCATTCGGCAACGGTCGCATTTTTGTACATGTTCTCCAGGATCTTTCGCCAGCCGATTCCGGTATTGTAAGCGCAGAAGGATATCTCGCCTTGCTGCGTGGCGTAGGGGATGATACACATTTCAGTGCGCCGGAAGTCATAATTGAAAAGGTCCTGGAACCACATGCCGGCGATGAAAAGAAAATTCCAAGGGTCGGAACGGCGCTTGAGGGCGTCCTGGTATGTGCGCGTGGGGTCGGAGGCGCCGTACTCTTTCTTGGCCCTGGCCTCGCCCGTAAGCGCAAAGGATTTGTCGAATTTCTTGAGCAAGTCGAGCAAAGACAGGCTCTTGGGCGCCCTGAACGGCTTATAGTTCTTGAGCAGCGCCAAGCCCATCATGAAATTGGAGAACACCTTCCCTCGGGCGGCATCGGTGATGCCTTGCATGTCCTTCACTAGCTGGGGAATGTCGAGGAACTGGGGGACCGGAGCCCACTCTTTGGTCTCCTTGTTGATCATCAGCGCAGTCCCCACGCCACAGTTGGGATGGCAACCGCAGCTCACCTGTCCCCACTGAGCTTCTGGACCATGCACCACGTCAGCAAAATCAGCGAAGGCCCCCATCAAAGAGATCGGAAACCAATCGCGCGTGGGCTCGGTAATGCCAGTCTGATTTTTCAGGTCCAGCGCCAGATGCGACAGGGTGTAACGCTGATGGCGGCGGCGTTGCGGGGTTATGTCTTCGTCGCGCCCCGTAAAGCTGACCGGCTGGAAAGCTACAAATGCGATCTTCTTGGGATTTTCACGGGCAAAGTTGACGATGGGCCCCACCTGGTCATTGTTCAGATTGTTCACGATGGTGGTTACCAGAATGATCTCAATGCCCGCCGCGTGTAGGTTATCGATGGCCCGCAACTTTACATCGAACAGGTTGCCCACCTGCCGGTGGCTGTTGGCGTCGTTGCCGATGCCGTCGAATTGCAGATAGGCATACCGCAGGCCGGCATCGAAAGCGCGCCGGCAGAACTCTTTGCTCTTGGCAAACTCGATTCCGTTGGTCGCCGCCTGCACGCTGTTGTAACCCAGTTGGCGGGCGTAGCGGATGGCCTCGATGAAGTAGGGCGACATGGTCGGCTCGCCGCCCGAGAACTGCACCGACATCTGCCGTCGCGGTTTGATTTTGAGGGCATTGTCGAGGATTTCCCTGATGTCTTCCCAGGAGAGTTCGTGTACAAAGCCGACCTGGTTGGCGTCCATGAAGCAGGGGTCACACATCATGTTGCAGCGGTTGGTCAGGTCCACGGTAAGCACTGAACCCCGCCCGTGCTTGATCGAACTCGAGCCGTGGTTGTGAAGGGTTTCGTCGCTGTGGGCGCGAATGTCGCGACCCGGGAAGTTCTTTTCAATCCAGCGCAGAAAACTCGCGTCCACCGCCATTAAATCTTCGAAGTGTCCGTGGACCGGGCAATCCTTGACCATCCAAACCTGGCCGTCGCGCTCCAGAATGGTGGCCTTGATTTCACCCACCTTCTCCGTGAGGAGCGTCTGCCAGTTCCGCTCTCCTACCAGGATCTTTTCCCTGGCTTCCTTTACACACTCAGGACAAAGCGAGTCCGTGCGGCGCGGCCAGCCCAGTTCAGGCTTGGTTTTCTGCCAGGATTTCAAGAGCGGCTTGTCCGACCAGCGGGGAATGAAAGTGGGGCCTGGATGGTACTTGTTGAAGAACTGAATGGCATTGAAAAACACTCCAGCCGTCGAGGATATGGTCTGATCAAGGTACTTCATCAGCCTCTGACCTCGTATTCTAGGCATAGCGATTACCTCCCTTTAGTCGAGGGTCAGGAAGGCGAAGAAGTCGGTTACCGTGGAACGTCAATCTGGCAGTTTTCAACCCCTTAGCCCTCGTTTAATAGGGCCGATGTTACAGAATTCTTGATGATTGTCTAAGTAAATCTTGCTAAATGGCATTTTTTATGGGCTCAGCGGTAAGTTTGAGATGGCCAGTTGCACCAGGAACTCCATTTCCGCTTTGGCGGGAATGACGGGTGTTTCGAAATGAATCCCACACCAAATGACGCGGTCCTTCATGTAAGATTCCCCCTCCCTCAACGGGCAATCTAGTTTGGCAGCCCACAGCACTCGAACTTCTGGTGGGAAGCAAGTAGCTGGATATAAAAAAGACTGAAGCCAAGACAAACCTTCCCATAGAGTCTATCGTTGCGAGTATGCTCGTACGCGACAAGGAGAAGCCCTGGTCCTTGAAGAACAAATCCTAATCCTGCAACTAAGGTCCAGGGTTCCATGGGAACCTTCTTACTACTTTCAAATTCCTCGGCCAACTTTGGGCTACATGCATCGGAAGTAGTCTAATTGGTATTCTCTGCGGTAGTCGTTATAGGCTTAATCGGAGAAAACAAGTGTCGATGGCCGCATCCAAGAGAAGACATATTCCAGGCGCTCGAAATTATTGGAGTTGCCGGAGAGTTGCTTGGTGATGGAGGAATGGTCGTATTTACTGGGTGCCTCCAGACCATTTCGGATGCCAAGGTTGAAGCGGCTACTATAAAGGCAGGAAACGCCCAAACATCATCCGATAGAGCCGCCGATGCATCGAAACGCGCTATGGGATCGGCCCAACTAGCGAATGCGCAGGCTGGAATCGCGAAACAACAGGCGGACGAAATAGGAAAAGGAGCCGACTTATTACGGAGACAAACAGAAAAACTCATGCAAGAAAATCTGGCGATGGAATCACGTCTTGAAAAAGCCGACCAAGACCTAGAAGGAGAGAGGAGAAAACGTGTGGATTTGGCGGTCATGCTCAGCGTGATCGCTTACAACTTGGGGAACCTTTGGCGGCGGCTGGTGTTGCCGAAGAAGATCGAGAACTGGTCGCTGACGAGTTTGCAACAACGGTTGTTGAAGACGGGCGGCAGGCTGGTCAAGCACGCTCGTTACTACTGGTTGCTGCTGACGGAGAGCCATCTAACGAGGCGGCTGTTTGGGAGCATGGTCCGGCGGATTGGCTCGCTGCCCTTGCCCGCCGGGTTGGCGAACCGCAGACCGGAGCAGATTTCGGCGGCGAGAGAGGCAGGGGCAGGAAAAGTGTCCGAGGCACAGGTCGAGGGAGGGTCAGTTTCGAGTTTTGGGATCCTGCGGAGAGTCAATACTGGCCCTTTTCATGGCTCGTGCAAGCCCCTAGCACTGAAAACTCAACTGGAGATTGAATTCAGAGCGCGCTCGGGCGTATATTGCTGTTCGGGCGAAAACTGAAATCGGAAATTCTGGTTAATATGCTGTTATGAGCTTGACTGGATCTTGTCTCAAAAACAGAAGAAGATATCTCCAGGTTGAAGAAACCTGCTGCTGAGGTAGCACAACGGAGATACGGAAAGAGGACGAGAGGAGCTCCAGGCGTGCTCGCCTGGCAGCAGCGTGTCCGCGCGAAGGAGCGCCAAATCGTTCCTGCTTGGGAGATCGCGATGCTCGACCGCAAGGATGATCTCGAAGCATCTGCCGATCGAGAGATCACATGAAACGATTTACCAAGCGTGGGATTATGTCTTTAAGAGAGAATCATTGAACCTCATCTCGGGAGTGTGGAATTGGGCGGCTCACTGACCAGGGTTGCTAAGCTATTCCTCCTGGCGGGCGGGTTACTGATCGCTGGCGTGATCCTCTGGCAGGGGGCCGTGACTTCCGGGAACCCTGACCCGCTTGTCCCCGCTAAAAGCTCTTTTGCGGCGGCTTTCGATATCGGTGTGCTTGTATTTCGGGAAGGGCTGGAGTGCGTGCTGGTGCTAGCCGCGATCACTGCTGGCACAAGCCGCATCCGTCGATCCTCTCAAAAGCCGATCATGATCGGCGCTGGAGCCGGGTTTGCTGTTACGCTCGTGACTTGGGCCGCGGCGGTTCGCGTCGTGGACGATCTTAGCCAGCATATTCGGCCCCTGGCGGTGCAGGCGGCCACCGGTTTGCTGGCTGTCCTTGTACTCCTGATCGTAATGAACTGGTTCTTTCACAAGCTCTATTGGACCGGTTGGATTTCTCTCCACAATGACCGAAGAAGGAAACTCTTGGAGCCTGCCGCCGCGCAGCATAATTCGCGGCTCGGCTTGCTTTGGGGAATGGGGATGCTGGGTTTCACTTCTGCATACCGGGAAGGATTTGAGGTGGTGCTTTTTCTGCAGGGTTATCGCTTGCGGCTTGGGAACCAGGTTGTTTTGTGGGGGGTCTGCATGGGAATCGTCCTCTCTGGACTCGTTGCCGTGCTGACATTCGTGGCACATCAAAAACTACCCTATAGACGAATGTTGGTGCTGACGGGAATCCTCTTGGGAATCGTGCTGATCGTGATGGCAGGGGAGCAAGCGCAAGAGATGCAGCTTGCACATTGGATTCCCACCACACGAATTCCCGCGCTGGTTCCGATGATCCCTTTCTGGATGGCCTTGTGGCTCTCCATCTTTCCTACTGTAGAGACTTTGCTCGGTCAAGCGGTAGCTGCGGGTCTGGTTCTAGGTTCCTATGTCGTCGTCAGTACGAGCTCTTCTTCGGGCATTTCGGGGTGGCCGGCGCCAAGGTGAGCAGTGGGCAGCCACTGGTCGGGCGCTGCGCGGAGTATCCCCTTGATCCGCTGCGTGGCCTGAAGGCCCAGTATGTCGGGCTCAGCCACGTTCACCTCCGGCAGCAACTCGCTCCGCGCGTTTGGTATGCTGGGTCACTCTCCAGATGCGATTACAGCGAAGTCGAAGACAAAGGCTACCACCTGGTAACACTGAATGGCGCTGATCTCCGCCCAGACCTGTCGGATATGAACGTTGATTTCAGGATGTCGCCTACCCGGCGTATGGTCGAGCTTCATGCCGTTTACGAGGACGGAGAGCTACGACTACCCGACAACTTGGATCCACTCACCTTAAGAGACTCGCGGGTGAAAGTCGTGGTGACGGTCCCCAATGGACCTGATCACCTGCTGAGCCGCGAACAGCAAGAGAATCTCCGGGGGAAGTTATTGGCCGCGAACCCCGCCGAACTGGAGGTGAAGATCGAGCACGATGCGGACCTTCCGGTGGAGTCTGGCCCCATCGCTACCGCGCACTCGGCCGAAGAAAAGCTTCGCGCCTACTGGGCGATGAAAGGCACCACGCCGATAGACCGTCTGGAGCGGTTGCTGGCCAAGCTGGCCGAAGTCGAGAAGGCAGTCCTCTCCAGTCAAGAAAGCTGAACTCCCTACCCTTTTTATATACCGCGATAACCTCTTCAAGGGATTTTGCTCGCGACCGAGAATTCACCGACGAGCATTTCATTCGGCCCGGGCTGGCAGGGAGATAGAGATTTCCCCCTGCCCTACACCCTTACATGACACTATGATTTTCTGGAAGCAAAAGGTGAGAATCTAATTTCAGAAACGCTTGAGTGCAGAGGATTGGGCTCCCCACCCTGGACCACTTTCGAACTACCCGAGCATGGTGTCCATCCCGGGGAGTGCGCCCACCGGGTCCAGACCCGGCGCAGAATAACCCAGAGCACCCGATCCCAGGGGCCCGTTCTCGGCCGTGTACTCTTGCGCTTCAGGACACTGACCTGATGCCGCAGCGCCACGATTTCAAGTCCCAGACTATCTCGTGAGCGAACGAAGGCATTGAACCACCCCAATAGACCCAGAACAAATTTGAGCATGGAAACAGTTTACACGGACCTATGGTCATCCCCGGGCGATCTTGTAACCCAGTGGTTCCTCAAAGGAATCGACTTTTGGCGACAGACAGGGTCTGGAAACGGAGCACTGGACGCATTTCGGAGCTACCGCGCCAGGCCCCGACCCTACCAAGTCCTTGGTGTCACCAAATCTAGTTTCACAGCCCCGAGCTGTGATGTAGACTCTCTCACTTGGATTGGTACAAAGTCCCGGTAAGGTCCTGACTGGCAGGATGCTGGCGTCGTGAGGATGGCCGAGGAGTTTACTGCGCCGGCGCCGGTGATCTTCCAGGGCATCCGTGCAGGGAGGCGTCCGCCTGCGGCTTCCTTAGCAGTGTGCGGCTGTTTGCCAGCACACTCACGCTCGGCGAGGTCCGTCCGAAGATCAAAGAACTCATGAATCAGCTCTTCCGCGACGTTCCTTCCGGCGCAGGCCGAAGCAGCTTATGGCTGGGCTGAATCATAGCGCAAGTTGGTTTGAGCTTACTCACCTACAGGGAGGCTTCAAATGCGTTCCATAGAAAGGGTCCGAGGTCTTATAGCAGGCAAGATGATCGATCACCTACCCGTGCAGCCCATGATCATGATGTTTGCCGCGGCATATGCGGGAATGGCTTACATCGAATACACGAAGGACGGGCGGAAGATGGCCGAGGCGCAGGCCAAGGTGGTCCGGGATTTTGGGATCGACTGCCTCATGACCTGCTCGGACCCTGCGAGGGAAGTCTTCGACATTGCCGGGGAAGGCAGCCTGAAGTGGTACGAAGACCAGGGACCAGCGATCTGCGAAAAGAGGGCCGCACTGCTGGATAAAGACCGGCTGAAAACCTTTCGAATTCCGGATCCCCTGGGTGGAGGGCGGATGCACGACCGGATCAAGGGCATCGAGGTCATGCATCGGGAATTCGGCGAGGAGGTGTCGATTGTCGGCTGGGTGGAAGGGCCGCTCGCCCTGGGGGCCGAATTGCGCGGCTTGACTCACGTCATGACGGACTTTGTGGACGACCCGCCCTTTGTATGCGATCTGCTGGACTTCACGACGGAGGTTGCAGTGCTTTATGCGGAGGCCCAAATTCAGGCAGGAGCGGACACCGTCGGCATGAGCGACGCGGCCGCCAGCATGATGGGACCGCGTTATTACGGCCAGTTTCTACTACCCAGGCAATTGCGCGTGGTGGAGTCCATTCGCAAGGCGCACCCGGAGGTGATCGTCCGCCTCCACATGTGTGGAAACACGGATGCCTTGATCCGCCAGATGAAAACCCTCCCGGTGCAGGTCTTCGAACTCGACTCGCCGTGCAATCTCGCGGCGGCGCGCGCGGAACTGGGGCCGAACCGGGTGATCCTAGGCAACGTTTCCACCATCACGGAAATGTTGGAGGGGACTCCGGACGAGGTTTACGAGGCTTCCAAACGATGCCACAAGACGTGCGGCCGTAAACACATTGTGGGCACAGGCTGCGAAATGTCACCAATGACCCTGCCGGAGAATCTCCGCGCAATGGTGCGCTACGCGAAGGAGCATCAGCCTGAGGATGCCGCGGCGAGCAAGACGCTCTGATTCGGACGCCGCCGCAACGGTTTGCCAAGGCGAAGGCTCGCCCCGGCGGGTCCGCGCCACTGGAGCTCCTCAAAATCAGGGGAAATACGAATCCACGTGAATCTCGAACCATGCAGTCCCTGGGAGAACGGCGTTGCCGAGCGCTGGGTTGGAAGCTGTCGGCGTGATCTACTCGACCACGTCATCGCTCTGAATGAAGCCCATCTTAAGCGACTTCTTGGCGATTACCTTCGCTATTATCACGACGACCGCACCCACCTAGGATTAGGCAAGGAGACGCCGGGCGGCAGAATTCGTTCAGCATCCTGGGGTCGTGTTGTTTCTCAGGCGCGACTCGGCGGCCTGCACCACCGATACGACCGTGCGGCGTGAACGGCATCAGGAAATGACCTCGGGACTCTTGCACTGCTCAGGGGAGAAGTGCCACGCGTTCCCAGGGAATCGCAAGGACGACACTGCCAGGAAACATTTCGCCGCCAGAACCAACCCTCATTCAAGCCGCTAAATCTCGCCGACTATGCACCTTCTATTATGCAGATTGGAATGTGGCGAGACACAGTTATTGATTTCAAAGCCGGACAGAATTGTGGCGAATGACAGATCCTGGATCCAACGGAAACTTGGGCCTCGCGGACATTGCTGGGGAAGGCAACTGCTTTTCATTTGAGTTATTGGACGCCACGGGGGCTCGTGTGGTAGTTGGGCTGACCGGCTTGGTCTGTTCTTCACCGCGTGGGTGGATCGCGAAATCGCGGTACGGGTTACGGCACGGTTTTGATGCTGCTTGTACGGACTTCCAAGGACTTACAGGGCCGCCCGCCTCTTGTAAGTCATTGTATTTACTTCATGGGGCTGTTCTTTCACGGCGGTAACACGGGTTCAAATCCCGTCGGGGACGCCAAATCCTGTCTCGCCCGTCGATCGGATCATCGCTGCCACAGGATGCGCGGGTCTTCCAGTGGGATCGTAACGCCATCGCAGTGCGGTGTCACTCGCGCCGTATAGTCGGTTGCTGGACGCGTCCCGGGCACTTGTGCGACATATGCGTAGCCGCTGTCTGCTCCTGCCAAGGGGCGAACACGCGTCATCTCCTCTCGGACCGCACTGCTGCCCTTGATCCCTTCGGCATACAGCTCGACTCGCACGGCGTTCGGATCGAGGCCATTGAGCAACACTTCTGCCTCAAAGATGTGCTGGGCCGCATTGGTCTGTACCTTCACGCTGCCAAAGCGGATCGTGGCCCATTTCTCGTTCAGAGCATGTTCCCACTTCACGATATTCCTGCCTACGGCGCCTTTATCAGCAGCGCGTTCACGGTAGGCTGCCGCAGCCGGGAGGTAGTGTTCCTCGGTGTATTCGCCCACGGCGCGGTTCGCGGAAAAGCGCGGTGTCAGGCGCGCCATGCTATTCCGCATCCGCGCCACCCAAGCCGTGGGGATACCCTGTGCATCGCGGGCGTAAAACTCGGGAATCACTTCCCGTTCCAGCAGGTTGTAGAGCGCTTCGGCCTCCACCGCGTCCCAGGCCGGATCGTCGTCATGCTCCTGGCCGTCCCCCAGCGCCCAGCCGACTTCCGGCGTGTAGGCCTCCGCCCACCAGCCGTCCAATTCGGAGAGGTTGATGCCTCCGTTGACCAGCAGCTTCATGCCGCTCGTCCCGCATGCTTCCCAAGGCCGCCGCGGCGTATTGATCCAGACGTCCACGCCCTGCACCAATTGCTCGGTCAAAAGCATGTCATAGTCACTGAGGAAGACCACATGGGGACGCGCCTCGGGCTGCCAGATGAAATGCATCCATTCCCGAATCATGGCCTGTCCCGCCTGGTCGGCAGGATGCGCCTTGCCGGCGATGACGAGTTGCACGGGGCGCTGCGGATGGGTCAGGAGAGAAAGCAGTCGCGCCGGGTCATGGAGCAGCAGGTTCGGCCGCTTGTAGGTCGCAAAACGGCGTGCAAAGCCCAGGGTGAGGGCGTTGGGATCGAAGAGATGCTTCGCGGCTTCGATCTCCTCGGGCGACGCGTGCCGGGTTTCCATGTCGAGCGACAATCGGTCGCGAACATAGTCCACAAAAGAATTGGTTGCGACGGTCCGAAATTGCCAGAGCTTGGCGTCGGAAATCTTGCAAATGTCCTGTTCGAGGTCTTTCGTCGTCCCCAGCCAGCGTTTCTTTCCACAGGCTTCTGTCCAAAGATCATCGGCCAGGGCTGAGTCCCAAGTGGGCATGTGGACCCCGTTGGTCACGTGCCCGATGGGGATTTCGTCCACCGGCCAGCGCGGGAACAGAGGCAGAAAGAGGTGACGGCTGACCTCCCCGTGCAAGCGGCTAACACCATTCACCGCGCCGCTCCCGTGGATGGCCAGATGCGCCATGTTGAAAGGCTCCGACGAGTCGGCCGGGTTCTGGCGGCCCAAGGCCAGCAAGTCGTGAAACGCAATGCCCAGCTCCTTTTCGGCATACCCCCTGAGGTGTTGCTCGATGAGGGCAGGATCGAAACGGTCAAAGCCGGCGGCCACAGCCGTGTGGGTGGTGAAGAGATTACCCGCGCGAGTAACCGCCAGTGCCACTTCGAAGGGCTGCCCGGTCTCTTCCATAAAACTGCGGGCACGTTCCAGGACGGCGAACGCCGCGTGCCCTTCATTCAGGTGGCAGACCTCCGGTTGGATCCCGAGCGCGCGGAGCAGCCGCCACCCGCCGATCCCGAGAAGCATCTCCTGCTCGAGACGCAAATCCGGTCCGCCCCCGTAAAGCTCGCTGGTAATCCCCCGATCAACAGGGAGGTTCGCCGCGTCATTGCTGTCCAAAAGGTAAAGCTTCACCCTGCCCACCTGGACCAGCCAGGCGCGCAGCCAGACCGAGTATCGCGGCAACGCGATCTCCAACCGTAACCACTCCCCGTTCGGTTGGCGCAAGGGTGTAATCGGCAACTGTCCGGGATCGTTATACGGATAGAGGGCCAGTTGCCTTCCATCCTTGTCGATCTCCTGGCGAAAATAGCCCTGCTGGTAGAGCAGGCCCACTCCGACCACCGGCACACCCATATCGCTGGCGGCTTTGAGTTGATCACCGGCCACGTTACCGAGCCCGCCCGAGTAAATGGGCAAAGCTTCACTCAACATGAATTCCATGCTGAAATACGCTGCGCAGGTTAGGGGACTCTGCGCATGATTCTCCTGAAACCACGCCGGCGCCGCCAGCGCGTTCCGCCTGGCCTGCACCAAACCCTCAAGGTTTTTGCGATAAACGGGATCGCCCAACACGCGCTCGATCTGGTCGCGCGAGACCGTCTGCAGAACCACCCAGGGGTTATGCGTGATCTGCCATAGTTTGGGATCGAGCTGCTGCCACACGTTGTCGGTGGCATGATTCCACGACCAGCGCAGATTCAGGGCAAGCTCAGCCAGGGATTCGAACCCCTCGATTTCCGTGGGTAGAAGGCTGTACATCGGGTGGCTGACGCGAGTTTGTTCGCTCATCGATTATCCTCCAAGGCTCCTCCGCTCGTGCTCGCGTTCTTGTGCGCTACAGTCAAAGCGCTACCCCGGGCGGGGTTGCCGAAGGTCAATGTGACGCCGCCCGTGCCGCAGAATAGCAAACGTGGCGTCAGAGTACCATCAATGGCCAAACGCCGCGGCACGGCGGCTATCAGACAAACCAGCAAAAGCGCGAGCCTGTGGAAGAGGACATTGGCTGGCTGAAAAGCAGAGGATGTGTGGGAAAACTGCGGCATCGGGTATGACTCGATCCGCTCCCGGGCCGTTCTTGAACCTTTCCCGGGAAAGGCCCACGTAGATTTTGGAGTCCGGCCAACTCACCTGTAGCCGGCGCAGTGTAGGGAACAGAGAAGAGCACGCTGGTCTTCTCTTCATTCCCGATCTCCTTTAATTTAGGAGATGCTGATCGGCAGAATCAGGTCCCAGGCCCTACCGTTCGTAACAGATTCCATAAACCGTGCGCTCGCTTCCCTGCAATCCCTGGCGGCGCACGACGCGGCCACGCATCTCAATGTTCTCTCCGGCCTTTTCATAGGGGCAAGTAATGAGGAGAATTTCTCCGATCTCATAGTTCTTTTCGGTGATAAAGCACATGCCGCCGCGAGAGACGTTTTCGGACCTGGTGAACTCTTCAGTCCCGTAGTAGTTCCGCACGCGGATCGGCAACTGCAAGGCCACGCGGTTGGTGCGGCGGGGGATCCCGTTTGCGCCAGGTGGGGTTAGGGCCTCCGCGCTGGGAAAGGGTGCTCCCTGGATGGCGGTGGGGAGCTCATTATAACCCCAGGGAGTGGAGTGCCCGCACGGCTCGCAATCCTTGATGAGCAGACCCGAGGCTCCCAGCACTTCATGTTCGACCATCGAGAGCGGGCTCAGTTTCGTCGCGTGGCACCTTTTGCATTCGATCAGCGCCATGCACATATCCTCTTTCCAACTAGCTGGTGGAAACTCGATTCCCCAGAGGTTGACACTCCCGTCCAGGCACTCGATACCCCACTCACCGCCCTCTCCCGTTTTCGGCTGCGTCGGGCCCACCACGCGAAACTTGGCGGTGCGGTGCCCCACTTGCGTGGTGACGAGCAACGTTGTGCCCGCCTGAACCGCGCGTTTCAGGTAAATGCGGGCGCCTCCCCGATTAATGACAACCGTCCGGGTGTCCTCGACGAACTTGCCCCCATCCCGATCCACGCCCTCGACTCGAATGGGGATCGAAAGAAGTAAACGCTCACTGCGACGGCGCTCGACTTCTCGAATCGATCCCCGAGCCGATGTCACTGGCGGGCGGGCCGACTCCGGTTGCTCACCCATGTCCGTCCCCTCAGCAGGAACTCGCCGCCTCCTGGCCTCCGACAGGAACCCAGGCGGCTGGTGGCAGAGACTCTACTCTAACACAAAGGGCAACCCGCGAGCGCGGGCAAAGGCGCACGGGCGGCAGGATGTGATATCCTGCACCACTGCTCGGCTGCGCCCGGTCAGGACTTGCCCGAGGTAAGGCATTGTCAGCCTATCAAAAATGTCCGCTTGCCCAACGAGAGGTTGACGGAAGCGATTCCTGGGAGTATCTTCCGCCACGACATACCTGGTTCCGGAACGGAACTGTTTCAGCCGGCGCAGTCTGTCATCATGATCGGAGGAGGAATCAAAACCCGCCATGAAGTTGCACCATATCATCGAAGCTCAACAGTTCGATCCGCCCACGCTCAATCGGTTGTTTGACACGGCCGTGGAAATGGAGCAGGTCGTGGCTCGAGGGGGAACATCCCAATTCGAGAGGCGCATTATGGCCACACTCTTCTATGAGCCCTCCACGCGCACGCGTTTCTCTTTTGAAACCGCCATGCACCGCCTGGGGGGGCACGTCATTTCGACGGAGAACGCCGCCGAGTTTTCCTCCGTGGCCAAGGGCGAAACGCTGGAAGACACCATTCAAATCCTAAACGGTTATGCAGACGTGATCGTCATCCGCCATTATGAGGTGGGCGCCGCCAAGCGCGCCGCCGCGGTCTCACACGCTCCGGTCATCAATGCCGGCGACGGCGCGGGCCAGCACCCTACCCAATCGCTGCTTGACCTCTACACTATCCGCAAAGAACTCGGCAGGATCGACGGCTTGAGCATCGCCATGGTGGGAGACCTGGCGCAGGGACGCACCGTCCGGTCGCTTACCTACCTGCTCAGCAAGTACCAGGACATCAAGATCTATTTTGTCGCGCCCACGCCCCTCAAGATGAAAGAGGATATCCTCGACCACCTGCGCGAACACCATATCGGGTACGTCGAAGAGACGAATCTGGAAAAGGTCCTGCCGGAAGTGGATGTCGTTTACCAGACGCGCATTCAGAAAGAGCGCTTCGGCGACCGCATCGCCGATTACGAAAAATGCCGGGGAGTGTACATCATCAACCGCGCCGCCATGCAACTGATGCGGCTCAAATCCATCGTGTTGCATCCCCTGCCCCGGCTGGACGAAATCAGCATGGAAGTGGATAGCGACCCCCGCGCCGCTTACTTCCGTCAAGCGCAGAATGGCTTGTATGTGCGCATGGCGCTGCTGACGATGGTATTGAGCTGAAGGCGACACTCGCGGCCAAACCTAGCCGCAATGACATTCTCCTATCAGTACCTCGGTACCTTTGAAAATTGGTCAAGTATGGCATAAGATACTGAGTACCCGTAGACAATCGCGCGGGGAGAATAGAGGAGGATATTACGATATGCAAATTGGCGTCAGACTTCGCATGCTCCGTGCTGAGAAAGGCCTGTCACAAAGCGACATCGAGGAACGCACGGGCTTGATGCGGTGCTACCTCTCCCGCCTCGAGAACGGGCACACCGTTCCTTCCCTGGAAACCCTGGAGCGGCTGGCCGCGGCCTTTGATGTGCCCTTGTATAAGATATTCTACTCGGACACCGGAGAAGCTCCGTCCTCCAATCTGACTCGGCGTAAGAGCCTGGAGGAGCTTGCCGCGCAGAATGGGAAGGAGGGTGATGAAGCTCGCTTTCTCCTGCGCCTCAGGAACTTGTGGGTGCGCTTGACCGAACCCGACCGCGATATCCTGCTGACCTTGGCAAGGAAAATGGCGACCCGCTGAGCCCAGCCCTCCGCTCGCAGCCGGCACTTGCGCTGGAAGAGCGCACTTGGCGCCGCTCGTGCTACGACCCAGTCTGGGCAGGCCTCCGATTCCTATTGCGGAACCAGAATCACGTTTTCTTCGGGCTCCTTGCCCGAAGATTTCTCGGGCTGTTTGCCCGAAAGTGCGCGCAAGTAGTTGACCAAATTCCACCGTTGCTGATCAGTCATTCGCCCACCCTGCCCCGGCATCGGGTCTTTGCCTGTGCCGATAAGAGCGAAAAGCTCGCCATCGGTTCGGTCCTTCAATGCATCGGGATTGGTGAAGTCGGGCAGGTCGAGTTTCATATCCGCAGCCAGTTCACCCTTCCCGTCGCCTTTCTCACCATGGCAGAGCGCGCACTGCGTGGCATAGATCTTCTTGCCCCGTTGCACTGAGACATCGCTGAATTTCACAGGGTTCTTTCGAGCCTTGTCCTCTGCGGAAATCGCGGCCGGATGGGGCACTGCCGGTTCGGCGGCTGGAGCGGCACTGCTGGGCGGCGCCGGTTCTTTCTTTTCCTGAGCCCACAAGCATCCTGCTACCAGGAGCAATACCAGAATTGGTGTCTTCGATGACATAGCATACCTCGGGCGGATTCAAGTTTCACTTCGCAATCACCCCGATTTCAATACGGTTGCGGTGCTTTTGAACCACCCCGCAATCATGCGAGCAATTTCGTTACCCACTTCGACTTGGGCCTGCGCACTTTATGGCCGAATCACTTTCCTCACTCGACAACTCTGCCGTTCTGTCCCTTTCCCGCCAACGCTCCTGCGCTTCCTTTCGGCCAATCCTATCACAGCCTTGGGAGTCGAGCTTGGAACTCCTTCCGCGAGCGCCACGAGCCAAGCCATCGCCTGATGGCCACGCGGGCGGTCTCGGCGCGAACAATCTCAACATCGCCCGGCCTTCCTGCCGGCGGGGATTTCCTGGGACCGCCGGCCAGTGGTTGTTGCAGACCCTCAATCAGCGCGGTGTGTCACATGTTGATCCTCTGACGAGCATGCCGTTTGACATACCAGCACGGATTGTAACCCAGGTGGGGGAACAAGGAATGCACGCAGGTCTGGTTTTGCGGGTCCAGGAAGTAAAACTCAGGTTTGCCATTCTTCTGGGTGACGGCATAATAGGGTCGGACTTGCACCACTCCGAAAGGGTCGCGGTGCTTTAGAATCCGGAAGCGCACCGAGGCATAATCACCCGCGTACAGGAGGCCGAGGAGCGCCACCATGGAAAGGGCGATCCATTTCATCCACTTTCGCATCTTCTGCGTCATATTCCCCGCCGACGTACACGGCCCGTATTCCGCAGCTCCCAGCTCGGACTGACCAGCCGCGCCGCCCTCGCCGACATTGCTATTGCCGCCGCGCCAAGTGGGCGAGAGCCTTGTTCTAAAGCTTGTTTGCGGCTGGCCCGTGAGTTTCAATCCACTGGACCATCCTTTCCCACAAGGTCAGCGATCAGTAATTGCCCCACCGGCACGGGAGGCTACGCCCGCGCATCGGTGGGGAAGAACCTCCTCATATACAGGAGGAAGACTAGATACACAGTCGCCATCACAATCGATCCCGCACAGATGAGCGGCAGGCCCCGAGGGAACTGTTCGTAAATGCGCAGCATCTGGTCAGTGTAGCCAGCTTCCCGGAACAGTTGCAGCAGGTCAGGATGGCGGGCGTACGTAACAAGCATGGAGATCGTCCCTAAGGCCGCAGTAAACAAGGCAATTTGCCAGCCGATGAGTTCTTGATGGAAGGTGGCCCAGGCAGCGTAACCACTCAAAGCGGAGAACGTCAGCAAGACAAAAACGGCCGCGGCCCCATGCAGCACAACACCAAACACGATAACCACCTGCATGAACAGAATTGCGAGCACCGAGATTGCGCCGAGGGCCTGCCACGCACCCAGGATCACCAGCGGAACTGGGAGTCCTGGGGCAAGAGTTCCACCCGCCACGGCCGTCGGACCTTGAGCCGCTTTCTGCGCGAGGCACGTAGCCTTCACACTCTGGCGAGTATAAAAGAACAAAAATATCGCGGGCAGTAAGACCCCCAAGACGATGATGGCCGTGAGCACTCCCAGCATGATGGCGTGCTGCGTCCCTGGCGGGATTCTGGCGGGCTGCCCGCGCATGACGGTAGGGACGATGAACACCATGATAAGCGTAGTCATGAGCCCGAGAGCCAACCAGAAACCACTCACTACCAACATCAAAATGCGAGCCCAGTTTTTGCACCGAATCGAACCAACCCCGCCCGTGAAGAACGCGGCAGCCATGAGTCCGTATTGAAGGCCCACGAGCCCAAGAAGGGCGCGTGGGGACATGGCGCCAGGGGGCATCTTAGTCGCCGCCGGCCCCAGGAAGGCAACTGCCGAAAACACGATCATAAGCAGGAATGCGCAGCCCACCAGAATCTCGATGATCCCAAAAGCAATGAGCCAGTCACGCCGGTTCTTGTGCGGAGCTGGAACTGCGACGGGCAGTGCTGAGTCCATAGTTTGTTATCCCGTTTTCATGTGAAGTGAAAATCTGATCGCTCGACGTATACACCCTAAGGCGAGGGAACACAAGTGCTGAAATGGCGTGTTTTCCCGTTCATCGCTAACCGTTTCTGCGACGGCTTCGTTCTGATTTGTCGCATGATCCGCACTTTTTCTGGCGAAAGTCAATTAGCCTTCATTATCGTGAAATAAGTGCATGATACGAGAACAAGCGCGTCTGATTATCGGTTATTTTTTGTACTTAACTACTTTGTTTTCATACATATCGCCTTACAGATCTTCATTTTGAGCATCGCCTGGGGAGACCCCCTTTGTTTCTTGATTTTGATCATCGATTCTTGAGTCGCTGGCACACTGAGCACTCCGACCCGCACTTGGCCGTTCGCACTGCCGGCAAGAAGCCGTCTTGAGCCTATTCGCCATGCTCCGCCTGAACTCCGGGGATGGATTCAAATGCCTACCCTGGCTAGCGGGCAGCTTACACCGCTGTGTACTATACCATAAATAACCCTGTTGTTAAGAGAATCATGCGCCCCAAACCTCTGCCGGGGTCCGGCCAGAGACCGGCACATGCGCGCCACCCGGGTTCCTGCGCGCCGGTCTGGGGCGACGGGCTGTTCGTCCCCCTGTTTTTCCATAGCGCCACTCCGGCGGAGATTTCGGCCTTAGCTACGTTGAGGGCTATGGTATCCTAGCGGCGGCACGCCGACATGACTGACCTTGCAGTTAAAACGGATGGGCTCTGCCGCCGCCGCTGGGCGGAGTTCAAAGATATCTTGAAGCGTGGCCTCGGCCGCGGTACCTGCCCGTATCAACTCGCGTTCCTGCTGGAGTTCGGCCTCCGACGGTTCATCCTTTCCCCAGAGAGACTGGCCGAACGGTTGGAACTCGAGGAGACGGCGCGAGTGCTCGAATTAGGCCCCGGGCCGGGTTATTTCAGCAGGGCTGTAGCGCGCCGCGTTCCCAGGGGATACCTCCTGCTGGTCGACCTGCAAAGCGAGATGCTCCAGAAGGCGAGGGGGAAGCTGGCCAAGTCCGGTTTGGGGAACTCAGGATTCGTGCAGGCGGATGGCACTGCCCTTCCGGTGCCCAGCGGCGCATGGGATTGCGTCTTTCTGGTAGCGGTGCTGGGTGAGGTGTCGGACCCAAGGTCCTGCCTGCGGGAAATCTATCGCGTGCTCCGGCCCGGAGGCCTGCTGTCCCTGACCGAGCAGCCCGGCGATCCGGATTTCATTTCCCTGCCGGACGCTCGGAGGCTAGTCGAGGGAGCGGGATTCCGCTTTGAAAAAGTCTCTGGCCGCGGCAAGAACTACACGGCGAGTTTCAGAAAGTAGCGGGTAGCTGGCTGCAAGGTAACCACCTATTGGTGCTCGATGGCAAGAAAATCGTGGTCCTCGTCCAGCGTGACCTTGTCTGGATGGAAGGGTAGTGCAACCTCCGTCTGAGCGCTTGTCGATCCCTTGATTTTGACCAAGCCCAAACGCCGCGGCGCTCCGTTCACGGTTACGTAAATCGGTACTCGTGATTCGAACTGATCCGCAACGCCCGCTTGCGTGAGGGACATTTGCAGAACGGTCTTGCCACCGTCCCCGGGCTTGAGTGAGTACTTGAACTCCAATTCCGGAACCTCCGTACCATAGACCCACTGGTTGAAAAACCAGTCCATGGGCCCGCCCACGTATTTCTCCGTAATGCGCTGGAAATCCGCGGTGGAGGCGTTGCGACTGGCAAAGCTGGTTACGAACTCGTGCATCATGGCCATGAAGCGCGCATCGGGCTCAGGCTGCCGGGGGTCTTCGAGAAGCGCGCGAAGCATCTCCAGCACGTAAGCTCCTTTGTAGTAGATCAGGTACATGGAGTTTCGCGGCTCCAGGTGTCCGTTCAACTGGTAGTTCAGATAGAGCGGCCCCACCTCAACCGGCCTGTGTCCGTCGGTGTTCTTCGAAAGCAGCCATTTGCGTTTCAGATCCCAGAAGGGACGGAAATCCTTGGGGTGGAGTTTCTTCAAATAGAGGCCGGCGGAGAATTCCGCAAACCCTTCGGACATCCACTGGTCCCGGTAGGTCTTCCAACCTACCATGTGTCCCCACCATTGGTGAGCCATTTCGTGGACGGCAACGACGTTGTAGAACTCCAGACCATCCGCGGTGTCTTGCAGATGGAGCTGGTGCCGCGTCGTGCCATCGAGCAAGGAATCGTAGGGAAGAAAGATGAGCGTGGGCCAACTCTGCCCGTAACCTCGTATGGGCTGCTCGGTTACCGCAATCGTTTTGAAGGGGAGCTTTCCGAAGTAATGCTCGTAGAGCTTGAGCGCCTGGAAGCTGACCGCCGCCGCGTATTGAGTATTCGCAGAGGTGTTGAACCCGCCCGTGGTAATGCCCATCGCACCGGCAAGATTATGCGACGCACCAGGGCCGCCCGAAAGCTCCGCCATGTCGATGGCGCTCTGCAAACCTCTCAGCTCATCGGGGATTTCTTTGCCACCGTACGCGCTCACGGTCAGATCCGAGTCGGACTGGCTCTTCTCCACGAAGTCCCCGTAGTTGAAACCCACCACGCTCAAGGGAACATCCGACTCCCAATCAGTCTCCAGCCCCTCCTTATCCTTGGCCGACTTCGCCAGACGGCCGGTGCCCACGAACTGAAACTTCTTGGGGGAAAGGAAATGCAGCGAGTACCGGGTGCGGTCGTCGAAGGCGCCAAAACTCGGGAACCAATTCTCGCGCGCGGTCACATAGTAAAGCCCCGACCCGCGCTGGTGCACGATGCGGCTCTCCTGGGAGGAGTCCTCCTCGTAAGCAATCTTGAGCGCATAGGCTTTCCCGGCCGCCGCCGGCTCCGGCAGGATCACCCACGGGTCGTCGTCCAGATTGCGTGGTTCCTGAATGAACGCCAGCTTCTTGCCCTGCGCGTCCTGGAGCGACGAAATCCGCAGCACTCCACTCAGGCTGAGCGGCAACACTCGCGCCGTGCCTCCCGGCACCTCGAAATCCATGCTGGCCGTCGCGGAAAGGCGATTGTCCTTCCCGATCTCGGCGTCGATATTTCCCTGGCGGCAATGCGCGAGCAAGGTGCGATGCTCCGGCCAGGCGGTGTGCGCGTACTCCTCCGCCCGGTGAAAACCCGCCCACCACTCGAAGTACTCGTTGCGGTTGTAATGGACCAGCATGACTTCTTCATCGTTAGCGAAGCCCGGCAGCAGCAAGGAATCGCGGTTCCAACTGATGTGATAAAGCAGGTCGCCGTGGTGCTGGCCCTTGAAATCCGCCAGGAAGAATCCCTGGCTGGAAGGATCCGTCAGGTCAGCCAGCATGCGCGCCGCGAGGTTACGCATCGCCAGGTTTCCTTTTCGCTCGTTCTCCCACCAATCGTTAAAACTCTCCCGGTATTTCTTCTGGGCGGCCTCCAAGGCATGCGTCGCGGTCTGGGCGCTGGCTCCCGGACGAGTCCTTACCAGCTTCTATAATTGCTGCCAGGAATCGTCGGTGAAGAAGAATACTGCTTCCTTGAATTCATCTTGGAGGACCGGGCCGCCGGCGAAGCGTGCGATCTGGTGTTGCAGGGCGGGCGTCGGCGGCTGCAATTGAATCTTTCCTTGCCCCTCAAAGTACGCGGCTAAAACGCGGCCTGCGACCGGCTGGGCAAAAGTGAGATGGCCGTCGACCAAGGTGAAGGTTGCGGCGTCGCGTTTCCACTCCACATTCTCCGTAATAGCCCATTGTTCGCTCCCCTGAAGCGCCTGGAGCTAGGCATAGACTTTCAGCAAATCCTCCGAAGGCGCGGTGGGAAGATCAGCCGCCTTCGCACTGGCATAGAGACTGAGGCACAGCAGGAGCATCCAGAGTCGGGTCCACATGAGTGCAGCCTCCGGTGAGATGATGCACGGCGCTTGCTGTCGCAATTGGAGAGTAACCAACCATTTAATGAGCCCCAGCTTACCTCTCCCCGAGAGAAGAGTCAACCGGGGTGCGATTTCGCCGGTGAGTGGGACACACGCGGAGGGGGTTAGGGATTCTTGCGCGCCGGGGAACCCAAAACGCGCTGGCGGTAGGAGTCGAGCGCCTCGGGTGCGCGCTTGGACATCCACTCAGCGTACTTCGCTGCCAAGGTCTCAAGATTCTTGAACAGGTGGGGATTCTTGTTCTGCTCGCGCATCTCCAGCGCCACGGGCTTGGCCCGCTCCCAGGTCAGCCAGAGCTCCGCCGAGTTCTCGAAGAAGAATTCTTCCTTGATGAGTCCGTGCAGGACAATTGAGGCGGCCATATCCCAGTAACTGATAGCCATGCGAAAGGACGCATTCTCGTCAGAACCCGGCGGGCAAACCTCGATGAATTCTGCCAGGGACTTCGCGCGAAATTCCCGCGCCAGCCAATCCCGCGCCTGGCGTAACCTGGCTTCGCGCCGCAGATCATAAAGCCGCAATAACAACTCGGCATCGTAGTTGTCGGGATGCTCTTTCACTGGACCCTCCCCGAGATTTCGCCTTGAATGCTGGCCCCAGGCGGGCTGCAGGCACTCGACCAATGCTCTGCTCCGCCCAGAGGGGCCATCTTATCACGGATTCGGAAATGCCTTGACCACATCGGCAGGGAGCGCATGTCAACGCCAGGGTCATCGGCTATGCGGAAGTTTTCGGATTGATAAGGTCAGCCAGCAGCGCCTGGACTTGCCGCTCGATCAGATCACGCGCTTCGCGAAAAGCATCGATACCCCGAGCGTAGGGGTCAGGGATATCCCATTCCACCACGCGACCTCTGAAACCGACGGGTACAGGGCAGGCCACTTCGCAGCCCATTCCCACGACCACGTCCATCTCTGCCACCGGAACATCACGCAGGCCCTTCGACCATTGCCCGTCGAGGGAAACCCGCTTTTCGTGCATGACGGTGTAAGTATCCCCTGTAATCTCGCCCAGGGGATGCGAGCCGGCACTCGACGCCTGCACCTTACCGTTGCCCAAGTGGTTCGCCCAGGCCTCGGCCATCTGACTGCGGCAGGAGTTCCCGACGCAAACAAACAGAATCTTCACGGGAGGTTCAGGTGATGGGGTCATGGGCGAATTTGTGATTTAGTGATTTAGCGATTTAGTGATTTTTCGATTGACCAAAGAGTTAAGTCCCTTCCCGGGCTGTGTTGGGGAGCCGCATCCTGCCGTTTGCAGTTCCATTGCTAAATCACCAAATCACTAAATGATCTACTCACTCAATTTCTTTAGGAAGTATTGATGCACCGTCGGGTCATCCGTGAGCTCCGGGTGAAATGTTCCTGCCAGGATGTTTCCCTGCTCGACCAGGACGGGCAGGTCTCCGCAACGGCCCAAAACGCGCACCCCTTCGCCCACGCGCCGGATGATGGGCGCGCGAATGAAAACCATCTCCACGGGGCGGTCGGCAAGCTGCGGGCACTCGCCCGCTCGCACGGAGCTGTCAACCTGGCGGCCGTACGCGTTGCGCTCGATGGCAATGTCGATTAAGCCCAATCTCTCCTGGGTGGGGTTCAGCACTTCCTTCGCCAGCAAAATTGCCCCGGCGCAAGTGCCAAATACCGGTTTCCCCTTCGCCGCGAAATCCTGGATGGCGGAGCCCATGCCTTCGTTCGCAAAGAACTTCAGCATCGTCGTGCTCTCGCCGCCGGGCATGATGAGACCTTTGACTTCTTCCAGATCTTGAGCATGCTTCACCAACTTCCACGGCGCCCGGATGCGGTCCAGCATCTTCGCGTGCATCGCAAAGTCACCCTGAATGGCGAGAATGCCGACGGGTTTGTGGCCGTTGTTCACAAAAACAGTCCGAAGTCCGAGGTCCGAGGTCCGAAGTCAGTTGTCAGTCGTCCTTAGTCAGTCGTCCGTTGTCGACTCCGCCCCCTACCACCCCCGGGTTTGCAGCAACTCTTTGGGGTCGAGTTTGGCGACGTCGAGACCGCGCATGGCCTCGCCGACTTCCGCGGAGCATTCGGCCACCACTTGCGGCTCGGTGTAGTGAGTGGTGGCACGTACGATGGCTTTGGCGCGTTGCGCAGGATCCGAGGACTTGAAAATGCCCGAGCCCACAAAGACGGCCTCCGCGCCAAGCTGCATGACGAGTGAGGCATCAGCCGGCGTAGCGATCCCACCTGCCGAGAAATTGGGCACCGGCAGCTTGCCGTTCTGGCTGACCCATTTCACCAAATCATAGGGCGCGCCGAGTTCCTTGGATTTGTGCATCAGCTCTTCTTCACGCAACGTGGTGATCTGGCGAATCTCGCCGGTGATGGCGCGCAGGTGGCGCACGGCCTCCACAATGTTCCCCGAACCCGCTTCGCCCTTGGTGCGGATCATCGCCGCGCCTTCGCCAATGCGCCGCAGCGCTTCGCCCAAGTTGCGCGCCCCGCATACGAACGGCACCTTATAGGACCACTTACTGATGTGATGTTCCTCGTCGGCGGGAGTCAGGACTTCGCTTTCGTCGATGTAATCCACGCCCACAGCCTCGAGCACCTGCGCCTCGGCAAAGTGGCCGATGCGTGCCTTGGCCATGACCGGAATCGTCACCGCGGCCATGATTTCCTTGATGATTTTGATGGAGGCCATGCGCGCCACGCCGCCTTCCTTGCGGATGTCGGCCGGCACGCGCTCCAGCGCCATCACCGCCACGGCTCCTGCGTCTTCGGCGATCTTGGCCTGCTCGGCGGTCGTGACGTCCATGATCACGCCACCCTTGAGCATTTCCGCCAGCCCCACTTTCAACTTCATTTGCTGATCATATTCCCACATGACATTACTCCCTCTCAGGATAAGGATTTCTTGGCCGCGTCCCGAGGCCGCCGCATGGCCTCCGCCGGGATTCGAGATTCAGAGGAGCGCCACAGTCGCGCCGGACGGCGCCTGGCGCCTTCCCTTCTTGGCGCGGCGCAACTCCGCTCTCAGCAGCTCGCCCAGGATGGCAATGCCCTTCTCAATTTTATCATCGGATAGCGCGGTGTAGCACAAGCGCAGGGCGTTATGCTTGGGATTTTGGAAATAGAAGTAGCGCGCCGGCGCAAAAATCACGCGGCGCTCCCGCGCCTTGACGAGCAACTCCGCCGCATCCAGGCCCGTCGGCAATTCCACCCAAACGGACATGCCGCCTTCGGGATAGCTTACATGCGCTTCGGGCGGAAGGTGCCGCTCGCTGGTGCGCCGGAGCACGTCCTGTTTGTGTTGGTAGACTTTGCACGTCTTGCGGATCCACTTGTCCAGCCAGCCGCGGCAGCCCAATTCCTGGACCACGGCTTGTCCGAGCAGGTTGGTGTGGAGGTCGGCGCGCTGCTTGGCCCAGCGGAGACGCTCAATGGCCGGCCGCGAGGCCACAATCCATCCCACGCGCAGGCCCGGTAACCCGACCTTGGAAAAGCTGTTCAGATAGATGACCAATCCGGCGGTGTCGAGCGCCTTCAGGGGAGGCACGGCGCGGCCGCGATAACGCAGTGCGCCGTAGACGTCGTCCTCGACAATGGGAACTTGAAAGCGCACGGCGAGTTCCAGCAAGCGCTGGCGCGCCGCCAGGGGCATGCTGAACCCGGTGGGATTCTGGAAGCTGGGGCTGCAGAAGATGAGTTTGATCCGCGTCGACTCGAGCAGCGCCTCAAGCGCATCGAGATCCATGCCTTCCGCCGTGACGGGAACGCCCAGCAGACGGACTCCGGGCGCTTCGAAAACATTCCAGAGACCGGTGTAGGTGGGGTTCTCGCAAACCACCGTCTCGCCGGGCGAAACCAGCGCGCGGCGGAGCAGATCGAGCGACTGCTGGCAACCGTGGGTCACCAGGATTTCGTCCAATTCCACGGGAATGCCGTCGCGCCGCAGACGGGTCTGCAGATAAACTTTGAGGGGCTGATACCCGTCGGTCGAGCCGTATTGCACCAGGCGGCCGCCCTCGCGCCGCAGCACGGCGTCAGCGGCCCGGCGGACCAGATCAGGTGGCGTTAACTCCTCGGCGCCGTGGGCAGCGGCGAAAGAGATCACACCTTCCTCCACGGAACTGGCCATCAAGCGTCCCAAAGAGTCGTCCCGTGGCTCATCCGGAAAGAAGTTCTCCCAGAAAAGATCCTGGGAAGGGCGGCGCGCCCGATCGCGGGGAGCATGGAGCGTCTGCGCGAGCGGCGTCACGAAGGTGCCGCGCCCCACCGTGCCCTGGATGAGACCCTCGGATTCGAGATCAGCGTAAGCGTTCCCCACGGTCGTCCGATGCACGCCCAGGTGATGGGCGAGGTCACGACTGGGGTCCAGCCGTTCCCCCGCCTTCAGTCCGCCGCTCAGGATGCGCTGGCGGAGCTGGTCGCGGATCTGCACATACAGCGGTTTGCGCAAGCTCGAATCCAGCGTGACGAGCATAGGGCTCAACTCCTCTGGCCTGATGACCAGTCCAATTTATAACTGAATTGGAGGGATGTAAAGAGCCAAGTAGGCCAAGTTGGCCATAGGCCAATGCCGCCGGAAACTCCACACCACTCACCCGGAAGGTCAGTCGTCCGTGGCCCGTTGTCCGTGGAGAACTGACTAACGGTCCTGGATGAAAGGATTTGACTCGCGCTCCGTGCCGATGGTCGTCGCTGCGCCGTGGCCGGGAAAGACCGGTGTCTGGTCGGGAAAAATGAGCAGCCGCTCTCGAATCGAACGCAGGATTTCTTCGAGTGAACCGCCCCAGAGGTCCGTACGGCCGATGCTTCCCTGGAACAGCGTATCCCCGCTGAAGATTCTCTGATTCTCGCCCGGCAAATGAAGTGAAACGCTACCGGGAGAATGTCCAGGAGTGTGCAGGACCTGCAAGGTAAGCGCGCCGCAACGCAGCGTGTCGCCCTCCTGGAGGAACTGGTCGACGTCCGCGACGCCGGGTGACGGGACGCCCAGCCACTCTGCTTGCTGTGCGAGGCTCCGATAAAGCGGCAAATCAGCATGATGCATCAACACTCCGGCGCCGGTAGCCTGCTTGAGCTTCTCGATCCCGCCCACATGATCGATATGCGCGTGAGTGGCCACGATGTATTTCGCGTGCAGATGATGCTGGGCGAGGACTCGCTGGACCCGCTCAATATCATCGCCCGGGTCGATCACCACCGCTTCGCCCGTGGTTTCGTCCCCCAGGATCGAGCAGTTACAGGCCAGCATTCCTACGGGAAAGGTCTCATGAATCATTTCTGCCGGTTCACCTCTCGCCTCGGGGGTCAGCTTCGGCCGGCGCGCTAGCCGCTGTGCTTTTCCGGGCGCAGCAGCGGGAAGAGGATCACGTCGCGGATGGAGCGCGAGTTGGTGAGCAGCATGGTGAGCCGGTCAATGCCAATGCCCTCGCCCCCCGTGGGCGGCATACCGTAGCTCAGCGCGCGGATGTAATCCTCGTCGATGGCGTGGGCGGTCAGGTCGCCCTTCTCGCGCAGAAACTGCTGGTACTCAAAGCGGTCGCGCTGCTCAGCCGGATCGTTGAGTTCGCTAAAGGCGTTGGCAATCTCCATGCCGCCGATGTACAGCTCGAAGCGCTCGACGAGGTTGGGATCCTCGGGCTTCTGCTTGGAGAGTGGGGAAACTTCCAGCGGGTAATCGACGATGAAAGTGGGCTGAATCAATTGGCGTTCAGCTACCGCCTCAAACAGCTCGGCCAGGGCCGTGCCCGGCGCCTTGCCTTCCTCGCGGGGAAGGGGTTCGACGCCGCTCCCCGGCTGGCTGGCCCACTCGTTATAGGTCGCGACCCAGCCGAAGACAGCCGAGGGCTCGGCCAAGTCATCGAGCCTCGGCGCGGGGCCTGCCGCGGCCGGCCAGAACTTCACCACCGCCTCCTTCATGGTAAACCGCTCAAATTTCGCAAACGAGATGCGCTGGCCGCCGTATTCGAACTCCACGCTGCCCAGCACGGCTTCCGCGGCGTGCCGCAGCAGGCGCTCGGTAAGCGCCATCATGTCGTGGTAGTCCGCGTAGGCCTGGTAAAACTCCAGCATGGTGAACTCAGGGTTGTGCTGCGTGGAGATGCCTTCGTTGCGAAAGTTACGGTTGATCTCGTAAACGCGGTCGAGGCCGCCCACGATGAGGCGCTTCAGGTAAAGCTCCGGGGCGATCCGCAGGTAGAGATTGATATCGAGGGCGTTATGGTGGGTGACAAACGGCCGCGCCATGGCGCCGCCCGCCAGCGGCTGCATCATGGGGGTCTCAACTTCCAAGTAACCCTCGGCCTCCAGGAATTCGCGGATGGCGCGCACCAACCGGCCGCGGCGCTCAAACACCGTGCGGACTTCTTCATTCACCATCAAATCGACATAGCGCTGGCGATAACGGAGCTCGACGTCGGTCAGGCCATGCCATTTTTCCGGAAGCGGGAGCAGCGCCTTGGCCAGGAATTGTAGGTGCTCCGCATGCACCGTGAGCTCGCCGGTCCGGGTGCGGAACAGATAGCCTTCCACGCCGATCAGGTCGCCGAGGTCGAGGAGTTTGTAAAGCTCAAAGTCGCGTTCGCCGACGGCGTCCAGACGCACATAGATTTGCAGGCGCTTGCCCCCTCCGGCGAGGTGCGCGAAACCCGCCTTGCCGTGTGGGCGCACGGTCATGACACGGCCCGCGACGCGCACGAAAATCTTGGGCTCGGTGAGTGCTTCGGCCGTAAGCGCTCCATTCTCCGAGAGGATCCGGGGAATCGAGTGGGTGATATCATACTTACGTGGATAGACCTCGAAGCCCAGATCGGCAATTGCCTCGAGCTTCTTCTTGCGCTGCTGGACCAGATCTTGAAGTTCTTTCTCAGACACGTGGATCACCCACGACCGGCGAAGAATGTTGGAGCAAAGGCAAACCCGCATTATAGGTAGCGGACGAAAACAGTGTCAAGGATCGCAGAGGGCGGGTAGTAGGTCCCTTTGGTTTTTGGAGCGGCGGTCTATGACGGCCTTTTGATCCCACCAATGCCGGCGCTCTTAAAGAGCCGCTATAGCGAACTTACCCCACCCCAAGTTCGGGCTTGAAGAGGTGGCCGGAATCCCCTATATTAGGGCGGATGGAGTGGATCCTTGGCGGTCTAATCCTCGCGGCCGTAGGCTTTGTGGTGCGCGGCATCCTCGGCATGGGCTCACCCCCGCAGATTCAACAGGGAGGGTTGGTGCCCCTGCGCTCTGAACTGCACGCCATTTATCATCCCATCGCGCAAGAAATCGAAGCCCATACCACCATCCTGGGAATCACCCTAAATGACGCCTTCGGCGAGCGGGAGGCCAATCGACGGGACATGGCATGGCTTGTGGTGGGTCTCGCCAAAGGGGAGTGGGAGCGGCTGAGGGAATTGGTAGTGGGCCTGATGAACGCCCTTGCCAATTATTTGCCGGCCACCGACGTCGTCGTTCCGGTACGCCGCGTAAGTGCCGACAACTTCAAATCGCGCCCCGTGCGGGACACCGTGGGCCTTTATGAGTTCCTGGACCGAGTGCTGTTCGGCTCCAAGCAGCGCTACGCCCTGCGATTGCGAGTGTTGTCTCGCACTTGCGCCATGCTGACCAAGGAATTCCGGCGCGCCTGCCGCGAGGGTGAGCGCACGCAGGATTCTTCCCCCGAGCTGTGGAACCAGTTGGATCTTTATTTCCACGATTTCGACTTGATTGCCAAGGAAACACTGCTTGCCTTCCGCTCGCTCCTCGCCTGCCAGTCCCTGGAAGGTGTCCGAGGGATGGCGGCCGACCTCCAGGAACTGCTGGACCGCCGCGTGCGCGTTTCCGTCTCCGCCTCGAATGAGTAACCTTCCTTCCGCCCGCCGCCGCGGCGTTTGGCGTTGACTTCCCTCGACCGCCTCTCAATAATGAGCCCGCAGATTTTGCGAAACAAATAATCCCAACCCTGCCCGTTTCAGGGGCCGACCGGTCAGGGCGGGAAACGGGGCTGAATCATGAAACGACCGTGGACAAGGCTGATGTGCGGAATCGTAAGCGCTTACCTGCTTGCGGCGCCGGCGGTTCGGGCCGAGGAGCGGGGCGCTGTCAAGCCTTTCGATCTGATCGAGTGGAATGGTGGAAAATTCCTTTATGGCGTGGACTACTATCCGGAAGCTTGGGAGGAGAGCCAGTGGGAGAAGGACGCCACCATGATGCAGGAGGCCGGCATCAACTTCGTCCGGCTGGCAGAATTCGCCTGGGTGAAGATGGAACCCCTAGAGGGCCGTTTCAACTTTGATTGGCTCGATCGGGCGCTGCAGATGTTGAACGCGCACGGCATCAAAGCCGTCCTGGGAACACCTACCGCCTCGCCACCAGCCTGGCTATATGAAAAGTACCCTGACATCGCGGCCATGGACCCGAATGGGATTCGTTATCGGTACGGCTCCCGCGGCAATTTTTGCCTTCACAATCCCGATTTCGCTTCCGCCACGCGCCGCATTGTCACCGCTATGGCGGAACATTACAAAGATCATCCCGGAGTGATCGGCTGGCAGATTGACAACGAACTGGGGGATCCCAAGTGCTTCGACCCCCTCAGCCGCGTGGCTTTCCAGAAGTGGTGCCAGCACAAATATCAGACTCTCGACAGACTGAACGAGGCGTGGGGCACGGTTTTCTGGGGACACACGTATCAGGCTTGGTCGGAGATTCCCTTGCCCTGGAACACGCTGGGAAATGCTCACAACCCCAGCCTGGCGCTTGATTTCGACCGCTTCCAGAGCGACTCCACGCACGCCTATCTCGACAGTCAGGCGGCCATTCTCCACGCGATAGCTCCCCACCAAGCCGTTACGCACAACGAAATGGGCCTCTATGCGGGGGTCGATTATTACAACCTGAATCGCTCGCTCGATTTCGTGGCTTGGGATAACTATCCGATGTTCGAGAAAGACTACGCTCAATACACGGGACCCGGGTTAGCGCATGATTTGATGCGCGGCTCCAAAGACAATCAGAACTATATGGTTATGGAACAGCAGGGCGGCCTGCCAGGCTGGTCGGTGTTCCGGGGACGGCAGGCCCCGCCCGGACTCTACCGCGTGTGGACCTATCAATCCGTAGCGCACGGCGCGGATGGCGTCTGCTACTTCCGCTGGCGAACTTCCCGCTACGGAACGGAGCAATACTGGCAGGGCGTCCTGGACCAGGACAGCTTCCCCAATTCCCGCTACAAGACCGTGGCGCAAACTGGGAAGGAATTGGCACAGCTCACGGAACTGCTGCACGGCTCCAAGGTGGTGTCGCCGGTCGCCCTGCTGGTTTCACCTGATTCCCGTTGGGCATTTGAGATCCAGCCGCTGGTCGAAGGCTTCCAGTACAACCGGCAGCTCCATGACTTCTACGACGCCTTCCGCCGGGCAGGCGTAAGCGTGGACGTGACCTTCCCAGAGAGCGATCTTTCTGCTTATCGAATACTGGTGGCTCCGACTCTGTTCGTGACGGACCAGGCCCTCGTCGATAAGCTCAGCGCCTACGTCAAGAACGGCGGGACACTGATCCTCAGCTTTCGCTCGGGGGTAAAAGATGAGCACAACGTGGTGACCGACCGGACGCTCCCCGGAGCGTTCGCCGAACTCGCCGGCGTGGCCATCCATGATTTTGACCCACAGATCAATGAGGAACAGGAAGTGGTGGGGCCAGGCGAATCGCACTTCCCCACCCGCGCCTGGTCTGACATTCTGGAGCCCACGACGGCGAAAGTCGTGGTGACATACGGCAAGGGTTACTATGCCGGCAAGGCGGCCGTCACCGAAAACGGCGTGGGGAAAGGCTGGGTGTACTACGTGGGCAGCGAATCGACCTCACCCTTTTTCTACGACCGCCTGGTTGCCCGCGCCGCGCAGGAGCGTTCCCTGCCCCTTAACACTACGCTTCCGCAAGGTGTTGAGCTGGCCGCGCGCCAGAAAGCCGGGGTGAAGATCCTCTTCGTGTTGAACTACACCGATAGGGCGCAAACCGTGGCCCTCGATCAGGCCTACTACAACGCCCTGACCGGCCAGCAGGAACCCCTGGAGGTGAAGATTCCGGCGTTTGACGTGAGAGTGCTGACCGCTCAGTCGCCGGGCGGTCCCCCGGCCGTCCGGCAGGCGCTACCCGCTCAGATAGGCGCGCACGAGGTAGGAGATTCCCAAAAGCAACAGTAAAACGTTCGCCGTCAGGAAAAGGTTTTGCTTGAAACGCTTGTGCAGGCCGGCGCCCCAGGCCAATAACCACACGGAAAAGACTGCGGCGCCGTAGAAACCCACACCACCCCCGACAAAGAATGGGACCACGTGCCAGTAGCCGCGCTGGCGACCTTCCGCGAGGATGGGTCCGGCAATGGTAAGCCAATAGATCCAGGTGCCCGGCGCGGCCAATTCCGCCAGCGTGGCAACCGAAACGCTGGCGTAGCTGAGCGCCGCAGAACTCGCCATTTCCTCGCGGGTTTTATGGCGCAACTCCCAAAGGGAGTAACCCGCGAAGCTGATCACGACCAGCCCCCCCACATACGCAACGTAATGCGCGATATGGGGAGGCACGAAGCGAAAGAAGAATACAGTGACCAAAAGCAGGGCGCCGTCCACCACCAGCGGGGCTCCGATCAACACGAAGAGGGCACGCACCCAGCGGCCTAACGCCACTTGTGTCAGCGCAATCAAGTTTAGGGGGCTGGGAAGCACCCCCCCCACCATTCCCATCCCAGCGCCCAGTATAAGCAGGTCCATACCTGTAACTAGTGATGGTAAGCGGTCGCGCACAGAATGTAAAGTAACGCGACGCGAAGACCGGCAAAATCTGGTTCTCCTCGCGAAGAAAGCGGACTTGCGCCCGCCCGCGGCCACTGGTAATCTGACGTAGGTTCCATGGACTAGACGCACATATTTCCCTCAACTCAGATTCTCAAGATAGAACGTAACGCGGGGCCCTGGGGATACGTCCGTAGTTCAAAGGCACATGCCACAATCCAGAAATGGTCAGCAAGCTCGGGTTCTGATTCTCACGGTGCATCATGGATCGAGCCACGTGCGGATGGCTCGGGCTCTTGCGCAAGCCCTGACGCAGTTGCGGCCGAACCTCCAAGTGGAGGTCCTGGATGCACTGGCGCACTGCGCGTCATGGTTCCAGGCCTACTACAATTCATTTGCGATCCCGCTCAAATACTGGCCCGGGCTCTGGGAATACATCGAAAAACGCCAGCATGATGGCGATTCTACCAGCCCTGGGTGGCTTTATCGGTGGGGTGCACGAGGACTGTTTCGGTTCATGGAAGCCCTTGCGCCCGATATCGTCATTGCCACGGAAGTCGGCTTGGGCGAGTTCGCAATCTTGCACAAGCGCCATTCGAAAGCGGCCTACTTCCTCGTGGCGGTGGGCACACTGGACTTCGACCGGCCGTGGGCGCAGCCGGAGGTTGATCTATTCATAACATCCCCGGGAGAGATCGCTGCACAAGTGAGAAGCGCGGGTGTGCCGCCAGAGAAAATTCTCGAATGCGGAACCCCCGTGGACCCAGCGTTCAGCTCGTGTCCTGACAAGGCAACCGCGCGCGCGCGTCTCGGACTTAAGCAGGACATCCCAGTACTCCTGGTCAACTTTGGCGGCACCGGAAACCGGAAGCCGCGGCAGGTCTTGAGTGAACTCCACAAGCTTCAGCGGCCGGTCCAAGCGGTTTTCATCTCCCGACGTGACGAGAACCTGCGAAAAGAACTGCTGCAGCTATCCGCGGGGATGCCTCACACGCGCGTCCTGACCTGGGTGGACAACATGCATGAGTGGATGGCTGCCGCCGACTTGCTCGTCAGCCGCGCCGGCGTGGGCATTGTGGCGGAGGCTCTCAATTCCGGGTTGCCCATGCTGGTGTTCGATGCCCCCCCCGGCAATGAACGCCGCATCTGCGAGTTGATAGAGAAGAAGTGGCAAACCGGCTTCTGGGTGAAGCGTACCACCGACCTCGCAGCCCAGATCGACCACCTGCTCACACAAACCGAAGAACTTGAACGGCTGCACAACAACGCGGGACGGCACGCGTACCCTCACGCCGCGCGTGATGCCGCCGAGACTATTGGGCGTGTACTGGATGCGCGGGGAAGAAGCGGGACGTAGTCCCAATGCTATCCACTTAAGGGGATTTCGGCTTTTCAATTTGCTCCGGGGTGACCTTCTCATCCGGAGCCTTCTCGAGCCGGAGCAGGAAGGGCCCCACGTTTTGCGGGTGGGGGTGAGGGTGTCACGCAGGTACGAATTCAGGGCTATTTTCCGGGTTGGGTGAACCGTATTGGGCGCTGGCCCTCGAAGTGAGACGGACATTCCCATGACTCGCGCGGGATCCCCCTGAGGATTACTTCATGCCCAAGAAACAAGCCGCCTGCTTGCTTCTGGCGAGTCTCTGCTTCCTCTACCTTCGCACCTTCCTCCTGCCTTACGTACCCATCTACCAGGGAGACAATGCCCCGTATTTTCTCTTGGACGCGGCGCGCATGCTGCGGGGCGAGATAATTTATCGTAATTTTGTTGAGCTGACGTTTCCGGGAATGCCTGCCCTCAACTTCCTTCTGCTTCGGGTTTTCGGCATGCAGGCATGGATCCCCGCCGCGACGCTGGTTTTCGTGGGTCTCGCCCTGACCCAACTAAGCGCGCATATTGCCCGTCGTGTAGTCAGCGGCCCATCCGTTTTTCTCCCCAGCGTGGCGTACCTCACGATGGCCATCGGCAACGCGCTCGATGACACTCACCACTGGTTCAGCATTCTGGCTTGCCTGGGGGCAGTGGCCGTTTTGCTCGAGGACCGCCGCCCCGCGAGAGTAGTCTTGGCAGGCACGCTCTGCGGGATCGCCACCTGCTTTACCGAATCGCGCGGGGTGATGGCAGTTTCCGCGCTCGCCGCCTTCCTGTTGTGGGAGGGTCACGGACAAAGACTGAATCATCGTTGGTGGATGAAACGGTTGTTAGGCCTGTCTGTGGGCTTCGGCGTAGTGATCATCGTGTTCCTTGCGGGCTTCGTTTGGAAGGCGGGTTGGGCGAACTTTTCTTACTGCACTGTCGACTTCCTCGCTAAGTACTACAGTTCTTTCCACCGCAACAATCTGAGTGTGTACATGGTGGATCTACCGGAATTCGGTTCACTCCTGCTGAGCGTACCTGCCCTGGCTGTCTGGCTTTTCATCAACCTGCTCGCGCCACTCATTTACGTGCTGTTCCTGGTGCGCTGCTGGGAAAACCGAGAGAGGATTCCGCAGCCTCTGGCGAGCCGGTTGATGCTGATCAACCTGATGGGTTTGGCCTTCTTTGTGTCCATCGCCTCGGCGCCCAACTGGTTCAGAGTGGCGTCGTCCGCTCTCCCGGCTTTGATCCTGCTCGCTTGGTTTCTGGACGCGCCCGGCAAGCTGAAGCGGACGGCAAGATGGGCGCTGTGGGCACTCGCCATCGGAACCGGAATCGTCACTCCGATGATCACGCAATTGAGTGCGCAAGGACCTTTCCAGACGCCGACCGGGCGTGTTGCCGTTGTCGATACCGACCGCTACGAAAAATATCAATGGCTCTTGCCCCGCGCCTCCCCGCATCAATATGTACTGGATGCAGGCGGTGGGGACGCCTATTTTCTGCTCAAGCTACTCGACCCGGCCCCGGTTCCCTTTCTGACCCTTAGCGCTTACACGCGACCGGAGCAGGTAAGCGCACTGCTCAGCACTCTGGGCCGACAGAAGGTTGCATACATCGTGTGGCCCGTCGAGCTTGATTTGCCTCCGTCCGGCAACCGGGGAAGCGATCCGCTCGGCCCTCTGCGGGCATATATGAGGAAAAACTACTTTGTTGTTAGAACGTTCAGCGATGGCGCGCAGGTTTGGCAGAGGAAGTAGCAGCCGCTCGCCTCGGCTAGAAGCAGATTGGGATCAAAATCGCAGCCTGAAACGCGTCGCGCGACGGATCAGGCGTCAGTCAGTTTGAGGGTCTGTATCTGGGTGCTTCATCTGGCCAGTGCCCGGACCCGATGGATCAGCCTAGTTCTCGATTACGACCTCGTGCTTTTCTTCTCCCTTGGTTATACCGACCAGGAACCCATCTTCGTTATCGGCTGGCCAGAACTCCGAAAGGAATTTCTTTTCTCCTACCGTATCAAACACAAGCCTCGCTTTGTGGTTCCCTGAGTTCGTCGCGGCCAGCCGCTCGATGACGGGAACGAACAAAGTTTTCGTGGTTTCCAGGTTGCGAAGCAGAATATGGGATTCCGTTCCCGGTTGCCTCACAAATTCGTACTTCCCAGCCCGCAACTCTTTCTTACCGACCCTAAAATCGAACGGTATGTCCAGTCGCCCCTTCCCTCCCTGGTTCTGCCCATGAGCTAACGCCACCGCGAGGATGGAAACGACACTTAATGCCACCGTAACTCTTGTTCTCAACTGACCTCCTCTCTCTGGCTGAGTTTTCAATGTTCTTGTCACAGCCCCACACTTCCGGCCACACACGGCATTGCTGCGCCGGGCAATGGCAGACATGCGCACCCAGAGTGGACTGAACGCACACACCCGTGCACGCGTTTCAACAAACCCGCTGGGTCTTCGCCCTGTCCAGATGAAGCTGTATTAATGCCCTGACAACATCGTACCCTAACATACCTTCCAGGGGGTAACAAGGGGGAAATTCACAGGACTTCCCTGCGTTTCGCAAGGTCTCCCAGCCGCCAGTGTCCTGAGTCAGAAGTTCGTTGTTGAAGTCAGCCCGCGGGGCGGGCGACATAATGTGGCCCATGGCGTGAGCCGTGGGTAGGGGAGTGCTCCCTCACCCCCGTCCCCTCTCCCGCCCTTGCGGGAGAGGGATGCCAAAGGCGGGGCCTTTTCCCAGAGCTTACGCCCTAGGCCACATTATTTCGCCCCTGACGGGGCTGTGGACGGTCGCCAACCAGGTTGAGAACTAGCACAACGAACTTCTGACTGAGGACATTAGCGCACAGTTGGTTTGTAACTCGGTGGTTCGGTCGGCGTTTCTTCTCCCTGCCTTGCCGTTGCACTAGTGTCTGGAGCGGCTTTCCATCCGGCCCACCAATCGAGGTCCATTGATTATCCGTCCTTCTACGTGTAACCTTATGGCATGCCTGACCACACACAATCAGTTAAGCGCCGGTGGGAGCGTAAGCGGGTCCAAATGGCTGTGACTCTTTTGATAGAGAGCGACGAGGCTGAATACATCACGACCAGCGTTGACTTGTCCCCGCATGGCTTGCGACTGCAATCCGACGCCACCCTTGCCCCGGGTCAGCCCGTGGACCTCCTTCTTGCTACCGATCCCGACTGCTTCATTAAAGCGCGTGTCGTCTGGGTCGGCAAGGCAGACTCGGCCCAAGCTGGTCAGGCAGGATTCGAATTCTTAAATCTCATTACAGGGCCGGTGTGCTGAACATCGAACAGGTCATACCCTATCCTTTAATGAGATTCTCCCTGTGTGAAGAGTAGCCTTACCCCTCGCATTGACTCAGCACTGATGCCACCGAAACAGATACCCGTCGAATGCCCGTGGACTTTCCAATGCGATGCCAACGGTGCGATCCGGTTCGCAACCATCTCCAAAACGACTCCTTGCATTTCATCGCAGGCTCGCAGTCCGCCATCTGAATATCAGTTCGACCGCGTCGGCGGGCCGTTTGACATTCCAAGCTTAGAGCGTTGAGAATCACATACTTAGCAGAAAGGCTTCCAGCAACAACACGTTTGCTTCACGAGGAATTCACTCCGCTCTAACGACCGCTTAACGCAGAGCTGATTTCATATAAACGTTACAGGGGCCAACACTCTAGGCATGTACGCCAACTGTGAGCGCGGCATGGGCGCCACCGGGGCATGCGTAGGAATACAGACTTTCCAAAACAAACGGGAGGACTCGCATGAGTCGTATCAGCATCGTACGGCAGATCTTGATTGCCACTGCGATCGCGGCAGTTTTAGCGCCCGCATCGCGTGGTCAACAACTTCCTAACACGGGGCAACAGATCACGCCTCTGGCACCCAGCCAGGCGCGGTTCGAACCGCTGAATCCGGGCTTGAGCGACAATCCCCTATACACGGCTGGACAAGCCGTGACCAGCGTAGTGAGCCCTGACGGGAAGACCTTGCTCGTGCTCACGAGTGGTTACAACTTGGTAAAGGCTTCCTTTGGGGTGAACGAAGGCGCCCTGCTACCGGCGGACTCGACCCAATTCGTATTTGTCTTCGATATCTCGAATTATCTGCCAATCCAGAAACAGGTGATTCAAATCCCCAACACATACATGGGGATCACCTTCGACCCATCAGGCACGGCCTTCTATGTGGCGGGCGGCGTCAATGACAACGTGCATGTGTACGCTCTCGCTGCCGGAGTATGGGCGGAGCAGACAGGAAGTCCGATCGCGCTCGGCCACATGGTGAACCCGGCCACACTCGGAGCTGGGGTTGGACTTGAAGAAGCGCCGCAGGCCGCCGGCATCGCCATCACCCAGGACGGCACCAAGCTCGTCGTCGCCAACTATTACAACGACTCGATCACCATCCTCACCAAATCGGCGCCGGGTTGGACGAAAGGTCCCGAGCTTGACCTTCGTCCTGGCAAGGAGAATTCTACGGACTCCGGCGTCCCGGGTGGAGAATATCCGCTTTGGGTGGTCATAAAGGGCAATCAAACCGCTTATGTTTCAAGTATCCGCGACCGGGAAATAGATGTTGTAGATATTTCCAACACGCCGGCCGTGGTTGCGCGCATCAGCGTTCCTGGTGAGCCGAACAAAATGGTCTTGAATGCGAGTCAGTCAAAGCTTTACGTCGCACAAGACGTCACCGATTCGGTGGGCGTGGTTGATACCGCTTCCAACACGCTGGTCGAAAATATCGGTGTGACCGCACCGGCCGGCCTGCTTTCCGACTGGAGAGCCAAGTTGAAGGGAAACAACACAAACAGCGTCACGCTCTCGCGGGACGAAAAGCTGTTGTATGTCACCAATGGTTGGATGAACGACGTCGCCGTTGTCCAGCTTGATTCGGCACCCGGCCAAAGTCAGGTGATCGGGTTGATTCCCACCGGCTGGTACCCAAATTCCGTCAGCTCCAGCAGGGACGGAAAGTTCACCTATGTTTTGAATGGGAAGTCGCCGACGGGGCCAAACCCCGGCTACTGCCATGGCGGCGTGCTTACTTCGCTGCCCGCCGTGCAATGCGCAGCCAGCGATGAATATGATCTGGTGCTCATTAAAGCGGGGTTCCAGAGTTTCCCGACCCCCAAGGCATCAGACCTGCAAGGTCTGACCCAGCAGGTTGCTGCCAACAACCATTTCCAATATCATGTCAGCCCCGAGGATGCAGAGAAGCTTGAATTTTTGCATCAGAAAATTCACCACATCATCTACATCATCAAGGAGAACCGGACCTATGATCAGATCCTCGGTGATCTGGAGGTCGGCAATGGGGATCCAAGTTTGACGGAATTCGGTGAAGCTACTACTCCCAATTTCCACAAGCTCGCGCGCAATTTCGTAACACTAGACAATTTTTACGACACCAGCGAAGTCAGTATGGATGGCTGGCCTTGGTCCACCGCGGCGCACGCTACCGATGTGGTAGAACATCAAACACCGGTGGAATATGCCGGACGTGGGCTGGGCTATGATTCGGAAGGCACCAACCGCAACGTGAATGTCGGTATACCCACGCTTGCCGGGCGTCTAGCCGCCAACCCCCTTACCCCGGACGATCCCGACGTGATGGCCGGAACCGCCAACGTTGCCGCACCCGATGCGGCGGATGGCGAACCAGGGGCTGGCTTCCTGTGGAACGGGGCGCTCAAGGCCGGCTTGTCGATTCGCAACTACGGTTTCTTTATCGACGAGGCCCGGTACAACTTACCGGGCCCCTACTCGGTGTATACCATCCCAGAGCTGACCGATCCCACCTCGACCACCCCTCCCACTCAAGTGGCTTACCCGACGAGCGCGGCTCTGGCCCCGTATACCGACATCTACTTCCGCGGTTTCGATATGACGTTTCCCGATTACTATCGGTTCAAGGAGTGGGAGCGGGACTTCGATGCGAACTACGCAAACGGCGGACTGCCTAATTTGACTCTGATGCGTATACCCCACGATCACACGGGCAACTACTCCATCGCGATTCTCGGTGTCAACACGCCAGAACTGGATGAGGCGGATAATGACTATGCCGTCGGGTTGGTAGCCGACAAGATAGCCCACAGCACATACAAAGACGACACGCTCATTTTTGTGATCGAAGACGACGCTCAGGATGGCGGCGACCATGTGGATGCCCACCGCAGTACGGCGTACATAGTTGGTCCCTACGTGAAACACCACGCCGTGGTCTCTGATTCCTATACCACTCTCAGCATGTACCGTACGATTGAGGACATTCTTGGAATCAGGCATTCGAACTTGAACGACGCCTTGGCCACTCCCATGGCGGCCGTGTTTGATGAGAAGCAGAAGGATTGGACCTATAATGCTGCGCCTTCTCTCCTGCTCTACAATACGCAGCTTCCGCTACCACCATTGCCGACCAGCGTCCAGAGAATTCCGCATCCTACCCACGACGCGGCTTACTGGGCGGCCGTCACCAAGGGTATGGATTTCTCCGTGGAGGACCATGTCGACGGCGCGCAGTTCAATCGCATCCTGTGGCAGGGTCTGATGGGATCGAAGCCGTATCCTGCAACCCCGAGCGGACTCGATCTTCGGACTAACCGCGCACAGCTCCTCGAGCGCTACCGCGTGGAATCAGAGCAAGTGCCGGTTCAACCAAGCCAGAAGCTGACCGGCGGCGGGCGGTAACTGACTGCAAAAATGAAACTACTGGTAGGCAGTAAATGACCACAATGGAGGGACGGAGTCCGTTCGAGACTCTGTCCCTCTTTCTTTGACGTGACAACAACTTGTCTTTATGCTGTTGCCTGAGTACGCGGCTTCGAACTCTACCTTACGAATGGTTCGCAGAGCTGACGCGCAGCTTGGGCGGTGGAGGACATGACGATACGTACAAAAAGCGGACGCCACAAGCTCCTAGATCAGCTTTGGAGGCTTCATAATGACACGACTGATTTCTCCTTTCTGCCGCGCCAATTCTAGAGGAGCCAACATGGGGAAGGAACCTCTCATTCGAGCGAGGGGGAGAACGCTTCGCGCGGCCATTCGGCTGGCGGTAGGCAGCGTTTTGGTCGTGTGGGCGAGCTGCGTATGTCTGACCGCCCAGAATGTGGTCTTGACAGGCGCGCTCAGCGGACGGGTCACAGACCAAAGTGGCGCGGTGGTGCAGGGAGCTTCGGTTGTTGTGCAGAATCTCGAGACCGGTGTGAAACAATCTGCCGAGACAAATCATACCGGACTTTACCGGTTTCCCGTCCTCATGCCGGGTTCCTATTCCATCCGGGCAAGTTTCAAAGGGTTTCGCGATGTTCAGGGCCTGGTTCGAGTACTGGTAGGAAACACCACGCTGCAGGACATCACTCTGCAGGTGGGAGCTAGCGGGAACACGGTTAGGGTAAGGGGTACGACACCGTTGCTCCGGCCAGCGGAATCCTCCGCCAGAACGGTGATGGAGCGGTCGTTTATCGAGGATTTACCGCTCAACGGACGTCGTTACACCGACTTCACGGTGCTGACCCCGAATACGAGTTACGACGGTGACACGGGCCTAGTGAGCATTTCCGGCCAACAGGGCGGAGAAGACTCAGGTTACGCTAATGGGAATGGCTCCAATGCTTTCACCGTTGACGGAACCAATGCCACCAACAACTACTTCGCCGATATTCTGGGCCGCTACCGCATCCCTTACCTGTATGGCGAGGACGCGATCCAGGAGTTTCAAGTCGCGATCAGCCCGTACTCGGCCATCTATGGGGGTGGAGCGGGCTTTGTCAATGCTGTGACCCGGTCGGGCAGCAACGCGTTCCACGGCAGCGCGTTTTATTACAATCGGAACTCCGCTACGGGGGCCAATGATGCCCTCGACAAAGCCAGCGGCTTGCCCAAACCGCTGGATGCTTTGCAGCAATTCGGCGCCGGGCTGGGCGGGCCGATCCGGCGGGACCGTTTATGGTTCTTCGTGGATTATGAGCAGCAACTGCGCAACAATCCGATTTCCGTCATCAACGCGGCGTTGGCGACCACGCCGGCGAGCTTACCAACCTTTTTGAGTGCAAACTTCGGCATTCCGGCCGGCACGGTGCTACCCCCGCCGAATGGGCCCTTGCCAGTCCCGGGCAGCGACAGCGCGCCCGACCCGACCAATCCGGTATACCTCCAGCAAGTCTCAAACACGGTGAACGCGCTGAATTCCAATCTCGGCACTAAAGCCAGACAGCGCAACGATCTGGTGATAACGCCGCGGCTGGACTACCAGGCCAGTTCCCGCGACAGCTTGTTCCTCAGCTTGAATATAAACCGGTTCGACTCGCCCGGAGGCGTCATCACCGACCCGACGGTTGGAGATTATGGGACGCAAACGCTGGCCAACGCCTACGTGCATGACTTCCAAGCCAGCCTGGGATGGACGCACACGTTCTCCCCAAGACTGCTGAACGAATTCCACGCCGGCGCCTCGCAAGATAACGAAATCGCGACACCTACCGGGTTGGCTCCCAACACCCCCACGTTGATACTCGATAGCCCCGCCCCTTTCACTCTTGGCAACGCTCCTTTTTCGGTGGGAAGAGTCTTTGAAAGACAGTGGTCCGTGGCCGACCGGGTCGACTACGTGATGGGTAAGCACACGTTGCAGTTCGGTTTCGATTGGAACCGCGCCCGGGATTCGGACAACAATGATGGCGGCGCGGACCCGAACGCCGCCGTCGAGTTCGGGTCGTTCCTCGGCAGTTATGAATTTTCGAATCTGGAGGCCTTCGCGCTCGGTGAATACAACCTCTTCAGTCAGGCTTCGGGAAACCCGACTTTTTCTTTTGCCGTGCCTTACTATGGATTCTACGTGCAGGACTCCTTCCAGCCTTTGCCGCAGTTGACGCTGGAAATGGGCTTGCGTGAGGATTTCCAGGTTTACCCACAGCCGGCGGAAAATCCGGCGTTCTCGCTCACCGGACAGTATCCGAACCAGTTCCTGCGCTTGGCGCCGCGCTTCGGATTTGCCTGGCAGCCGACATCGAAGACGGTAGTGCGCGGAGGATTCGGCCAGTTCTACACCAACATGAATGGCCTGAACTACCGCAACGCGGTGGTCTCAAACGGGCTGGCGTCGCAACAGTCTTCGGTAAATGCCAGTTATAGCGCGGGTCCGCCCAACCAACAGGCACCAACGTTCCCGAATATCCTGCCGGGTAATTCCCCCTTGTTCCAGGCTTCCCCGGACATTTCCCTGGTTTCCCCGCAGTTTCGGGTGCCCTATATCATGCAAGCAAGTCTGCAAATTGAGCGAGAGATCACCGAGAACACCACGGTGAGTATCGGCACCATGTGGAATCACGCCGTGCATCTGCTTTCCGGCAGCGCTTACGACTTGAACCTGAATCCGCTGCAAGGCACGACGACGTATATCGTCTGTCCTCCCAGCGCCACCACGGCGCCTTGCAGTGGTCCGACGGTCACCCTGCCGAACATGGACAACGGACTGCTCACCGAAGGTCTCATCAACCCCAAACTGGGCGAGATCAACGAACTGATCAGCCCCGGGCAGAACTATTACAACTCCTTCTTCGTGCAATTGCAGCACCGCCTCTCACAAGGCCTTGCCTGGCAATTCTCTTACACCTTCGCCAAGAGCATCATGCTGGATGGGATGGACTTCAATAATCAGTTCGACTTCAGCAATACCCACGCTCCTTCGCTGTTAGACCAGCGGCATCGAATTAGCTTTGCCGGTGTCTACCGGCCGGGGCTGCAAAGACTGACGAGTTCGCGCACCGGGCGCGCGCTACTCTCAGGCTGGAGGCTGAGCAGTGTCATGGAGTTCTCTTCCGGTCGTCCGTACGCAGCGATGTTGAGTCCCGCGTGCACCAGTTCAAGCCTGTCATTCAGCAGTTGTGACGGCGCCAATGACAATTTGAATGACACCGCCTTCAACCAGGACACCGCGAACACCGCGGCAGGCATCAATGGCGGCGGCCCCACCCCGGGAATTGGCCTGAATTCTTTCTATGGGCCCTGGCTCGAGAGGATCGATGTGGGGCTGGCCCGCAGTTTTCCGATCAAGGAAGGGAAGGAATTGCAATTTCAAGTGCAAGCCTTCAATCTGTTTAACCACGCCAACTTCTACGTGCAGAACGGCGATGGGATCAACCAGTTGCAATACAATCCCATCGGAACCAACTGCGGCGACGGGGTAACGGCGAATCAGACCTGCTATCTGGTGCCGAACTCGGGCCCAGGCAATTTCGGAGCCCTCCAGGAAATTAGTCCCAACGGCCTTCCCCGCGTGTTGCAGTTTTCCGCACGATTCACGTTCTAGGCGGTGGAGCGGAGGGCCTGCCGCACGACGTTTTCTCTGTTCAGCTACAGCGCTGGTGCTACCAGGGGACGGCCCTCGGAGTGAATAAATGCGGCGGCCTTTGCGGCGCCTGCCTCAGGCACGTTCGGCAATTCGGGGCGGGAGAGGGTGGAACCCTGCCAGGGCGTGGCATGTTCCCGATTTCACAAACTATTTGCGGCTACTTCACACACTCGTCATAGAATCGGCGTACAACCGACGCAGGGCATATACGGTTTGAGCACTTTAACCGCGGGCCCAGTGGCGTGTAGTCATCCACGCCCGAGGCTACATTTATCATTTTCCAGCGATGCTTTGCGGCGCGCAATCGCCGCGAGAGTCGAGCGCTTTGGGGCTCAGCTATCCGGCACTTTAGCGGGACAAGAATTGTGCATGGCAGGGTTTGCCGGACGGTGAGCGAAAACCAAAGCTGGAGTTAGAACTGGAAAAAGGCTCCACGAGGGCCGGTTGGCGTGGGGAGTTCGGGTGTGGCTCAGGGGCATGCCACTTTCATTCGGAGAGAGGTGAACAATGGACTCTAAGTTGCGACGGAAACTCGCCACGGGTCTAGTCTGGTTCTTGGTGATGCAACCGTCCCTCGTAGTGATGGCGCAAGACGGACAGAAAAACCATCGCGATCTCGTTAACCAATACTACATCCCTCCCGAAGCGGAACCCCCCATGTCGCATGCTGACATGATCAGGCTGCTTCAGCAGAAGGTAAAGTACGTTTTTGTGATCTATCAGGAGAACCGGTCTTTCGATTCGTATTTCGGGACATTTCCCAGGGCTGAAGGGCTCTTCAGCCACCCGGCCGCGGAAACTCCGGGCTTTACCCAGGAGTTGATCAATACGGATGGCACCATGACCACCGTCCAGCCTTTCCGCATCGGGCCATACGACGTGTGCCCGCATTCCACGGTCAATGGCACGGTCTCACCGGCCACCTGCTATGCGGCGGATACCGACGACATCGACCACTCCCATCCCCGCATCGTGGCGAAGATGGACATCCAAGATTATGTTCCTTTGATGGATCAGTTTGCGTACATCGAGGAACTTAAGTATTGGAACCCGGCAACGCAACCGACCGCTACCGCTGCTACAAAACTCAAGGCCAAGCAAATGGGCGAACTCGCCATGGCTTACGAGGATTGCGACACCGTCCCGCTGCTTTGGGGATACGCGGACAAATTCGTGTTGTTCGACAACATCTTCCAAACCATGACGGGACCTTCCACACCTGGGAATCTCGCGATCATCGGCGCCCAAGCCGGCCAGACGCAGTGGGCGCTGCACCCTCTGGAAGCTTATTCCGGCAACGGCGGATCTGGGACAGGCGTCCCGGTGCTTGATGACGATGATCCCTTGTGGGGGTCGCCGACCGATCCCACGGCGGGAGCGAACGGGATGCCGGTCAACCCTGGCGACTACCCCGGCTACACCACGGAAATTAACCTGACCTTTGCAACTCTCCCCTTGACGTTGGCGGGCGGCAACGTCCAAAACATCGTGAAGGCGGATAAGGTTGCCGGCGATCTGGACGACGTACAAGACGACGTCGCTTTCATCTCCAAACTCCACCAGGCGACCGTGCCATTCGGCTGGTATCAGGAGGGTTTCGACAAGGAAACCACGGATAAGCCGCCTTATCCCTCCAGTGATCCGACGGATGCCAATGGGACGCATGCCTCCTACATCACGCACCACAATGGCCCCCAGTATTTCGGCTACATCGCCAACAGCCCCAAAATGCGCGATCAGCTTCACGGGCTTGGGAATTTCTTCAACGCCCTCGACGCCCACTCCCTTCCGCGGGAGGGCGGCGTGTTTTACGTCAAGGGAGGCTATACGAACCTCTTCAATCTGACGCCGATTGATCCGGATTTGACAGTCCAGGGGGCCTTTCTCGGTGATGACGACCATCCCGCTTATTCTGACGCTCAAATCAGCGAAGCGATGGTGACCGAAGCCATCAACAAGATTGCCGCGAGCCCTTACTGGTCCCAAAGTGCCATCATCATCACTTGGGACGACTCCGAGGGCGACTACGACCACGTTCAACCTCCGCTTCGCACCTACGGTCCAGATAATTCTCTGATCGCCAATGGGCCGCGCGTTCCCTTTATCGTGATTTCGCCCTATGCTCGCACCCACCATATTTCTCACGCCCAGGGCAGCCAATCGTCGGTGGTCAAGTTCGTTGATACCGTATTCAACCTGACCCCCCTCGCGCAACTACCCGACGAAATGAAGGGACGCCAAATGGCCCAGACGGAATTCGGACAGGAGAACGTAGGGCCGGAGGATGCGATCACACCCGGTATCTCGGACCTGCTCGAGGCTTTTAGCCCTGCCCGATTAAGCGGAAAGGTTGAGCCGCTGCCGCCATACTATGTCACGGTTCCCGACGCGCTTGTGACAACTCTGCCGGCTGCATGGGGCTTCGGCGGTTGCAAGTACCTGGGAATCACCACCACCGATCGCCAGCTTGGCATCGCCAACCCCATCCCCAGCGACTTCAACCCTCGACCAAAGACTAATCCCAATTAGCAGCTACAACGGGCTCGGACTGGCATCCTCGCCAGTCCGAGTCCTTTATGCCTTAGACCCGTGGCGGACAGCACCGCGCAGCGGAGCCGCAACCAGACGATTTAAGCGTGCTTATCCTTCCCACGGGGCAGCGCGCGGGTCAGGAAGGCCCCCGTCGCTTTCGGCTGGCGGCTCTGGAGGTGCTGCGGACAGGTTGCTTGGCGGTAGGCTTTTGCGAGGAGGCCATAATCTTGAGATTCTTCTTGATCAGAGCGTAACGCTGCTCGACGCACGCGTAGCTCCGCAGTGGATCTTCCGGCGTGTGCAACACGTAATCGAGAAGCCTGTCGACCGTGCTGGTGGCCACGTGCAGCCGGGTGTCCGACGAGCCATAGTAAATGAAAACCTCGCCATCCGCGCGTGCCACCCAACCATTACTGAATACCACGTTGGAAACATCGCCGATCCGTTCCTCGCCTTGGGGGGCGAGGAAGTAGCCTCCCGGGCGGTGTGTGACCACCTGCGGGTGGTCGAGTTCGCAGAGGAAAAGGTAGAGCACATAGCGCAATCCGGCCGCCGTGTTACGCACACCATGCGCCAGGTGCAGCCAGCCTTTCGGCGTTTTGATGGGCGCGGGACCGAGGCCGTTCTTCGCTTCTTTGATGGTGTGATACTCACGGTTATCGATGATGGTCTCCTCCTCAATCACCGCGTTTTCCATGCTCCGGGCGAGACCCCAGCCGATCCCTCCACCCTTGCCGGCCTGAATGAATTCATCTTGAGGCCGGGTGTAGAACGCGTATTGGCCGTCGACGAATTCCGGATGCAGCACCACGTTCCGCTGCTGGGGCGAGTGGGTTTTCAAGTCGGGCAGCCGGGTCCAGTTCTTCAAATCCTTAGTCCGGGCGATGCCGCATTGCGCGACAGCCGAGGAGGTGTCCCACGAGGGGGCCTTAGGGTCTTTGCGCTCAGTGCAGAAAAGGCCGTAGATCCATCCGTCTGCATGCCGCACGACGCGAATGTCGTAGACGTTGATATCGGGGTCCGGGGTCTCCGGCATCAAGATGGGGTAGTCCCAAAACCGGAAGTTATCGATGCCGTTGGGGCTCTCGGCGACGGCGAGGAAGGATTTACGGTCAACGCCTTCGACGCGCGCCAATACCAAAATCTTACCCTCGTACTCCATGGCTCCGGCATTGTAGGTGGAATTGATGCCCAGGCGTTCCATCAGGTAAGGATTCGTTTTCGGATCCAGGTCGTAGCGCCAGAACAACGGGGTGTGTTCGGCAGTCAGAACGGGGAAGGCGTAGCGATCGCACACACCGTTGCCGGTTGGGATTCTGTGATTCTTGCGAGTCACCAGCTTCTCGTGCTGCTTCGCGAGCTTCTGAAACCGCCTTCGGAATTCAGGCTGTTCCATGTCGATCCTCCGATAGCCGGAATGCCGGTCTACGCCGCTGAGCCGCGGAGATGGCCGATGGCGTCCAGCCGAGCCATGACTTCGAAGCATGCTCGGCTGTTGTGGTACGGGCACTTCCAGGGGTCCACTTTGAACTTTTCCTGGCTCGGAATGCCCTCTCGCGACACCTTCCAAAACCACTCGCCGTGTTCGCGATCCACGATGTACTTCTCGATGAACTCCCAGCTCCTGCCAGCGGCCAGGTAGAAATGCTCCCGGCCGGAAAGCTGATAGGCGTTCAGGAACGCCACCACCGCTTCTGCTTGCGGCCACCAGTGCTTGTCCGTATCGATCATCCCGCTGGAGTCGCCCTCGTAGAGTAGCCCGCCGTCGGAATCGACCGCCTCATCGAGCACGGCCTGGGCCATCCGCACTGCCTCCTGCCGGACAGTCTGGAGGATGGGCTCATCGCCCAGTATGTCGGCCGCCTCGCAAAGTAGCCAGGTTCCTTCGATGTCATGACCAAAGGAGACGTGATCGGACTTGGAATGCCACTCTTCGTCAAAGAACATTCGGAAGTGACGAGTCTCGCGGTCGATGATGTGCTCAAGAAAAACCTGAATGAGTTCCTTCAGGCGGCCGCGCAAGCCCGGGTTGTCCCAGCAGCGCAGAAGGTTGGCGTATGCCTCGAGAAGGTGCAAGTGCGTGTTCATGGACTTCTTCTCGTCCATGTCCACTTGGCTCAGACGCTGCTCGCGCGCCAGTGTCCAGTCGCGCTCGTAGGTTTCAAAATATCCCCGGTGGAGCGCATCGTAGCTTGCGGACTCAATAGCCTCATAAATCTGAATCGCTTTCCCGAATGCGTCCTCGTCGCTCGTGGCGCGGTGGTATTCAGCGAGCGAGTAGACGGTAAACGCCTGGCCATAGATGCGCTTCTTGGCTTCCACAGGGCGGCCGAGATAATCGACCATCCAGAAAACACCGTTGAACTCGCTGTCCCAGAAATACCGGGTGATGTAGTCGTAGGCCCGGCGCGCCGCTGCGAGGTAGACCTCTTCGCCATACACGCTGAAAGCCTTGGAGAAGGTCCACAGGATGCGTGCATTCAGGATGAGCCCCTTGGGCGCGAACGGATCGATCGTGAGGTCATTCGAGATCTGCCCCCTGAAGCCGCCATATTGCTCATCCACTGCGTGCTTCAGCCAGAAGGGCAGGATGTTCGATCGCAGTTCAGTCTCGACTCGTTGCCGAAAATTCTGCACGCCGCTGCTCCCTTGGTCCAAAACCTGTGCCGAGGCGGAGGGGCGCAACGACCCGCCGCCCGGTCAGCTTCCCGTTTGCAGAAAACCAGGCTACGTCTATGCTGCACCCAAATCGAGCCGCACATTTGCGGCATCCCTCTGAGCATTCGACTGTTCGACCGCTTCCAGAGTCTTCAGGTGGTTATACCAGGTAAACTTCAGCACAATCGACGTCACCGCGATGATCGCTGCTGTGACCAGGGCGGAATTGAACTTTTGAATCACAAGATAGATCGGAAGAGCCACGAGGCTGACCTGCCAGACGATGCCTACCGCCACGTTGAACATGTCCCGCCCGAAGTCCTTGTTGCGCTCGAAGGCAGGGTCTTCCGCACGGACCTTCGCGAGAATAGGTCCCCAAAAGCCCCAGGGCCGCACCCGGCGATAGAAGTCTTTCAAGACTGCATCGTCCTCTGGCTTGGTCAGCAGCGTCCCCGCCAGACATCCCACCAACGAGATCCCCAGGACGATCGGGAACACCAGCGCCACATCCAAGTTCACCGGATGCGCCTGGAGAAATCCCTTGACGAGGGAAGCCCGGCCGAGAAGACTTGGCAGGGTCAACGAGCCGGCAATGCCTGTGACCATTCCCCAGAAGTAGCCGTAGCCATTGAACCGCCACCAGTACCACTTCAGAGCGTTGGAAGCCGTGTACCCGCCCCAGAGCCCGGAAACAATCCAAAGAACCACGGAATTCACGGACGCAACATACCAGCCGATGGCCCCACCCACCAGCACGACGGCGAATGAAGCCAGGTAGCTCAAGCGGACGTACGTCCGGGCGCTGGCATTGGGGTTGATAAAGCGCTTGTAGATATCGTTCACAAAGTAGGGCGGCGCGGCGTTCACCGTGGCGGCGAAGTTGGACATGAACGCCGCCAGCAATCCCGCGATCAGGAACCCGAGCAGTCCTGCCGGAACAAACCGGCCGAGGGCGTAGGGAAGCACCAGCTCGAAGTCCATGTTCGTTCCCATCCCTCGAATTTGATCGCTGAAGAACACCAGTGCCAGGACGGTCAACCCGGTGATCAGGAAGTAGCGCGGAAAAGTCAGCACCACGTTCACCCAACTGCTCATCAGGGAGGCTTCGCGGGGATTCTTCGCGGAGAGCACCCGCTGCATATCGTAGTTCGGCGCCGGGCCAGCCATGCTGATCAGCACTCCCTTGAACAACAACATCATGACGAAAAACCCAAAGATTCCGTAGCCATCTTCCGCGATCTTCGAGTTCGCCGAGGCGATGAGCGCGGACCAATCAAGGTTCAGTTTCCAGCCGAAGAAGAGCTGGTCCCAGCCGGCGGGGACAACCTGCTGAAGCATAGCCGGGGCAACTTTCCTCATGGCAATGATGCCGACGGCAAACGAGGCGATGGAGAGAATGCAGAACTGGACAACCTCCGTGATCACCACGCTGAACATGCCGCCCTTGATGACGTAAATGGCGGTGATCGCAATCAAGACGGTGGCATATTGGTTGGGAGTCAGGTGCCAGGGCAGGAACGTCGCCGCGAACTTGCCGATCCCTTTGAACCCATAACTGAAGAAGCCAATGATGCTGACGAAGGCGTAGATTACCACGATCAGGTGAGCAAGTTGCGCGCCCCGGCCCGTGCCGAACCGCGTCTTGATCCACTCGGCGCCGGTCATCACATTGGAACGGCGCAACCACGCTGACAAGTAGACCATCAGGAAAACCTGGTTGAAGGTCGGCCAGAGCCACGGGATCCAGACGCTCTTCAGGCCGTAGATGAACATCCAGTAGACCAGCAGCATGGTGCCGCTGATGTCGAACATCCCCGAGGCGTTCGAAACCCCCAGCAGGTACCAGGGCATCACATTGCCGCCCAGGAAATACGCCCTGATGTCGCGGGAGGCGCGGTGCGAAACCCAGTAGCCCACCAGTACCGAGCTGGCGAGAAAAGCCAGAATGATGGCGATATCAATCCCGTGAAGATGCATAGATCACCTTTGTTAACCCTTCTCGTCACCGAGTTACGGCGGTGGTCGTGGTTTTCTGTGGAAATAACGCACGCTCGACCGGCACTTCCACGTGTCCCGGCAGGGCATCATCCACCACCGCATCTGCGAACGCGTCGAAGTCATGACGTGTGAGAAACTCAGAAAGTCTGTCTGGCTTCACCGCAATCTTGCCCCCCTCGCGCAACTCGGCGTCCCTTGAATTCTTGTCCTTTGGGGTCGGATTGCCGGATACCCCAAGGTCAATTTCTTCCCACTTCACGAATACACGGGCAAGTTCGCATTCGACCGCCATCGCACTGAAGATGCTGGCCAGAGTGAAATCACCGGAATGCAGTTCCGTCCAAGATTTATCAAAAATCCTAGAGCTCACAAATCCGTCATCAACGATACAGATGACTGAGTGACATCTCGGACAGGATCTGTCTCGGAAGGGCGCGGTTCCGGTCGTTTGAAGTATCAGTTCGTGGCCGCAGTTGCATCTGATTGGGAAGGAAGATTTCATGGGCGAATCATACGCCCCGTCCGATTAGGCCGCAAGTTTCGTTTGGAGCAAGGCCCTTGCCACCGGTGGGCAAGACACCCAAGAATCGCGCGGGTGCGGCGCGTCTGCTGGCCCCCCGGCTATTATCTTGCGCCCTTGCAGGGCACGCCGGTGGCGCATCCCGATACAACGCATCGGGACAGGTACATGGCTTTTCATGTAGGCGCGCCGGCAGCACGCGTCCTAACTCTGTCCACGCCTCCTAACCCTGGCCTGTCCCTGGCTTCTTAACGCTCGCTGACACAAAAGGCAATGTCGGCGCCACCCGCGTCACTCATCACTCGTCACTGCCCTTCTCAATTCGTCTTGGGAATTGACCGTGGGCTTGTCATCATAGGAAAATCCCACGGTCACAAAAGCAGTGACCGTGGCTGCCCGCCTGCGGTAGGATTTATTGATGAGTGATCTCTTTCACCGCATTCTTCACCTGATAGCGCGCCAGCAGGTGCTCATCTCGGATCACGGGTATGATGAACTTGCGGCCGATGGTATTCTTGTAAGGGATATTCTTGAAGGTGCCGCTGAGGGCGCCGTAGTGGAAGAGTACCCGACCTACTACAAGGGGCCGTGCGTGCTGGTACTGCAAAAGGATAACGAGGGCAAGCCCATCCATGTTGTGTGGGGCATCCCGAGCCAGGCGAATCATCCAGCCGTCGTTGTTACGGCGTATCGGCCTGACCCCAGCCGCTGGACAGACGATTCTCTGAGGAGAAGGTCATGACAAAAAAGCATCACACAAAGTTCATCCATGAGGGACAGTACGCCGCCGCGGTCGAGGTTGACTGGATTGAATCCGAAACCGGGTGGTCGCCCTGTCTGTCCGTGGAAGACGCACAAAAGCTGGATGAGGTGCGTGAGGCTTTAAAGACGGGAGATCTCAAGAAGGCAGCTCACCTTGCCCGCGTCTATCAGCTCACTCCCTTGGCAGTGTGAATTCCTAGCGCTCAGGGATAAGCGCGCACGGTCAATCCGAATGCGCCTGACTCCGGCGTTCCGTTTGTCCTCTTAACCGCCACATCCGCGAGGCCTTTCGTCATAGTGGGATCCGTCAACCGATGGACCGCCCCCTGGTTCCGCATTCACCCTGCGGAACGCCGGGTAGGGCAAGCCCTACCCCTACCCCTACGCCTCCGGATTGCATTCACCCGTCCGCACGGTGCCTGAGGTTGTGTGACTCGAAGGTGGCCACGCGACTGACGCGGATTGACTTCCGAGCTGGTAGCCGCGGTCAGCGCCTTCCTGACCGCGGCTTCTTCTTGGTAAAATCGTGAACTTTCGGCGAGGATCAGGGGGTTCGAATCGGGGATGCACGGGTGAGAAAAGCCCCCCGTCAGCAATTCGCCGACTGTGGCTACCAGCTTCGCGGCGAACGACGAATCTGTAGCGCGGTCATGCTTCCCAATGTCCGCGGCTTTTGATCCGGCGTCGCGCCTGGGCGTTTCATATTCGCGCCTGGACGTCGAGCGGAAGCAGGACGCGATCGATGCACAGTCCGCAGTCGGTTTCTTGTTCCTCCCCACTTACTCCTGCGAATTCCCGCAGGCTGGACCACTTCCAGTCTTCGGGCCTTTTCACCAATCCGCGGCGCACCGGGTTCAGATGAATGTATTCCACCTTTTCGTGATATTCCTTGACCGTGCGCAGCGCCCGGTCGAAAAACCGTTCCTGCCAAAGCTCTCCCACCTCGCGCCGCCGGACATTGACGCCAATCGTCGAACTCTTTTTGACGGCCTTAAACACCGTGGAGATCGTGAGGGGGTAAGGCGGATGGAGGATGGCGTGCCAGTGGTCGGGAAGGAATACCCAGGCGGTGACCAGAAAGCCGTGTTTCTGCCGCATGCGGGAGAGGGAATTCGCCAGACAAGCAAAGTCTCCTTCGTCTAAGCGCGTTCTCCGCGGCAGGAGTTTCACCGTAACGAACAAGAAGCGCTCGTAGAGAAACGGCCGGCGCAAACGCGACATGGCGATAATCTACGCGCCCTCGCGGGCCTCCGCAAGACGAAAAGCCGCGGACATTGGAAAGCATGACCGCGCTACTTGCTGGTATAACGAGTTGGAGTCGGCGGTCTATGCCCTCGCATCATACCCCCTGCGCTGCCCCGTCGCTCCGGAGGCTCGGAGGATGAAGAGAGGGTTACGCAACCTGCTTCATGGCAAGAAGCCTCACGTCTATCGGGTCATTTATGAAGTAGATGAAGCCCGCCAAGCGGTACTGGTGCTCACCGTTCGCCACGGCGCAAGACGGAAGATTAAGTCACCCGATCGCGCATAGACATCGCAACCTACACGAAAACTCGACCGGCACAATCTGCGGCGGGGCTTGACCCCGACCATTGCGACGCCGATAATACCGCGTACTGAACCTGCGCCGAGGGCTCCGCGGGTGGCTTTCGAGCGCCTGTCGTGGCCCCGACTCCGGTGCAAATCGCATCGACGTCCGGAGGCTTGGTGATGCGCACGATCCTGTTCTCCTTCCTGCTTCTTTTCCCTCTCCAGAAGACGCAAGTGTCTCCGCAGAAACCAGCCGACCAATGCACGCTTCAAGGCGTGGTCGTCAAGGCCGAATCCGGCGAGCCGCTGAAGAAGGCCCTGGTGAGGCTTCGGGAAGTCGGCGGCCGCGATCATAGATCGAGTGACGAAACGGATGAAACGGGCCGCTTCGAAATCAGAGTCGATCCGGGTCGATACCGTCTATTGGCCTCGCATAATGGTTACATCCCGCAGCTATACGGAGAACGCGCTTTCGGAGGCCGTGGTTCGATCCTGACCGTCGCTGCTGGGCAGAAGATTTCGGACCTGACCTTCCGTCTCACGCCGGCAGCAGTCATTACGGGCCATGTCTACGACGAGGATGGTGAACCCCTCGCGGAAGCAAGAGTATTAGTCCTGCGTCGGGCACTTGACAGGGGCCAAGGAGAATTGGTGACTGAGCGATGGTCGGAGACAAATGACCGTGGTGAATTCCGCGCTTTTGGTCTTCCTCCCGGTCAGTATTACGTGCGTGCCGAATCTAATCCTGACGAGGAACGAGGGCCCACTCCCGCCCCAGGCGGCTATCTGGCAATGTACTATCCCGGCACCTCCGATGCCGGCCGCGCCTCACCAGTAATTGTGCATTCTGGAGAGGAAATTCCGGGAATCGACATCACCCTTCAACCGGTCCACACATTCACAATCCGCGGAAGGGTGCTCAACAGCATCGGCGGACGCCCCAGCCAGCAGACTGACATCGTTCTTGTTAGACGCGAGCCGGGAATCATGGAGCACCGGCACGATTTGGTCACCGATCCCCAAGGTGCCTTCGAAATCCGCAACGTCTCCCCTGGCTCGTACAGTCTTCATGCGATGATCCGCGATGGAGAAAGAAGCTATGCTGCTCGCATGCCGGTTGAGGTCACTAACGCTGACATCGATGGCGTTACACTCACGATAACGCGCGGCCTGGACATCCGAGGGCAGTTACGCACGGAAGGTGCCACCCTCGCAAGCCTGGGATCGCTCAACGTTCACGTCGTTCCAAAGAACGAATCAAGGGGTTTCGGGCATGGGGGCGAGGATTCCGTCAAGGGCGATGGCAGTTTCTTGCTCGGTAACGTCGCCGATGGAGATTATGATTTGTATGTCTCGAGGTTGCCAGAAGGTTTCTTTTTGAAGTCGGCCCGTCTGGACGGAAACGAAGTGCTCTCTTCCGGGATAACGATTGATGCGGAGCAGGCGCCCAAGCTCCTGGAAATCGTGGTTAGCGCCAACGGCGCTCAGATCGAGGGAGTTGTACAGAAGGACCAGCAGCCCTTCAGCGGAGCCGCGGTGGTTCTCGTTCCCGACTCGGCCCATCGCGACAATCGATACCTGTTCGACGAGACCACGACCGACCAGTACGGTCATTTCCTGCTTCGCGGGATTGCCCCCGGCGACTATAAGCTCTTCGCCTGGGAAAACGTCGAGTCGGGCGCATACAGAAGCGCCGGTTTCCTCCAGGCGTTTGAAGAGCGCGGTCGCTCCGTTCAGGTTACCGAGGGCGCCCGGCTGACAGTACAGCTCGATTTGATCCCAGCTAAGGATTCCAGCCCGTAGCTCGGCCCCGGCAGCGCCGGGCCAGGTCGTCGCGACTTCGTAAGCGCGCGGCGATTCGACGTGTTTCCGAGTGCCGCCAAGGGCCCCTTCGTAGGGTCGTTAGGAGTCCCTTTGGTTTGAACCGGGCCAGTGCAGGGAGGGGTTTCTGGGGGCAGGTGACATTCCGTGGCTGCTCGCCCGACAGCTCCGGTCACAGAAAAGAGCTGAATAGCCGGTGTTCCTTGCGGTGGTAGGAATGTGGTATAAACTACCCGTTTAGGCAGGCACGCAACCTGATTTCCAAAGTGTAAGTTCTTGATTTTCAGTGTGGTTAAGGTGGGTATCAATCCCGTGAAGATGCATGTCTCACCTCATACTCTATAGGCCGTTAAGCTTCGGGCCGTAAGGAACAGCTCCCATTGGACCTATCCCCCCCATCCGGCCGGCGCCGCCACTGCACGCCTCAAGGCAGCACTCCAGCAAGAAGGAAGACCAACATCGCCTGCCAGTTGATGCAAACCTCATTGCTCGCGTAGGAATCTTGACTGTCGCTGTAAACCTTGGCGGGCGGCAAATTGGGAGGCAGAGCCTGGAGGACAGCATCCTGCCTGGCTGCGTTGGGACCGCCGGAAAGCAGCCCTGGCCAAGGTTCAGGATTCTTGCCGGCCCCGCTCGGCCGGTGATGCGGATGATGGTAGGGGTTCGAGCCTACCTGCGTCACCCACGAGAGCGAGAAGGTATTGCGCCCGAGAAGGTAATGGAGATTGTCCAGAGCGATTTCTACGAAGGCCGGGTCGGGCGCAAGAGTATTCGTGACCAGCAACTGCACGCCGTAGTTGGCGGCCAGGCCGTTCGAACCCCAGGCGTAGTCCGTCGCGACCAGGCTGACCCGGTACGGGTTGCGGCGCGTGCGGTTCACAATTTCGCGGGCCGCGGCGAGCGCCCCCTGCCGTATCTCCGCGAGGGCGTGCGCGTCCGCTCCCGGGCGCGTGGCCAGCGCGTATGCCCACAAACCCATCGGCGCCACGACCCGCCAGGACTCGGGATCGGGAGCACGGAGATTCGGCAGGTATTTCGCATAGTTGTCGACGAAATACCGGTTGAAGCGTGGCTCGCCCGAAGTTCGCCACAGCTCGGCCGCAGCCCACAACCGTTCGTCTCCGCAATCTGCGTCGCTGTACTCGCCCGTCGAAATCCCCGGGGGATTCCTGAACGTCACATTTGGATACCGCTCGGTCCAGGCCCAGGCTTCCCGGGCTGCGCGCAGGTTTTTCGCGGCAAAGTTCTTGTCGTATGGCTCATAGACGCGGGCAGCGATCGCCGCGACGGCAGCCAGGTCAGCGCTCGCACACGTACTCTTGTAGGGCGCGCTGCCCGTGCCGATCACCAGACTCACAAGATGATCTTCCTCCGGCATCACGAAGCCGGAAAACTGTGCGCTGGTTTGTTTGTGCCAGACGCCGCCATCGCCATCCTGCATCTTGAGCATCCACTCCAGATTCCAGCGGACTTCATTGAGGAGGTCCGGCGTCCCGTTCCCGGTTTCGGGGATATTCAGCTTGAGGCTGGCAAGCTTCGGGCCGAACAACTCCCAGGCCCAGAGTAGCGTTCCCGTGGTGATTCCAGAATTCACGATGTAACGTCCATAGTCCCCGGCGTCGTGCCAACCGCCGGCGTTTTCACGCGGACCCTCTTTGCCGGAAGACGCATGGAAACTTCCCTGGAGATGGCACGCAGCATGGGTGTATCCGGGAAACTCGGGGCCCAGGTCCACGGCCGTCCCGCAGCGCTGTCCGTAAAATGCGCGCGCCGCGAGATAAAAGGTGCGGGAAAACACATCCTTGCCGATGGAAAACGTCCAACTGCGGCCTATGCCGGGGATTTCGAGATAATACTTGCCGGGTTGCCGAAGGTCGGAAAAGTCCGCGGCCTGGAGAGTGTCGCCGGAGTCGGCGTCCGGGGCGCTGGCGCTCAGTTTCCCTTGGAATACCGTTCGATGGTCGCTGGCGCGCTTTACCACGAACGTCTGCGCTGGAGCGTTGACCATAGCAATCTTCCGAGCGCCAATTGGGTAGCCTACCTGGTCCACTCTGACGTGTGCGCTCGGCGTCTCGCCGGCGATGGCGAGCGCAATCGAGAGGAAAATGACCTGGAAGAAGAGAAGCCGCTTCAGCAGAATTCCACCGCAGGGCGCCTGAAGGATCGAACCACCTAAGGAACGCAGCATGACTGGGGTCTCGTTTCGTCGTAATCTGGAAAGCTCAGGCGGAGAAGTGTCGCGCTTTCTTGCGGGCTTTGCAATGGGTATTGCCATTCTACGTGGGTGGGGACAGACTGACCTGAAACCGCGGAGCAGGCGAATCCGTCTGCTTTGACGCGGCATTCGGGTATAATCAGGCCGCTATCGGTCAAAAGGTCTGCGCTACGCCCAAGCCAACGGCCAAGGTCTTGCCGCAGATGCGTCAATGAGGTTGGACAAATCAATTTCCGGGAGCCATCATATGCAATTCGGTCATTTCGACGATGAGAACCTAGAATACGTTATTGATCGGCCTGATACGCCATTGCCGTGGATCAATTACCTGGGTTGTGAGGCTTATTTCGGGATAATTTCGAATACTGCCGGTGGTTATTCGTTCTACCGCGATGCCCGGCTGCGGCGCATCACGCGTTATCGCTACAACAATGTCCCGCACGATTTCAGCGGGCGCTATATCTATCTGCGGGACGACGAATCAGGCGAATTCTGGTCTCCTTCCTGGCAGCCGACGCGGCACGATCTGGAAGATTACACCTGCCGTCACGGCCTGGGGTACACCCTCATCGGCTCCCGCTACAGTGGCATTGCGGCCCACACGAATTACTTCGTTCCGTTGGACGAGAATCTCGAGATCTGGCAGCTCACCGTCACCAATCAACGTTCCCAGCGCGCTTCGCTCTCCATCTTCTCCAGCGTCGAGTTCTGCTTGTGGGATGCACAGGACGATGCCACGAACTTCCAGCGCAACTTCAGCATCGGCCAGGTGGAAATCGAGGACGGAGTCATTTACCACAAAACGGAATACCGTGAGCGGCGCGACCACTTCGCCTATTTCGCCTGCTCGGGCAAAGTTGAAGCATTTGATACGCAGCGCGAGGCCTTTGTGGGACCGTACCGGAGCTGGGACAAGCCACTGGCCGTGGAGCGCGGACGGTTGACCGACTCGGTCGCGCACGGCTGGGCTCCCATCGGCGCGCATCAGGTAAAAGCTGAACTCGCGCCCGGCGAAACCCGCCAGATGATCTTTGTCCTGGGTTACCACGAGAACCCGCGGGACCAGAAGTTCGATCCGCCCGATTCGCAAACCCTCAACAAGCGAACCGTGAAGCCGGTCATCGCGAAGTATTTGAATCCTGGCCACGTCGATGCCGCGTTCCAGAACTTGCGCCGCTACTGGAAGGCTTTACTCGGCATTCAGCAGGTGAACACGCCGGACGTGCACACCAACCGCATGGTGAATATTTGGAACGCTTACCAATGCATGGCTACTTTCAACATGTCGCGCTCCGCCTCGTTCTTTGAGTCGGGCATTGGACGCGGCCTGGGCTTCCGCGATTCCAACCAGGACTTACTCGGTTTCGTGCACATGGTTCCATCGCGCGCCCGCGAACGTATCCTGGATCTCGCCGCTACGCAGTTGCCCACGGGCGGTGCGTATCACCAGTATCAGCCGCTGACGAAGCGGGGCAACAACGATGTCGGCAGCAACTTCAACGACGACCCGCACTGGCTCATTTTGGGCGTGGCGGCTTATTTGAAGGAGACTGCCGACTGGAGCATTTTGGACGAGCCCGTCCCTTACGACAACCGGCCAGGTTCAGAGCAACCCCTATATGAGCACCTGCAGCGCAGCTTCCAGTACACCCTTGACCGGCTCGGGCCGCACGGATTGCCCTTGATCGGCCGCGCCGACTGGAATGATTGCCTGAATTTGAACTGCTTTTCCGATACACCGGGGCAGTCATTCCAGACGACCACAAACAAGGACGGCAAGATCGCCGAGTCCGTCTTCATCGCGGGGCTCTTCGTGCTCGCGGGCAGAGAACTCGCGGACATCACACAACGCCGCGGGCTGAGCAAGGAAGCGAAGTCCTATCTCGCCCAGGTGGCGACGATGGAAGACACCATCCGCCAACACGGTTGGGACGGCGAGTGGTTTCTGCGCGCCTACGATGACTTCGGCCGGAAGATTGGTTCCAAGGAGTGCAGCGAGGGAAAGGTCTTCATCGAAACCCAGGGCTTCTGTGTGCTCGCGGGCATCGGATTGGACGATGGCAGGGCTGTCAAGTCCATGGAAGCGGTCAGCCAATACCTGGCCACCGAACATGGCATCATTTTGCAGCAGCCCGCGTATTCGAGATACTACCTCGAGCTGGGCGAGATTTCGTCTTATCCGCCGGGGTATAAGGAAAACGCCGGCATCTTTTGCCACAACAATCCCTGGGTGATGATTGCCGAGACGCGACTCGGAAACGGGGATCGCGCGCATGATTATTATTTGCGCATCAATCCCTCGGCGCGAGAGCCGATCAGTGATCTGCATCGATGCGAGCCGTACGTCTACGCCCAGATGATCGCCGGACGGGACGCACCCACTTACGGTGAGGCCAAGAACTCCTGGCTGACCGGGACCGCGGCCTGGAACTACTACGCCATCACACAATGGATCTTGGGCATTCGCACCTCTTATGACGGACTCCAGATTTCACCCGTCATCCCGAAGAGGTGGCGCGGATTTAAAGCCACTCGCACCTTCCGCGGCGTGACTTACCACATCACGATCGAGCGGGCGGGCGAGGGCAACCATCTGGCTCTCGAAGTTGACGGCGTGCCCATCCAGGGCAACACGGTGCCTCCCCCGGCCGATGCCCGGAAGGAAGTCGCCGTGAAGGGAACGCTAACCTAGCGCTGGACCAAATCTGTCCCTCACCAAAACTCACGCCGCTCGCCTCACCCGGTGCCAACTGTGACGCACGGGTTCCGCTATTGCGACCGAGCCGCGCCAACGATGTTCACTTCCTGCTGCAAGCGCATGTCCCGCGAGGAGGAAGCGACGTAAAGGGTCCGGCTGCCGGCGGCGGTTTCCCAACGATTAGCGGCTGTGGACCAGTACTCCAGCCGACGCAGCGGTAGGTGCAAAGTGATGGTCACTGACTGGCCGGCCGGGACGCTGACGCGATCGAAGGCCGCCAGCGCTTTTCCCGCAAACTGTGCGCCGCTGGGCTGCTCCTTCGGGGCACCGAGATATACTTGGGGCACCTCATCGCTCGTCACCTTGCCTGCATTGTGCAGCCGGAAGCTCACATCCAGCCCGCCGTCCGGGGCGCGAGAAACCTTGAGTCCCGAGTACTCGAAGGTTGCGTAGGAGAGACCGAAACCGAAGGGGAACAGGGGCTCAATGTTTTGCTGTTCGAACCAGCGATAGCCCACGTTAATTCCCTCGGCGTAGGTTGTCTTCCCTTCAGACCCGTGGGATGAGCGCTCGGGATGAGCGGGATCGTTGGCGGGCCCGTCCTCCAGCCGCTTGGCCCAAGTGAACGGCAACCGGCCGGCCGGGCTCACCCTGCCGAGCAGTAAATCAGCCGTGGCCCAGCCACCCTCATCACCCGGGTACCACATCTGGAGCACTGCCCTGACTTTGTCGAGCCAGGGCGCGGCCACCGGCTGGCTGACGTTCATCACAACGATGGTGTTAGGGTTCGCGGCGGCGACGTCGTCAATGAGCTTGGCCTGATCGCCCGGGAGATCAAAGTTGGGCCGGCCGCGCCCCCACACAAACAGCACCACGGTCCTGGATTTCTTTGCTGCCGTTAGGGCAGCGTCGTAGTCGGCCTTTTGCTGCTCCGGGGTTACCCAGCTCAGACGAATCTCGACGGGAGCGCCGGAGGTGTCCGCCGTGGCGGTGACGGAGAGCGCGTGCTGGCCGGCCGTGAGGTCGAGGCGGCAGCGCACATTGTCGAGTCCGTCGGCCGTGGGCAATACGTTGTGCTCGCCTGCCTTGATGACGTCGCCGTGCAGGTTGCCCAGCGGGTTTCCGGAGCCGGCTATGCGCTTCCCATCCAGGCTCAGCGCACCGGAAGCACCGAGAGTCTGCAGATAGATAAGGTAGGCGCTGGCGCTTGGGGCGTGGAGAGTTCCGGCCCAGGTGTACGAGCCGCCCGCGGGCAGGGCCTGGCGGTTTGATTTGGTGAAGTTGAGCTGCCGGTCCACCTGCGTCGCCTTCGTCTTGGCGTCTGTGCGCAGGAGACCCGGCTGGCCGTCGTGGCTCAGCAGGCCGCCGGGCACGGGAGTGCCAGTCATGTCGTCGGCGACCGCGTAGGTGACCTTGGCGGTCGGAGCAAGTCTTCGCAAGGCCTCCAGCGTGCCGATCTGGCGCGCGGGGATGCCCAGGGCTTTCTCACCCGGCTCGCCGATAGCGATGGTTTGCCCGGCGCCGGGGCCGATCAGGGCGACCGACGCGAGGTCCGCCGGTTTCAGGGGCAATGCGCCGTCCTGGTTTTTCAGCAGCACGGCGGCGTCCTCGCCGGTCTTGCGCACGATGGGCGCGTTGGCGGCGGAGGAGACCGGCGTTACGCTATGCTTGCCCTTGCCGTCGAGCAGCCCGAACTTATCCATCTGCCCGAGAATCCGCCCCACGGCCCGGGTAATGGTTTCTTCCTTGACTTCGCCGGCCCGCACCGCGGGCATCATACCCTCAATGGGCGCCGGATTCATGAAACCCGAGAGGTCGATGGGATTTTTCGGCTCCTCCGGTATGCCATCAAAGTCGAAGCCGAAATCTAAATCCCCCAGGACATCCGGGCCAGGGGGATGGGCGGGGCGCGGGGGTGGGGGCTCAGCGCTGAAATAGGTGGGAAGGCTGAAGGGGGCGTCAGGCATGGGGCCGGGCATCTCCAAGTCGAGACCCTCATTGATAAAGGGCGTGCCGTGCGTGGCGCCCCAGTCGGAGGTCACGAATCCCTTGAAGCCAAGCTCCTGCTTCAGGATGATGTTTTGGGTGTCGCCGTTGCCGCAGGCGTAAGGTCCATTGACCTTGTTGTATGAGCACATAATCGACGAGACGCCCGCTTGGACCGCGTCGACGAAGGGCGCGACATAGATCTCATGCAGGGTTTGGGGATCCACAAAAACGTTATCGCCCCCATCGTAAGCAATGTAGTGCTTGGCCTGAGCCATCACGCCCTGGCTCTGGATACCACGAATAAGGCTAGCGGCGATCTGTCCGGAGAGCAGCGGATCCTCACCATAGGTGTTGTAGCCGCGCTCAAACGTGATGTCACGATCGATATTGATGAAGGGTTGAAGCACCACGTCGATACCGAGTGCACGGGCGTCGCGGGCGATCACCACGCCGTTTTGCTCCGCGTCCTTGCGGCTCCAGGTGGCGGCGAGACCCATCGTGGCGGTGAGGCCGGTGGCTGCCTGCCGGGTAAGCACGCCTGGAGGACCGTCCGCCATGCGGAGGGAAGGAATGCCCAACCTTGGAATGCCAGGCAGGTATCCTGCCTGGCCTTGATTCGTCGCAGCCGGTTCCTGGGCCCCGTGGATCATGGCGATCTTTTCTTCCAGCGTCATTTGGCTGAGCAGTTTGTCTACCCTGGGATTCCCGGTCACGACTGGGGCGGGCATCTGTGCCAAGACCGGCACTACCGCCAGGAAGAATGCCGACAAGGAAAAGGCGAGAAACGAAGTCCGGTTCGCCGGGTGCGAGCTCGTCTGGCGTAGGGTGAATTCGTGCATGAACTTGCTCCCTTCTGATTTTTCGCGTGAACATACCATGACGGGTTTAGAGGTCATTTGAGGTTGTTAATGGGTGCTCTGCGAAGGCACCCTAAGACAGAAAGAGCGGGGAGTCACCGTCCCGCTCCGAGGGGACCGCGGGCTCGCAGGGTCGGGCAAAAGGAAAAACCACCACACCAAAACCCTGCCGCTGCCTGATGCGCGGCGCCTCAGGCGGCTTTGGCGACCTGCGGCTCGGCAAGCGCGGCGGCGCGATCCCAGCTCATTGCCCAGCCCACAAACGCGCCGAACAGCATGCCCCACACGACCATTTCAATCGCGTGGGCGTGCGCAACTGGCGGGGGCATGATAGGGTTAGGCAGGATCAGCCCCGGGCTCCCGTCAAACGCCACGTACATTAACGAGGTCCCCAAAGCCACGCGCAGGGCTCCGCCGCGGAGCATCCGTATCGCCGGCAGCGTCAGCCCCACAAACAACAGCACCCGCACCGCTTGGTACGGAAACATCCAAGGCGTGGTAGACCAAGTCCAGGCCATCTGTTCCCAGAAGCTCCTGATTCCGGTCGAGCCGGAGTAGAATTGGCGGAGCGCCGCGCTCTGCCAGGCAATGTAGTAACCGCAAAGATAATAGAGCACCACACCGACGACGGTGGTTGCGGCGAGGGTACCGGTCCACCGAGCGGCGGACCAGTGGGCGCGTTCGCCAGGCGCTTCCCGCGGGCCTCGCCGGAAGCCTCCCAGAATCCACACGGCCAACGGCGCAAACAGGGCGCTGGACACCAATCCCATGATCAGCAGATGGGGGACGAAATGTGGGGGCAAGTGGCCCTGGAGATATGCGGCGGCTTCAATTGCCGACTCCACCGTTGGGTTTAGAGACAGCAGGAAAAGCCCACCTGCCACCTTCCAGCCGCTCCAATCCGCTTGCAGCACGATGTAGGTGGCGACAATGGCCTGAACGAGCGACGCGATAAAGTATAGCAACAGGGTCATTGCGGGGCTGGTCGCGGCCGCGGCTGCCGCCGCACCGGTCGGGGCCGGTACTCCCCGCCCTATTCCGGAGACCATCGCTCCGATAACGAAGCTGATGCCCACCACGGTGGTGACTAGTAATGTTTTGAACCCAAGTCCGATAACTTTTCCCGCGCTCATGATAGGACTCCTTCCTGACCTGGATTTCCGTTTTGGCTCCCGGTTCCGAATAAGTTTACCACGCAGACCCAGCTCGCGCCGGGAGGCCGAGAGGGGACGCGCGCTGTCGACGGCGCAGTCGTAAAGACGGATCGATCTCAACGACTTTTGTTGCCAGAGAATTGCCGCATGAGATGCCACTGCGGAACCCCTTTTGCAGTAAACTACCGCTAGCGGCCACGCGCCGCCGCAGGGGGAGGAACACATGTACGAGGCTAGCGAGGAGCGTTACGACACCATGCAGTATCGGCGCTGCGGCAGAAGCGGCTTGCTGTTGCCCGCCATTTCCCTGGGACTGTGGCACAACTTCGGTGGAGTCGATGTCTTCGAGAACAGCCGCGCGATGCTGCGCCGGGCATTTGACCTGGGCATTACGCATTTTGATCTTGCCAACAACTATGGGCCGCCACCCGGTTCCGCGGAAGAGAATGTTGGACGCATTCTGAAGACGGATTTCGCCGGCTATCGGGATGAGATAATCATTAGCACGAAGGCCGGCTGGCAGATGTGGCCAGGACCGTACGGCGATTGGGGATCGCGCAAGTATCTCCTCGCCAGTCTGGATCAGAGCCTGCAGCGCATGGGGCTCGACTACGTCGACATCTTCTACTCCCACCGCCCCGATCCTCAGACGCCGGTGGAAGAAACGATGTCGGCGCTCGACTACGCAGTTCGATCCGGCAAGGCGCTGTATGTTGGTATCTCCAGCTACAACGTCCACGAGACAACAGATGCGGTGCGAATCCTGCGCGAGCTGGGCACCCCATGCCTCATCCACCAACCCAAATACTCGATGTTCGAGAGAAGCATTGAGCAAGGTTTGCTCGATCTGCTTGGTACTGAAGGCGTGGGATGCATTGCCTTCTGTCCGCTGGCGCAGGGATTGTTGACGGATCGCTATCTGCATGGGATTCCTGGCGACTCGCGAGCCTCCAAGCCCCATGGATTCCTGAAAAAGACGGACATCGCGGAAGGCCGGCTCGACCAGGTACGAGCACTCGAGCCACTGGCCCGCGCTCGCGGGCAGACGGTTGCCCAGATGGCGCTAGCCTGGGTGCTGAGAGACAATCGCATGACGAGTGCGCTGATCGGAGCAAGCCGCACGGAGCAGATCGAGCAGAACGTCTCCGCCCTCGCGAACCTGAATTTCTCAGCCGAGGAGCTCGGCAGGATTGACGAGATACTCGCCCGCCAGGCTGCGTGACGGGCACCTGGTGAACTGCGTCCGAGTTCCTGAGAACTCTTATATTAAGCTTCATGTGAACTAACGATGGCAAGAGAGATACGTACACGGGGCGACAGATTATCTCCCACCGCGGCAGCCGTGGATAAACTGTAGTTCTGAACACTTCAGCCAAAATGCGAATCCAGCTCCCATCACTGCGGCAGCGTCGCCCGGCCCCTCCGCTCGTTTTGTTGGGGATCGGGATGATGTAGAATTCGACGTTGCCGATCATAGACCACCGCCGCAGGATGCGTTCTCACACAGGGACTTTGCGGCGCAGCCCCGGGGGGTAAGTAGCCATGACGACTGCTCAGATTCTGGCGGGCTTCCGAAAACTCCGCGCGCTGGTGGTAGGAGACATCTGTCTGGATCGCTGGTGCACTTACGACCCTGCCACCTCGGAACCTTCCGCTGAAACCGGCATTCCACGCCTGGGGATTGTTTCCACGGAAGTCACACCCGGCGGCGGAGGCACGGTGGCCAACAACCTCGCCGCTTTGGGAGCGGCGAAAGTGGCGGTGCTGGGAGCGCGAGGTAACGATGGGTTTGGTTTCGAGTTGGACCGCGCCTTGACCGAACGCAGAATTGACGTCGCCCTCATGGTGGGAATTCGCCAGTGGCAGACCTTTACCTACACGAAGCTCTTGAACGGTCAAACCGGTATCGAGGACCAGCCGCGAGTGGATTTCATCTCGGTCAGGCCCCTTCCCGCCGAGGCGGAACAGCGAATCCTGGCGAACCTTGCTTCCGCGATCGAGGGTTTTGATGTCGTGCTGGTAGCTGACCAGGCGGAAACATCGGCGGGTGGGGTGGTAACGTCGGCGGTGCGCGATGCGATCATCATGCTGGCCGGGAAGCATCGCGGGAAGATCTTTCTCGCGGATTCCCGCCGGCGCGTCCACCTGTTCCGCAACGTGATGGTCAAGCCGAATCGTGCCGAGGCGGAAGCGGCGTGCGAGCAACTCGTGGGCGGCATCGATTTCAAGCGGCTGCGCGAACGTTTGGGGGCACAAGCACTTTTCGTGACGCACGGGGCGCAGGGCGCGCTGGTCATAGAAGCCGGCAAGGAAGCCTGGTCCATACCGCGGCCGGTCGAAAAACCCGTAGACATTTGCGGGGCCGGAGACAGCTTTGCGGCCGGGGCAGCGTTAACCATGGCCGTGACGCGTGACCCCGTCGTGGCGGCGAGCTTTGGCAATCTGGTGGCCTCGATCACGGTCATGAAGAAAGGCACGGGCACTGCATCGCCTCGGGAAGTCCTGGCAGTCACAGGGCAGGATCACTGAACGAGTTCGCGCGAAGACTCCCCTGCCTGCCGGGGTGGCCTGGGCCGGCGAGTTCCGGCTTTACTTACGGAGGAATTCCATCTCCACAATCTGGGAAAGAATGTGGCCGATCAGGATGTGGGATTCCTGAATTCGGGGAGTCGTATCGGCGGGCACGCAAATGCAGAAGCGCGAAACTTCCCGGAGCTGGCTTCCGTCCTTGCCGGCAAGGGCAACTGTGACCAAGCCCTTGGCCTTTGCCGCAACCAGCGCCTTTAACACATTGGGTGATTGCCCGCTCGTAGAAATGCCGACGGCTACGTCGCCTTCCATTCCCAAAGCTTCCACTTGCCGGGCAAATACGTTCTCGTAGCCGTAATCATTACCGATGCCAGTGAGTGCGGAAGTATTGGTGGTCAGCGCCAAGGCGGCGAGCGGGGTCCGTTCCATCTGAAATCTGCCCACAAACTCCGCCGCAATGTGCTGAGCGTCGGCGGCGCTGCCCCCGTTGCCGAAGAGCAGAATCTTGTGCCCATGGCGCAAGGCCAGAACGAACTCCTCGGCCACGGCGGCAATCAAGTCCAGGACCGGCTGCGCGGCCAATAGGGCTTGCTTGGCTCTTATGCTCTCCTGAATCGAAGTGGCAATCAGGAGATCAGTATCATGCCTCATTCCAAAGCCTCCCTGCGAGCGAAACACAAACCGTGATTATCGTAACACAAAGGGTGCGGCCTCCCCGGCGTGCGGATGAAGTGATGGTGCGCAGGATTTGGCGTCTGAGCCGCCACGCGGTTATACTGACTATCCGCGACTCGCGGTTCAGAAAGGAAATTCTCATGGTTCCCATCTCCCGACGTAACCTCCTGGCTTCCCTGCTCTTCGTGCCCGCCGTCCTGCGCGGCGCGGACAAAGGCACGTCACTCTTCAATGGGCGCTCGCTTGATGGCTGGAAAGCCGTGGAGCACAAGCACTCCTTCCGGGTTGAAGACGGAAAAATCGTGGCGGACGGACACCGCGCGTACCTTTTCTACACCGGCCGCGGCGGGAACGCAAATTTCAAGAACTTCGATCTGAAGGCGCAAGTGCTGACGCGCCCGGGGGCTTGTTCGGGCATCCATTTTCATACACAGTTTCAATGGGACGGCCCGCTCAAGACCGGCTTCAAGGTGCAGATCAATAACGCCTATGCGGGCGAGGGTGATGAGCGCGACCGCCGCAAGACCGGCTCGCTGTACGGCATCCGCGACATTTACAAGACCATGGTCAATGACGACGAGTGGTTCGAGGTGCGCGCCCAAGTGCGCGACAAGCAAGCGCAGGTTTGGCTGAACGGCACGCTGATCGTTGATTACATCGAGCCGGCCCAGCCGGCGGATTCCGCGGCACCAGCCCTCAGTCACGGCGCCATCGTGCTGGAATGCTGTGATTCGCAACCCAAGGTTTATTTCCGCAATCTTGTGGTCACGCCGTTGTCCGATGACCTGCGCACGCCCCCCGAGCAATTGCCGCAGGTGGATGACGTTTACCGCCAGCTATTGCAAATGAACCAGGAGGGCTATCCGGTGGTGGACTACCACACTCACCTAAAGGGCGGGCTGACCCTGGAGCAAGCGTTGGCCAACTCGCGCCACCTGGGGATTATGTATGGCATCGCCGTCAACGGCGGGCTGAAATTCCCCATCACGACTGACGCCGGGGTGCTGGATTTCCTGGCCAGTATGAAAGGTACACCCGCTTTCATCGGGTTACAGGGGGAAGGCCGGGAGTGGGTGACGCTGTTTTCCCGGGAGGCGATTGCCAAGTTCGATTATATCTTCACCGATTGTATGACCTTCAGCGATGACCGCGGTGTACGCAGGCGTATGTGGATTCCCGAAGAGGTGGGGGAGATTCCCGACCCTGAGCAATTCATGGAAATGTTCGTCAGCCGCATTGTCGGCATCCTCAACCACGAGCCCATCGACATCCACGCCAATCCTACTTTCCTGCCGGACGTGATCGCGCGCGACTACGATCGCTTGTGGACGCCGGAACGGATGCAGAGGGTCATCGAGGCCGCCAAAACCAACGACGTGGCGATTGAGATCAACAACCGCTACCGGATTCCCAGCGCGGCGTTCATCCAGCGCGCGAAACACGCGGGGGTGAAATTCTCCTTCGGCACGAATAACGGCGATCCCAATTTGGGACGGATGGAGTACGCTTTGGCGATGGTCAAGCAGTGCGGGTTGACGTGGCAAGACATCTTCATGCCCAAGCCCGAGGGCCAAAAGGCCGCGCAGAGGCGCAAGGCAGCCTGAACATCGGCGCTCCGGTGTTGATAGTGTCCTGTTGAGAGGATTCGAGGATGGGGCTATTCGGTTCGAAGTCGAAGAAGCTGAGTGGCGCGAAGAAACTGGAAGGCGCCGTGCAGTTTCCCGGTGACAAGTCTATTTCCCATCGCTACGCGATGCTGGCGGCGATCGCGGAAGGGCCGAGCGAGATCCACTTCTTTTCCTCGAGCGCGGATTGCCAGTCCACGCTCGACTGCCTGAAAGCCCTCGGTGTGAAGATCGAGCGCAAAGACAACGTGGTGAAAATCGAAGGCGTGGGCTTGGCGGGGCTGCGCGCGCCCTCGGAGCCGCTCGACGCCGGCAATTCCGGCTCCACCATGCGCATGCTGGCGGGCGTGCTGGCCGGGCAGCCGTTTCGCTCCGTGCTGGCGGGCGACGCGTCACTTTCCCGCCGCCCCATGAAACGGGTGGCCGAGCCTCTCAGCCTGATGGGCGCCCGCATCAGGACCTCCGAGGGCGGCTGCCCGCCGCTGGAGATCGAAGGCGGCCGTCTCACTCCGATCCGCTACGAAATGCCGGTCGAGAGCGCACAGGTGAAGTCCGCCATCCTGCTCGCGGGCTTGTTCGCCGAGGGGGAAACACAGGTTGTGGAAAAACTCCCCACGCGCGACCACACGGAAATTGCGCTTGAGCAGATGGGCGCGGACATCGGGCGCCACCAGCGCACCATCGCCGTGCGCGGCCGCGCGCGCCTGGAAGGGAAAAAGCTCTATGTTCCCGGCGACATCTCTTGCGCGGCTTTTTTCATCGCCGCCGCGCTGATCGTGCCGGATTCCAACCTGGTATTGCACAACGTGGGCCTGAATCCTACCCGCAGCGCGCTGCTCGACGTGCTGGTCCCCGTGGGCGGGCACGTCAAGGTGATCAACCTCGAAATGCTCAATGGGGAACTGCTCGGCAACCTGCACGTGGAGTCGAGCCCGCTCGCCGGCGGCGAGATTCGCCAAGACCTGGTGCCGGGGCTGATCGACGAACTGCCGGTGCTCTCCGTGCTGGGCACTCAGACCGAAAAAGGCATATCGTTTCGCGGGGCCGCTGAACTGCGTGTGAAGGAAAGCGACCGCCTGGCGGCCGTGGCGGAGAACCTGCGCCGCATGGGCGCCGAGGTGGAAGAGTTTCCCGACGGCCTCGCCGTGGCCGGCCGGCAGAAGTTGCGCGGCGCGGAGATTGATCCGCACGGGGATCACCGCATCGCCATGGCCTTCGCGGTTGCCGCGCTGGTGGCGGAAGGCCCGACCATAATCAAAGACAGTTCCTGCGTGGATATTTCCTTCCCGGATTTCTTTGAGATGCTCGCACGCCTGACAGGGTGACAAGGCGCGGCGAGCCTTGTCCCCGCGAAAGACACATGCTTCCCCTGCTTTGCGAATTCAGCTTCAATACACTGCAGCACCTATTCGCGGGCGGGCCCAACCTTGGTTCAGATTGATGTGGAACACGGCGCTGAGCAGGTGTGTTTCCAAGCGCCAGACGGACTCAATAAAGCACATTACGCGGCAGCGGGGCGGGGCGCAATCCGTGTCCACGACGCAAACGGCGGGCGCTACTGGCGGCACAGCAGGGTGGTTCCAGGTCGTCTCACCTTCGCCCGGGTGCTTAGGCGGCTCAGGCGGCCGGGGTCCGGCGTGCAGCAGGCGGATAGCGCCGTAATCGGTGCTCAGGCGGATCATGGGCCCGCCTTTGCCATAGCTGCCGGAAATGGCAGGCGATTCACCCTCTTTCACCACTTTCAGGCCGGGGCCCGCAAAGTCGCATTCCACTTCACCGTGGCGTGAGGTAGCTTCGATTTGGAAGTTCACTCCGGCCGGAAGCGCCAGCTCGATGGCGCCATTTTTCGATTCCACTTGAATGTCGTGGGTGGGCAGGGTGGAGGTTCGCAATGAGACCTGGCCATTGTTGTTGACGATCCGCACGCTGTGTTTGAAGTCGTTAACCGTGATGTCTTTTTGCTGGGTGGTAAGGTCAAAGGGACCGTCGATGCCATTGAGTTCCAGCGAGCCGACTTCCATGTAGAGGCGGCCGGAGAGTTTCTGCGCGGTCATGTCGGTCCGCGTCGAATGATAGCGCAGGGTTTGCGCCACATTGCGAAACTGCACCGCGCCACTGAACTCGCCCGTGACGCTGACGGTACCGGAGACTCCCGCCACATCCACATCGTCACCGCGGCCGTCGACCTCCACACTGCCTTTCAGGTCGCGCACCTCCGTCAAACCGCCGGACTTGTGGATTTTCAGCAAGCCTTCGATATTAGTAGCGCGCACGTCGCCGTGATGGGCAGTGAGCGTCTGGTCGCCGCGCAAGGCGTCCACCAGGATGTCGCCGCGTTCGGAGCTGACTTCGCTGGTCGTGGATATGGGGACGCGCAGGCTCAGGTCGACCGTGATGCGGTGGCCGTCGTCAGCCAGGGAGCGCCGGTTCGACCGGAGCACGTAGTGCCCGGTTTGCTCCACGAGCTCAAACTTCAGGTCGTCGGCCAGTTTCTTGGCTTCGCTCTCGTTCTCAGCCCGGATGGTCTTCTTAGCCATCACGTCGATGGCAGATTGATCGGCGCCGCGAATTTCCACGTCGCCGCGCTGGTCTTCCAGCAGCAGGTGCGGTTCGTGCTTGACGGCCTGCGAGAAGGTTTGGGTATAGGTGTAGGAGTTCGTAAATAGCCCGCCAATCTCGTCGTCGTTAACATGCCATCCCCAGTTTTGCCAGGGGTGCAGCACGATCTTCGACATCAGCGTGCCCATTACCAGGAGCAGGACGAGCAGAACTACTTCGCTGCCGGAAAAAAGCGGTGGCGAGACGGTCTCGGGGTGAGCTTGCGCCTGAAAGTAATCGATAAGCTTTGAGAGCCCCCAGAAAATGATAAGGATGGGCCAAAACTTGGCGATGACTTGCCAGGGATGAATGGTGGGATTGAAGTTCTGCCACAGAAAGATAACGCCTACCCCGATCAAAGTCAGGGCCCAGAAGATTGATCCGCGACGATATGTATAGATGCTCATCTTTTACCTCCCGCGCTGGGCGCGGGGCAACCGCAGCTAAATCCGGGGCCCTTCGGGAGGGCGCGGCGGCCGTGTCGAGTCCAGCAGCTTAAAAACGCCGAAGACCACCAATAGCAGCGGCCAAGTCTTGCCGATTCCCCAGCCGGGCACAAACTGGTCAAAAAGCAGCATGACTCCGAGAAGAATCAGGAGGATGGGAAACATCAGCGCGCCCCGATGGCAACTTGGTTGTGGTGGTGTTGCTCCCATCTTTTGCCTCTGGCCCCTGCGCTGGCTGGAGCCCCTCTCCCCGCGAACCGTCTCACTTCCCTTGCTTGATACGTTCCAGTTCCAGCTCTAGTTCCCGCATTCTGCGATGGTGCTCCATTTCTTCGATGTACAGCTTCTGTTGCACTTCCATTTCCTTCTCGCGAATCTTGACGATCTGGGTGATGGCCACAATCAGCACGACCATAGCGAATACTCCCAGGGGGACGATGAACGGCGACATGCGGAACCACCTCCTCACGTTCTGGCCGGCGTCCTAAGACTCCTTGGCTTGCGGGCTTCCGGGGGAACACGCCTTGGCTTTCTCGAGCGCAATTTCGAGCTCCTTCATTTTCTGCAGGTGCTCCATTTCCCTCTGGCGCAATTCCTGTTGAGCCTGCAATTCCTTTTCCCGAAATTTAAACCAGCTACCGATGGCAACCACCGCGATGATCATCACCCACAGGCCGTTACTGCCCAAAAACCGCATTACCTCGCCCATCGTTTCCTCCCAGCCTCGACGTCGCCCGCGCCCCTGCGGTCGTCAGGGTTTCTTGGCCTTCTCCAGTTCGATTTCGAGTTGTTTCATCTTCGCCATGTGTTCCATCTCCCGAATGCGAAGATCCTGGTGATGCTGCAATTCCTTCTCCCGCGCTTTAAACCAGAAAATAATAGCCATAATACCGAGCACCATCAGCATTCCCGCGATCGGGATAAGTGCATCAGGAATATCCATCTCACACCTCCGGCCGGAACCTGGCGTTGGAATCCTCTTGTGCTTGCGCCTGCTTCAGGCGCCCTGCAATGGGCCCCGCAAGATCAGTTTGCCGCCTTCCCCGGAACCTGCGCCGCCTTGGCCTTCTCCAGTTCCAAATCAAGCTCTTTCAGCCTGCGCTGGTGCTCCATTTCGCGGATGCGCATGTCCTGCTGGACGGCCAGTTCCCGCTCCCGTACCTTGTACCAGAAAATGATGCCGATAATCGCAACGACCATGGCCATGCCCGCGATGGGTATTAAGAAAACTATGTGTGGTATACCTTCCATCATCAGCTCCCATGCGTCTCCGACCAAGGGGGACGCCTCGGTTCTAGGTACACTTGCCGAGGCGCGCTTTCTCCAGTTCCAGCTTGATCCTTTCGATTTCCATTTCCTTCATCCGGCGCTCGTGTTCCATCTCCTGCTGGCGGAGTTGTTGATGGGCTTCCAATTCCTTCTGGCGCAATTTGCTCATGGAACCGATGGCCACGATGAGGACCACCATTACGAAAACTCCCAAGGGAACGACGAAGGGACTTATCAGCATATGCATGACTTTCCTCCGAGCGATTCCAAGCTAGCGCTTGTGCTTACCGAGTTGTCAGGGAAGGCGCCTGGGGGCGGGCGTGGGAGCAGCCTCGCCCTGACGCGTCTTAGCCGCTGACATACTCCCGTGGCTCGATCCTTTCACCAACCAGATGAGTCCTGCGACAATCAATATGATCGGGAGGAGGTGAGTTAACAAACCGAAGGCGCCGCCCAAAATCCCCACTCCGATTCCTACCAACCCTCCCACGAGGCCGACCAAGATTCCAATGGCCGCCGCGAAAAGACCGATCACGATTCCCATTTTCTCCCTCCCTATCGCTGCCGGCAGCTAGAGGCCCTTGGGGCCTGGTACGTTGCTCGGGCCGTCGGGTGGTTTCTCACAGGCGCCCGGGGTCACCTCAACCTCCCGTCGATGCCCACCCAAGCGGCGCTGCAACAGCAGGAAACCTGCCACGATCAGCAACACGGGCCAAAATTTGCCGATCTGGTTGAAGACCGGTATGCCAAGGTTGTCGAGAAGGAACAAGACGCCCAGGCCGATCAGCAACGCGGCGCCAATCGGAGCGTTCATCTTCATGTCGCCCAAACCGAACCAGTCCGGTGCGGGTTTGCAGAGTTGCTTGTATTTGGCGGTTTGGTACGAGTCAATCACCATATAGAAGTAGAACGCCGCAGCGCCCAGCCCGAAGATGGTGTCCAGGGGGCCGTGGACACGGTTCCCCAGGGCGATGAGTGACCCGAAGATCAGGACCTGCACCATGCCCTTGAGGACCTGTCCGTTGTAAATAGCACCCACACCGGGGATAAATCCCAGGGCCAGCGCCACGCCGGGACTCGGGCCGGTTCCGGAATCCAGTGATGACATGGAAGGGCGCAAGCGCGCCGTCAGGCAATTCTCGCAATAGACCATACCGCCGACCTCGCGCTTACAGTCATTACACAGCGGCCGGCCGCATTGTCCGCAGTAAACATAGGCGTCATTGAGGGGGTGATTGGCGCATTTCATTGGATTAAACTCCTTCCCGCCCCGGTAAGTGCAGTCGGGCGCCCGACCGCAGAGGGAGCCCGTTTGCCCAGCGGGGGCGCTTCGATCCTTGAGCCTTCCGTCGAGGCTAGCTGAGTCTGACCGGACGGCGTGCCTTGGGTCGAACCGCCAGCGGGCGGTCGGGGGGGTGCTTCCTCTTGATCCTGCGGCTGGCCGCGCAACTGCCGGAGGCGTGACTCAATCTCAATCACCAGCCGTAAGTCGTAATAGAATTTCTCCCCGCGGGCGAGGGCCAAGTGCCAGGAACGATCGGCTCGGAATATCCACGTGCGGGGATTCAGATCCTCGAATCGTAAGTTCCTCAAGTTGAGCCCGGCCGCGTTGACGATGATCGAAAACGCGAACACCGCCATGGCGATTGAATACGCGACCCGGGGTTTAAGCACCGGCCGGAAGTAGGTGGCAAGCTGCTCAAGCAGGGTGGGCTTGCGCTCGCCGACCGTGGCCAGCAAGATCTTCGAGACAAGCCAGGGGGCGGGCTCCGCTTCCTCCGCTGACCGGCACAACTCAAGGACGTGCCGGACCTCCCCCACCAACTCACGGCAGGGGGAGCATTCGGCTAAATGGGTCTCCACCACCGCTCGGCTGGCCGGGTCCAAGAACCCTTCCAGGTAATCGCTCGCCAGGTTTTCAATCTCCAGGTGCGTCATGGCTCGCTTCCCGCCTTTGCGGGGCCTCTCACTACTTCCATACGCTTTAAGACCCGTGCAAGTTCCAATCTTCCGCGATTAATTCGAGACTTTACAGTACCTTGGGGGACCCCCAGGACCTGGGCAATCTCCTCGTAGTCGAGGTCTTGCAGGTCGCGCAGGATTACCGCCTCACGCAAGTCCGGCGACAGCTTGTCGAGCCCTTGCTGCAGCAGTTCCTTTCGCTCCCGAGCCTCCACACGGCCGGTTGGCCCCGCCCCGGGACTGGGTTTCTCTTCGATCCTCACCAGGTCGTCCTCGATCGACGACGTCATCCGGTCCCGCTTGGTACGCCGGTAATGATCAACCAGGTGGTTGCGGGCTACGCGGTGCAACCATGTGGAGAATGAGCCCTGCCCGGCATCGTAAGTCCGCAGAGTTTGGAACACCTTCATGAAGACCTCTTGCGTGAGGTCCTCCGCTTCGTCTGGCCTCCCCGTGAAGCGGTAGCAGAGGTTATAGGTTTTCCGGGCGTAGAGCCTGAGCAAACCTTCCCAGGCCGAGTTTTCGCCGACCACGCACCGTTTGAGCAAGTCTAAATCTTGGTCCACTACACCGTACCTCAGCCGGTTGCGACGAGTATCCGCCTTGGCGCAATACCCCGGCCGGCGAAACGGTCAGGAAGCTCGGCGGCATTGTAGCAGATGGGAGCCCCCTGCGGCACCAAACTGTCTCTCTGTATGTGCAATGAGTGGGCTCACGAATTGAGAAGATGAGCTTTCGAGCCGGTTGACGTGAGTGGGCTCGACCGTCCGGTCCGCAATCGTTTTGGATTCACATGCGGATGCGTATCTGCCGATAGCCGATATGCGGAAGTGTGTCACGTGCGCAGCGTGCCTTTGGCCAATACGCCCTCCGCAAGAGGGCGTGTTCCAGAACACTGTCAAGAGTCTGGTGGGGTCGAAGGCACCCCCCCCCCGGCCCTCGGAGTCCTTCTCTCCTCTGTCAGGCCCTCTCCTCCGGGGAAAGGGTGCCCGTCGGCACGGGTGAAGGATCTCGTCGCAGGTGATGTATTCATAGCCCTGGAGAATGCGTTATCCACGACTCTTACCGGACCGTGGGGCGTGTTGGAAGGAATTAAACTCGCGAATTGGGTCGAAGGGAGCGAGGATCGGCACGGCGCGTCAGAGCTTTCGTTCTCCACCAGAGCCAGGCGACTACGGCGATCATGCCAAGCCAGCCGATCAGACGGACGATCGCGGCGATCTTCGTGTCATATTCCAGCACGCCCATTTGCGTGAACAGCGTGGCCCAGTCGTGCTCGGCGAGATTCGGATCACCGACGGTGACATACTGCAATTCCATCCGGCGTGAATCCGCCATATAGGTAGCGACGTTCAAGAAATTCTCAAAGAAGAAAAATGCGCAAAACGCGGCGCCAGTGAGCTGGCGCTGAACCACAAAGTAGAGGGCCAACAGCGCGGGCACACCGAGCTGCAGGATCGTTCCTCCCGCCACCATCAGGGCGTGGCCGAAGTAGCCGAAGAGCAAGTGCCCACCCTCGTGGATAGGCACGAACACGTAATCGATGAAGAGATAGCCGGTTTTGTTCGTCAAAGCGTAGAGGAGGAAGATACCGTAAAAAGCCAGCCAGCCGATCCGCGCCGGCTTCGAGACTGGCGTCCAATCTCCGCGGAGTGTTTCAAGCAACTCCCAGTCCATCAGGCCCGTCCCCAACGGAGTTCGAATGAAGCCCCTTGCGGCAATTAAAGCGCGCCCACATCTTTCCCTGAAGCTTGGAGCAATCTGCCTTGGCGCCACCTTCGCGCCCTTATCAACTACGCCCGGATTTTAATCGAAACCAGCCTGATGCGGGAAATTTCTGCGGGCATTATTCGCGGACCGGCTGGGGCCTGCTGCCCCCCGCCTTGACGCACCCCAGCTTTTCCCCTAGAGTTCTACTCTTACGAACGTGTGGTCACGTCCCGTTGCCGGGAAGTTCCTCTTGCCGAGCAGGTGTTCTTCCGTGCCCTCTAGACGTCTCATACCTCTGTGCGCGCTGTTGACTGCACTCGTGGCGGTGCCGGCCTACGCGCTCAGTCCCGTGGCCGCGCACCACGGCATGGTGGCGTCGAGCGAGCCGCTGGCGAGCCGGGTGGGAGTAGAAATCCTCCGGGCGGGCGGGAACGCGGTGGACGCCGCGGTGGCCGTGGGATTCGCGCTGGCCGTGACTTTCCCTCAGGCCGGGAACCTGGGAGGGGGCGGCTTCATGCTGATTCGCATGGCGTCGGGGGATGCGGTGGTAGTGGACTACCGCGAGCAGGCGCCGGCGGCGGCCTCGCGCACCATGTACCAGGATGCGCAGGGGCACTTGATCCCCGACGCCAGCACCGTCGGCGCGCGCTCCGCCGGAGTGCCCGGCACGGTGATGGGTTTGGCGCTGGCGGAAGACAAGTACGGCAAGTTGGGCCTGGCGCGCGTCATGGCGCCGGCCATCCGCCTGGCTAAGAACGGTTTCCCCCTCAGCTATGAACTCACCCAGGTGTTGCGCGGGGAAAGTGCGCTGCTGGAAAAATTCGACGGTTCGCGCGATATCTTCCTGCATGATGGGCATCTCGCCGAGCCCGGGGCAACCTTCCGGCAGCCGGACCTCGCGCGCACGCTCGCTAAAATCGCCCGGCGGGGCTCGCCAGGGTTTTACCAGGGCGCAGTGGCCCGAGCGCTCGTCGCGACCATGCAGAAGTACCACGGTCTGATCTCGCGCGCGGACTTGGAGCAGTACCAGGCCAAGTTGCGCCCGCCCCTGATCGGCCACTTCCGCGGGTTCGAGGTTTTCAGCGTTCCGCCGCCCAGTTCCGGCGGCACCATGCTCATCGAAATGCTCAACGTGCTCGAGCCGCTCGACCTGGGCACACCGAACTCCTACCGATCAATTCATCTGATCGCCGAAACCATGCGCCGCGCTTACGCTGACCGTGCCACGTACCTCGGCGACACGGATTTTGTTTCTGTGCCGGTCGGCGGCCTCACTTCGCCCCGCTATGCCGCCCAATTGCGCGAGGAGATTCTCCAAGCCAAGCCGGAGGCTCCCGTCCGGGCAGGCCAGCCACAGGCTTTTGAATCCGGCTCGACGACGCATTTCTCGGTTGTCGACGCTGAGGGCAACGCCGTCTCGAACACTTACACTCTGAACGGCTGGTTCGGTTGCGGGGTGACGGTAGAAGGCGCAGGGTTTCTGCTGAACAATGAAATGGGCGACTTCGCCGCCCAGCCTGGCTCCCCCGACATGTTCGGGCTGATGCAGGGCGAAGCCAACGCGATCGCGGCCCACAAGCGCCCGCTTTCTTCCATGACTCCCACCCTTGTGGTTCGCGATGGCAAGGTTCGGCTCGTGCTGGGCTCCCCCGGCGGCGGCACCATCATCAATACCGTACTCCAGGTATTGCTGAACAACTTAGTTTACAACATGGACATATTGCAAGCAGTGACCTCGCCACGCTTCCATGATCAATGGATCCCGGACGCCCTGACGCTTGAGCGTGTGGGCTTTTCTTCTGACACTCTCGAAAAATTGCAGCAGGCAGGCTATCCCCTAAGCTTCCGAGATGATCTGGGCGACTGCGAGGCCATTGCGATCGACCCCGGGTCGGGATGGCGCTTCGGCGCTTCTGATCCCCGGGGTGATGGAAAGGCGGTCGGCTACTGATGGAATACGGACTCTCCACGTATCTCTACGTTAACGAGCGGCTCAGTTCACACATCCTGGATCAAATCCTGGGGACGGGCATCCGGAACATCGAGCTTTTTGCGGCCCGCCAGCACTTCGATTACACCGACCCCAACCACGTGCGCGACGTCGCGCAATGGTTCCGCGACCACCAGGTGACCCTGCACTCCGTGCATGCGCCGCTTTATGCCGACGCGGATTGGGGCCAGCGGGGTGGGCTGGCCGTTTCCATCGCCTACCTCGAGCGCCGCCTGCGCATCGATTCCATGGATGAGGTTAAGCGCGCGCTCGATATCGCTGACCTGCTGCCTTTCCGCTATCTTATCCTGCACATGGGGTTGCCGGAGGAGGAATACAATCTCAACAAATTCGACGCTGCCATGACTTCGCTCGAACATCTGAACGTCTATGCCAAGGAGCGTGGCGTGCAGTTGCTTCTGGAGAACACTTCCAACGACCTCGGCACGCCTGAGCGCTTGGTGCACTTCTTCCAGTACACGCGCCTGAACCTGAAGATTTGCCTGGACGTGGGCCACGCCTATATGACTTGCGGCGTGCATGCGGCGTTCCAGACGCTGCGCGAGCGCATCGCATCCACTCACGTCCATGACAATCGCCACGAAAAGGACGACCACCTGATGCCCTTCGACGGTGATGTCGATTGGACGGAAACCGCCCGTGAGCTGAACCTTGGCCAGGGCCAGTTCCCGGTTCTTTTCGAACTGCGCAACTACGGAACGGAACTGAGCAGCCTCGCCCGGCTGGTCGAAGTCATGCACCGGCTGGAGAGCCTTGCGGGAGGAGGATAGAAACTTGACCCCAACGGTTGAAATCCGCCGAGTCTCGGAACACGTCGCCCAGGAAGTGACCCTGCAAGGCTGGCTCTACAACCTGCGCGAAAGCGGCAAGCTGCTGTTTCCACTTTTCCGCGATGGCACGGGGATCATTCAGGGCGTGGTGGTGAAAAGCGCCGTTCCGCCGGAGATATTCGACCGCGTGCGCCACCTGTCCCAGGAGTCTTCCCTGCGCGTCAGCGGCAAGGTGCGGGCCGACCAGCGCGCGCCGGGAGGCTACGAATTGGACGTCTCGAACGTGGAAGTCCTGCAGCTCATTCCGGCGGACGCTCCCTACCCCATCACACCCAAGGAGCACGGGATTGAGTATCTGATGGACCACCGCCACCTGTGGCTGCGCTCCACGCGCCAGCGCGCCATTCTGGGCGTGCGCCACGAGATCGTTAAGGCGGTGCGCGATTTCTTTGACGACCGCGGCTTCACACTGGTGGATACCCCCATCTTCACCCCCGCGGCGTGCGAGGGCACGACAACGCTCTTCGAAGTTAACTACTTTGACGACAAGGCTTACCTCACGCAGTCCGGGCAGCTCTATAATGAAGCTGCCGCCATGGCCGTCGGCAAAACCTACTGCTTTGGACCCACCTTTCGCGCTGAAAAATCCAAAACGCGGCGCCACCTGACCGAGTTCTGGATGGTCGAACCGGAAGTCGCCTTTGCCCACCTCGAAGACACCATGGCGCTCGGCGAAGAGTTAGTAACCTTTGTGGTGGCGCGCGTGCTGGAGAAGCGCCGACCGGAACTCACCACGCTAGAGCGGAAAATCGAGAACCTGGAGAAGATCCGGCCTCCCTTCCCGCGCCTGAGCTACGACGAAGCCGTGAAGACTCTGCAGGAGAAAGGGAGTGAGATCCAGTGGGGCGGCGACTTCGGCGGGGCGGACGAAACCCTGCTTTCCGAAAACTCCGAAAAACCCATCCTGGTTCACCGTTACCCCAGCCAGGTAAAGGCCTTCTACATGGCGCCCGACCCCGCGCGACCGGAAGTGGCGTTGTGCGTGGATATGCTTGCTCCCGAGGGCTACGGCGAAATCATCGGCGGGGGCGAAAGGCTCGCGGACCTCGCCTTGCTCGAACAGCGCCTGCGGGAGCACGGGCTGCCCCGCCGGGCCTTCGAATGGTATCTCGACCTGCGTCGCTACGGCACCGTGCCGCATTCCGGATTCGGCATGGGCATCGAACGTGTCGTGGCCTGGATCTGCGGGCTCGAACACGTGCGCGAGACGATTCCCTTCCCGCGCATGCTTTACCGGCTGACGCCGTAATGGCAGACTCGGCCCCCGTCGGCGGGCAAGAACGCACGTTGAGGGCAGCATGCTGCAAATCAAAATCCTGGGGATCCCGTTGGACCTCGGGCAGGAGCGGCGTGGCGTGGACATGGGTCCGTCCGCCGTCCGCGCCGCCGGCTTGAACCATGCTCTGAAGAGTCTGGGACACGCCGTGGAGGATGCAGGCAACATTCGCGTCCGATTGCCGGAAGAGCAGCACTTCGGCGACCGGCACGCCAAATACCTGAAGGAAATCGCCGAGACATCCCAGGAAGTTGCCAACCGGATTTATCAGACGCTCGAGGCCGGTTACTTTCCCGTGTCGCTCGGCGGCGATCACTCGGTGGCCATCGGGACCATGGCGGGCATTGCCAAGTATTACCGCGACCGCGACCAAGCCGTGGGGTGCCTTTGGATCGATGCGCACGCCGACATGAACACGCCTGAGTCCAGTCCCAGCGGCAACGTGCATGGCATGCCGTTCGCCGCCGCACTTGGTCACGGCCCGGAATCGCTCACTCAAATCTCCGGATTCGCGCCCAAGCTACGGCCGGAAAAGTGCGTGCTGATCGGCGTACGCGATCTGGACGCTCGCGAGCGTCGGATCGTCAAGGAGTCCGGCGTCAACGTGCTCACGATGCGTGAAATCGACGAGCAGGGCATGCGGACCGTTGCAGAGAAGGCCATCGCACTCGCCTCGGAAGGCACGGCCGGGTTCGTGGTATCCTTCGACATGGACGCGCTGGACCCCGACGAAGCGCCCGGCGTGGGTACACCCGTGCGCGGGGGCATCACCTTCCGTGAGGCGCATCTCGCCATGGAAATGATCGCCGATAGCAGGAAAATGATTGCCTTCGAATTAGTCGAGATCAATCCGATCGTCGATCTCATGAACAAAACCGCGATTTTGGGCGTGGGGCTTGCGGCCTCGGCGCTGGGAAAGAAGATCTTGTGAGCAAGAAAATCCGTGTGGGGATCTTGTTTGGGGGCCGTTCAGGTGAGCACGACGTCTCGCTTCTTTCCGCGGCCTCGGTGATGAAGGCGCTCGATCGGGCGAAATATGAAATCGTGCCCATCGGCATCACGCGCGATGGACAGTGGCGAGTAGGTTCCGGAGCGGTGCAACTTCTGTCACAGGTTCTGGAAAGTGGCGAACTTGTCACACCCTCTGTGGATCCCGCCGGGCCCAAGCTTCTGCCGCTTTCTCCCTCGACTCCGGCCCGGAGTTCGCGGCCGGAAGTTGACGTGATTTTCCCCGTTCTGCACGGCACTTTCGGCGAAGATGGGACCGTGCAGGGCTTGCTGGAGCTGGCGGACCTTCCTTACGTCGGCGCGGGGGTGCTCGCCTCCGCAGTAGGCATGGACAAGGACGTAATGAAGCGCCTGTTTCGCGACGCCGGGCTACCCGTCGTTCCCTGGGAACTCGTCCGACGCGCGGATTGGCATGAGGATCCTGCCGCCGTGCGCAAGCGCATCGAAAAGAAGTTGCGTTACCCTCTGTTTGCGAAACCCGTAAACCTCGGCTCGTCGGTGGGGATCAGCAAGGTTCACAACCGGCGCGAACTGCCTGCGGCAATCAATTTGGCAGCGCAATATGATCGCAAGATTCTGGTTGAGAAAGGAATCGACGCCCGCGAGATCGAATGCTCTGTGCTCGGGAACGACAAACCCCAAGCCTCTCTGCCGGGCGAAGTAGTTCCAATTAACGAGTTCTACGATTACGAAGCGAAGTACATCAAGGAAGGTTCTGAACTCATCATTCCGGCCCCTCTCACTGCCCGGCAAACGCGGCGCGTGCAGGAGGTGGCCGTTCGCGCTTTCCAGGCAATTGACGGCGCCGGCATGGGGCGGGTGGATTTTCTTCTCGACCGTAAGACGGGAAAAGTCTACCTAAACGAGATCAATACCATCCCCGGCTTCACCTCCATCAGCATGTATCCCAAGCTATGGGAAGCGAGCGGCGTCCCCTACTCCGAACTTCTGGATCGCCTCCTCCACCTGGCCCTGGAGCGCCATAAGGAAAAGTCCCGCACCCGCTTCACGTACTCGCCCGGAACCTAGGATTGCAGCTTCTCATTTCCCGCGGCAGGGGCAGCGGGGCATTTCGCTGTAGCAGCGGCATTACCCCGCCTTTTGGCGACGTGAATTCTTCACTCCTCTCGCTTGCCATTCGTGTCGTACACCTCAACGGACCCGTACTTTTCCAGCACCTGACGAATGGGTTGTTTCTGGTCGTTGCCCGGCTGTTTGGCGTCGCCCACGCACACAATTTGCAGATGGTCGAGATCCACGTACTTCCGTGCTGCCGCCTGCACCGCGTCCGGACCCGTCTGAGCGATTTCCCCGGGGTAACGATCCCAGTAGTCCATGGGGAGGCCGTAGGTCTGGATCAGCATCCAGCGGTAGAGAAGTTGCTGTTGCTGTTCCAGAGACAAGGCGAAACTGGAAACGATCGCATGGCGTGCTTCGTCCAGTTCGGTCTCTGGCACCTTCTCGTCCCGGATGCGCTTGAACTCCAACATCAACTGTTCCATGGAGCCATCGGTCACGGCGTTGCGCACTTCCGTGTTCGCCGCCCAAGGTTCACGATATTTGTCATCGCCGACGCCGCTGTAAGCGCCGTAAGTGTAACCGTGCACTTCCCGCAGATTCAGAAACAGGCGTGCCTGCGGGCCGCCCCCGAGCACCCGATTCATCACCGTGAGCGCGATGTAGTCCGGATCCGCGCGGCGTGCTCCATAGTCCCCGGCAACAATGTTTGTCTGCACGGAGTCGGAGCGGTCCACGAGGTAGATCTTGGTCGAAGCCGCCGGCGGTAAGTGGCTCCAATCCGGCTTCGGCGGCGGCTGGCCGTTCCAGTCGCCGAAGCTTTTCCGGATGAGCCCCAGAATCTCATCCGGCTTGACGTCACCGACCACGCCCAGAATGGCGTTGCCCGGAACATAGTAGCGGGCGTGGAACTCCTTTAAGCGCTCCGGCGTTGTGGCCCGGATGGATTCCGGGGTGGGCAAAGTAACCGCGGCCGGGAAGTCCCGATAGAGTGCCTGGTGGAATTTCTCCTCTGCCAGCGCGGAAGGCTCCGAGCGTTCCCGCTCGAGCTGTGAAAGCTGTCTTTGTTTGTACTTCTCCAATTCGTCAGGAGGGAAGGTGGCATTCAGCACGACATCGCTCATCAACTCCAGAATCTGGCCGGCGCTGGGAGCCAGGCCCGAAGCTGCGACCGCGGAATTCGTCGAGCCGAAATCAGAAGAAGTGCTCAGCGAAGCGCCGATATTATCGACGTCCGCCGCCAACTGCGCGCTTGTCCGGTGCGTCGTACCCTCCCGCAGCATTCCGGCTGTGAAACTCGCCAAGCCGGGTGCATCTTTCGGGTCGGACATGTCGCCGCCTTCGATCCAAAGCACGAAGTTAGCCGTCGGCAGCTTGTGCTGCTCGATCACCAAGACAGTCAGCCCGTTCGGAAGCTTGGTCACCACCGGCCTGGGTAGATGGACCTGGAGAATTTCATTGCTCACCGGAGCCCGGTTGAGCCGCGTCACCTTGGAAAGTTCGGCGCCGTGCTGGCCTTGTGGATATGCCGGCAGGGCCGCAGCCAGTGCGGCCAACAGAATCACCAAAAAAGAAGTCGCAAGTCTGCTCTTTGCCGTCATGGTTATTTTCCCTCCCTTTGAGCTTTCGCAGATGCGCCCTGGGCAGCCGCCGGAATGTCCACGACCACCGCGAGCTGCTCCGGAACCAGGTACTTTTGGGCAGCCTCCTTCACCTGATCCGCGGTCACCGCGTCAAACTTGTCCACGATGGTGTTGATCAGGTTCGGGTCATCGAAGTAAACCGCATATTGGCCAATCTGGATGGCCGTGCCAAGATCGGTTTGCCGGGATCCGATCATCTGACGCAGGAACTGGATGCGGGCTTTCTCAAGTTCTTGCGCGGTGATGCCGTCTTTCTGCACGGCGGTGATCTCATCCCGGATGGCGTTCGAGACATCCTCCGGCTTCACTCCGGGCCGAAGGAAGACGGAGAAGATTAGCAGGCTCGGCCCGCGCCGGGGCTCAGCCTGCACGATGACCTGGGTGGCGAACTGTTTCTCCTTCACCAAATGCTGATAGAGCCGGGAGCTTTGTCCCTGGCCGACCACGTTGGCCAGCACGCGCATGGCGTAGTTATCCGGCGTGTTGCCGGCTGGAATGTGGTAGGCCATCAGCACCAGGGGCGTCCGCGCCAGCGAGTCCTTGATCGTTTCGCTCCGCTCGCCGTAATGCGGAGGTTCGGTCATGTCAACGGCCGGAGGTGCGGGCTGCGACGGAATGTCACCGAAGTACTTCTTCACTTTCTCCAGCGTTACCGCGGGATCGAGGTCCCCCACCAGCGTGACCACGGCGTTGTTCGGCGCGTAGTAGATGCGGAAGAAGTCCTTCACATCGTCCACCGAAGCCGCGTTCAGATCAGCCATCTCGCCAATCGTGGAGTGCTTGTAAGCGAAGTTGTCGTAGGCGAGATTCTCGATGTCCAGGCGGGCGTGGCCGTAAGGCTGATTGTCTTCGCCCAGCCGGCGCTCCTCCTGCACGGCGTTGCGCTGGTTGTCGAGATTGGATTGGTTGACCGCCAGGGAGCGCATGCGGTCGCTTTCCAGATACAAGGCCAAATCCAACTGGTTCTTGGGCAGCGCCTCAAAATAGTTGGTGCGATCCTCGCTCGTGGTGCCATTCATATTGCCGCCATTGTTGAAGACGAGGATGAAGTGCTCACCCTTGCCCACGTTCTCCGAACCCTCAAACATCATGTGCTCGAAGAGGTGGGCAAAACCCGTGCGGCCGGGGCGCTCGTTGCGCGACCCCACGTTATAGGTGACCGCAATGCCAAAAACCGGCGCCGTATGATCAACCGAGATGATCACGCGCAGGCCGGTATCGAGTTTCTGATCCGTGAATTCCACTCGCGGGAGCTTCGGCTGGTCCGCCCGCACCGGCTGCGTCGCGATGAGCAACCCGCCGAGCAGCAGCCCACTCCATCGATATCTTTTCATCGTTGGCTCCTACTGACTCAATTCTCTCCTGCGGATGACCTGATTCTCTTCCAAGCTTCGTCTTTACTCAAGTGGAAATCGCTCGCGAGAAGCAGGGGTCAGGCTGAGGTCACCCCGATGAAGCCCGGCGCGTTGGAATGGTCATTTTGTGACGGCCCCTTCGGGGTTCCCCTCCGTCAGCACCAAGCGCGGAAAGGTGGACGGGTTGCGGGGGCTGAGGCGAAACAAGTGGTCTTTCTTGGAGTGCAGCGTGATCCGTTCCAGGTCTTCCTCAGGGATCGGCTTGGCCGGGCGGATCACTCTCCTTACGCCGAAACCCAGGCCCAACTCATAACCCAAAGCGAACTTGCCACCGGCGAAGTAGGACACAGGAATGGCGATGTCTCCTGAATAGCCCTGGGCAGTTCTTTTCCAGGCCGTATGGATTTCCTGCATGTAGTCGTGAGGTCGCGCGCGTGGTGGCAGGTAATCTTCATCGGAAAAAATGCTGGGCCGCACGTCGGTGAAGTTTCCGGGGCTGAAGTAGAGCGCATACTCGTCGCCTGTGGCTTCTTTCGCGAAGAAGTTCTTTCGGAAGCCGGTCTCAAGCATCAGCACAAAACTATCACCGTTTTGAATGCCGCGCGCGAAGAACGGCTGATAGAGATCCGGGTCGGTCACATCCACACCCACATAGAAGTAGCTCTCGTTCCAGGCCAGGGCCACACGGGCGGACAGATCTCGCGGGCCCTTCCAGTGCTGGGCGCCCGAAATGACTTGCGCGGCGTCGTCGAGCCTGTAAAGGGGGCCGCTTCGCCACTTGGCAAAATCGCCGTCCAGGTTGGACGTCTGGGCAAGCTGATAGGCCGAAAGCGCCTCGTAGTTTTCATCCCATTTGAGTTTGCCGCCGGGGAGGTGCTGGAAGGCCGGGTCAGCTTTCACCTCGGCCAGGCGCTCGGCGTTGTGCTTGACCGCGGGAGAAATCTCGGACAACAGCCGCTCGAAGCGCTTCTGGTCGCCTAGGTGCTCGAGCGCCGCATCTAAATCCGCCAGCACCGAAGCTATCTTCGCCACGTCGAACGGCTGCCGGCGCTCACTGTTAAGCGGCGTGAAAATCCCATCATCCCAAGCGTAGGTGCCGAAGGCACTCAGAAACGGCGCCAACAGGCCTGGTGCGTCTTTGCCGTATTGACTAACCACAGCGTGCGTTTCGGATGGGGTCTTATCGTAGGCGGCGGGGTTCCAGAGATAATCGGCGATAGTCTGAAGGGGAATCATCGAAGCGTCCGTCTGGTTCATGGGATTCGAAACCAGTCCGCGCAGCATGGAAGGCAAATTGGGTTCGCGGCCGGTGAGCGGTCCCAGATAGCGACACCACGGCGTGCCGTCGTTGACAGGGAAATTATCCCAGAGCAGCGGCTTGCGCTGGATGTACTCGCCCCACTCGCGCGCCTGCTCTACGGTGATGGCGGGAGAGAACACCTTCGGGCCGGTCCAAACTATGGAGACGTCGCGATCGACACCCTTGCCCAGTTCCTTGATGTAGTCCCGGCTGCCCCATTCGTTGGTATAGGTCGTGGGGGTGAGCACCAGGCGGTTTTCTCGAGATTGCCCCGTCAGATACTTATGGAGTTTGTTGGTCAAATAGATGTGCGCCTGCGCCAGTGTCTTGAATTGAGCCTTGTCTTGCGCGTCCTCAAGATCCTGGGGCACGTCATCGAGGAAGAGTGCGTAGCAAGAGACGCCCAATTTGCCGACGCTCGCGAGCTTGCGGGTCAGCGCCTGAAAATCCTGCTCGCTGGAGTAAGCCATGCTGAGGCCAGGACTGATGGCGAAGCAGAAATCCACAAAGTTGTGGTGCGCCGTGTTCACCAGTTCGCCGAGACGCTGCCGCTCCTCGGGAGGGTAGGCGTCGCGCCACAGCTTGCGGTGATAGGGATCATCCTTGGGCGCGTAGTAGTAAACGTTCATGCCGTGCGCGCCTTCAAAGCGCAGGATGTCGATGCGCTGCTGGTGTGTCCAGGGCGTGCCGTAGAAACCCTCCACCACTCCCCGCTCGAGCACAGAGGGGAAATCTGCAATGAGGGCGAGAGTGCCATTCTTCTCCACGCGTACGCCTTGGGGGTGGGGGATGAGGCCGCGCGTGAGATTTGACGGCCAGATGGTCACGAGATCCGGAACGCGCAGCAGCGCGTTGTGAAATCCTTGCGGCGTGACCGCCGTGATGCGCAAGCGGCTCGGGACGGACGCGTGCGGATAAGTGGCCTCCAGGACGTAGCCCTCCTTCGCGGGCGCCATGGCAGGCTCGGCACCTGTCGTGCTAGCCTCGCGTCGCAGCATGGCGAGGAAGCTTTCCGGGTTCCTCTCTTCGTCCAATTCAATCGAGATGGCGCCCGGCGGCAAGCGGACCCGTTTGGCCTCCGCAGCGCTGGTGAAAAAACGGATCAGCGCCTGGTCCTGGGCCGCCATTTGCTCGAGCTGGCGATGCACGCGCTCGTCGAGCTTCGGTTTCGAGATAACCACCCAGCTGTGCGCCGGGCGGCGAGCGCCCACGAGCGGAGTCGAGAACATCAAAAGCGCTAGACCCGCAACGGCAAGAGATCGCATGGTATTTCTCCCGGATCGAAATTCCCGGCTGCAAGCCGCGCAGTTCAACTGTCTGCAGACTGCCGACCAGCGTTCACGCTGAGCGGCGTTTCCATGCCTTCCAGAGGCAGTAGGCGGGAATCCCGCTCCCCACCAAAACGATTGCCCAGAGGGAGTCCGCGCGTTGGTGCCAGAAGGTGTTGACGAGCAGGCAGACGGACAGAACCACAAACAGCGCGGGGACCGCGGGGTACCCCCAGGTGCGGTAGGGGCGCGGCAGGTTGGGCTCACGGCGGCGTAGCACGAACACACCGGCGGTGCAGAGCGCATAGAAGAGGTATTCCGCAAGAATCGCTATCGTCAAGAGAGACTGGTATTGTCCGGCGAGCGCAAACAGTCCCGCGATGACGGCTTGTCCCACCAGCGAAACCGCGGGGGTGTGGAAGCGCGGATGCACGGCGGCAAGCGCCCGTGGAAAGAGTCCGTCGCGCGCGGTAGCGTAAGGAATGCGCGATCCCGCCAGAATCGACCCGTTCAGCGTGGCGAAGGAAGAAATCATAACCCCCACGGCGATGAAGGCTCCTCCGGCACCGCCCAGGAAGCGGCGCGCGGCGTCGGCCGCCACCGTACTCGTGCCCATGACCTGGGACGCAGGCAGGACGTAAAAGTAGGCAATGATCACCAATGCATAAACTGCAATAACCAGCAGCGTCCCGCCGATCAGAGCACGGGGAATGTTGCGCTGGGGATCTTTGACTTCTCCTGCCACCATGCTGAGGTTATTCCAGCCGTCGTATCCCCAGAGGGCCGAAACCGTAGCCACGCCGAAGGCCGCCAGCAAGCCACTGCCGTAGCCGGCGGGCGCGAAAAAGGGCCGAAAGTCGTGCCACGAGCCATGGCCGATCGTCAGGCCCAGCACAATCAAGATTGCCAGTACCAGCAGCTTCGATGCGGTGAACAGCGTTTGCACGGCGCCGCTGCGGCGGACGCCCAGGATATTCAAGCCGGAAAGCAACAGAACCATGAGCGCAGCTGCCACCTGCAAGCCCGTCAGCCGCAGCGGAATGGCGTGCGAGCCGATGCTCAACGTGGCTTCCCACAGGTTCGTGTGTAAGCCCGGAAAGAAATAGGCGAGATAGATGACAAATCCCGTGGCGATGGCGGCGATGGAGGCGGTCTTGGCCACGATGAATTGCGTCCAGCCGTAGAGAAACCCGAAAAGGTCCCCGTAAGCGTGGTGCATGTAAACGTACTCGCCACCCGCCTCGGGCAGCGCCGCGCCGAGCTCAGCGTAGGCGAGCGCGCCGAACAAGCTCAGCACCCCGGCAGCCACCCAAACCACCAGCACCATGGCCGGCGTGCGGACCTGCCGCAGCATGGTGCCTGGAACTATGAAGATTCCGGCCCCGATCATGGTACCGGCAACGACCGAAATCGCGCCATAGACTCCCAAACCCTTTACCAACCCGGTTTGTTCTTGGCTGCGCATGGCGGTCACAAATTATGAATTCTGAGTTGTGAATAGTAAACAGTGAATTAAGGCATGAAACACCTGGCGATAGATGTGGCGCCGAGCCAAGCCCAATACTGTTCACTGGAGGGTTTTCGGGAAAGTAACCCTTAATCTGTTCCTGGGTGACCCCCCCTCACCCGGCCCGCCCCGGCTGGTGAAAACGCCGGCGGCGGTCCACCCTCTCCCCCCAAGGGGCGAGGGCAGGAGAATCAAATCAACTCCTTTTGCCCCCTGCGTCTGCCGTGCCGGGAGACTGGGTGAAGCTTACCAGCAGGCCGATGACGAACGTTACCACGGTTCCGATTGCGACGTACCAAGTCCAGGCGATGTGTGTGAATCCCGCGACGTAGCCCAGCGTGGCGAGGGCGGACAACGCGCCGACCAGGGCGCCGCGAGCCGTGGCGCGGCGGGTCAGGATGCCCAGCAGGAAGATTCCCAGCATGCTGCCATAGGGAACGCTGGCAACAGTGAGCGCCAGTTCCAATGCGCTGCGCTGGAGATACTGTACGGCGAGCGCGATCGTGATGAGCACGATGCCCCAGAAAAGCGTCATCAGGCGCGAGACCTGCATGTAATGCCGGTCATCGGCGTGGGAACACAGGAAGGGTTTGTAGAAGTCCATCACCGAACTCGAGGCCAGGGAATTGAACGCGGCGCTCAGGTTGGCCATGCCGGCGGCCAGGAACGCGGCGGTCAGCAGGCCCGCGAGCCCGGTGGGGAGCCGGGTGATGACAAAGGTCGGATAGATCTGGTCGGGCCGGCGGAAAGGCGCAGCGGGAGGAAAATGCTGGTAGAACGCGTAGAGCACTACGCCCACCACCAGGAACAGGGAGAACTGAAGGAGCACGAGCAAGCCGCTGGCGAGCAGCGCGCTCTGGCTCTGACGGCGGGTGCGGGCGGCGAGCAATTGCTGGACGATCATTTGATCGGTGCCGTGGCTCGCGGTGTTCAGGAACATGCCGCCGATCAAGCCTGTCCAGAACAGGTAGGGTTGGCTCCAATTAAAGTGGAAGTCGAAGACCGTAAACTTGCCGCCGGCCGCCTGCGCCACGCGTACCACCTCGCTCCAGCCGCCGGGAATAGCGTGGAGGGCCACCACCAGCGCGACGACTGTTCCAGAGATATAAATCATCAACTGGATGGCATCCGTCCAAATAACTGCCGTCAGCCCTCCTTCCAGTGTATAGAGCAGCGTCAGCAGACCGATGATCACGAGCGAAAGCCCGACCCCGGTTTTGAAAACGATGCTGATGACGATGGAAATCGCGAAGACGCGGACGCCTTCGGCGAGGGCGCGCGTGAGAAGGAATAGCCCGGCGGTAAAGAGCCGCAGGCCGTGCCCGAAGCGCTGCTCAATGAGCTGGTAGGCCGTGTAGAGCTCGCCCGCAAAATAGCGTGGGATGAGGAGGAAGCTCACCACGACGCGCGCCAGGAGATACCCAAAGACGAGTTGCAAAAACCCCAGGTTCGAACGGAAGGCGATGCCCGGTGTACTGATGATGGTCAGGATGCTGGTTTCCGCGCAGACGATGGAAAAGGCAATGGCCCACCAGGGCAGGCGGCGCCCGCCCAGGAAGTAATCGTGCAGGGTGCGCTGTCCCGTGCGGAATTGCGCGCCGAAGGCAGTGATGGCAAGAAGGTAAGCGACGACGACGGCGAGGTCAATCCAGCTAAAGGCCACTCACACTCCTCGACATGCAGACTTCGCCCGGCTCCTTGCAACCCGGCGAAGGCCAGACCACTGTTGATACACTTCCTCAAGCAACTGGCCCCACAGCGGGCGGAAGAGCGCGTCGTTGGGGCCTTGACCATCTCGCGCCGGCGAATGCGGAAACGCCGTGGCCGCATACTGCAAAGTATTATGATGCAGGGCAGGGCTACGGAAGCATGTCACAGCCGCGAAATTCCAGTACGCCCTATTTCTGCGCGCTCAGAATCTTCCACATCGTGCCAGCAAAGATGTTGTCCTGTGCGGGCTTGGGGACGCCGCAGGCATCAAGCATCTTGTGATAGCGATCGAGTTCGCGATCGAATTCCTCAAGTTCTCCTTCAAAGACATCTGAGCCAAAAACCAGCCGCTCGAAGGCATTGGGGCCGCCCGCCGGGGTGTGAGGACTGACTACGCCGGACCACCAGAAGATGGACTTCCAGAATGTCGGATCATCCTGCTTCTTGATGAGTGACGAGCCCGATAGGTCAAAATAGAGATTGGGATTCCAGCGCGTAACTTCCGCCGCCCAAGCGTAGTCGGGATTCCCCAGATGCGCACCGATAAGGGTTAGCTTCGGGAAGCGGCGGGCGATGCCGTCCAGGGTGGTCGGACGCATGCGGTCCACGCTGACGTCAGTAGGGATTTCAGGATGGTGCCGATTCACGATTCCCGTGTGGAAGAGAATGATCATCCTGTATTTCTCGGCGCGCGCGTAAATGGGCCAGTAACTGCGGTCGTCGTAATTCTTGAGTGGCCCGGTTAGCTCGCCCAAGCCGCAGAAGCCCGCGGCGTGGAAGCGATCGACAAGTTCAACCGCCAGGGGATCATCGAGTTGGAGCTCTCCCAAGCCCAGCAGGCGGCTGGGGTGTTGGGCTATAACCCCCTTTACACTGTCGATGTCTTTAGGAGCCGTTATCAGGAGCGCGAGCCCATCCACGGAATCAAGCTTGGCGACAAGCCGTGTCAGAAATGCGGGATCACCATTGTGGTGAACATGCGCATCGATAATCCGGGGCGCGGTATTTTGGGCCACGAGGGGTCCAAGACCGAACAGGAAAACCAGTACAGCCAGGAAAGAATTCCAGCGAAAATTCATAGGACACCTGTGAGAGTAACGTTGTGGGGCTTGCATCTGCCTTCCATGAATCTCGGACGGCCCCCTATTCTGGTCGGGGCGGGAAATGATTGCAAGTCAGAAGTGGGGGAGCAGCGCCTGTTCCGTTTCAGCGGCGCATTTCTACCCCTTTTTCCCACAGGCTCCCCTGGTGGGTCGTGCCCCGCCCCGCCACCATTCGCTTCACCTTCTCTTTCGCGCCTGCAGAGCATGTGATAGACTACCCCTCCAATCGCAAAGAATGGATCAGATTCCGGAGTGCCTCCATGAAACGGTATGGCGAGCATCGGTTTCCTGGGAAGCTATTTGTAGTTGAGGGAATCGACGGCTCAGGAAAATCCACTCAACTTATGCTGCTGCATCAGTGGCTCCAGGCGGAAGGCTATGGAGTGGTTTTCAGCGAGTGGAATTCTTCGCCGCTCGTCCGCGAGACGACGAAACGGGGCAAGAAGAAGCAGATGCTCACCCCGGCGACCTTCTCCCTGATTCACGCCACGGACTTCGCTGACCGCATGGAACACAACATCATCCCCTTACTCAAGGCCGGCGCCATCGTGCTGTGCGATCGTTACATCTACACGGCGTTCGCGCGCGACGTGGTGCGCGGGATGGATCCGCAGTGGGTGCGCGAACTCTACAGTTTCGCCGTCAAGCCCACGGCGGCCTTTTACTTTCGCGTCCCGCTGGACGTCGCCATGAAGCGCATCCTGGATGGCCGCAGTGGCGTCAAGTACTACGAGGCCGGGATGGACCTGGGCTTGAGTGAAGACCCCGAGGAGAGCTTCGGCATCTTCCAGGGCCGCATCCTCGAGGAGTACGAGAAAATGGTCCCGGAGTATGACTTGACCACCGTGGACGCCACGCTTCCCATCGAGGAGCAGCAGGCCCAGATGCGCCAGATCGCGAAAGCCAAGCTGGCCCAGGCCAAGAGACTGAGGGTAGCGCCGTGAGAGAGACCTATGGGGTGGTCCTGCCGGGCATGAACCTGGCGGAACTGACCGGAAAACTGATTGTCATCGAAGGCACCGACGGCGTGGGCCGTTCCACGCAGATCAGGCTGCTGCGGCCGTGGCTGGAGCAGCAAGGCCGAGCCGTACTGGACACGGCCATCAAGCGGTCGGAGCTGGCGGGCAAGGGCATCCAGCAGGCCCAGGAAGGGCACACGCTGGGACGCATCACCGTGACTTTGTTTTACGCCACGGATTTTGCCGACCGGCTCGAACACGAAATCGTCCCGGCGCTGCGGGCCGGATTCGTGGTGCTGACGGACCGTTACATTTATTCCCTCATGGCCCGCGCTATTTTGCGTGGGGCCGACCCCGCCTGGGTGCGGAGTGTCTACAGCTTCGCGCCCAAACCGGACGCTACTTTCTATTTGCGGATTGGCGTTGATGATTTAATCCCCCGCGTGGTTTTCTCGCGCGGATTCGACTTCTGGGAATCCGGCATGGATATTCATCCCAGCGAAGATATGTACGACAGCTTCCGAAAGTACCAGACGGAGTTGCTGGGGGAATTCGACATGTTGGCGAAAGAATACAATTTCGAGGTCATTGACGCCACACCCGACGTGCGCACCGTGTTTGAGCATCTGCGGAGCGGGATCGCGCGGGTGTTGAGCGGCGAACCACGCGAACCGCTGTTTTCCTTACCCGCTATCGCCGGGGAGGCTCCGGAGCCAGCCGCAAGGAAGGTTCTGGAAATGCCAGCGACGGGCAAGCCCGCAGCATCCGCGGTGGAGGAACCTCAGCCGCCGGCCGAGACGTTGGCGAAAGCTGCAGAAGGTGACTCCGCCAAGTAGGCTACCCAATCCTTCAGTCTGCGCATCTCGGGGGATCCCCGAACCATCTGAAAATACCTGGCTTCGAGCCCCGCTTTGTTTTTCCGGTTGCGCAGGATCAGCCTTTCAACTTCCATGGCAAGCGGCAATTGCTCGCGCAGAAACTTCGGCTGGGCGAGCATCTCAATCATCATCTGCTCCAAGACTTCCCGATCGTGCCAATCTCCCAATTGCTGCTGAAGCTGGCGGAGCCAGGCCAGGACTTCGTTGCTACCCGCCACCTCGAAGGCCTGGAAGACTTCCACGAGATAGCGCAGGCGTTTGGTCGCGATGCGCGCCCCGTGGATCACCGCGGGACGGGAGTCGTGAAAGGAGAGGGTGACCTGATCTTCAAAGGCTTTCCAAACGGATTGGAGGGTGTGCGTGAGTTGAATCGCGAAGGCCGGGCGCTGCGGGGACGAGCCATGATGGTGGTGCTCTGCCGCGTGAGCGTGGCCCTTGTCGTGAGTCAGAAACTCCTTCAGGTTCACGTAGAGAACGGCCAGGTTGATCTTGCCGAGTTTCCGAGTGGCCCGCAGGAAACTCTGCGATCGGCGCATCTGCAGGTGATGTTCGACCACTGTCCAGGCCTCACGGTGGGCAGCACGCTTCTTCGCCAGGGTCCCTTTCACCAGATCCAACAGCGCGTCGCAATTACGGACATCGCCCAGCACCTGCCGGGAGCGGCGAACTTGCCCGCGCATCCGGCGCAGCTCAGGCGGCCGGGGCTTGGGATAGAGTATATCTAGCACTTGCTGCAATCGTCGACTGGCCACGCGCATGTCGTGGATGGCCTCGGGGTTATTGCCCTTCAGAACCTTGGCCTCATAGGACAGGAAGCGGTGGAGCTGCCGCAGGGCGAGATCACGAACCTTCTTCCAGTCTTCGTCGTCGGACGAGACCGGAAAGTCCTCGACGATCGAAAGCCCGGGCGGCGGACTTGGTTCCCCACCAGCAGCATCGTGAACCTGTCTTGCCTCATCATCCATGGCAGGCGCCTCGGAAGAGTTAGGCGCGGGATTAGGTCTTACCGTCAGTCTACTCCCCAAGCGAGCGACTTACAATGGGTTGCGAGTAATGGACACAGTCGTTCATGCGAAAGGATGTTCCCGCGAACGCGAGAATCCAGCGGTCGGAGTGGCGCTCATTTCGACGTGAATCATCCGGCCCAGCAAGCCGGCTGCTGAAAACGGCATCTGTCATGCTGAGCGCAGCGAAGCATCTTGCCCCGGCGCGGATCTTTCGCCGAGAGGAGGATCCTTCGCAGAGATTGCGTGACTCGAGTGACGCGAGGTGTGATGCCGACGGGATTCGACCCTCGCAGAATCGGCCCCGAATTACGCTCAATCCGTTCAATTCCGCCAAAAAGCCCAGCTCCATTGTCGCCCATTATCGCCAAATCTCTGCAATCCCTGACACAAAGCCCGACAGATTATTGTTGATTATCGCGCAATTGCCATATTTTCGTGTAAACCGCAGGTTCTTAGCTTGACATTTTGTCATGCTAACCTTTGTTTTCATATACATAGCCGGATCGATCTTCATTTCGTGATTATCAAGCTGCCTCCGGCATGGACACTAAGGCTTTATAGGTGACGGTGTTCGTGGTGAGGCAGGCGCGGGTTAAGCGATGGAACAAGGTCTTTTCCTGCCAG
>Ga0326728_10000932_pt1 | contig 108458 bp, 71 predicted proteins | sample MB3enrmetagenome_FD_207602 | JGI IMG/M metagenome (GOLD analysis project Ga0326728, IMG submission 207602) | Lab enriched peat soil microbial communities from McLean, Ithaca, NY, United States - MB31MN | ecosystem: Environmental > Terrestrial > Soil > Wetlands > Peat | place: USA: New York... | reverse complement strand
GAACAAGCGGTGGAAAAGACGCAGGCTTCGCCTGCTTGGAAAACGCCCCTGGCGTTTCCCACTTTCCCACCGCTACGGCTGCGGCTAGCTGAGTATTATTTGTATGCGGAAAATGGGGGCAGGCCAACGGGAATCGATTTTCAGCGGAGATGCTTACGGCATTCCGAGGAACGGCGGAGGCAGCGGACTTAGACCGCCAGCGGCTAGTCTGTCTGTACTTCGAAAACCAGACGAGCCTGACCATCTCCATAGCGCTTAGCGAGTTGAGCCAGCCGACAAAGTCCGTTAAGAGTCAACGGAGGCGGCCTTACATGAACATGATGCCCCACACAGCCAGAGCCCAAGGGTGTGTTATCCAGTAAAACGCTGTCCGACACTCAGAATGGCATCGGCTTGGACTGACGGATTTGCTAGAATCCGGACGTTTGCCTGGCGATGTGCTTGAATCGGGGAGACAGACACTCGAACAGGCACGCCTTGAACTCTTTCGCGACTGTGCGTTTTCGGTATGTGAGTTGCATCGTTGTCAGCTCATGACCAGCGCAATTGTGGTCAGCGAGGAACACGGCTCCAACGTCACGTGCGCGTGGCTGGATTTCCCGGAAGTGGATTGTGAATCGGAAAGTGAGGAACGAAGCATGGGTTTACGAAATCTGAAGTTGATGTGCATCGCTCTTATGGCCATCGGTATATTCACGGTTGCCGTCGGTTGCAAAAAGCAGCCGCCCATCAAGTTGGCGTGCAATGCCACGCCACCCAGTATTTATCAAGGCGAACAGGTGAACGCTACAGCCACAGCCAGTTCGGTAAGTACAAAGAAGAACACTAACGTGATTTACGACTGGTCAGGAGCAGGAGTCAGCGGGAATGGGAGTACCGCTACCGTCGCAACCGACATGTTGAATCCCGGCAGTTATACGGTAAAGGCGGCTGTAAAAGAAGGGAAGAAAGGTAAGGAAGGATTGGACCCCGGACAAACGGCGGAGTGTAGCGCAAGCTTCACCGTCAAGGAGTTCGAGCCGCCTACGATCAGCTGTTCAGCCGAACCTGCAATTGTGAATCCCGGCGATACAAGCACTATCACGTCCACGGCAACCAGCCCTCAAAACCGGCCGCTGACTTATAGCTATTCGGCCGGGGCAGGGACCGTCAGCGGCAATAACTCCAAGGCAGTCTTCTCATCTGCCGGCGCACCAACCGGACAGGTTGTGATTACTTGCAATGTCGCCGATGACAAGAACCACACGGCAAATACGAACACCAGCGTGACTATTGTCGCTCCATCGCCAGCGCCGGTCCCGCATGTGCAGGCGCTGTGCGCAGTTTCGTTTGAGCGTGACGCCAAGCGGCCCACGCGTGTGGACAACGAAGCCAAGGCTTGTCTGGATCAGATTGCTCTCGACCTGAAGCAAACTCCCGATGCAAGGGCGGTGATCGTCGCCGATTCGAACACAAAGGAGAAAGAGATCACTGCAAAGCAAGAAAAGGTCGCGGCCCGGCGTAAGCATTCCAAGGTTGAGAATTTCGATCAGCAGCGTGCCGTCAACGTCAAGGATTATCTGGTCAAGGACCAGGGAATCGACGCCAGCCGCATCACCGTGGCCACCGGACCGGGCGACGATAAGAACGCTCAGAGCTATCTGGTGCCGGCTGGAGCCAACTTTGAAGCCGATGTTTCTGGAACCATGCCGGTCAACGAAACCGTTGTCAAGCCTGAGGAACGGAAGCCCCTTCAAGGACGGCATCACAAGAAGTGACCTGTAACCAAGAAGCAGCTTGTACGGAGGCTTCCAGACATTCCAAGCTGAGTTACGGACCGTTGGACAGGAATAGCCGCTTGGGCCATGAGTGCAGTCTCATACGACCGACGTCGGGAAACAATACGAAGATTGGAGGGCAGAACCGTTGGATCCGCGTGGCATTGACGGATACGTTCGAAAGGAACGCGATGAAGAGCATAGATAAATGCGAAATCACACGACGGGACTTCCTGGCTACGGCCACCATGGGTGCGGGTGCGCTGGCCGTTGGAGAAAGACTGGCTGTCGGAGAACATCCTGATCAGATACAGCAGCAAGCCCGAACGCGCAACGAGAAATCGCTAAATATAGCTCTATTGCAAATGACTTCCGCAATGATCGACCCGACCGCGTCAACACCGTGGGGGATGATCGTACTCGATTCGGACGTAGTGAGACGGAAACAGGCAGACAATCTAAGACACGCCGACGAATTCTGTCGAAGAGCGGCGGCTCAGGGTGCGGATATCGCATTATTTCCGGAGATGTGGAATATCGGTTATGCAATGTTCGATGACAAGCAGGCAGGCGCCAAAGAGAGGTGGCTCGATCTGGCCGTCGACCAGGAAAGCGAGTATGTCTATCGCTTTACTGAGCTGGCCCGAGAATTGAACATGGCAATTGCAGTGACTTACCTGCAGAAATGGAAACCTGCACCCAGAAACGCAGTATCAATCATTTCACGCACGGGCGAGATCGTCCTGACTTATGCCAAGGTTCACACGTGCGACTTCACTCAGACGGAGGCGTCGTTAACTCCAGGAGATGATTTTCCGGTATGTACGCTCGAAACCAAAGCTGGCCCGGTCAGGATCGGTTGCATGATTTGTTACGACCGGGAATTTCCTGAGTCTGCGCGGATCTTGATGCTAAACGGCGCTGAAGTGATTTTGGTTCCAAACGCCTGTGATATCGGCCAGCAAAGAGCAGATCAACTTAAAACCCGCGCATTCGAGAATGCTCTCGCCGTTGCCATGACGAACTACGCCAGCCTGCCATTTGATGGAAACTCATTGGCCTATGATGCAATGGGCAACTCGCTCGTGAACCCGATTAACAGCGGTGTGGAGAGTTTGCTGATAGCCCGCCTCGATTTACAGGCGCTGAGAGAATATCGTCAAACGACAATCTGGGGCAACGCATTTCGAAGGCCTCGCAAGTACAAGGCCTTGATGTCAGAGAACGTCGACGCGGTGTTTGCAAGGAAGGACTTCGTCAATCGGCCGTTTGACCGTCTGACGCGGTGATCGAGTCATTAGCTTTGCAGTGTACGAGATCGTGGACGCAGTGTGAACTCTTAAAGTCATAGGCGGTGGCTACTCGACCTCAAGCGAAAGAGCCCTCGGAGGAGAGCAAATGGATCGGAGACATTTTCTGAGCAACGCAGGAGCAGGCGTGGGTGCGCTGGCATCACTTCGAATTGGCAACTCTAGTTCGGGGGCGCCGGCTGCGCGACAGGATGCTCTCAACAGTCGCTGGATTGACTTGCCGGAAGGAGAGGCGCGGACAATTTACCAGAGAATGAAAGCGTTTCTTGATTCGATCCAGTCAATTGACGGCCACGAACATCTGCGTCCGTTCGACGATCTGCCGTGCATTGTTGAGACGGAATGGGGGCGGGGAGCAAACCTTTACGGCCAGTGGGCGAGTTCCTACCTGGTAGATCGCATGGTCAAGCTCAGGCCCTGGGTCGCAAAGGCGCCATTTCGAGAATGGTGGATGCTGGCCAAAGGTGACTTTGACAGCGCTCGCGCGACGTCTTTCTATCGCTGTATGTGGCTCGCATTCCTCGATTTGTATAACGTGGATTTCGATCACATTTCCGATGACCAGGCTGCGGATCTCGATCGCCGTATTTTCGTGAATTATCAGGACACGGCTTGGCTTTACGATGTGGTCCAGAAGCGTGCCGGCATCGAAGTGATGATCACAGATCCACATTGGAAGCGACTGAGCTTTCGGTCGGACTATCCCTTCGAATTCATAACCTTCAACGTGACAAATCTGATCTTTGGTTTCCACAGTTCGGAGTATCTCAAAAGTAATCCCAACCACTCGATTGATGACCCAGCCTTCGATAGCCCGTATTTGTATGCCAGCCAGCGAAACCTTCCCCTGAAGTCACTGGACGATTATCTTGACCTCCTCGAAGAAATGTTTGGGGAAGCGGTCAAAGGCGACTGCGTGTGCCTGAAGAGCACGGCGGCATATTTGCGGACAATTTATTTTGAAGAAGTGTCGAAAGACCGGGCGGCCCGAGCCTTCGGACGCAAGCGTTCGGAGATGGCAGCGGAAGATGCCAAGGCGTTTGAAGATTTCATTATGTGGAGGCTTGCTGAGCTCAGTGCAAAATATGAATTGCCTTTTCAGATTCACACAGGGGACGCTCAAATCCAACACTCGAACCCAATGCTTCTCGTGAATCTTATTGACGCCAATCCGGAGACGAGATTTGAGCTTTTTCACGGCGGCTATCCCTGGGTGCGAGAGACGGGTGCTATCGGTATGAAATATGGCAGTCATGTGTGGATTAACGGCGTGTGGTTGCCGGCGCTCAGTAACTCCATGGCGAAGCAAGCATTTAGTGAATGGCTTGAGGTGATGCCCTCCAATCGCATTACGTGGGGCGGGGACGAGCACACAGCTGAGGGGATCTACGGCGAGACGGAGATGAATCGGCACTGCTGGGCAGATGTCTTAGCGGGAAAGATCAGCCGGGGGGAATTGGATGAAGACGATGCTCGGCGAATTGGCAAGCAGATTCTGCGGGATAACGCATTAAACCTGTACCCGCTTCTGAAGCCCAAGATGGCGCAAAGACAGGCTCAAGCACATGTTGTTCCCGGAGGAAAGACATCTGGGTGATGTTTCGCGTTCAGTGTCCAAGGCAACCCGCATGATCCAAGTGACCAGTGCTGGGAGTGCCGCCAGAAGTTCATTCACAACCGGGGTTAACGAGGCGAAGCTGAAACAATGATTGCGCTCTGGAGATAAGTGCGAATGACGAAATCGACCTTTGGCATCTTCATCTGCTTCTGTGCAATGAGCGCTGGATTGGCCGCATTAACCTCGGGCGGGGAGCCTGGTCAAGGCGGCCAGCGGGACGGTGGCCCACCTGTGTCACCGGATGCGTGGCCTGTCTATGACGGAGGGTCGTCAGGCGACCACTACTCATCTCTATCCCAGATCAACCGAGAAAACGTGCATCGGCTCAAGGTCGCCTGGACTTTTGACACAGGGGACAGCGGCTGGCTCGAGACGAATCCGCTTGTCGTCGACAATGCACTTTATGGCGTCACGGCGAAAGGGAAAGTGTTCGCTTTGGACGCCACCAACGGTCATCTGCTTTGGAAGTTCGACTCGGGAGTCGATGGTACACAACCGGTACGCGGGCTCTCAATTTGGACAGACGGCAAGAACAGCCGATTGTTTGTCGGCATCATGAACTTTCTTTATTGTCTTGACCCTCTGAATGGAAAGCCCATAGCGAGTTTCGGCGAGAAGGGAAGAGTCGACCTGCGGAAGGGGTTGAGGGGCGAGGACTATTGGAATCAATCAATCGTGTTGACCAGCCCCGGAATTATTTATCACGACATGATCGTCGTGGGTGGAAGAAATCCGGAGACTCCGCCAGCGCCGCCGGGAGACATCCGCGCGTTCGATGTTCATACAGGTCAACTACGCTGGCGCTTTCGTACGATCCCACATCCGAGCGAGCCAGGCTACGAGACGTGGCCGAAGGATGCATGGCAGGCCGCGGGTGCTGCTAATAATTGGGCAGGGATGGCACTCGACGAGCGACGCGGCATCTTATATGTTCCAACTGGATCGGCAGTTCCCGATTTCTACGGCGCCGAACGAGTAGGTGACGATCTGTTCGCAAACTCGCTGCTCGCTCTCGATGCAGCCACCGGCAAGCTCATCTGGCATTTTCAAGGAGTTCATCACGATCTGTGGGATCGCGATTTTCCCGCGCCACCCGCCTTGGTCACGGTTGCGAGAGGAGGGCGGAAGGTGGACGCGGTCGCGCAGACGACAAAACAGGGCTGGCTCTTCCTGTTCGATCGCGTCACCGGAAAGCCGCTCTTTCCCGTCCACGAGCGGCAGTTTCCGCCTAGCGATGTACCGGGAGAAGTTGCGTCGCCAACGCAACCTGTGCCGGAACTTCCGATGCCGTACGCGAGGCAGCGGCTGACCGAAGATATGCTAACGAACCGTACGCCAGAGGCACATGCCTGGGCGTTGAATGAGTTCAGAGGTTTTCGCAACGAAGGGCAGTTCACTCCGCTTTCGGTGGGCAAACAGACAGTCGTCTTCCCGGGCTTCGACGGCGGCGCAGAATGGGGAGGGCCGGCTGTAGATCCGGCCACGGGCGTAGTTTACGTCAACGCCAACGACATCGCTGCCACTGGTGGCTTAAGCGCAAATGAAAGCCGGTCCGGAATCGGAGCGCTCACCTATCAGAATCAGTGCGCCGTATGTCACGGAGATACGCGAGCGGGATCGCCGCCTACATTTCCATCGCTGATCGGCATCGACAAGCGCCTCAGTTCCGAGCAGATCGCAAAAGTGATTCACACGGGCAGCGGGCGCATGCCATCGTTTCCGAGTATTGACGGTGAAGCGCTCAATGCGTTGATGGAATACTTACGCACCGGGAAAGAAGCAGATCGGTCGTCCGCATCTTCGGGAGATAAGGAATCAGTTCATGCAGATCATGCCGGCACGAGCACCGTTGCTGATCCGGAAGCGGCACGTATTTATGCAAATAATTGCTCCGTCTGTCACGGCGACCACCAGGAGGGAATCCCCCCGGGATTTCCTTCGCTCATTGGAGTTGAGAGCCGGCTGGACGCAAAACAAATTGAATCCATCATTCGCAAAGGGAAAGGGCAAATGCCAGGTCTTTCACCAGCGCAACTCTCTGATGAAGGCATTCAAAAGCTACTGCAATATTTAGACGACCGTCGCACAGTGCCGCACCCGGTTGATGAGTACGCATATGTCAAATATCGATTCACGGGCTATCGTAAGTTCTATGACCCCGACGGCTATCCCGCTGTGGCGCCGCCCTGGGGAACATTAAGCGCTATCGATCTGAATTCCGGACGTTATCTCTGGCAGATTCCGCTTGGGGAGTATCCGGAATTATCCGCTCGTGGTGTTCCTCTCACCGGAACGGAAAACTACGGTGGTCCGATTGTGACAGCAGGCGGTCTGGTGTTCATCGGCGCCACGATCTTTGATCGCAAGTTTCGCGCGTTCGACAGTCAAACGGGAAAGCTGTTATGGGAGGCGGAGTTGCCATATGCCGGACTCGCAACTCCAGCGACTTACATGATCAAAGGACGCCAATTCGTCGTGATAGCAGCCGGCGGAGGCCGCGACCCTAAGTGGCCCAACGGCGGTGCATACGTTGCATTCACCTTGCGTTGAACCGCTTCATCGAAGCAATTGTTGAAGTAAAGTGCGGTTCTTGCGCAAGAGGAGACTCGGCGAGTGATGGGTTACGGCTCGCTTTGGCCGTCGTTCTGGCGTGGATGATCGCTCGGCGTCCCCCACCACATGATCGTGTTCTCCGCCAGGTCCATCGGCTGGAGGTTGTGATACCATCCTCCTTCTGACAGCCCGTCCGGAAAGTCATGCACCAACATGCCGGGCTGATTGATTGGCAACTGTTTCGCAATCGTGGCATCGGGCCGGGCGACAAACGATCCCCAATGGGAGTAGGGCGCGGACGAATTGTTGGCCACGGCCCACATCCGATTGTCGGCGCAGCGAGTGGGCACCTCCCGGACATTCAGGGTGTCCAGGCAGTTAGGGCCTTTGTCCCTCGCGTTGCTCATGGAATGAAGCATCAGCGTAACGCCTCTTTTTCGGTAGGCAATGTAGATTTGCGGCCAAGTGATGTCATAGCAGATGGCCAATCCGACCCTTACCCCGCGGATATCGTGCGTTACCAGGCGGTTGCCGGCGGAATAGAACTTTTGATCACCTCTAGAGCGATCCCCCGTCAAGAAACACTTGTCGTAGCGGTCCACGATCGCGCCTTCCGGATTGATAAGATACTGGCAATTCGTCGGCTTCGTGCTCTGGTCCAGAAAATGGGCTGAACCGAGAACCAACCACATCTTCAGCTCCCTGGACAATGCCCGTAAACCGCTGGTCTGGTTGCGAAGCGCATTCCAGTCGTAGCCTTCGAATGACGGAATATCGCACCCGGGGTATCCTGACAAGCTGGCTTCCGAAGTGTGTAGAAGATGCGCTCCTTGCTGGGCGGCCTGGTGCATGAAATCTCGGATATACATCGCATTCTCTGCGGGACTGCCGCTCACAGGAAACTGGCAGGAAGCAATCCGCAGCTTATCTGTAGCGTTTGCTGCTTCGCCAGTTTGGTCTTTTGTGCTGGGCAACGGCTGAGGTCCAGTGCCCTGGGCAGCGGACGGAAGGGCCGCTAATCCTGCCAGGGCCGCGATGGCCATGCCCGTCGAGCTCAATGCCTGTCTCCGGGTCAGAAGACCGGGATTCTCATTCGAATGCGCTGTCATATCTTCTCCTTGATGATTTGTCTCCTGAAACTACGTAGTGGCTCACTGCGCATCGGCCCTCCGGTGATACTCACCTGGCTGCCGCGAATCGCACTCCTGTCAGTACGAATTCAGTGATATCCCGGCTTATAATCTGTGAAATCAAAGTTTCGCGGATCAGTGTCCCGGTATGTGACGGGTTTAGGGTCGAGCATCTCAACGACCTTGTCTTTGATTGAGTACGCAAAAAAGTGATTTCCGGCGGGATTATAGTGCCCGATGAAGTACAGCTTCCTATACTCATCCCAACTGATGCGGTATTTTGTGAAGTCCTTGATATGGGCTTCGTTCATATCGAAGTAATCGATCTTTTCCTTGATGAGATAGTTGACGGTTTCCTGATCGTTGCGAGGCAAGCCGTAATGCATCTCCAGCATTACCCAGTAAGGGTCGAAGATCACAACCAGCAGCTTCTTGTGATTTTCGCGAGCGAAGGCCTGAACCTTTCCCAGGATATAAATTGTCCCGCGCTGAGCGTACCGGCTACCCAATGCCGCCGCCTGATTCTGCATGGGGGTTCGCGCTGGCGCCCCGGGAAACTCTCCAGGGACGACTTTCCTGGTATCCAGGGACCAGTCAAAGGGAAAATCGAGCGCAGCCGCGAGTTTACTTACCCGTTCATGATCGAGTTCGTCAATATAACCTTCCACATAGGCTGAAAGCTGCAAGGCAAGATCATCTTTTAAATGATCCTCCATCCACTGCGGGTCGGTCATGTGATAGAGGGACTCCGGAGTCGGCAGGGGGTTTTCCTTTTCCACAAACTGCCCGGTTTCCAGATCCATCTCCAAGTGAGCCCAAAAATTGTTTTGAAACTGGCCGGCAGTTTGCCGCCCCTCTTTAAACGAGCGATACAGGGCGCAATAACGACAGCGCATCAGGCTTCGAATCGGGTCGTCACCCCAAATGTAGAAGATTATGTACTCAGCTCCATGATCGGTTTTTTCTTCGCGGATCATGCGCCGGTAAGCTTGATAAACTCCGTAGGAGCCAATGCCGTAGTTTCCAATCGGCTCACCAAGATGACCGGCCAGATACTCTTCCCATGTCTCGCCGTCGTTCACCTGCTGTGATTCTGCGAAACTGTCGCCATAGACGTTAATGCGCGGCTTCCGGTTTGCGTAGAGAAACGATGTGCGAGCTCCGTTCTGCCTGAACGTATAAAGTGCAGAAGTGTTGTCCTGTGCGTCACGAAGCACGTAGTCCCTTTGAAGGAATCCCATCACCGGATCGAATTTGGCCCAGGATGGACCCGCCAGAAAGCTGTCAATGACTTCGCGCGAAACTGCGCAGCCGCGCGTAAAGTCCTTGAAGCTCACTTTGGTCTTTTCATTTTGCGCTCCCACCCTGGCTGCGCCAATGAGCAGAGTGGAGATCATCACGAGCACTGTAAGCGCGAGCGACCCACCAACTGCGGTTCGACTGCAGGTTCTTCTCCATAGATTGCTGTCAAGTCCGAGAAAACTGCAAGCAGATTGCTGTGAATTCATTGTCCAATCCTTTCAGCAATGTGGATTATTTGAATTTCCAGCTATCCTCACCAGGCGATTTCGCGCTCAGGAACGAACCTGTCCACTTTGCGCCATCTCACCGGCTGGCGATAATAAGTGCGCTCGTAGAGCGGGCCGTTCTTTCCCGGGGGATCGATCGACAGCACCGTATTACCGCGGATCTCCAGCCTGTAACTGACCCCGCCGATCGTCTCTCGTACGGTGCGCTCGCTGATTGGGAATTTCACCGTGATGGTGTCGCCCGGCATAGCGTGCCCAACTTCGACATACCGTCCCTGCCATTGCAGGGATCGTGAGCGGCCGTTCACCGTGCAGGAAACCTGTTCGCTGCCGCTGGCGATCCATTCAGGCATTCTCACCAATGTCCGGTCGCAACGCTGCTTGATCTTCAGATCGACCCGGCCCTCATAGGGAATGTAGCTGTGGATGTCGCAGCAGGCCGAGGCACGATTGAAGAGCAGATTGACGCGCAGCGTGCCATTCTCAGAGGAGAGAATGCGCTGCCACAGGTAGTACATGGTTCGGGATGAATTTCCAGTGCAGCAGTGTTGAAGAGAGCTCGGATGCATGTGCGTCGGCTCCACAAAATCGTTGCCGGTTGACCAACCGGCAAATGCCCCGACGCTTCGCTCCGCCACGTGATCGCTGGTTTCATTCGGCGCCACTTTGTGGACCGGAGAGCGCTCGCTCAGGCGATGGATCCATGATGGATCGACCAGTTGACTCTCCAGGAAGTGGTTGCGCGCCCAGCGGTCGGCATCGTCCCAATAATCGCCTGCACCGGCATCGGTCAATTTGAGAGCCATTGCGATCATATCCGCATTCACGCAGGATTCGGAGCGATCGTATCCCGGCAAGAATAACTCCGGAAAGAAACCCACCAGAGAAGACCCATTGGCCTTCATCCATTCGTAACCTGTCCGGACGAAAGTCAACGCCTCGGTGTCGTTCACCGCACCCGCATATTCCAGAACGCTCAGCAGCCCCATGCCGTGAGCATTGCCATGACCGCCCTGCCGCGCATCCCGCAGAGTGTAGAAGCGCTGGAACCACAACCTGTCGAGAGCAGCGGCCAAGGGCGTTCCGTCAGGTTCGTAGTATTGCGCGTGAAAGCGAATGTAGCGCGTAAGTTTAGCAGCCAGATCGATTGCCGGTTCATATCCAGTGACTTTGTGATATTGCATAAACCCCTGGATCAGCCGCGCGCTGGTGTCTTCTGCCATAAGTCCCACGAGCATCGGGCCGGGGCCGAAGTTAGCGCCCGGTTCCACCGATCCGCCCGGCATATAGGCGTAGTCATCCTGAAAAATTGCGACAGCCGACAGGCGTTGGATCATCTTCTCGATGGCATCCTTCCACATCGGGTTTCCATCGCGCAGGTAGTAGACAGTCATCGTGCTGATGATGCGCTGGCACATCACCGGAGTTGAAAGCTGCTCTATCGATAAATCCGCGAAACTGATTTTCTTCCCGCTCGGTGACCAAACAGGATCGAAGTATGGGAGCGTGGCATTAATCCTGCACCAGGGGCGCCCTTTCATTGGGAGATATACGAGCCCATCAGGTCCAATCGATCGCAGCGTACTCGTCATCCAAACCGGGTCCACATGGTCATTGAGGCTGCTGCCGGTTGCCAGCCGCAGCAGAGGCAGGGCCTCCATAAACCCTTCTGCGTTCTGCGGCCCCCAGTCGTCTCCGTCGTGAAGCATGGTCGCCGGATTGCGATCGAATTCCGCCCACCAGAAGATTTCATAGTCGGCACGGGGATCGGTAATTGCGGTAAGGACATGAACGCCGAGCTTGGCGCGCTCCGCGATATCCAGAGTGTCGGGTACGGTGTCCTGGTAGTGCTCACCGCGATATGGAGGAATGTGGAACTCAGGTGCGCGGTCGCGAATGTACCGAATCGCGTAGTTCTTCTGCCTCGCGTCCGGAGGTACTTTGCTGCGGCTGGTTGTCAGGGTCGTGGAACCTGCGGGCAGTGTGTTCTCTTGTTGCCCAGGGCCCTTCATCGCCATCCACCAGCCGCCAAGAGCGCACAACGACATCCTGGAGAAGCTGCGCCGGTTCATTGGGGGCCATTCCTGAAACAATTTCATAGGCTGTCCCTTTCGGCGATATTGCGTAATTGAATCCTGGTAACCCTCCCAACTCATCATTACCAGTTAATAGTGCGCTCGGGGACAAACCTGTTCACCTTGCGCCACTTCACGGGCTGGCGATAGTAGGTGCGTTGGTAAAGCGGGCCATTCTTTCCAGGAGGATCGATCGACAGAACCGTGTTGCCGCGGATTTCAAGCTTGTAACTGACCCCACCGATGGTCTCCTGAACGGTGCGCTCGCTGATCGGGAATTTCACCGTGACGGTGTCGCCCGACCTGGCAGCGCCCACTTCGACATACCGTCCCTGCCATTGCAAGGATCGTGAGCGGCCGTTCACTATGCAGATAACTTCCTGGCTGCCGCCCTGAATCCATTCCGGCATCCTCACCAGCGTGCGGTCACAGCTCTGCTTGATCTTCAGATCGACTCGGCCTTCATAGGGAATGTAACTGTGGATGTCGCACCACGCTGAGGCGCGATTGAACAGCAAATTGACGCGCAGGGTGCCCTTTTCTGAGGAGAGGGTGTGCTCCCACAGGTAATAGACGGCCCGGAGCGAATTGCCCTGGCAACAATTCTGCAGCGTATTCGGGTTCTGACGGCGATGTACCACATAATCGTTGCCGACGGACCATCCTGCGAAGGCACCCACGCAACGCTCCGCCACATGATCGCTGGTTTCCTGTCCCGCCACAGGCTGCGCGGGCGAGCGCGCGCCCACGCGGTGCACCCAGGCAGGATCGAGCAGCTGGCTTTCGAGAAAATGATTGCGCGCCCAGCGGTCGGCATCGTCCCAATAATCGCCTGCGCCAGCGTCGGTTAGCTTCAGTGCCATGGCAACCATGTCGGCGTTGATGCAGCTTTCCGAGGCGTCGTAATCGGGCAGGAGCAGTTCCGGGAAAAAGCCCGTAAGTGAAGAAGAAGAACCATCGGCTTTGATCCATTCGTAGCCATTACGAACGAAGGCCAGCGTCTCAGCGTCGTTCACCGCCGCAGCATATTCCAGCATGCTCAGCAGCCCGATGGTGTGATTGTGGCCATGGCCGCCATGGCGGGCCGTGGCGATTTCAGGATGCCCGAGGTACTGGAACCAGCCTCTCTCGTCTTCGCCAACCAGGGGCGTTCCGTCTTGCTCGAAATACTTCGCATGGAGGCGAATATAGCGAGTGAGTTTCGCGGCCAATTCGATGGCCGGCTTATATCCGGTGACCTTGTAATACTGCGCCAGACCCTGGATCGGCAGCGCACCGTAACCGATTGCCGAATTTCCCACAGGCATCGGGCCAGGGCCATAGTCGGCGCCCGGCTCTACCGATCCGGGCGGCATAAAGGCGTAGTCCTCCTGGAACACGGCTATGGCCGTCAGGCGCTGGATCATCTTCTCGATGGCGTCCTTCCACATCGGATTGCCGTCGCGAAGATAGTAGACCGTCATGGTGCTGAGGATCCGCTGGCAGTTACCCGCACTTCCAATCTGCGTGATCGATGGATCGGCAATCGTCCGTTTCTGCCCGGTGGGCGACCACACCGGATTCACCGCGACGCCCATGTACAGCCTGGCCCACGGGGCATCCTTCAGCGGCTGGTATATAAGCCCGTCCGGCCCGATAGAACGGAGAATGCCCGACATCCAGATAGGATCGATGTGGTCGTTGAGACTGCTGCCGCTTATCAGCCGCACCAGGGGCAGCGCCTCCATCATCCCTTCGACATTCAGTACGCTATCGTTCGCGTCGTGGCTCATGACCGGGGGATTGCGCAGGAAATTCGCTGCCCAATAGATTTCGTATCCGGCGCGGGGATCGGCAATCGCGGTGAGCATGTGGACACCCAGTTTGGCCCGCTCAGCGAGGTCCAGCGTGTCGGGGACAGTATCTTCATAACGCGTGCCGCTATATGGGGGAATGTGGAACTCCGGCGCCTTGTCGCGAATGTACCGGATGACCCAGTTTCTCTGCCCCGCGTCCGCAGGTATGTCCCCATAGCTAACTGAGATATCGGTAGGAACTGGGACCGGACTCTGCTGTTGTCCAAGGCCTTTGATCGCCATCCACCAGCCGCCAAGGGCGCTCAGTGTCATCCTCGAAAAGCTTCGTCTGTCCATGGGAGGCCATTCTTGAAACAATTTCATGGCATGTTCCTTTCAGCCTGGCGGCTTATTTGATTTTTCCGTTTTGGCCGAATTGCAGTTTAGGAAAAGCAATCATGAAACGCGAGGGAAAATACGCAGCAGGGGCGTGTTTTATCTGGCGATACGGGGGGATAACACTCATTCACAGCCGTCTGCCCCAAACATGCCGCAGCCGAGGGGATTAGAACCGTCTCGTCGCTGCGAAACAAAAGCCTGACGAAAAGGCGGTGGAATTGGACTCTCCTGGGAAATGATCACAACATCCAGATGAACAGCGGAAGCTGCGAATTCTGACTGCCTGGGGGGCGATCGCTCATACCACGAATAGCAAACGAATCCGACTACCGGCTGTGCGTTTCGCGATACCAGCCGGTTAGGAGATCTCCTAGAAGACCCAATGAAGGCGACCTGACACACAGAATGAGCCTGGTGAAGTGTTATCCAGTGAAACGACGTAAGACCTTCAGAATGTCGTCGGTCCATGTTGATTGATTTGCTAAAATCCGCCTCGTTCGATAGTGAGCCGTTATCCAAGTTCGCGAACAGGCGCGCGAAAAATACGGTGTCGTCGTTTGCCGGGCCAAAAGGTAATTTCAGGTCAGATGAAGTGCCGACTCGACGCGTTAAAACGATATTCGAGCACACTGTGAACACATCGAGTTTTTCGACAACGAGTTCATATGGGTGCGAAGCGATGCCAGAATCAGCCCGCTTGTGAAGAGAAGAGGGGGAGATATGAAGCGAAGGGATTTTATAAAAGCAGGCGGTGTATGTCTGAGCGAGGCGGCATTGATCCGTGCAGCGGGAGCTGCCCTTCTGCCTCCCGCCAGAAGGATGGAATCGGGACGCCTTATTCTACCTATGAATCGCAACTGGCTCTTCAAAAGAGACTATGCCGGTCAAGGGACTCCCGAGGCATCCACCGAGACGGGTCTGGAACGAATTAATCTGCCCCATTCGAATGCCACGTATTCGTGGCATAACTTCGATCAGAAGAGTTATCAGCGCGTCTCTTTTTACCGTCGGAGTTTCCGCCTGCCGGAGCTTGAGCCGGGTGCGCGCGTCTTCCTCGATTTCGAAGCGGCAATGATCATGTCGACGCTGTGGGTCAATGGGCAGTCCATTGGCACGTACAAAGGAGGTTTTACGCCTTTCTCCTTCGAAGTGACCGATGTGGTCCACGCGCATGGCGACAATGTGCTGGCAGTCGCAGTTGACAGCCGCGAGGACCCGGGCATTCCGCCCTTCGGATATACGATCGACTATCTTACATTTGGAGGGATTTATCGCGAGGCGGCACTGCGCATCGTGAGTGCTGTGTTTATCGAGAATATCTTTGCCCGGCCAGTCGATGTTCTTAGTTCTCACCCCGGTTTGGATGTGGATGTCTTCCTCGACTCTGCGACAACAGGGAAACGCCCGATCGTGATCGAAGTGTCTCTCCTCGATGATGGCAAGGTCGTAGGAACTGCGCATCAGAGTGTCCAGGCTGAGAAGGGGCCCTCAAAATACACTCTCTCATTGACCGGTCTTGCAGGGATCAGTCTCTGGACGCTGGAGGATCCGAAACTCTACGATGTGCGCATTCAGCTGCTCGAAGGGACTACCCTTCTAGACGCAGATTCCCGTCGAGTGGGATTTCGATCGGCCGTGTTTACCGAGCATGGCTTTGAGCTCAACGGCAAGCCACTCAAGCTGCGCGGGCTGAATCGCCATCAGACCTATCCTTATGTCGGCAGCGCGATGCCTGGGCGCGTACAGCGACGCGATGCGCAGATTCTCAAGAAAGAACTCAAGTGCAACATTGTGCGCACGTCGCACTATCCGCCTTCCCGTCATTTTTTGGACGCGTGTGACGAATTGGGACTGTTGGTGTTGGAGGAGATTCCCGGGTGGCAGCACGTAGGCGACCTCAGTTGGCAGGATCTTGCGGTCGATAGCGTTCGTCGCATGATTCAACGTGACTGGAACCGCCCCTCAGTAGTCTTGTGGAGTATTCGCATTAACGAGTCACGGGACTATCACGATTTCTACGTGCGCACCAATACCCTGGCGCGCAGCCTCGATCCAACCCGGCAGACATGCGGCGTGCGTTACTTCCAGGAATCGGAGTTTCTGGAAGATGTCTTCTGCATGAATGATTTTGGCTTTCCGCTCAAACCGCCCAATCACGCGCGGTACCTGAACACGGAGTTCATCGGGGGCGCGTGGCCCGTTCGGTCGTGGGACAACAGCAGCACGCACAAAGAGCATATCCTCCGTTACGCCAGGATCTACGATCAGTTGGAGACGGATGCACGCTACGCCGGCGGTATTGGATGGTGCGCCTTCGACTATCCCACGCATTCCATCTTTGGCTCGGGCGATCATGTGTGCTATCACGGGGTTATGGATATCTTCCGTGAAGCCAAGCCGGCTGCAGCTTTTTATAGGTCGCAATGCGATCCTGAGGAAGAAGTGGTGCTGGAAGCAGGGTTTCACTGGACTACAAACGATGGCCCAGGAGCGACTGACCAGGCGCCGATCTGCTCCAACTGCGATAGCATCAAATGCTCGATTGGCCGCGATGGGAATTGGCACGAAGTTCTTGAGCTGAAGCCGGATCGTAAGCAGTTTCCTCATCTGAAGCATCCGCCCTTCACTTTCGACTACAGCTTGCCCAGTGCGGATGAGTGGGGCGACTTGCGGTTAGACGGCTACGTGCGAGGAGAGCTGAAAATCAGCAAGAGCTACTCCGGCGAAGGTCTCGACCAAGCATTTCACATGACCGCGGATGATCGTGAACTGCTTGCGGATGGTTCTGACGCGACCCGGGTTGTGATGCGCATAACGGACAAGTATGGGAATGTGCGCCCTGCAGCGAATGATCCGGTGCTGCTCCAGATTGAGGGGCCGGGAAGGTTGATCGGACCAACGCTCTTGAGTCTGGTTGGCGGGGTGGCTGCTGTGTGGGTGCAGGCGCTCAGCGAACCGGGCAAGGTAACGCTGACCGCGAAGCATGACGAGTTTGGCATGCGCACCGTTGAGATCGCAGTGAGCGAGCCGCCAGAGGATCAAAGAGAGAAGCGATATTCGTTTTCGTAAAGGCCGATTTCCTGGACGGGAATGGGGCGGAAAGCAATGCGGCTCAAGACATCGGCATTGGGTTTCATGCGGAAATCTCCCTCTGCCGCGGCGACGAAACCGGGATCGCCGTTCGGGTACTCCGCATTCTCGAGTAAGCGGAACTGATCGGACGCGGGCTGGTCATTAGAGGTGAATAACGGACCACATCTCCAGAACACGTTCCGCCACGCATTGTTCAAGCCCGGCGTTTTGAATAACTCTGAAAGGCCTGGATACCGTCGCAGGTAGAGCGGAGACATAATGAACTCGGGTTTTTTCCCGATTAGTCCCCATCCCTCTGCCCCCGCATAGTATGCGCCAGTGATTCCCTTCTCGCAGGCGGCAAAGACGTTGTTATCGATCACGTTATCGCGCCCGCCGTTGATTTGGACGCCGCCAAAACCCTGAGAGGCATGGAAGAAGATGTTGCTGTAGATGAGGGTGCCACTGATGATGTCGTCCAGTCGCACGCCTGCGCGGCCGGCTCTCCCCTCCATTTCCGCGCCGTACCCGACGAACGAAATGAAGTTGTAGCGGATCACATTGCCGCGGTAGGTGGGATTGGCGAAGGTTTCGATGGCGCCCTGGTCTTCGCTTTCCTCGACGGTGCGCTCCAACTGGTTGTACTCCATGATCAGATCGTTGCCATCGAACCGGATGGCGCTGGTCGGGCAATTGCAGATGCGATTGTGCGCCGCCCGGATGCCAACACCGACCATCTGGATGCCGGGAACGTAGGTGTGGTCCAGGCGGCCGAACGTATGCATCAGGCAGTTCTCAATGAAGTGCCGCGCCGGGGTCAGCGTCTCGCGTTCGCCCCCGAAAACCTCGGTAGCGCCGCGGCCCAGGTTATACAAATCGCAGGCGAGGAGCCCATTGCCATGGCCGCCGTGGATCGAGATGCCGGTGCCGGCGAATCGTTTGACTGTGCAACCTGCCACCAGGCAATCCTCACAGTTTTCCAGCAACATGCACCCGGCGCGGGATAGATCGAATACCAGTCCCTCCAGACGCACGTTGGAGACGCGATTGAGGGTCAGCATGTGCGTGGACAGCATGCTGACTTCGACTGCTGCACCGGCGGGGTTGGCAGGGGGATAAAAGTAGAGGATCCCCTGGCTGCGGTCGATGTACATTTCGCCCTGCTGGCTTAGCTCCTCGAGCAGGTTGAAGGCGTAGTACTTGATCCTGCCGCGATTGAACCATTCGTACGGCTGCATGTTTTCGCCACCGTAGTCGTAGGGCGAGACGGCGATTTGTCTGGCGGCGGTGTCGATGCTGCGGATCTTGAGGGTTCGGTCCGCCCAACCGTAGCGGAAATACCCGAAAAGCCAGGCGTCTTCCGCCTTGGTCCAACGCGACGGGCGGTCGTCAAGGTACTCGAAGATCGAAGGAATGTTGTCGCGTTTGGAGCCGGGTGCGATGATTTTGCCGCCATTGACAAAACCGGATTTCGGCCATCGCGCCGGCGTGAGCGCTGCCTGATTGAAGAAAACCTCGAATGTGGCTGCGGGTGGATCGATGCCGTAGCCGCGTTCCACGAGCGGACCGTAATCACCGGCGCCAGCTGCTTTCAAGTCGCATTGGAAAATCTTGCCATGCGCTTCGGCTGGAACGCGCTCAAGAATTGCGGTATCGGTGACCGGCGCGAATGCCTTCAATTGCATGCCGCCATAGAAGATGGCGTATCCGTGCTTGAACGCGCGATAGACGACGGGCGCCTCAGCGGTGCCGGAGTCCGCTTCGGTCAGTTCGATGGTCTTCTCCACTGGATAGATTCCCGGCATCAAATTCACGCACACCGGACCGGGGAGCGGACCAGAAGCCTTCAACGCGCGGATCGCATCGCGGGCGCGGACGAAGGTGGCGAACGGGAGGCGCCGCGTGCCGGGATTTGCATCCGTGCCCTCGGGAGCGACGAAGAACTCAATCGCGAAGTTGATGACCGTTGGGATCTTGGTCCGGGAAGACGTCGCGTCGCGTGCGGGCAACCCTTGGGCGCGGCGAACGATCTCTTGCAGACATTCCTCAGCCTCGTAGCGGTGAACTTCTGGGTACGCGGAATTGCTTCGAATCTCTTCGTACGCCTTTTGAGCTGCGGCACCGTTCTTCTCCGCTAAGTAACTTTGCGCGATACGCAGCCACGCATAGCTGTGAATGTGCGGCTCAGCGGGAGCAGCCAGTACCGCTTCACAACTGGCCCGGACTTGCTTGTAATCTCCTTCTGCCCACGCACGGGCGGCGACGGAGAACAGGCCGGCGTTTGCCTTCTCGCTCAGCGGCGGCGCTTTCCTGGACAATTGACCCAACAAGCCCGTCGACAGCGACAGGGCGGGCGTCGCTAATGCAGCTCGTGTTGCTGAACTGAGCAATTCCCGGCGGGTAAACCAAACCATCAAACTCTCCTTCGCGCCGTTCTAGCCTCCATCGACCGGTGTCAAATCCCGGCGTCGCATAGTGGCGTCATGGCGATGGTGGCCTTTCAAAACGAATGACGTTCAACCGCGTTCTTGACTCATCGGCCGCGCGAAAATAGCATCCGTCATTTTCTTCCAAGAAGAGCGGCTCTGTAGCTTTCGTAGGGCAATAAAGGATGCGGACATCTGTTAGCCTTTCTCGAGCGCCAGCCGTTCACAGTTATTAACTGCCCCTTCAGCCGCAACTTCCCGTTTGAGCTCGAAAACGGTGCCATTATATCCCCGTCTCGACAGTTCTTGGCATTAGGTAATTGTCGCTAGAATCAGCCGATTTTACAGCGTGAATCTGGACCTATGCCGACGACCCATCACATCTGACATGGAAGTAGACGCACTCTGGCGTTGCGGCTCGCAGTCATTCACCTACCCAGGGTTGTTTCACCCTTCAAAACATCTCAAAAGCCGCGGAATCTTCTTGGTTTTTTATCGCGAGGTTATCTACAATACAGATCGCTTGCGGGACATCTCTTATTGCAATTTCATCCAATCCTGCATGTTGAGTAAAATGAAATCGTGGGATATGTTCAACACCATGCAGAGTGCGACCTGACGTTGAACGGATGGGGATCGAACATGCGTACTCGCGGGTATTCCATTACCCTTGTGCTTCTTGCCTGCGGCATGACATTTGCGCAGCAAGCTTCTACGGGTTCCAAACTTCCGTCCCCCGATGATCAATATGTGCCCGGTCCAGACTCCCAGCCGCAGCCCGGAGTGCCCAAGGGCAAGATCTTTGAGTTTACCTTCGACCATTCGAAGGTCTTCCCTGGAACGACGCGAAAGATCTCTGTTTACGTGCCCGCGGAATACCGCGCAGGCAAACCTGCATGTGTCTATGTTGGCCTTGATGCCCTAGCATTCGAAGCGCCGACGGTGTTCGACAACCTGATTTACAAACATGAAATGCCGGTGACGATTGCCATCGGTGTGGCACCCGGAGTGGTCGACTCCGCCAGCCAGTACATCGCCAAGGTTGTTCCCAAATCTGCGGGACCATCGAACGAGAAGGCCTCGGGGTTATGGTCACCACAGACGCAGGATGCCCGGTTCAACCGCAGTTTCGAGTTCGACGGATTGAATAGCAACCTAGCCCGTTTCCTGCTTGACGAAGTGCTTCCGGAAGTGGAGCGTCATAAAACGCTGGACGGCCTGCCGATTCTGTTATCGAGGGATCCCAACGACCATGCGGTGGGCGGTGGCAGCACCGGAGGCATCGCTGCGTTCACTCTCGCTTGGGAGCGCCCAGATGCATTCCGGCGCGTATTCACAGCCATAGGAACGTTCGTCGGCATGCGCGGCGGCGACCGCTATCCGGTACTGGTACGCAAGACCGAACCAAAGCCAATCCGCATCTTCATGCAGGATGGCTCCAACGATGAGTGGATGGGTGGTCCAGAAATAGGCGATTGGTGGATGAGCAACCAGACTATGCAACGGGCATTGGAATTCGCAGGGTACCAGGTGAAGCACGTCTGGGGTGAAGGAACTCATAATGGCAATCATCCGACAGCGATCTTTCCAGACGCTATGCGTTGGTTATGGAAAGATTGGCCGCAGCCCGTCCAGGCTGGTCAATCCCAAAACACGTTTATCAATGCCATTCTGCGGCCTGAGGATGGGTGGCAAGTCGTTCAAGGCGACTATCAATCCGCCGCCGTCCTCGCGGCCGATCAATACGGACAGATCGTGTTTCAAGACATAACCGGTGGAAAGAGCTGGAAGATCGCTTCTGACGGACACCTCAGCCCATACGACGTGATTAAGAAGCCCTACGTGGGCATGGCTTTTGGTCCAGACGGTCGCGTCTATGTCGCCGATGCCGTAACCGCGAAGATTGTCGCCTACACCCGCGACGGTAAATCCTCCACGATTGCTAAGAATATTCGGGGTCTCAATCTCATAGTGACAAACGGCGGCACCATATATGTCACCGAGCCTGGATCCGGGGATGAAAGATCGGGCAAGGTCTGGCTTATCAAATCCACCGGTGAAAGATCTCTGTTGGATACCGGCTTAAATCATCCTTCAGGTATTGCCCTTTCACCCGACGGTCTATGGCTCGCGGTTGCAGAAAACAAAACTCACTGGGGCTATAGCTATCGCGTCCGGGCCGATGGCACGGTGGAAGATAAGCAGCAGTTCTACTGGTTTCATGTGCCCGACGAAGCAGATGACAGCGGCGCTGGCGCCTGGTCCATGGATCGGGAGGGCCGGCTCTACGCTGCCACGCGCATGGGCGTGCAGGTGTTCGATCGCGACGGCCGTGTCAGGGCCATTCTGCCTGTGCCCGGCGGCGAGGTCACGAGTATTAGCTTCGGCGGCCCAGACTTCGACACGCTCTATGTCACTTGCGTCGACCGCAAGGTTTACAAGCGCATACTCAAAGTGCCAGGCGTGCCCGATTGGGCAGCTCCGATCGAGCTGCCCAGTTGATCTGGCTAAGTGTACCCTGTTGCGGCGCTAGCGCCTCAGCTCTGGACATAACCCAGTCAGTTTGCCGAGAACTTTGATCTGCTGTTTCGAACAAATCAGATTCAGAAAGACAACGAATTTCAGCGCGATCTGGTTGGCGGAATGAAAAAGGGGCCCCTCTGCAAGAGGAAAACCGCCTAAACATGCCTGGTACGGCGCGAACAAAGCTATGTCGATCATCGTCAGTAGGCCCATGCTCGAAGGACTCAAGACACTGATTCGCGACGTCTACCGGTAGGTGGTCACAAGGAATTCTGACACAGGGGTTCCGGAGTATCTCGCAAAGCGAGCATGCGAAACAAGGCAAATCGGGCGCAGACGGTGCTACTGCCAGAACACTTCATTTGTAAGCACGATAGCGATGCCCACCGAGGGCAAGGTAAGAAGAAATCAGGAAACGATGAGTCAAGCAGAGAGGAATTATGCGATTGCTGCGGAACTCTACGCAGCCAGGGGAATCGACACAGAAAAGGCTATGGAGATCCTCAAGAAGACCCCGATCTCCCTTCATTGCTGGCAACTCGACGACCTGACAGGCTTTGAAAGCTTCGATTCGGTACTGACAGGCGGGATACAGGCGACCGGCAACGCGCCAGGTAAGCCCAAAAGCATAGAGGAATATACCGATCATCTCCGTCAGGCTATTTCCTATATCCCAGGCGCCCTGAAGTTGGCGCTTCATGCCGTGTATCTGGTCGCCGATAAAAAAGTAGAGCGCAACGCCATCAAGCCGGAACATTTTCAGTTCTGGGTTGATTTTGCAAAGGAAACCAGAATTGGTTTGGATTTCAATCCAACCTATTTTTCCCACCCCATGGCAGCCTCTGGTCTCACTCTGACTAGCCCCGACGAGGGCGTCCGAAAATACTGGATTGAGCATGGCATCGCCTGCCGCAAGATTGGAGAATACCTCGGCAAAGAACTCGGCCAAGTGTGCATCAACAACCACTGGATAGGAGACGGATCGAAGGATTATCGCGTAGACAAAGTTACCCCTCGGAAGCGTCTCATCGAATCCCTGGATCAGATCTTTGCGGAGAACATTGACTGCGATTACAACCTTGATTCCGTGGAAAGCAAGCTCTTCGGGCTGGGAGTGGAGAGCTATACGCCGGGATCTCACGAGTTCTACACCAATTACGTCATGCTCAGAAACAACTGTATTCTTTGCATGGACGCCGGCCACTACCATCCCACTGAAACCATCTCCGATAAGCTCTCTTCATACCTCGCCTTCGACAGGGAGATCATGCTTCACGTGAGCCGCCCAGTACGTTGGGACTCCGACCACGTGGTCATGCTCGATGACGAGACCAAGGCTATCATGCAGGAGATCGTCCGCTATAACGCCCTCGACAAGGTGCACATCGGCACCGACTACTTCGATGCCAGCATCAATCGGATCGCCGCAACTGTTATCGGTGCGCGTAATGCGAAGAAGGCTCTCCTTTACGCACTATTGCAGCCTAACAAGGAACTTATCAAGGCGGAGGCCGATGGTGACTTTGCCAGGCGCCTGGCGTTGTATGAGGAGGCAAAGACCATGCCGTTCGGCCTGGTATGGGATATGTTCTGCGAACGTGAAAGTGTGCCGGGCAGTGACTGGATCGACCAACTGCAAACCACACTAACTCGCGAACACTTTTGCAGGTAGGAGCTTGGGAACCGAACGCAGCACTCAGAATCGAATCGTTGTGCAGAGTATTGCGCGACAGGCCGATGGACAGGAAGCGAGTGAAACCGCCGATGTTGATCGGCCGTAGCTCCAGGGGGAAACAGGGAACTGTATATTCTCACGGTCGCCCAGCCTGAGGAGGCCGGGGCACGGGTTGCTGATTTGAAAAGCCATCATCACCGGCGAGCATAAGAGCGCATTACAACAATCGCGAGACACTATGTTAGGGAATCACTTGTTCGGCGTGTACGAGAAAGCGCTAAATAGCGGCGATGACTGGCCGACTCGGCTCAGAAAAGTGAGGGAGGCAGGCTTTGATTTCATAGAAATCTGCGTCGACGAGCAAGACTTTCGTATCGAGCGACTCTACCAGTCTGGTCGAGAGATTGAAACGTTCAGGCGGACAGTCTATGAGGCCGGCGTCCCGATCAATTCGATGTGCCTAAGTGCCCACCGCAGATTTCCATTCGGCAGTTCAGATCAGCAGAAACGTGAAAAGGCCTACGAAATCATGGAGAGGGCGATCATGTTCGCCGCCGCCATGGGAATTCGTGTCATTCAACTTGCTGGCTACGATGTGTATTACGAACCATCAACGGCAGAGAGTCGGGCCCGGTTCCTTGAGGGGCTCAGTTGGTCCGCCGGCAAAGCGGCTCACCAACAAGTGATGCTGGGAGTAGAAATCATGGACACCGAGCTGATCAGTTCGATCGCTCGCTACCTGTCATTCTTTGAGCAAATCAAGTCGCCATGGTTCAAACTCTATCCCGATCTGGGCAACCTCGCAGCTTGGGGAAATGACGTTTGTGAAGAACTACAAATTGGCATTGGGGATATTGTCGGTGTCCATGTAAAAGACACGAGAGCCGTCACTCCGGAGTTTAGCGGGCAATTCAAGTTGGTCCCATTTGGAAAAGGCTGCGTGGATTTTGTGAAGTGTTTCTCAACGCTTGATCATCTGCGATACACCGGGCCCTACCTGTTGGAGATGTGGCACGAAAATGGTTCCGATGATCTGAGCGCGATCGCTTCGGCTAAAGCCTTCATCGAAGAACAGTACGCGCAAAGCGTCCACGAAAGGTCGGACCGCAAATGAAGTACTTCCTTGGATTGGATAATGGCGGCACAACCACAAAGGCAGTGCTTTATACCCAACAGGGAGAAGAGGTAGGCTGCGCCTCGATTGACACTGCGATGAAAACTCCGCGTCCTGGCTTTACCGAGCGGGACATGGATGAAATGTGGCAGGCAAACTGCACAATCATCAGGCGTGTCATTTCAGAGTCCGGGATCAATGCGCGAGACATCGCGGGTGTCGCCGCGTGCGGACATGGGAAAGGGCTGTACTTATGGGGAAAAGACGACAGGCCTGCCTATCGTGGAATCATTTCTACCGACAATCGCGCATGGGAGTATGTTGAAAAATGGAGGCGAGATGGCACGGAGCAGGCGGTATTCGACCTTTCTTACCAACATATTCTGGCCTGCCAGCCGGTCGCATTGCTCGCCTGGATGAAAGACCACGAGCCTGAAATCCTGAAGAACGTTCGCTGGATCTTCGAGTGCAAGGATTACATCCGGTTCCGGCTGACCGGTGAAGCTCTGGCTGAAATTACCGATTACTCAGGCGCTAATTTCGTGAATCTTGAAACCAGAAGATACGACCGCAGATTGATGGGGCTCTACGGTTTGGCGGATCTTTGGGATGCGCTGCCTCCGCTCTGCCGTGCGACGGATGTTTGCGGTCATATCACGGAGGAGGCAGCCGAACTGACGGGGTTGGTGGCCGGAACGCCGGTGGCCGGCGGAATGTTCGATATCGACGCCTGCGCCATTGCGGTCAATGTCGTTGACGACCGCCACATCTGCATGATCGCAGGCACCTGGAGCATCAATGAATACCCGAGCAGGACCGCTGTGCGTGATGGCTCGGTCCTGATGAATTCGATATTTTGCATCCCGGAGTATTACCTGATCGAAGAGTGCAGTCCGACCTCCGCGGTGAACTTCGAATGGTTCATCAAATCGCTTCTGCCGGAACTCGATCGCGCGAAACCTGAACAGCAAAGAAGCCTCTTCGATGAGCTGAACTCCTGGGTGGCAGGCATCTCCCCGCAGGAGTTCTGCCCGATATTTCTTCCCTTTCTGATGGCAAGCAACGTTCATCCGAATGCCAAGGGATGCTTTGTGGGAATATCCGCGTACCACACGCGGAAGCATCTGATTCGCAGCATTTATGAGGGAGTTGCCTTCTGCCATAAGTACCACCTGGAGAAGCTGCTCAAAACTCGCACAAGCAAACCTGAGAGCATCCGCCTGGCGGGAGGTGTCGCTAACTCCGCCGTCTGGTCGCAGATGTTTGCCGACGTAATGCAACTGCCGGTGGAAACCGTGACGGTTCGCGAGACCGGCGCATTGGGTTGCGCGATGAGCGCAGCAGTGGCTACTGGGACCTTTAGCGATCTGAAAGAGGCTGCGTCGCAAATGGTCTCTATCAAGTCGGTCTTTCACCCTCAAGCAATAAATGTTTCAACCTATCAGCAGAAGTACGCGCTTTATCTGAGGGTCATTGAGTCATTGGATAACGTGTGGAGCGATATCCAGACGATGATCGATGCCGATCATCAGCGAGCCTGAGCGTGACCGCCGCGCCAGCGACGACCTGCAATGGCTCCGCATTCAGGATCAAAACCGATATTCCGGCTCAACTGGTTCGATAGCAGGGAGCGATGGCGATGAAGAATAGATTGACGCGACGAGATCTGATCGGTATTGCCGGTGTTGTTACGACTGCGGAGTTAGCTAATGCTCTGCGCTTTCCCGCATTGGCGGCGGCAAGAGAGTCCGAAGTGCGCGCCGAAGGTGTCACCCAATCGGCGGCGGCTCCCGCCCCTACTGAACCTTCCCGAAGCGATATCCTGAAGTGGATTAACCCTCAAGTCCCTCGAGTAGACCGCCCCGCATATACTGGTCAGCGGTATGACGCGTCGACCCCGGACACTCTCGACCTCCAGGAACGCGCCGCTCTCGCGGTTCATTGTTTGACGGGGACGACGGACCCGGACGCCGATTACGAGATCTATTGGTGGGTTACATTCGATAGCAATCCTCCTTACATGAAGCACCACGAAGGTGACGTCGTCTGGGCGAAATTCATGGAAGCCCTACCCTTACTGCGCCTGATGAGCGGCAGCGAGGAGAATCCTCATGTGGAGCAGCGCTGGATGGAAGTGCTCCTGCAGATGCAGGGACCAGACGGGTTGCTGTATTTCCCCAGGATTGGCCGGCCATGGGCATTCGATGCATGGTACGGAATGCCGCCGCCCGGAGATCAATATATAAGTCCGTGCATGAACGGCCGATTCCTGGGCGCCATGACGATTTACTACTTGCTTACGGGCGACAAACGTTGGAAGGAGGCTGGCCGCCGGCTCGTGGATGGGTTGGACCGACTGGCGCTCCACGACGGCGGCAAGGCTCATTTTGCCTGGCACCAATTCGGCCCTGGTGGGGAGTACACCAAGGGGCAGGATCCCTCGGTGCAAGTGTCGAATCCCGCCGCATTCCACAGTTGGGTTGTCCAAGGTTTGATTAATTATTATCGCTACTCCGGATACGAACCCGCCCGGCGATTGGCGGGGCAAATGGCTCGTTTCATGATGGAGGATGCGCATCACTTTGATGCGACGGGGCAATTTCTGCCGGAATATCTCACTGGCCCCCGTCGAATACATTTCCACAGTCACACGATGGTGATCCTCTCGCTGCTGGATTATGGAATTGCTGTAGACGACCGCGATGCCATCGACTTTGTCCACCGGGGATTTCGATATGCATTGACTCAAGGCGAGACGACACTCGGCTATTTCCCGGAATGGGTGGACAAGGAAACACCCCAGACGTTGGAAATCTGTGAAGTGGCGGACATGACTGCTGCAGCGGTGAAATTGAGCGCCAGTGGCACGGCCGACTATTGGGATCTGGTGGATCAGTGGACGAGAAATTTGCTGTCGGAATGCCAACTCCGGCGTGCCGACTGGGTGTACTGGTATGCCGACAAGAGCGCCCCTTCGGTCATTCCGCCCTACTCCTCGACTGACCATCCGATCGAAAGGAATCTCGGGGCCTTTGGCGGGTTCCATACAGTCAACGATTATTTCTCGCCGCGAAGCCCTTTTGAACGCGGGTTCCGCGACTCCGGCATTCAGCATTGCTGCACCGGCAACGGATCGCGTTCACTCTACTACCTGTGGGAGAGCATTCTCACGCGCCAGGATAGGCGCTTGTCCATCAACCTGCTTCTTAACCGGGTCTCGCCATGGGCCGACGTCGAAAGCCACATCCCCTATCAAGGCCAAGTGGATATCAAGATCAAACAACCCGCGGACTTGCAGGTGCGCGTGCCAGAATGGGCCAAGCTTGAGGATACGAAATGCCAGATCAACGGTCGCAGCCGGGACCTGCGCTTCAACGGACGGTACGCACAAGTCGGGGAGGTCAAGCCGGCGGATGTTGCGACCCTTACGTTCCCCATCAGCGAAACCAGCAAGACCATCTACGTCGAAAAGCGGGCCTACCGAATCTTGTTGCGCGGTAATACTTGCGTGGCGATTGATCCACCGGGTGTGAACTGTCCTTTGTTTCAACGCGATCATCTGCGTGAATGTGTAACGCGCTGGCGCAAGAGAACACAATTCTTGAGCGATAAACTCGTCGATTGGTAAAATGGGCGCGTGTTGCCGGTTCATATGGTGATCACCTGAGGAAAGAAATGACCTTACGCTGTCAGCTCAGGTGAGAATCCGAAAATGCCTCGTCAATGTCGCCCCTTTCTATCAGCCACCGCGGCGCGTGGGTACTTAAGGCAGAACACGAACCGTTCGCAATCAACGCCGCCCAGGCATTCAGAATGCTGTACCAACCAGGTGAGACTTGTAATGAAAAGAATCCTTCTTATCATGTTCCTTGCGATTGGGGCCGCACTGTTCCAGGTCGACAGATTCTCCGTCGCTCAGACTGGTTCCAGGACCGAGTGGCGGGTTGAAAAGACATCGTCCAATCCGATATTTCGCCAGGATGATGAGCAACTTTTCCCAAACTCGGACTTCGAAATGGGCGACTGGACAGGTTGGACAGTCGTCTCAGGCACGGCCTGGATCAACACGCCATCAGGTTGCACCGGCGCTTCGAACGGCAATTCCTTTTTCGGAATTCCCGATTTAGAAGGAGGGTACAGGACTGCGTGTTCCGACCAAGGCGGGGACGCCACTGTTGGGGTACTCAAGTCGCAAACCTTCACCGTCCACCGCAAGTACATTAGTTTCATTTCCGCCGGATGGGATGGCGTTGATGGAGCGGCCCGGCAGAATCGGATTGAGTTGATCCGCGCAAGCGATGATTCTGTGCTCCTGACCGCATTTGCACCATTGAGAGACACCTGGGGCATCAATTGGTGGGACGTCTCACTGTACCAAGGTCTATCGGTCTATATAAGAATCACGGACGCCAACTCTGACGGCACCCGCGGCTGGATTGGCGTAGGCCATTTCTATGCATCCGACTCGAATTGGGAAGACTTCGCCGTGAGGACGCCAGGACTGTTGCATGACGCGAATGGGATCGCGATACGGCGGGGCGGGCGATATTGGATGTTTTACACCGGCGAAACATTCAGCAACGCCAAGAGGAATGTGCTGCAACGGATGGGGCTGGCCTTCAGTTCCGACCTGCTTCACTGGTCCAAGCTCGGCATGCCCATCATCCCGCTCGGAGAGCCTGGTGCTTTCGACGAATTTGGGACATCGGATCCCGACGTGATTTCTGTCAACGGGACCTTATGGATGTTCTATGTGGGAAATGGCAGCTCCGGAGGCGTTGAACCGGAGGGAGGGAAGGTCGGACTCGCATGGTGCAAAGAAGATACTGATTGCTCCTCTCCCGCAAATTGGGTCAAGTACAAGAATCCGGCAACGAGGAATGCCCTGTTATCGCCTCCAGCCGGCCAGAACTATTGGGGTATGTCCGTTCTCCACGAAGATGGAATTTGGAAATTGTGGGTGGACCAATCTTACAAAGGAAATCGCGAACAGACCCACTATTGCTCCACCGACAGTCCAAACCCCGACACGACCGACTGGAAGAGCGATACGCAAAACCCGGTCTGGTCGATTCGGGAAGCATGCGGCGTGACGGACCCGGCGCTCGAGAACAGCCATGAAATTGGGCAGCCGTCCGTATTTAAATACGGCAAGAAGTATTACATGGCCTATCACAAGTATTGCGACTTGAAACACATCTATACGGCGCTGGCATCAAGCCAAGACGGAGCCCATTGGACGGACTCCGGACTGCTCATCACCGGTGATCAAGGCAAATGGGATGAGGCGCAAGTTCATTTTCCCTTTGCAACCATCATCGATGGTGATTGCTTTATCTTGTATGGCGGCGCCAAGATCCTTACCGGTGATATGAATAGCTGGAGCATAGGGTCGGCAAGAATTGTTAACTTCACTGCGCATGCGTCAGGAGAACAATAACGCCGGATGGCGGACGGAGGTTTGGTTCCGATTTGTGGCGCTGGCACTCACCGTGCCTATCAGTGGGCATAACTAAGTGGTTTGAATGTCGTTTCTTGCCCCTGGCAGCTGTAATCCTTTTTGTAACATCCGAGTTATTCTGCGCCCGCAATGATGATGTGGATCGCTCAATCGGCCGTCGCTTTTCTCAATTCACCAAGCGACTTCTTCGCTCCGACATTCATCCATGCATCATTGGGATATATCTTATCGACGTTCTCCGGTGTCACGAGTTCGTGTTGCGTGAAGACAGCGGGTGGAACGGGTTTCTTTTCCAGGATGTCTATGGCAAGCTTGATGAGTTGGGGACCGTAGGTCTCGGGGAAATACGCGACCGAACCGATCAGCCTAGTATGCGGGCTTCTCATTTCCTGCCGCGCGGGAGTGCTTGCATCCTGGCCTACAATCGCACATTCATCCTCAGCGCCAATTTCGCGAAATGCCTGAAGCGCGCCGAGCGCAGTTGAATCGTTCACGGCTCCTATCAGGACCCGCTGAACCTTGCGGCGACGAAGATGTTTCCTCATGGTATCGAGGGCGGCGTCGAATTGCCCGCCCTTCGTATCGTAATGGCAGGTTGGAACATTTCTTGTCTCGGGCAGAAACTCGTTCAGACCGTCGCACATGCCTGTTAATCGGCTATTCAGGAGTGGTCCAGCGGCATCCACTCCAAGATAGACGACCTGTTCGGCATTACTCTGCCACATGCGGGCCGCCCATCGCGCCAGATGGCGCCCGGCGATGCGCCCCGCCCTGTAGTTATCAGCTCCGAAATAGAAGCCCCCGGGATGGGGGATGTCGACTGCGATGAAAGGAATTCGAGCATCTGAGAATGTCGCGCCAATCTGAGAAGCCACGTTAACGTTGATTTGAGAATCAATAACAAGATCAACTTTTTCTTCAACGAATCGTGCTGCATTTTCCAATGCCACACGGCGGCTGAATTGGTTATTCAGGACTACGAGGTCAATGTCGGCTCTGCTTGCCGCGCTTAGAAGACTGTCCGTTACGATTCCGGTAAACGGAAGTAAATTGCTCTGGGAGGCATATCCAATTCGGAATCGTTTGGTACGAATTGGTTGCAAAGCCGATTGATAGCCCTGCTTGCCGGCCCTGACGACGAGCCCCGACTCGACGAGTGTTTCGAGCAGACGAAAAGCAGTCCCTTTGTCGAGTTGGGTGCGCTCCACAACGGCTCGCAGTGTCAGTACCTCAGCCGGAGATGAAAATGCTTTGAGTGTCGCTGCTGCTCGGGCCACCGACCGAATAGTGTACGACCGCCTATCGGGACGGGGGCCCCTCGCCGAGAGTATTTCTGATTTCATGGCGCAAAATGCTACACCAATCGCGTTTCGTCTGACAAGTACTTCTTCGCTTTCATGCATGGCCGGAAATTTCCGTCCCGAGAACGTTCCAACCGTCGAAGAAGTTTTATCTGGTAAAACCGACGCGGCAGTCGCGTTTCCGCCTTCGCATGTCCATCCGATCTGATTATGCTTCTCGTCCAAGAAGTGCGATCTCGGGGAGATGTGATTGCGGGCGCTGTGCGGCAGCCTTCAACTTCGCCGGGCTTCAACGCAGCACCCGCATCGCAATAGGGAGGGCTGATCGTGTCTTCTGGCGAAGCGGGCCCAACAGGTGCAAGGTAGGTGCGCGTATCCATGAATAACTCAGAGTTAGGATTTCTGCTTCTGACGATTGCCGGTTTGACGAACGCCAGCTTCACCCTTCCCATGAAGTTCACGCGAAAATGGGTTTGGGAAAACGTTTGGCTGGTTTGGACCTTCTCCGCCTTGCTGATGCTGCCGCCAGTGGTGACAATCTGCACCGTACCAGAACTTGTTGCGGTATATCGAGCTTCCGGTGCCGGACAAATACTGACCGTGATGGCATTTGGAGCTGGCTGGGGCATATCGCAGGTCTTTTTCGGTATTGCAGCGGACGCGATTGGCATTGCGCTCACCTTCTCCCTCGTTTTGGGGACTTCGGCGGCGGTGGGTGCATTAATACCTCTGCTCCGTTTGCATCCAGAGAGGATCCACACCCCAGCAGGGCATGCCCTGTTAATTGGAATCGCGACGGTGCTGCTAGGCGTAGCGATTTGCGCGATCGCCGGAAGGCTACGCGAGAAGCGTAGTGCCGGACAACCGCAAGGCCGTAAGGCTTCAGCAGGCCTGATCCTCGCAATACTTTGCGGGTGCGCAGCCGCGCTTATGAATTTAGGTATCGCCTTTGGGGCCCCGATGATTGATATTGCTGTCCGGTACGGCGCCAACCGGAGTAATGCAAGCAACGCCGTATGGCTGCCACTCCTGTTGGCCGGAGCGATTCCCAACCTGCTTTACTGTCTCTACTTGCTGAACAAGAATTCGAGCGGACGTAACTTTAAGCTTCCATTGCCGGGCCACTGGTTTCTCGGACTGATAATGGGCATTCTCTGGTTTGGCAGTGTGCTGCTCTACGGAGCTTCTGTATCGCGGCTTGGCCCGCTCGGAGCCTCCGTCGGCTGGCCGCTCTTTATGTCGTTGATTGTGATTGCCGCCAGTCTATTAGGCCTTGTGACCGGCGAGTGGAAGAACTGCGGCCGCTGGCCTTTCACAATCCAGTTGACGGGCGTAACCGCTGTCACCTTTGCCATATTCCTCTTGGCCAGGGCTGCCCAGGCACTGACCTAATTTGAAGCAACCCAGCACGCAAGGCGAACCTTTGAATCCCTCCTGGCAAGATGTGCAGGTTCGCTCGTCGTCGAGACGGAACAGGCGAAAGTCCACGGCAAGACAATGAATCACGGTCTTAGCTGGAGGAAATGGGGAATGATGAACGACGATCTCGACCGGAGGGAGTTTATCCGGTTGGCAAGTCTCGGCGCGACGGGTTTGGCGATGACGGGGTTGCCTATAAAGACGTTCGGTGAAGGCAGGCCGGCAGCTGACGACCATGCAGTGGCAGCCTGGCCGCAGGAAGCCGCACAATACCGCATTTACATGGTTGCCTATGCTCACACGGACGCGGTCTGGCTTTGGCCGTGGGAAGAGGCGATGGCGGTGGTATTGAGCACGTGCCGTTCCATGCTCGACCGCATGAAGCAGAGCCCGCACTTTGCCTTCGTTCAGACTTCGGCCCGGTTCTACAAATATGTAGCCGAAAACGATCCGGAGATGCTCGAGGAGATCCGGCAGAGAGTCAACGAGGGCCGATGGAACGTCATCGGCGGCTGGTGGATCGAGCCCGACGTCAATATTCCCAGCGGCGAATCGCTGGCCCGCCAGGGTCTTTACGGACAGCGCACCTTCCGCGAGCTCTTCGGGCGCCAAGCCTCGGCGGGCGCCAATCCCGACTCTTTCGGCCATCCTGCCACGCTACCGCAGATTTTGAAGTTGCAGGGACTGGAAGAATACATGTTTGCGCGGCCGGACCCGGGCGTGAGACCCCTGCCCGCAGACATCTTCTGGTGGGAAGCGCCCGATGGCACACGCATCCTCGGCAATCGGCTTCGCACCGGCTATGGCAGTTTGGGCCCTCTCGACGATCAAGTGCGCGCGATGCTGAAGGCGCAGGAACCGGTGAAGGACCTGATGATCTGGTACGGCGCGGGTGACCACGGCGGCGGCGCGACGGACGAGAGTATTGCGTCAATCGAAAGAATCATGGCCACGCCGGGCGCGCCGAAGCTTGTTTACAGCACGCCGGCCCAGTACTTCGACAAGATCCTCGCCATGAAAGATACCAACCTCCCCGCCTACGAGGGAGAATTGCAGCGCTTCGCTGTGGGATGCTACACGGCAGTGTCGCAAGTGAAGAAGGACAACCGAACCACCGAACTCGCCCTTACCACAGCCGAGAAGTTGGCCGCGATTGGGTCCGTGGCTTGGGGCGCCGCCTATCCTGGCGAGGACTTCCGCACGGCCTGGGAAAAGGTGCTCTTCCAGCAGTTCCACGATAGTCTTGCGGGAAGCGCCCGCTCTGAACATTACGAGATCTCGCATGCGGCGTTCGGCTACGCCCGGGAGGTCGCCGATCAGGCAGGTGCGCTGTCACTGCAGCGGCTGGCGTGGCAGGTTCCCACCGCCGATCCGGCGTCGCAGTATCTGGTGGTTTTCAACCCGCATCCGTGGTCGACGCAATTGGAGGTGGAATACGACCTGGACTGGCCGCTTTCCACCCCCAGCCGCCTCACCGACGAGCGGGAGACAAAAGTCGCTCACCAGTGGGTACAGGCCTCCGAGATCGTCGGCGACAGTAGAAATAAGTTGGTATTCCAGGCGCCGCTGCCAGCCTTTGGTTATCGCCAGTTCCGTGTGAGCAAGGCCGACGCGAAAGAGGCCATCGCCTCTCCGGTCAGTGCCAGCCGGCAAGCCCTCGAGAACGAGCATCTGCGCGTGAGCTTGTCTCCTGACGGCACCATCGGGATCTTCGACAAAGATACTGAGGAGGAACTCTTTCAGGATCCGATGAAGGGCGCGCGCGCCGTCGTCCTGAGCGATCCCAGCGACACCTGGACAATGATCGGAAACATCTACTCGTACCCCAATGAGATTGGCGCTTTTGCCCATGCCCAAATTCAGGTGTTGGAAGAAGGCCCCTTCCGCGGCCGGGTCCGAACGCGAACCATCTATGGCAGCTCCGCGCTCGAAATCGACTGGATTCTCTACGCCGGGAGCCGGCTGCTGGAAGCGCGCTGCACGCTGGATTGGCACGAACAGCTCAAGATGCTGAAGCTGTCTTTCCCTGTTCAGGTCGCGAATCCGCGCGCCACTTATGAGATCGCTTTTGGGCAAATCGAGCGGCCCACCGACGGCCTGGAGAATCCCGGCCATCGCTGGATCGACCTGACGGGCAGACGCGGCGGCCAGGATTATGGATTGACTGTGATTAACGACGCCAAGTACGGTTACAGCGTCCACAACAACGATATGCGGCTTTCCATTGTGCGCAGTCCGGTTTTCTCGAATTATCCACCATCCCTTATAAAGCCGGATGGCGCTTACCTCTGGCAGGACCAGGGAATGCAGAGCCTTCGCTTCTGGCTTGCGCCACACGCCGGCTCGTGGCAACAAGCTGGAGTCGTCCGCCTGACCGAAGAATTAACCTCGCCAGTTCTTGTTCAGTATCAGGGCATTCATGGCGGCTCGAGACCGCTATCGGGGTCATTCCTGTCAGTAGACGCAAGGAATATTATCGTCACGGCAATCAAGAGAGCCGACGAAGGAAGCGATGATATCATTCTTCGCTGCTACGAGACGGAGGGCCAAACCACCAACACATCGATCGATCTTGCGTTTATCAATCGCCAATGGAAGGGAAGTTTTCGCCCGTTCGAAATCAAGACCTTGCGAATTCCCTTGAAAGACGGACCAATCCACGAAGTCAACCTTCTTGAAGAATGACCGCGTCGCGCGAGATAACTCGCATGCCGAAAAGAACCGCAAGCAATCGGGCAAGAGCCATCTCGGACCGGGAAGCCGCGAGATTCGTCAGGTCTGGCATGTGGCTTGACTATGGCTCAGGGCTCGCCCAACCCGACGTTTTCGATCTGGCACTCGCGGAGCACAATGAGGAGCTTGAAAACGTAAAGATCCGATCGTGCCTTACGATGAGACCGCGTGCGGTGTTGGAAAGCGATCCCGAGGGCAAGCATTTCTTCCTGTTCAGTTGGCATTTCTCCGGCCGTGACCGGCGCTATCACGATGCCGGACTCTGCCACTACATGCCGCTCAACCTCGGCGAAGTGCCCGATTACTACCGCCGCTTCCTTCCTCCGGTCGACATTGCTGTCTTCAAGACCTGCCCAATGGATCAGGAAGGCTTCTTCAACTTCAGCGCTGCAAGTCTCTGGCACCGCGCCGTCGTTGAAAGCGCCAGGATGGTGATCGTCGAGGTGAATCACAATCAACCCTACGTCTACGGCGAGCAGAATGGCATCCATTTGAGCGAAGTCGATTACATCATTGAGGGAGACAACAATCCGGCCCCAGAATTGCCGAATCCGCCTCCGAACGAGATCGATCGCGCCGTAGCTCGCCAGATTGCCGCCGAAATTGACGACGGCGCCTGCCTGCAGATTGGCATCGGCGGCATGCCGAATGCGGTATGTTCACTGCTGCTCGATAGCGGCGTCCGCGATCTGGGTGTGCACACGGAGATGCTTACCGATGGCATAGCGGATCTCTATCGGGCAGGCCGCATCAGCGGGTTGCGAAAGACTCTCGATCCGGGCAAGATCATCTTTACCTTCTCGCTGGGCTCTAGTGCTCTTTATTCGATTGCAAACCGGAATCCGGACTTGCGCTGCTGCCCCGTCGACTACACAAACTCCCCGCACATTATCATGCAGAACGATCGTGTTATCTCCATCAACAACACAACGCAAATTGACCTACAGGGCCAGGCCGCCTCTGAATCTGATGGCCACCGCCACATAAGCGGTACGGGCGGGCAACTGCAGTTCGTGCGCGGAGCTTATGCCTCAAATAGAGGGAAGTCGTTCATATGCCTTTCCTCAACTTACGAAAAGCATGGCAATCGCCGCAGCCGGATTGTTCTGGAACTTACGCCCGGCAACATCGTCACTACACCGCGCTCCGACGTTATGTATGTCGTCACGGAATATGGAATGGTCAACCTGAAGGGAAAGTCAGTCGCGGAGCGTGCCAAGGCGCTGATCTCCATCGCGCATCCTGATTTTCGCGAATCTCTCGAATGTCAGGCCTTTGAGCATCGTTTGATCCCGCGCGGCGTCTCATTCTGAAAAGTTCCCATCAAGGACAGAATCGATGCACACTCGCCGCCTCCGAGCGCGCTAATTCAGCGTATCGCCGGTGGTGATGGCGCAAAGCGATCAGGCAAGGAATGCTTCGCAACCATTTGCCGGGATGGAAAGGAGGGTCTTCCCCTCAGCATCAAAAATGCGCAGCGTGTCACCTTCGGGAACAACGCCTTCGATGGATTGCACATTTGCCGGCACGGCAAAGAGAAACACCAGGTAGCGCGCAGTCTTCTTGCCATTCGCGGGAACACAACATCCCTTTGGAGCATCGAGAACGCGCTTGTCTGGAACGCCTTCGTTTACCGATGCGGGCAACGGGGTTGTGCCGAACTCCATTCCGCGAGCCCGGGTGGTCCCGTTCCAGGGTGATTCCTGCCGAGCACAGTTTTCCTCCCATATTGCCATCCAAGGAAAATCATCGCGGCGAAAACAGTAGCCCACACCCAGGCGAAGCTTCCAATTGACCGTCAATACGAACTCTGCTTGACGGTCTCGATCCAGCATTACGCCGGCAAGGAAGCCCTCTCCATCGGAGGAGAATGGCTTTCTCAGATCGATTACTTCACTTTCGTTCCCGAGCCGGACAAATGGCCAGGAAAAGTATTCTTGTTTGGGGAGCAAAGACTGGTCGCCATATGCAATTGACGAGGTCACTCCGGCCTGGGCCGAAGCAATCACTGTGCTGGCATCGTTGCTTACAAATGGATGTCCAAATGTGACGTGCTGGACCCAATCGCAATGGTGCTCCGCGTCGCTTTGGTTATAAAGGGATTCGTCAACAAATACGACACTCTGCCCTTCACAGAGCCGAATCTTCCTTTTGAACCTCAGTCGCGAGAGCGGAAGATCCGCCACCCAATCACACTGACCGCTGGTCGGTTCCGGTGAATCGAGCATCTTCCATCGAGTCACGGCAGCTTCCCCGTGCAAGCCGAGGCCTGCAGCAACTCTTTCGGGTGGTGGGTCACCGAAGTAGTCGAGGCAAAGTGCGTGCCCCGTATAACCCGCAAGGAACCTGCCAGCCTCAGGAGCACCGTACACGAGAGACTTCTCAGAGGACCACGCATCATCCGGGTCACAAAGTGGCCAGGGCGCCTCCCAAAGCACGTTCTGAGACGAGGGGCCCTTCAGATCGAGAAATCGAAAAGCTGCAAGGTGGCCACCGGCCGGGAGCATAATCAATTCCACGATCCCATTTGTCAGCTGGACTGCTTCGCGGCCTCTCCATTTGATCTCTTTCCGAATCAATTCCTTGATCAAGCGATTTCTCCCTTCTATCTCAATCCCCGGGCGCTTCGCCCACTTAGCTAACTCAAAAAATAGAGACGCAGATACCCCGATTCTTGAGCAGGATTTGAGCGTATTGCTGCGGTGCGCGACAAAGTTGAGCTTATTAAGCGGGAGAATTCTCTCTGAAGATCACCGTGCAAGCAAATGGCTATTCTCGGGTTTGAGGTATAGTTTCATTCTGTAAAACGAGCCGAGATCGAATCGGACAAAGCAACTCCGATTAGCCGATTCTCAAGCTGGATGAAGTCGGTCCTATACGGCTACTTCGGGCGATGGTTCGTTAGCGGCTTCATCGAATCAGCAATCACCTTCCACGCCTGCCTTCTGGACGAATCACCATGCCAGTTTCTTGAGAATTTGGACTTCTCGGGTATTTTTACAACACCGGCGGACCTGAGCGGCCCCGCCCAAGAGACAGCTGAATCACCGGTGATGCCGATCATCTCATTTGAACGCACGTGTCTTAACCTGTCTTGCCAGGTGAAACTGACCAGCCGCGTCACAATTCTTCTGGCGTTTCGTTGTTCCTATTTCCTAGACTCTTCTGCGATTGAAGCTGAGCCAAGATGAGGCGAAATGGTGAAGTAACCGCCATCTTTTAAATCACGCAGGGCTCTCGAGACGACAAGTACCTCGGATCATCCACCGATTCACAACCTTTTGGAGGACGCAAATGCAAGCACCAGTCAAAGGCATGGCGAGAGCCATGTTGTGGAGGATTCTTATCCTCTGCGCAACAGCGATCGGTCTCACTCTCAGTGGATACTCGCAGATGGCCGGCACCGGCAGTATCCAAGGCACTGTGACGGACAATACAGGCGCGGTGATTCAAAATGCCTCCGTCACGGTCGTCAATAGCGCCACCCAGGTAAAACACGCCGTAAAGACCGACGAGAATGGCCTCTATAGTGTTCCGAATCTTCCCGTCGGCATTTACGTTGTGGACGTGACTGCGCCCGGCTTTGCGAATTTCAAGCAGTCGACCATCACTCTCGAAGTCGGCAGCAGTATTGCCGTCAATGTGCGCATGAACGTAGGCACCGCTCAGTCCACGACTGTCGAAGTGCGGGCGAGTGCCCTGTCGTTGCAAACCGAAGATACTTCATTCAAACAGACCGTAGACCAGAACGATGTGATGGAGATGCCGCTGAACGGGCGGCAAATGACGTCGCTGATCACGCTTGCCGGCGCAGCCGCTCCGGCCGCCGCGAACGATATCCAGGGCAGCAAGAATTTCTACAGCTCCGTCGTCATTTCGGTTGCCGGCGGCATGGGCAATCAGACGGATTACCAGCTGGACGGTGGCGACAACAACGATTACATGACCAACATCAACCTTCCATTTCCGTTTCCTGATGCCGTCAGCCAATTCAGCGTGGAGTCGACGGACCTGGGCGCACAGCAGGGATTGCACTCGGGCGGATTTGTGAACGTGGTAACCCGTTCCGGATCGAATCAATGGCATGGATCGGCGTTCGAATTCATCCGCAACAACTACATCGATGCCACCAACTTCTTCGCATCCACCAAGGACACGCTTCACCAGAACCAATTTGGCGGCACAGTGGGTGGCAAGGCGATCCGAGACAAGCTCTTCTTCTTCGGTGGCTATCAGCGCCTGAAGGCCGATCAAAAGTCATCAAGTGCCTCCGCTGTCGTTCCCACACAGGCGAACCTGAGTGGCGATTTTTCGACTACTGACGGAGCTGCCTGTCTCGGCAGTTTCAATCAGCTTCTGGACCCGCACAGCGGGGCTGTGTTGACGAATAACCAGATCAATCCGAGCGGGTTCGACAAGAGCGCTCTCGCACTAGCCAAGTATCTCCCGACGCCGTACGATAGCTGCGGCGACGCCAAGTACGCAATCCCCTATTCTATCTGGGAGAATCAGATTATTACCCGCGTCGATGGAACCATTAACCAGAAGAACAGCTTCTACGGACGGTACTTCCTGGATGGCTACACGCATCCTGCGTTCTTCTCCCCAACCGACATTCTGGTCACCAACAGCTCCGGCAACTACGAGCGCGTGCAGACATTGACGCTTGCTGACACGTACGTTATCAATTCGAGAACAGTCAACACTTTCCATGCCACGGGCACGCGACGGCGCATCAATCGTGGTCCGGCGCCTGGCGGAATCAATGCAGGAACCATCGGCATCAATATGTATGCGCCTGCCGGCTCTGGCCTGGGAATTACAACCAGCAAATGGAGTGCCTACCAGGGTGGCGTGGGAGCACATTTTGACGACAACATGCTCTCCTTTGCCGACGATGTAAACCTGGTGCGTGGCAAACATCAGATCGCATTTGGTGGCGAGTATATTCGCAACCAGCTCAACATCATCAACGGCTACCAGGCCTACGGGCAGTTCAACTTCAATGGCACGTTCAGCAAAAGCGGCCCCGCGGGCGTAAGTACAGGCGGCGGCAGTGGTGACTCAAACCTCGACTTCCTGACCGGCGCCATGAGCAGCTTCAGCCAGAGCGGATATCAACAGAATGCGCTGCGTGCTCCGATTCCGAGTCTGTACGCGGCAGATACTTTCCATGTGACCAGCCGGTTTGTTTTGTCGGCAGGGGTACGCTGGGAGCCGGAGTTCTGGCCCGTCGACTACTTTGGCCGCGGCTCGGTCTTCAACAACGTGTCATTCCTCGATAACCAGCACAGCCAGGTATACCCCAACGCTCCGGCGGGAATCTTCTTCTACGGAGACAAGGGCGTTCCCAAGGCATTCACAGGGAATTCGCCGTGGCAGTTTTCTCCTCGCCTCGGACTCACATACGATCCCAAAGGCGATGGGAAGATGGTGGTTCGCGTAGGCGCAGGTCTGGTCTACGACATGCCCAATTTCTTCACCGGCCAGCGCGTGCAGCAGAATCCACCGTATGCCACCGACGTTTCCAACACTCCGGTGGGCCAGCCCTTGGTGTTCTCTGCTCCGTGGTCTAACGGAGCTGTGTCCACCAATCCATTCCCACTGGCGAATCCGCCGACTCCCGCCACCGCAGTATTCCCGAAGGGATCGCAGTACATTATTATGCCGCCGCACTTCCGCACCCAGTACACCACGCAGTGGACGGCAAGTGTGCAGCGCAACTTCGCACGCGGCTGGCAAGCCCAGATCGATTACATCGGCAACAAATCTTCTTTCGTTGCGTTCGGCTATCCGATCAACCCGGCGGTCTATACTTCGGGCTCGCCAACCGCGAATTACTCTTCGCGCTTCAGGCTCACGCTGGAAAACCCCACCCAGGGTCCGATGTTTTCGGGCGGAGGCAACGGCAGTCCCTCGCTGCTGGCCACCGCCGGCGCCAACGCAAATTTCAACGCAATGGTGGCGACCATCCAGCATCGCCTTTCGTCGACCTTCAGCCTTCTCGCCAACTACACCTGGTCGCACTGCCTCGATGTCGAAGACGCGCAGGGCGATCTTAATGGCACGACGGTTGAAAATCCAGACAACATAGACTTGGATCGAGCGAATTGCGGGTTTGACTATCGTCACATCATCAACGCCAGCGTAGTCGCAAAGAGCCACTTCTCCTCGTTTCCGCGTCCAGTCGGCTTGATTGTGAATGATTGGGAGATCGCCCCGCTAATGCGCATTACTGACGGTGCCCCATTCACGATGCTTACCGGAGAGGATCAATCGGGTACCGACATCGGCGAGGATCGCCCGAATATTGTTCCCGGTCAAAAGATCTATACCGGAAACCCGATCAGGAACAGCGCTGCCTCAGCCTCGTATAACTACATCAATGGCAACGCATTTACTCCGCAGGCCGTAGGTACTTACGGCAACGTAGGACGGAACTCGCTTCGCGGTCCAAAGTACTTTGAGCTGGACACCGCTCTGAGCCGCTTCTTCCCGATCCACGACCGCCTTACTCTCGACCTGCGACTTGAGGCGTTCAACATGCCCAATCATCCAGACTTCGGCAATCCCGTTTATCCTTGGGCCCTGTGGAGCACGATTGGAGCTGGGTACTATGCCGGCTGGATTAACAGCCAAACCAACGGAGCACGCATCTTCCAGGGCGCCGCAAAGATCATCTTCTAACCAATCGCTCCCGCCGGAGAATTATGCTCCGGCGAGGCTTCAGACCAACTACGAGCAACGGGCCTACATTCAAGCCTGCGCAAACGGCGCTGCTACCCCGGCAGTGCCGTTTGCGCGATGGTAAAGACTGACTTACATTAGGCCTTCTCCCGTCGGCGACAATTTGAACGCGCTGAGTGGCCGAGCAAAGGATCCGCAAATGAACTTGCGACCCATATTCGCGTTCTTCACGATCTTCGCCGCCACATATTCCCAGGCGCAACCTCACCAGGGCTTTGATTTGAAAGACGGCGATCGCGTCGTGATCTACGGAGACAGTATCACTGAGCAGCGACTAAAATCGGGCGAAACAAAGCATGAGACTCTGACACTCGACGCGCGAGCGTTTTCCTATTGGGACGTATCAGCAAATTCATGGAGGATCGATCCTGGCATATTCCAGATATTCGTTGGTGATTCATCAGAACATACTCCTTTGAAAGCGGACGTCCATATTATCCGCAATGGGCCAAATGTGGAGTAACTTTCCCCGTGGTTCGCCAAGACTCTGTTTAATCTGGCTGACCCCAGATGCGGCCGAGCAGGGACTCACCCGAAAAGGCCAGCCAGAAGGCGGCGTAGTAATATCAACCCAACCGCCGTTCAGGAACTTTCAACTGGCAGCGGGACATGCTCGGATCGACGAATGAGATCGCAAATCAGGTTCCAAGCGTATTGTCGGCTACTCGCGCCTAACCGTGATTTGGCTCACAGTTGGCGAAGCGCAGCCGGTGATACGCTCAGAACTCGACTTCTGTCGATGGGTGCATTGGCGATTACGTACTCGTTCAGAATTAGAAAGTGTATCCCGAGCAGCTCGGGAAATTGAAACCACATTTGACCTAGGCCTTTGCGCGAAGAAATCCTCCCTTGCCCGGTTCACTCGATTCCAGAACTTTGGGGCATCGAGACTTTACTACGCCGGCATCGGGTGGAGGCGGTGCCCGATTGTCAGGGCGCCTTTACCGGTATCGAGAAAAGCCAGCCAGGAATGGTTCTGCGCGAGCACGTCCTCCAATTCCAACTTGCTCAGAACCATACATGCCGTGGAGAGCGAATCCGATTCAGAGGCTATATCGGCGAGAGCCCAAGCGCGGGATTGGCGCAATGTGGTCCGGCCGCTACGCGGATCGAGAATATGGGGTCCCTTTACCGCCAGGCCTGAGCCACTCAATGAAGCGCCCGTCAAATAGAACCGCTGTGATGCATCGTCTTCGCCCAACCCGCAGGACCAGCCGGCGGCATGCGGCGGCGGAGCTCCGGCCAGAATGCTACTGCCACCCGCAACCAGCAAAAACGAGGTGCAATCCCAGCGGCAGAGCAGTTCAGCCATACGGTCGAGAGCAAATCCCTTTCCGATTGCGCCGAGATCGAATTCCACCCGGCCACGCACACAGACAATTGAGAGCTCATCAGGCAGAAGATCCCATTGTGGCAGCGAGCCCTGGGTGTTCAGGGCCGCCGGTGTTGGGCAAAAAGCGCTGTGCGTAGCCTGTTCCATCCGCTTCGCGATTTGCAAGCAGGCGAAGGCCGGCTCGCTCAAGCGCATGGATTCGCCGGATACCAGACGTGCGACGCGGGCGGTATCACTGTTGATTCGGAAGCGGCTTAAATACGACTCCAGTGAATCGAGAAGATCGAACGCGGCCTGTGCGGCTTGGGCGGCATATCTTCGCTCCACGCCGGATATGCGCACGTCGAACCAGGTGGCCATGGCGTGATGATTGAACGTGTGAATCTCAGCCATACAATCTCACTGCGCCGCATGCGACCACAAAAGGATCAGCACGCCCGGCCGTTCGCCGAAGAAATCCGCGTGGAAATTCCTGAGCTGATTGGCATATTGATTCGCCGCGTCAGCTGAGGTGATGTAGAAATCCGCCTGTCCCACCGTTTGACCTGGCTGCCAGTATCCCACCTGAGTGTACGACCGCAAATACCAGGGCAGCGGCCAGGGATCGGCAGCAATGACCGCGATGCGCGGCGACACGAGCCTCTCTTGTTGCGCCATCTGCGCAAGCTCCGTGGGGAGCCCCAGCAAATCTTCCAAGGTGTGCGCGTAAGCATAGGGATTGCCCTCGCCCGCAGGATCGAGATAGACGCGCTGCCGCATATCGTGCGCGATGAGAACCGTGGCGACTGCGGCCAATCCAATGCAAGCCGTGCGCAGTGCAACGAGTACCATGCGACGCTTTACCGGCAGGCGCCACAGCGAAGCGCCCGTGAGCCCCGCAAGCAGCGCAATTGGTAGCCAGAAGTTCAGCGCAAGCCACGGAGTCTTATAGGGAATCGCGCTGTAGAGGACGAAGACAGTTGCGGCGTAATACGCGAGAAAGGCAAACGGCGAAGCTTCGCGTTTGCGCACGGCGAGCAGCAGCCCGATGCACGCCGTGGCGCAGATGAACGCACCCGAGCGGCCGCCGACCAGGAGCTGTGCGTAATACCAGAAGGGCTTCGCGTGGCCCTCGCCGGCTGCACGAGCGGCGTAGTTCTTGAACGCGGGCGCGAGAGCGGCAAGTGCGCTCCAGTTGGAGCCAAACCAGGTGAACAGCGCCACGCTCAAGAGTAGAAAAATGGCAACGGCCGTCGGCAACGTCACTGGGTGCGACAAATCGCGAAGGCTTTCTCTGCGCAGATTCTAGAGCCAGTAGAGGAGGGCGGCGGCTGCCAGCGCGGCGAAATGGAGAACCGCAGTTTCCTTGCACGCCAGCATCAGCGCGGCGCAGGCACCAGGCAACGCCGCCAGTCTTGCGGAGCGCCGTGCGTAGGCACACCCGCCGCTCAGAATCAACCCGAAGGTGGCGGCGACAAAAAGCGATTCGTGAATGAAGTAACGGTCGCAGTAGACGGGAAGCGGTGCGTAGGCGAACAGTAGCACCGCAATCAGGCACGGCACGAAACCGAAGATCTCGGCTGCTGCGCCAAACATCACAATCGTCGCCGGTCCAGCCACAACCGGCACGCGGCGCAACCCCGCTTCCTTGAGTTCGGCAAATGTCCTGGCGCCTTGCACGCGGACCAACGGGAGGGCCAGCGCCGCCAGCGCTGGCCCGTGCCGGTCCTTGGGATCGTAGGTGTACTTCTCACCGGCCAGAAGCTGGCCCACAATATATGCGTTCACGCCTCATCGGTGTGCATGGGCCGTGCATCCAGTTGCGGCAGGCGCACGGCCAGACCGAGAAGTGCAATCGCGGAGAAAATCGTCCAACGAAACCACCGCTTGTGCGGGCTTAGGAGGGCTTGCCCCACACCTCAACCTCGATGTAGTGGTTCAGCTTGTTGGTCGTGTTTCCGTTGCTGTAGAGGCGCACATAACGTCCTGCCACGCCCTTGGCGTCAATCAGCTTGCCCTGATACGTCTCGATGTAATTCAGATCGTGGCCCGCGCCCAGGCCCAGCTCGTTGTGGAAGTCATTGTTGAAGATCGTCGTCACGCCGGTGCGGAAGTTGGGATCGTCGGAAACCTGCACCTCCACGTCGCGATACACACGCGGCTGCGAGTGGAAGTGCCATACGAGCACCGCGTAGATATTGGCACGATGGGCCAGATCGATCTCGACCCACTGCTTGCCCGGTCCCAGTTCGACCCACGAGCCTTCATTGCCGTCCTTGTCGCCATCCACAATCATGTCCAGCGAACCTACGTCCGGATTGTTGTCGCTGGAGGTGATCTTCTTCAGAGCAAAGTTCCTTGAGCCTGCAGGAACATAAAAATCCGGGCGCTTGCCGCGCGTGGGCGGTTCCAGGTTGGTCACGTTCAGCGGCACCGGAGTTCCGACAAAGAGCGGCGGCGGCAGCTTCGTCTTCAACACCGCTTTGTCCTGCGCAAACGCGGCAAGTGCAATCAGCAGTGCCGGCAATAAGACGATAATCCTGGCAAATTGTTTCATCGTCATCTCAGGCTTTCACTTCCTCCGGGGTAATCGCAAGCCGCTTCTCGGCGGCAATTGCGTCGTTGGCTTTGTGGATCACGTACTCGCTGGTGAAAGCTTCGTCGGCCGGGCAGTTCAGTTTCGCAGTACCCCGTATCGCGTTGAAGAAGTTTTCAAGATGCGGCTGATACACCGGATTATTGAAGAAGACCGGGATCTCATACTCCGCCAGCTGCGCGGTCTCGCGCACGTCCACCTTGGCCGCTTCCTCGCCGGTGGTGGGTTTGGCGCGGACATATCCTTTGGCCACCATGTCGTCCCAGCTTACTTCGGTGGCGCGCGCTTCGCGCCAGATGGCGCAGAGCGATGGATCCTCCGACATCTTGATGGTGCCGTCGTCGCCCATAAACGTTTCAAAGTAGCCTCCGCCGGCGCTAGTCGTCGTCTGAACTTGGTAGAACGCGCGGAGCACACCCTCAGCCATCGGATATTCGTAGATGACCATGGCATTGTCGGGCCAGTCGTGGTTCTTGTAGTAATCCAGGCCGCCGCTCGCCATTACCGACTTCGGTGTGCCAAGCCACCAATTGAAGATGTCGATCTGGTGCGCGCCGAGGTCGGAGAGAGGACCGCCGCCCAGCCCTTTGTACCAGCGCCAGTTGCGGAACTGGTGCATGTCCTTGTAGCCGTACTTGGCAAGTGTGCCCGCGAGTATCTCAAATCTCTTCGGCCAGCCAAAGTCTTCCTTCACCGCGCGGTTCCACTGCGCCTGCGCCGCCGTCAGCCGCCCGCAGAACTGCGCTTCGCAGAGCAGGCGGTTGAGCGTGAAAAGATATCGTGGATTGCTGCGCCGCTGATGGCCGATCTGCAACAGCTTGCCAGTCTCGCGCATTGTTGCCACCATCGAGCGCGCGCCGTCGACGGTGTTGCTCATCATCTTTTCGCAGTAAACATGCAGCCCGGCCTTCAGGCAGGTATTGGTCATCGGCGCATGCCAGAAGTCGGGCGTCGCGATCACCACTGCCTGCAGATCCTTCTCCTTGGCGAGCAGATCTTCGTAGTTTTCATAGGCGTTGACCGGGTTGCCGGTCTTCTCGATGTAACGCGCGCCCTCGTTCCGGTGAAAGTCCCAAATGTCGCACAGCGCCACGAGCCGCACACCTTCGATATTCAGCAGCGGCTCGAGCAGCACTTTGCCTTCTTCGCCATAGCCGATGAGTGCGACGTTGATGGTGTTCAGCGAAGATTTCCTGGCAGCCGCCTTCTGCTCGGCCGGCTCGGATTTGCAGCCATCGAGCAGCATGCCGGCGCTGGCCACCGCGGTCGCGCTGATGAAGTCACGTCGATTCAGAAGCGGGTTCACCATTTTTTCAGTACTGCAAACCTATTGTGTTGAACCAGAAGAAAAGCTGCCGCCACCAGGCCGATATGAATGCCGAGCCACGCCACGCCGTCGTCCTGATTGATCAGCACCAGGCCAACGGTCAGGGCGATGAACAGCAGTCCCTTCGCCGCGAGCGACAAGCGCGTGCCCAGGCCGATCAGCAGCATGATTCCGGTGAGAATGAAGGCCGGTCCCAGCATGCGATCGAAGGCCACAAGCGCGAACTTCGGCAGTAGCGGCTCGTGCTCGAACTTGCTCGCCATGGACTCGGGAATGCCCGCTTAGTTGGCCAGCGCATACAACTTCACGTTCACATTCACCATGACGCCGCTCGCGTCGGGCTAGCCAGTCGTCGGGTCGATCAGCGGCATCGCCACCGATTAATAGGCGCCGAATTTCTCAATGCCCACAAACAGGGCACGCACGCCCAGCCACAGGCGCAGAGCCAGAAAAGCAAAAGTGTAATCTCAGTTGATTTTCCGGCCCGGCCCCGGTCGTTTCTCGATTAATTCAGTCATAATTTCTCTGTCGATGCTCAGCCGCATCGCACAGTTTCAGCACAAAGCAAGTTCAGAGTTTGCGCAGACGTGCAGCCATCCCCGAAGCGTTTAGCTCATTTTCCACGGAGCACGGTATTCGCGGGTCATCAATTTGCTGGCCTCGGGGTCGCCGATGATCGTTTCCGTTTTCACGTCCCACCGAATCTTGCGTCCCGTAAGCATCGCAATCAGGCAAAGGTGTCCCGGAATAGCCGAGTGATGCCCCACCTGCACCGGTGTAATGGTTGCTTGGCGCGTCTTGATGCAGTCCAGGAAGTTCTGCTCGTGACTGTCGGAGGTATACAGTTTCACCTTGCGCAGCTCCCTGGGCAGGCTCTTGCCCTCTTTCCACGCGGGGTTCGAGGCATCGAACTTGTCGCGGTCCACATACACCCAGCCTTCGGTGCCGATCCACTTGGTGCCGGTCATAATATCCGGGTAGCCGCCGGCAATGATCATCGTAATGCCCCGGGGATACTTCAGCTCAAAGCGGTATATCGGAGCCGTGTTCCATACTGCGTTGTGCGACGGCAGTTTGCCCGAGCCTTCCACCTCCGATGGGCCGGAGCTGTCGAAGCCCAAGCCCCAGTGCGCGATGTCGCAGTGATGGCCGATCCAATCGAGCAGCTGTCCGCCACCGGTGTTGTAGTTCCAGCGCCACGATTTGTGCGACTGTGCGCGAATGTACGGCACCATCTTCGACGGGCCGATCCAAGTGTTGTAATCGAGCCCGACCGGAGGATCGCTCACCAGCAGGTCCCAAGCCTTCGAGCCCTTAACGACCTCCGTCAGGTTGTTTACCGTCACACCGGCGACCGCCAGCTTGGCCAGCGCAGCCTTCTGTACGCCATCGAAGTCCTCGTTGTTGCCGCCCGGCAGGCCGACTTCGACGTGCGTCACCATGCCAATGAGACCGTTGCGCACAATCTCTGCCGCTTTGTGGAAGTTCGGCACGGAGCGCTGCCACGAGCCCATCTGCCAGATGATGTTGTTCTGTTCGACCGCGCGCACAATCGACTGCTGCTCGGCGATGGTTTTCGCCAGCGGTTTCTCTGAATAAATGTCCTTTCCGCGCCGCGCCGCTTCGGTGGCAATAATCTCGTGCCAGTGGTCCGGCACCGCAATCATCACGGCATCGATATCCTGGCGGGCCAGTAACTCGCGGTAATCGTGATAGCCCTTGCAATCCTCGGTCCCGTACGCATCGTTGATCATCTTCACCGCGGCATCGAGATGATCTTTGTCGATGTCGCACGCCGCCACGAAGTGGCAGTCATCGGAAGCCAGAATAGCCTGCGCGTTGCCTGGCCCCTGCCAGCCCATGCCAATCACGCCGATATTGATGCGGTTATTTGCGGAGACCGGTGGCTTTTGCGCGGCCGAGTTTGCCTGCGCAATTGCCTGCGCCGGAAGAACTGCGGGCAGCATCGCGGCCGCTCCAGAGGCCTTCAGGAAGTTGCGGCGGCTCATCAGATGCTGTGCGATTTCCAAACTCGATCTACGCGCCATATATACTTTCTCCTTAACTCTGGTTCGCGCTGGGATTCCCGTGGCGGCTTCGTCTCCTCTACTTGCCGGGCGCCGGATGCGAGGCAGTGCTGCCGTCGCTCATGCCAAGAGCCCACTTGATCGCCTCGAAGTACATCTTGCGAATGTCGGGATCCTGCCAGGACTCTTCGGTGTGGCCCAGCGTGGAGTAGAAAACGCGCCCCTTTCCATAACTCTTTGCCCAGGCCACGGCGAAGTCGCGGTCGGCGCGATGCACGCGCGGGTTGTTCAGGTCGAGCTTCGACGCATTGAGACTCAGCAGCACGTTCACCTTTTCGCGCGACCACTCCGCCGATGGCTGATAGATCTCGTCGCGTTTGGTGAACTGCTTGGGAAAGTGCCGCGTCGCGGGAAAATCCGGAGCCTCGTTGACAATGGGCGCGTCGAAGATGCCCCATGGATGCTGGTCGAACCATCCGCCGATCATCTCGCCGTATTCCGGCCAGTTGTGAAACGTATCGAGCGCGGCATGAATCCCGACAAATCCCTTCCCGTCATCCTTAATGAACGACATCAGGTCCTGCTTTTGCGCCGGCGTCATATCCAATTCGCCGGTCGTGCTGGCAAAGACCAGCGCGTCGAAGGTGTCGAGGTTCTTTGCGTTGTTACCCAGCTTTTGCTTTGTCAGCAATTCAGTGTCGGTGCGCAGTGTGGCGTCCCACAAGCCGCTTTCCTTGCCCATTTCATAGACCGCAACCATCGCCGCGGAGATCGAATCGTGCTCAAAGCCCTTGGCCTCGCCGATCACGAGCACTCGCTTGATCTTGTTGCTGGGCGGCGCGGGAGCAGTTCCGTTGGCACTCTGCGCGCACAAACCATGACACATGACCAGGATCAGCAGGAAGGCTGCAGACTGGCCGACCAATTTGCATCTTGACATCGCGGGTCTCCTATCGAAACGGCGAAACATGCCAGCGCGAAAGGCGGCGGCGATTCGCACACCTTGGCTGCCGGAAGTCGCCGGGAAAATTGAGAAGTGGAATGGTACCTGTACACCCAGATACGCGATCAATGCACTTTTCGCCCAACTTGCGAGTTCAGCGACATTTCGCCCGACAGCGCCCTTCATGCGACGCATCTCCTGCGATTGGCCATACATGTATCCAGCCTGTGGACGGTGCAAATCTCTTCTGGGCGGAAGGTCCATTGGGAAGGTGCAGCGGGGAGTTGCTCGGAGTTGTACAGGTTGGCGCGCGGTGTATTGTCCCGGGCAAAGCGCACACAGCGCCGGGGCGGAACATCCGGTGCTTGCAGAATGACCACATCGCACCGGGTGATATGCAGTTGCGGAGTGGAAGCCACGCTCTGCATCTGAAATCTGGAATCCGAGTAGTTCATTGATGCGTATAAAATCCGCCTCTAAGTCGGAATGCAGTATAGGAAAAGCAAATATGAAGCACAAAGGAAGATGCGCAGCAAGAGGGAAGTTTTATCTAGCAATGCAGAGCTGGCTGCCCAGGGTACGTCAATCCGCGCCTCGATATGCAAATGAACCTGGCTATTCTCATTGCGCTTCGCGCGCTCTGTCGGCTGGGGACCTCGATGGAACTCAATGGGGACCGCTCGACACAAGCGTAGTCCACGATCCTGCTGGACCCGACGGTGTTTTACTCAGCAAAACGATGTCAGGCCTTCAAAGTGGCATCGGTTTGGGCCGAGGGCATATTTCACGTCCAGGCGCTCGGCATGTGCGCGAGGAATGTGCAGAGGAACAACCTCTGCCAAAAATCAGAGCGGGGACAACGGCCTGGGAAGGCGTAGTCGCCGTCACTCTCGAAGCATACGAGGATGAGCTTTACAACTCCGTGTCCTTACGCCTACAGCAGAGGACTCGTGTCCGGGGCCGTGCGCGTGTGTAAAGGCGCGCAGAGAGGACACGTACTCGATATGTGACAACGGCTGGCGGTCGGCCTCACTCGCTGCAGTCTATCGCATATCAATTGGCAACAGGGCTTCAATGATGTCGACAGTTTAGATGGGCCTGATAGCAAATGCAAGAGCGATTAGTAACGAAAGTCGGCTAGTTGGAAGCAATCGCACGCGAGTCGTTCTCAACTGGTGACAACAGACGTAGTCAATCATCGAGCCGGACTGAAGTTATTGCGCTCTCAGGGGTGGTTGGTCGGCGATTCGCACCTCAACTCCTTCGTCACTGAGTGGCGTCGTAAAGGTGTTGATACGGTGTTGACATGATATACGTGGTCTTTATGGAATTCCTATAAGTTATTGATAATATGAAGCCGACGGTCAGACTTGAACTGAGGACCTGCTGATTACGAATCTCGTTGCCACGCTGCGCAATGCCTTCACGATCGACCCGGACGCTGCGAAGACGATCATCCAGGACCGCCTACATCCTTCGTTTGCCGGCCACTTGGTAATGGCGGAAGAGTTGCTTAAGGCGTGGGGCGCGCGTCCACTCGTTTCCGCAGTTACGATAGACGCCTCAAGGCCTACTGCAGAGGTTGAAACAGCATCAGACGCAAAAATCGCAGACCTCTCCAACAATGGCTCCCTGCAATGGACCGAGCTTGACGACGCTCTTCCTTTACCCTTCAAGGAGTGGGAGAATACATGGGGCTCGGGTACAGCGGTAACGCTGGTTCTCAAAAGCTCCGACATTACCGATGCGCTCAATCGCCAGCCTCTTACAGTGAAGGGGCTGCATAGCGGCACGTACTCGGTGAAAATCGATGGCGATTCCATCGGCGTATTCAACAGCGATCAGCTCGCTGCGGGCTTGAATCTGGGATTGCTGAAGACACCAGCGAGAGAACAGGCGATGAAGGTTTACCAGCTAGTCGTCTCGCAGGAAGATATCCACTATGACTGGTGGCGCCATATTGCAGTGCCTATGGCCGACGACGGACTGCAACAGTCGGTGCCCGCCATTGATGCGATGCGCGCCCTGGAAGCCGGGATCGAGGAGAAAGCGCACACGGCAGCGCAGCCCGTTCCTCATCATTTCGAGATTGTTTCCGTGCAGTAAGAAGGAGCCCGCTTCCGATGTCATTACGTCTGTTTCCAGCGGTTCTGCTCGCGTGCGTGTTGCCGGGAGGCATCAGCCGGAATACGAGTGAGGCGCAGTCACCCACCGCTCAAGTCCCTGCCGGAGTGAAGAGTCTGCCGCGTGGCACAGCGGCGAAGTCAGCACCGCTGGACAGCCGCCTGACTTTTCAAAGTTTTGCTCCCTGGTCGCCCCGCACAAACCTTGATGCTGACACGGTGATGGTGTATGGGATTGACGACACAACAGCATCGCGCATCCGTTCCTGGCGTGAACACGGCTATCACGTAGCGGTGATGACCGGCGTCGCATGGGGCCCGTATGCGAAGTATTTGACCGGCGAATTTGATGGCAAGGAGCACTGGAACCAAACGCAGCAGGACAGGAACGGCAATCTCATTCTGCATGGCAGCCGCGAGGCGCCGTACATCTCGCCCACGCTGTCCTATGGCCAGTTTCTGGCCAACGGGGTTGAGGCGGCTTTGGACGCGGGCGCGGAGGCCATTTATCTAGAGGAGCCGGAATTCTGGGCGCGCGCCGGATGGAGCGATAGCTTCAAGGCGTCGTGGCAAGAGTTTTACCATGAGCCATGGCAGGCGCCTGACAGTTCGGTCGATGCGCAGTATCGCGCCTCAAAGCTGAAGTACTATCTCTATCGCAGTGCACTCACGCAGGTCTTCGACGCAGTGCGTGCGTGGGGCAGACGGCATGGTCGCGTGATCCCTTGCTATGTGGCCACTCACTCTCTGCTCAACTACGCGCAATGGTCTATCGTCAGCCCGGAGTCGTCACTTCTCGCGGTTGGCGCAGACGGTTACATCGCACAAGTATGGACCGGCACCTCGCGTGTGCCCAACGTCTATGACGGAGTACGCCGCGAACGCACATTCGAGACAGCTTTTCTCGAATACGGCGCATTGCAGAATATTGCCCGCTCTTCGGGCAAGCGCATCTGGTACTTGAACGATCCCATAGAAGACGATCCGGCGCACTCATGGATGGACTACCGCAAAAACTGGGAGAGCACGCTGACGGCTTCGCTTTTGCAACCGGTGGTTTCGCGTTACGAGATCATGCCCTGGCCAGACCGCGTTTTTGGATCGAATGGGCGCTACCCGGAAACGGAACCCAGCGCCGCGGCTCTACACCCGGAAAAGATTCCCATTCCCCACGCCTATGAAACCGAACTGCAAACTGTCTTCCACGCGCTTGGAGAGATGCAGCAGCCCGCAGCAGAAACGCATTGGGAGTCGGCTGGGACCCAGGGAATTGGAGTGCTGGTCTCCGATACCATCATGTTTCAACGCGCAGCGCCCGATCGATCCGACGCCGATCTTGGACAGTTTTATGGGCTCGCTCTGCCGCTGCTGATGCACGGCATGCCTATCGAGCCGGTGCAGATTGAAAGTACGTATGGTCAATCCTCGCCAGGATTTCTCTCCCGGTACAAAGTTCTTCTGCTGACTTTTGAGGGGCAAAAACCTCCTTCACCCGCCTTTCACGCGGTGCTGGCGGCGTGGGTTCACTCAGGCGGAGCGCTGATCGTTGTCGATGACGACCGGGATCCCTACAACCGTGCGCGCGAGTGGTGGAACACCGGCAGCCTGCATTACAGCACGCCGCGCGAACACCTTTTTGCGAAGTTCGGGCTTTCCCCATCGGCGGTTGGTCTTCACGGATTTGGCCGCGGCTATGTGTTCTATGAGCCGCTAAATCCCGCCGCGCTGACTCACTCGCCTTCCGGTGCGGAGACTGTACTGGAGTTGGTGAAGACCGCCGCTGGGGCGGTCCATATGCCTATCAATGAGACCAAGGCCCTGGTTCTTCGGCGCGGACCCTACGTCGTTGCCGCTGGACTCGATCCGGAACCCGGTGAAGAACCGCAACCTGCCGCATCGGCTGTCACGGTTCACGGCGACCTCATTGATCTTTTCGATGCGGGCCTCAAGGAGAGCGCGGAGGTTGCCGTTGAACCGGGCACGCGCGCGCTGCTGCTCGATGTCAACTACTTCAAATCTTCCATGCCGCGAATTCTAGCCGCGGCAGCAAAAATCAGGGACGAACACGCCAGCGCACACAGTCTCAGCTTTACCGCCGAGGGCGTCGACCAAACACAGGCGGTTGTTCGAGTTCTCGCTCCAGGCGCGCCGCGTTCAGTTATGCTGGACGGTAAACCGCTCGACGCGACGCAGCTAACATTCACCGGCCGGACACTGCTTCTGCGTTTTACGAATACCGCTACACCTCACCAGATCGATATTCGGTTTTAGAAATCGGGCCGATCGAACCCCGATCATCTATCATGCGATGCCAGTGTGCTCCGCAGAAGCGACGCGTGCCAGCCGATTGCTTCAGATCCAGGATCAGATCCAGTCCGGCGCGATGAAGATGGCGCATGGCCACGCCTGATACACATCACTGGTCACTCTTCCATATGGCACGGATTGTACCTTCGTCATCAAAGCCGTCGGGTACGGCGGGACTCTGTCGATTTGCGAAGTACCAACTGCTGTGATTGACCGGAGGGGTCACTACCCGGGCGCCTGGCATCTCAACATAACCATCCGGATCAGTCTTCTTGACCCACTCCCAGGCGTAACGAAGCCATTGGCTGCGAAATTCCTTGCTTTGATTGGCAAACCAGCTGATTTCGTCGTAGCCCCAGACCCAGAACCACCCTTGTCCAGGTTCGCCGGGATGAGAGCTCACGTCGTAGTTATCGAGTTCCACAAGATAAGGCAGATGAGCACATTCCCATCCACTATAAGTGCGGCCGCCCCTGCTGCGCTGATAAATGCTGTCGAGATAGCCAACCTCCAGCACACCCTGCTGCGGATGCACTGGGACTTCCTTGACTCTCAGTGGGAGGGCATGAAAGTCGAGGAGCAATACTCCGTCGCGTACTAGGCCATCGCTGGGAACGTGCGCATTGCACAGTACCATGCCTCGCCGTGCATGTCGTTTAGCGTAGTCACGTACCAGGCTGAAGACTCGGGCATAGTGATCGAGATGGGAATCGTTGAGGTCCATAATCTCCACCTGACCCCAATGAATCCCTTCAAATCCGAGATCGATATAAGAAGCTGCCAGGAAATAGAACCAAAGTTGAGTTTCGGGCTGGCTCACGTCGGGAATACCGGTGTTCGGACCCCACGAGCGATTTCGCTGACCGGGCGGATAGAGTATGGCGTCGTAGCGGAAGTTGCGCTTCTCGACGGGCATGCCCAGCGCAATAAAAGCCCAATCGGGGATTGGCACCTGCTCGACCTCGGTGGTGACGATCTCGAAGATGCAAGCTTCGAGAATCCTGTCGCGGTCGCCTGCAAGCGCCCGCGGTACCAACTGCCTGGCCCGCGCGAGATTGTCGAGAAGTTTGGCCTCGCCGTCCCAGAGAGCGATGCTGCGAGCGATGTATTTTGCTCCAACATCGCCAAGCATGCGAATGTTGTCCTGGAAATCGCCCCGGCCGATCATCATGTCTTCCATGCAAATGGCCCGGGAGAGATAGTTGCCCAGCACATCGCGCGAGATTGTTCCGTTGAAGTTGTAGTTGCGGCGGTCCTGCCGCGAACGGCCAAACATGGCCTTGCCGGCCATGGAGGCCGCGGCTGCGGCAAAAGAGGATTTGAGAAAACTGCGTCTGCGCATTGAACCTCCTTAGCGAAACACGCACCTAGTTAGCCGAAGGGGCAACTTATGATCACCTTCAATCGCGCTCTCCACGATTTCTCCCATCAGAACCGGCATGCAAAGCAACGGATCGCAGCAGCGCGGCCACTTAGTAGTCTCGATGCGCTTCGTCAGATTGCATGGTGGCCTGTCTAAGTCGTAACATCGCGCATCCGCGAATGAGAGGTATCTTCAACCGCAAGTTGCCGTCGTGTTCAGGTACTACCTGCAATGAGTTCCAAACTGACGTTCCCGGATGCAACACCTCCGCGGATTCCGTCCTGATGCCGCGGAGTTCCACAACTGCCTCCTTGTCCGCGCCGCCCAGCATTACCGGTAGAACATAGCCATCGGGTGTTGCGAAGAGACTGGCGCGGGAAGAACCGGTGATCACCTTGATTGAATGGGGCGCCAGAACCCACCGCTTGCCACGCATTGCGTCCAGAAGAGGGCCATAGTCAAGATACTGCTGATCGACCCATGGATCCGGCAAGATGCAATGGTCGTTTCCGGGAACAGGGGCTGTTGGATAAACGCCGAGATAAAGATTGCGCTGAAAGTAGACGTCGGGGCTGGGGCGCAAGTTGTCTGCATCGCTCGTCCATCCAAGCACGGGACGGCAGATACCCAAAAGCGAGGTTGTGTTCAGCGAAGTTGGAAGATAAGCGAATTCGTCGTAAATGCCATCGATATCGCGAAGCAGATCGATTCGTTTAGTGTGATTGTTTACGAATAATACCTTGCCCGCGGCATGAACCTCCGGCGCAAGCTTATCGATGAGCTGGTGCCAGGCAATCACAAGGGACGCCGAACGATTGTTGTCAAACCAGCTTGCATGATCGTCGCGGTTCTCGTTATAAAAACGCAGCCAGTCAAGACGGTCAATGCAGAAGCCATCGGAGTCGGGAAAACTTTTGAGCTGGCGACGCGCTTGTTCGAGGAGAAATTCTTGATACGCAGGGTCTCCCGGATCCATGGCGACGGCGCCTCCCCACGAGTAGTATGGATTGCCACCAGGATTGCGCAGGACCGCTGCAGGAAAGTGTGCCTGGAGAAATTTCCGCGGGTCGTCCCATTCTGCCGAGTTCGAGTTGGTTGCAGCCGCCTCCCAGTGCTCCGACATATGTGCACCAAACTCAGTGACATTGAAATAATTGAGCACGTGAAATCCGAGCGCACGCATGTGATGGGCATACTCGGCCATCTCATGAACGGTGGTGGTCCCGCTACTTCCACTCGCCGCATCCGGAGAGAACCGTGGCCAGGGTTCATCATCTGCAACCGGGGGCAGGAATAGCCCCATATACGGAAAGTCGAAACTGGCGACCCAGACGGTACGAAAAGCCATCGCCTTCATCTTCGCGGGATCGATTGACGGTCCTCGACCGTTGGGGTAAGCGGCGGTCCCGGAAAGTTCATATGCCACTTTCGGTTTGACGGGGTTGAAACGGTCAGGATATTGCCGGATGAGATGGCGCAGTCCGCCACGCCAGCCCGCCTCATGTGGAACCAGGTCAACGGTGAAGCTGATCGGCGTTTGAGCGCTGATGCGATGGAAGTGGTGTGTGAATACGATGCTGCCGTCGCTCGAAGTATCCAGGGTCAGATCGAGCAGCCTATCGTCCAGAGCCAGCGCCACAGACAGGCCGGCGTCGTGCAAGGGTTCTGAAAACGTTGCGACTGGAATGGAAAACAGATCATGCTCGGAAGGGACGGATCCCTTTTCCGGATTTGCATCATTAAACGGAGGTGCGCCGTAGTACAGCCTTCGATCGCGGGGCGGCATCGCAACCAGCGGATCGTGCCACTGCGAAGTTCCGGTCCCGGTTGTGGCATCCGGTTCGCCAGCGTCTGCTGGTCCGATTGCGAAATCTTGCGCCGGATCAGGGTCCGCCCATGCCGTCCAGAATCGCACATCGGGTGTGACGGGATAACGAATGTGAAACTCAATTGGTTTGGTCCAGGGGCTGCCTTTTCCGATGATTTTCACCTGCCATCGGACTCCCTCTGCAGTCGGGCTAAATCGATCGACTGCGCGCGCGCGGTTCTGCCCGCAGGATATCTCACGTTCAAATGAAATAGATTGTCCGGATCGATGAATCACGGTGCTGCCTTCGACTACACAATCCGCAAGGCGCATCTCCCCGGAGAGTGAGCGTCGTAGCCCTCGGAAGTTCGCATAGGTGATCGATCCATTTGCCGAAAAATCCAACTGAAGCTTCGGAGCTTGCACGGATTTGGCAAAGGGTGCCGTTGCACTCAGCAAGCGAGAGAGACTTACCGCCGATCCGCTCGTAGCAAGAACCTTAGCAAAGGTACGTCGCGAAATCTTCATGATGCACCCGAACTTCCTTTCCGGGTGTCAAATGCGACAGCAAGTTCAGGGTCGGATCTTGGCATGAGATGGTCACTCCTCACGGCGTACTTTGAAGCGTCTGCAAGAGCGCGAGTAGAAAATCTCGATTATCCGCACTCACATAACGCATGGTGCCTCCCATGCGGCTGAAGGTTTTACAGTACCGCAAGTAGTAAGCGGGATTATCGGCCGGTGGCTCGCCCTGGCTCGTCCAATCCCAGCGGCTTTCTGCCAAATCGACCACCACAATATAGTGGTTGGTAATCTTGCGTCCTTCCTGCAGTTCGAGATTTTGAGACATGGAAAGCGACTTCTCAAAAACCATGGGCGACATCACCGCGGAGCCAACAGACAGATATACGCCGCCTTCCAGTTGGTGAACCTGTTGCGCATAAGTGAGAAAGTCTCGCTGTGCTGTCCGTCCAATCGCTGCCCCATGATTCATCGGATGTGTGTAAATGATGTCATGGCCGAACATGGGATGAGCTGTAAATGGAAGATTGAGTTCATAAGCAGCGGCTTGCGCGCTGTAGCGTTTGTAAGGATGTGGGATGGAAAGAAACCCCGGCCTCAATCTGAATCTTTGGATAGCGCCGAAAAGGTCCAGTGCTGCAGCGGCAGTATCCGAGTTCTGATCTGCCTGATCGCAGGCCATGGCCAATAATTGATCTGAAGCCGGGATTTCCAGGCCTTCTCGTGCGATCATCTTGCCTACCGATTCCCCGTAACCAAGTCCCTCGTATGCTCCAACGAGTAGCGCCAGATTCAGATTGAATCCTGTTTCCTCCCAGATCCCGAATTGACCCTTGTCGACATTTGCCCGCACGTCTTCACTGCTCGCGCCTTGGAACGCGAATTCCCAGTCATGGATGATGCCTGCTCCATTGGTTGCCAACAGCGTAACCCAGCCCTGTTCCATCAGCTTAATCAGCACGGGTGAGAGGCCATTTTTGATGGTGTGGGCACCAAAGGCCAGCATGACCGGGCGCCCGGCACTTCTGGCTTCACGAATTCTTGCTGCGCACTCCGTTAGAGTAGCGGTCGCAGTTTCAGACAGCGGACGAGGTATTGCTTTTTCACAGATAGCATCGCGTGCGATTTCCACCTTGTTGGTGCGAGCATGAAGGCTGCGCGTCTGGATACGGGATCGATCAAATTGAGGATGCATCGATTTGAAATCCTCTCCTGCGAACCGGTCGGCGCTATAAAACTGTTCAGCTATCAGCGCAACTGGAGTCGCACAGAATCCCCGGGGCATGGTCAAGTCGCGAGAGATTCAGGATTAAGGATGGCTCACCCACAATCTTCACTCCCTGACAAGAAGTTCTGGCATTCAAATGCCGGAATCGAGAAGGAGTTGCCATCTTCAGAGATGAGCACGATCTGGTTGCCTTCGACGCGGGCATCCTGAATCGAATGAAACGTAGAAGGAATCATGAAGAGGAACATCACATATCGCGCCGTACTTTGCCCAAGGGCTGGTATGATGCATGCGGTTGGCGTATCAAACAGATTTCCTCTGCGTTTCGTTTCGTCGCGTCCGAGCGGAAGCGGCGTGGTGCCAAATTCCATGCCCCGCGCCTGTGTGTCTCCGTTCCACGGAGCTTCTGGCCTCGAGCAGTTCTCCTCCCAGATCGCCAGCCAGGGGAAGTCGCTCTGTCGGAAGCAATATCCAACGCCCAGGCGCAGCTTCCAGTTCATGGCCAGTAGGAATTCCAGGCTCCGCTGAGGATCGAGCCGAACTGCTGCCAGACCGCCGCGCCCTTTCATGGAGAATGGCCGCCGGAGGTCAACAGATTTCCGAATGTCGCAGGCGTCCGGAGCAAAAGGCCATGTGAATTCCTGATTGACTGCGAGGAGCGCGCCACCGTCATAGGCTGTGGGGGCCGTAATTCCACGCGTCGCAGAGACATATAGAGAGCTCTCTTCCGCAGCAAGAAGGGGTGGAGAAAAAGTCGCGTGCTCGACCCAGTGGCAGGAGTGTTGCGTATCTCGAAGGTTATGGACAGTCTCCTCCACCCGCACCACGCTCTCACCATTACGCACATGCATGTTTCGCGCAAATTGAATTTGAGCATAGGGAAGATGGACCTGCCAGCGGCATCCTGAGTCGATCTCAGCGCCGGTTTCCGTCACGTCCCATCGCATAGTTGCTGCTTCACCATGGATGGGGAGGCCATTTGCTGCTTCTTCAGGAGACGGCGGACCGAAACAATCGAGACAAAGAGCGTGTCCAGTAAATCCACCTGTCTCTTCCTGTTCTCCAATCTGCCCGAGGTTGGAGTGCGGAAACATCCATGGAGCATCCCAAAGCACATTCTGGGTGGATACGCCGGGTCGTTCCAGAAACCGGAACTCCGCCAGGTGCCCGCCCTTAGTCAAAGCAGTGAGCTCGACCAGGTCATTATGAATTCTGATCGCGTCCCGTTGTCTCCACAGGATGGATTCAATTGAATGCATCAAGAGTCTCCTCGGCTGAATTTGCAGGGATAGCAGGGGGACCTACACGCCTACCGCGGTGAATGAAAAGATACGCATGGGGCCGCTTGGAAGCGCCGCCTGCCGAAGACGCAAGCAACTGACAGGGCATATTCCCACCTCCACGCGCGAGCCGCGAATCTCCGCACTCGAGCAATGCCGCAGCGATGGCGCCGTGTTGAAGGATCCGCTTGCTGCCGTTTTTGAGACAGCAGGATGATAGAAACGCGATCCACAAGCTGTCAAGACAACCTGTAATTACAGTTCGGTGTTCCTATATCAAGAATCAGAAGTCCTTCGCCCACCTATGCCTCGCCGAACATTCTGCTTCCGGATAGTCCCGGCGCCACATGAACTGCGGACGACGAGACGATGGGGTAAGAGGATTTCCAGTGGAGCGCGATTGGGATTCCGGATTCGTTCCTGCATGGTGCGTACTGCCACCTGGCCTATTTCCCGGCACGGCTGATGAATCGTCGTGAGTGGCACGCTGAGGAGAGTGGCATAGCGCACATCGTCAAACCCGACCACGTGAATTTCATCCGGCAGGCGCACGCCGAGGGAAGACAAGGTCTGGATCAATTTAGCGGCTGTCTGGTCGTTAGAGCAGATGACCGCGTCGGGAAGATTTGGGGAAAGCATCTTCCGGACAAATTCCCGATCGCCTGGATCACCGAACCACGCAAGCCGGCGTGGGGGGATCAATTCCGCGCGTGCTATCGCCTCCCGGCATCCGGCAAGGCGCAAGTCCGTGGTGGAGGGGAATAGTGGCCGCGCCAGGAAGCGGAAGGTCTGGTCGCCGTGGTCGAGCAGATGCCTGGTGAGTACGAGCCCTGCATTGAAATTATCGATTCCGATCAGATCGTGTTCGCTTCTGGCCGGAAATTCGGGGATATCGCGGTCGAGAAGGACGATGGGAATTTTGGCCTCGCGAAACATCTCAGAGATCTGGCGATTCACGGCAGTTCGATCGGGAATGGTTTCAATGGGGGCAAAGAAGACGCCTTCCACTTTGCGTAGGATGTATTGACGGCAGAGCGCCAGAGCGTCTTCGGCAGTCTTCACGGGATCTGCCGAGTCGCCCCAGAGAATCTCCAGCCCGAGGCTCTGGGCGAAGCGAGTAATCTCATTGCAGATCGGGTCGAGGATCTCAGTATTTCCGAGCCCTGGAACGAGCAGGCCAAATGTGTTTTTCAACCTCGTTGAGGTCCAACTCGTCGGGTCATTCAGGTAACTGCCGGAGCCGGCCCTGCGGCTGATTACCCCGAGGTTTTGCAGATCACGCAGAGCATGAGCGGCTGTAGGGCGTGAGACCGCGAATCGTGTGGCCAGCTCAGATTCGCTGGGGAGACGCCGTCCATCCGAGTATTTGCCGGCGGCGATCTGCTCTTTGAGCGCTTCAAAGATGGACTTGTGTTTTGTCACAACTACGCTTTCTCCCTAAGAATTCGATATGGAAACTCATAGCTGTTAATACAGCTTTTTAAGATGATATGACAAATTCAGTACGATTTGAAGGTAGCAATCGTTATGATGTTGTCGCTGGGGTTGCGCCATTCGGCAAGGTAAGAAATGACGACTGCTTCGAATGAACATTCATGGCTTGAATCCGCGCTTGCGCCGCTAGGCAGGATACGGGTGACCGTGTGGGGGGATTTCTGTCTGGATGCGTACTGGCGGCTCGAAATGGAGGATGCTGAGCTCTCCATTGAAACCGGCCTTCCTGTCAGGCGGGTACAAGAGCAGCGTTACAGCCTCGGCGGAGCAGGGAATGTCGTTGCCAATCTCATTGACCTAGGAGTCGGTGCGGTCGAGGCCATCGGCGTCGCAGGCCCGGATCTCTTTGGCGCCAAGATGCTGGAGCTTCTCCGAGACCGCGGTGCGGAGATTCACCCCGGGATGGTGGTGGACGACTGCTGGCAGACCATGGTTTACGCCAAACCGTGCCGTGGAGAACAGGAAGATAGCCGAATCGACTTTGGCGCGTTCAACAGGATGCAGAGCAGAACGGCCGACGCACTCATCGCCGCCCTGGACAGCGCTGCGGGGGAGAGCAACGCTGTTGTCTTGAATCAGCAGATTCCAGAAGGAATCAGTAATCCCGCGATGATTGAGCGCATAAACCAGGTCATCGCACGGCACCCAGGAACGCAGTTCATTGTTGATGCCCGCCACCATGCCAGGTATTATCGGGGGGCCATCCAGAAGTTGAACGTCAAGGAAGGAGCGCGATTCCTGGATGTTTCGGAGCCGGAACCCTTCTCAGGAGAAGAGACAACGCGGCTGGCGTGTCGTATCGCAGAACAAACGGGCAGGCCCGTGTTTTTGACTCGCGGAGAGTTTGGCATTGTCACAGCAGGAGCCGGCTCCGCACATGAGATCCCGGGAATTCAGGTTCTGGAAAAGACCGATCCGGTCGGCGCCGGTGATAGTGTCGTCGCGGCTCTCGCTGCAGTTCTCGGCAGCGGACAGGACATGCTCACCGCCGCGCGGGTCGCCAATATTGCAGCAGTGATTACCGTCTGCAAACTGCAAACGACAGGAACTGCTACACCGACCGAAATACTGGCGGTCGGCCCCGAGCCGGACTATATCTACGAGCCGGGGCTAGCCCAAGCTCCGCATTTTGCCCGATACGTCGGAGCAACGGAGATTGAACAGATCACCGAAGTGCCGGAGGATCTGGATATCCGTCATTGCATTTTCGACCATGATGGCACGCTCTCAACCCTGCGGGAGGGATGGGAGAAACTCATGGAACCGATGATGGTTCGCGCCATCCTCGGACCGCATTACGTTTCCGCCAGCCCGACTCTTTTTGCAAGGGTTACTGAGGAAGTTCGGAGCTTCATCAATCGGACAACCGGGATTCAAACGCTGGTGCAGATGAAGGGGCTAACGGATCTGGTGCGGCAGGCTGGCCACACGCCGGAAGTCGACATCCTGGACGAGCACGGGTACAAGCGCATTTACAACGAAGAACTCCTCAAAATGGTGAGGACGCGGATCGAAAAGCTGAGATCGGGGGAGCTCGATTCGAGGGACTTTCAGATCAAAAATGCCCTGAAGCTGTTACAGGAGCTGCGCAAGCGAGGCGTGAAGCTTTATCTGGCCAGCGGAACGGATAAGGAGGATGTTGTCGCGGAAGCCAAAGCCATGGGCTACGTGGATCTATTCGAAGGAGAAATCTACGGGGCGGTGGGCGACATAAGAATTGAGGCAAAGCGCGTTGTGCTGGAGCGGATTATTCGCGAGCACAATCTCGCACCACATCAGTTTGCAACCTTTGGCGATGGCCCTGTGGAGATGCGTGAGACGCGCAAGCGGGGCGGCTTCTGCATCGGTGTGGCCAGCGATGAATTGAGACGATTTGGCCTTAATCCGACCAAAAGGGCACGGCTGATACGAGCTGGCGCGGACCTCGTTATTCCTGACTTCAGCCAGATGGATGCCGTGCTGGAGGCTATCAACTTGTAGTGATCGGATGGAGTTTCCGGTGGCAGGAAACCGAGTGGTAGGGCGCAAAGAAGTTTCTGGAGGTAAGCCGTGAACGGCAGGGCTTCGCAGCTCATAGAGCGCAACCTTGGAGACGCGATCGCCACGTTACAGCAGGCCGGCGGCCTGTCGGTACAGGTGGAAAGAGCAGCCGAGATCATCTCAACTGCTCTCGCGCGTGGGCGGAAGCTGCTCGCCTGTGGGAATGGAGGCAGCGCTTCGGACGCCTCTCATCTGACCACCGAATTCGTCTGCAGATTCAATCAGGATCGCCGACCCTATCCAGCCATCTCATTGGCAGCGCACGGTGGCGACCTCACAGCCATTGGGAACGATTACGCATTTCAGGATGTATTCGCACGGCAGGTTCAGGCATTTGGAAAACCGGGCGATGTGCTCGTAGCATTCACCACCAGCGGCAACAGCGAAAACGTCGTTCGCGCGCTCGCCGTGGCGCGCGACATGGAACTGATGACGGTGGTATTTCTAGGACGGGACGGCGGCAAGTGCGCAGGCCTGGCGCATGTGGAGTTGTTGATCACCGGCTCCAATACAGCCCGCATCCAGGAAGGCCACAAGTTTCTTCTGCACACCATCTGTGCTCTGGTTGAAGAGCAACTACGCATTACACGCAAAGAACCAGCAAGAAGGTAAGTTCGATGAAGACCACCGCGGAACGCATGTCTGTCAGTGCAGGTTCACAAAAACTCCTGTGGCTCCTGTTCGCCTCGTATTTCACATTCGGAATCGTGATTAACGTGGTGGGGGTCATGATTCCTGTGCTGATCCGGCAATATCACTTGAGCTTGTTCGCAGGCGGACTGATGGCCTTTTCTCTATACATTCCATTCGGCGTGTTTTCCATCCCCGCAGGAGTAGTTGCCGATAAGATCGGGTCCAAGGCTGTTGTCGTTTCCGGCCTTTTTCTTATGGCCGTGAGCTGCGCCGGCATGTTATGGGCTACGAGCTTTATGGCGATAACTGCGTTCGGCTTTTTCATCGGATCCGGGATCGCCCTGCTGCAGACAGCGGGCAACCCTTTGATCGAACTTCTGGATCGTCCAGAAAACTATCACAAGAATCTCACTCTGACCATCGGGTTCTGCGGTATTGGAGCATTCGCGGGTCCTTTTTGCCTATCCGGTCTGTTGGCTCATGGGCATCCCTGGCAGCAATTGTATGGTGGTTATGCGGTACTCTGTTCGGCTCTTCTTATCCTGCTTGCGATGACTCCGTTTCCCGATCGAAAAACGCAGGACAGCGATAAGATTCAGTTGCCAGAAGTAATCCGGCTTCTCGGTCATCCTCTCGCAGTTGTTTATTGTCTGGCCGTGTTCTTCTATGTGGGAGCCGAAGTTGGCACTGCTTCGTGGATTGTGAAGTTCTTTCAGCAAGTTCATGGTTTGGGACCGGAACGTGCAACGACTAGCAGTAGCTTTTTGACGCATAATTTGCCTGCGCTGTCGGTGCTTACCGTCTCGTTATTTTGGGGACTGCAGGCGCTTGGCCGTCTCACGAGTGGGCCCGGCATTCAGAAAATCGGAGCGGGCTCTGTGCTGCGGATCTACGCCGTCGGTGCGCTTCTTTGTCTTCTGCTGGCCACATTTGGGACTGTTCCCATGTCAGTTCTTGGCTTTTCCGCCTGCGGCTTCTTCACATCGGTCCTGATTACGCTGTTGTTTAGCGGCGCCATCCACAGCTTTACGCGTTCTCGTGGAGCCATTTCCGGATTGCTCGTGACGGCATCCATAGGCGGGGCAATCATCCCCACATTGGTAGGTCTCATCGCAGATCATGTCGGCCTACGCGCAGCCATGCTGGTTCCTGCTTTTTGCTTCACGTATGTCGTAATTGTGGCTTTTGCCGGAAAAGCCAACTATGACTAGGAGGGATCTGTGAACTGGACCCGCGAACTGGGCCCGTGACGAATTGTGAGTGGAATACTTCTCAGCCAATGAACCGCACCGGATGGATGCAATCAAAGCGAGATTTTTGTAAGGGACTGGCTGCATCAGTGGCGTGTGGTGCAGCAGCGCGCGCACTGCCGATGGCTGCGGCTCAGATGCCAACAGAATATCTGGATAACCGACCGACTGCGAAACTGAGGCTCGAGGCCTTCGGCGCAAAGCCGATTATCCGGCATGGAAGTGGTCCGAATCGGTGTGACTTTCTTGGCGCACGCGAGTCCATCTGTTTCTTTGCGGATGGGACGTACTATCTCTACTACGATGGCGCGGGACCGTCAGGATGGATCGCGTGCTTGGCGACAAGCAAGGACCTCGAACACTGGAATCTGGAAGGTCCACGTCTGGAGTTGGGGAGGCCGGGCGAGAGAGATTCAGGGACGGCTACATCACCGTGGACGGTCTTCGACGGGACGTGGTGGCACATTTTCTATGTCGGTTGCGAAAAGACAACCCCGCCGCCAAATCGTATCCCTTCCGTTCCTTACTTCACGCTTACGGCGAAGAGCCGGCATCCGCGAGGGCCGTGGATCAAAGAGCGGGATGTGACGCCATTTTTCCCGCAGCCAGGCACTTACTATGCTGACACGGCGAGTCCCGGGCAAGTGGTGAAGCTCGGAGAAGACTACCTGATGTTTTTCAGCGCCGCGGCGCTCGTGACGGGCGATGACGGCAAGCGCAGCCTGAAGCGAACCCTTTCGATTGCCCGCACGCGGAACCTGGATGGTGCGTGGATGGTGAATGAGCAGCCGATTCTGCCGCCTGAACAGCAGGTGGAGAATTCGGCGCTTTATTTCGAGCCGACAAACCAGACGTGGTTCCTTTTTACCAACCACATCGGGATTGACGCGCTACACGGCGAATTCACCGAGAGCATCTGGGTCTATTGGAGCAAGGATATCGAGCATTGGGACGCCAATCGGCGCGCGGTGGTGCTGGATCACCGCAACTGCAAATGGAATGTCCGCTGCATTGGCATGCCTTCAGTGGTGAAGTGCGGCGATCGGCTGGCCCTGTTCTACGATGCACCGGCAAGCGACACAGGCGACATGGGGCGAGATGTGGGGATTGCGTGGTTGAAGCTGCCACTCGAGCCCCCGGCATAAATACGGTCAGACCCAGTCATTGGTGCCCGGCAATTGCATTTGTCCGGCCCAGCCCGGTGCGAACCGGAAAGCTTCACTACCAAAAGCGCACGGCTACGATATCCATGGATGTCGGGGTGCAGTCGACGTAGTGGGCGTGCAGAACGATCTCGATATTCTTGTGCTCCAAGGCGTCCCTGGGGATGTCCGCCAGTTTCTTTAGCTGCGCCGGGTTCGTCACAAATTCAGCGGCAGCCCCGGTTCCGCAAGTTGTCATTCCCGCCAAAGTTATTTCCGGGCTGCCGGTCTTTGGGTTGAAAATCCTGGAAACCACCGCATAGTCTTCAGCGGGGGACGCGCCTCCCTCGAGCGCAAGCGACCAGGTTCGAGCCTGGCCTCCGCGTTCCCGGATTTGCATGGAACGGTCGTAGAAAAAGGGGAGATCCGAGTTCAGGTCCAGATTCCAGAAGTTGGTGAATGCGCCGAGCAGAATCGCCGGAGAACCGCGTAGATCCTCGAAGGCCAGGCTGGGGCCTGAGCGCAAGCTGAAGCTGATCCCATGAGTAGCAAGCAATTCGGCCAGCCTCGCGTCCGCCTTCGCTTCTCCAACTCCCGTGAAGTTGACATTGTCGATAGCGAGGTCCTTTCCCGTCAGCACCTGGTCTTTCGCGGGTGGCGGCACGTTCCAGTCCTTTAGCGGAAGTGCCTCCTCTCCTGGCGGAACGACGGGCGCCCACACTCTGGGGAAGTAAACCCCTCGCGCAGCCCCGATGTAGATGACGACAGGTCTCTTGGTTGCAAGCAGTGGCTGCCAGAAGAGATCGAGCTCACTCTTCGGAGCCCTCTGGATGCCGATCAACCAAGCAGCTGCAAGCACAACGCAGGTCGCTACTGCGGCGAGCACCCACATGCGCCGCCGGGCTGCCCTCGAGCGTCTGGGTCCAGGCCTTCGAATCGAGGAGGAATCCGGCTGCGGCTCAGGATGCTCTTTCAGGTTGTGATGCGACTCAGCTTTAGGGTTGCCGGCGACCGGAATTTCGGCACTCCCGCCGCCAGCGTCAGGGTGAAGCACGAATGTGGGCCGATAAGACCCGTGCGGGATGACGATCTGAATCTCGGAATTTTCGACCTCGTCGCTCTCGTAGTATTGCTCAAGCCGCTTTCGCAGCAGGCCCACCCTGGACCGCACAATCGGATCGATGGCCGTGTCGTAGTCCGGCTTTCTGCCGAACACCTTGATCCCGATAATGCGCTCTTTGAGCGCGTCATCGTGCCCGAGGATCGAATTCTCCACGATGTACTTGAGCAGGGTCTGCAACTGCAGGGCGTCCTTGAAATGGGCGCTGCGCAATACCCGCTGCAGAGACTCGTCGATGCTGGGGGAATCGATATGGCTACTGCCTGAGGTTTGGCCGTGCATCATGCCGATTCTCCAAACGTCAGAAGACCGCACATTCGGGGCAATTCTGTGTGGTTCCTATGATGCCAAATCTTTGAGAAATCTTAAACTTAAATCAACTACGCCCACAAGAAACCGACCGCACTGTACGTAGTGAATGAGAGCACTGTTCCAGCACCGTTCCAGCACCGTTCCTGCCAGTACTTTACACCCGATCCGGGGTGCGCGTAAAAGACTTTTGTCCTTTAGAACCCGTTTTTGCGAAACGTGAGGGATGTTGTGCCGAGGCATGCAGGGCGTTTGCCAACGAGCGAGGCGCCTCGGATGGGCCGTGCGCAAGTCAGGACCTTGTTTGACAGATACGTCCCCAAACCAACCACACGAAACCACCAAGCACGAAGATGGAGGATAAGCCAGTGAAACAGCTATTTCGCAACAAAATGCTGCAAATCGCAACTCTCCTGAGCTTGTTGTACGTCGCGAGCTCATGCTTATTCGTGGTCCAACCGCTTGCCGCCCAGGTATCTGGCAACGGAAGCATCGAGGGCACCGTCACCGACACGTCCGGAAATTTGATCGCGGGCGCGACAGTGACCTGCACGAGCACAGCCACGGGGATCTCGGTCATGAAGACCACCACTTCCGCCGGATTCTACGTTGTGTCGCCGCTCAACCCCGGCGATTATACGGTGGAGTTTAAGGCGAATGGCTTTGAGACGGTTCGCCAGGAGCACGTCGTGGTCCAGCCGATCGAGGTCGCCGGCCTGAATATGACCCTGAAGGTAGGCGCTACGACAGAGCAGGTCACAGTTACCACGGCGCCTCCCGCTCTAGACACTGTGAACGGGACGCTGGACACTGTCCTGCCCTCCGAGGCTTACGAGTCTCTTCCCGTGGCCATGAACGGCGGGCCCAAGAGCCCTCTGGCTTTTACCAGCAACCTTCCCACAGCCACCACTGACCATAACTACTCAACTTTCTATCTCGCCGGCGGCGGCCAGGGAGCCTCGGTCATTTATTTGAACGGGCTGCCGGATGCGAATGCCACGATCGGCGGGGATCAAAGACCCATGACCGCAGGAACCTCAACGGAGATTGTGTCGGAGTCGCAAGTGATTCTCTCCGGGATTCCTGCTTTTTATAGCGGCACCGGCGTGATTAACGTGGTGAGCAAGTCGGGCACCGATCGATTTCACGGCGACGTTTACGAAAATGTAAGGAACACGGTGTTCGACTCGGCGCCTTACCTGGCCGGGGGCGTAGTTCCCCTCGAGCACCAGAACGAGTACGGCTTCTCCGTGGGCGGTCCCGCTATCAAGAACCACGTGTTCTTCTTCTTCAACCTCGACCGCTACAAGCTGAATCAAGGTTCGTCTCCACAGTTGGTTACGATTCCCACCGCGGCCGCGGCCAGCGGCGATTTCAGCGGCTATGGCGTGAACATCTACGACCCGTCGACCACAAGCTGCTCTTCTCCCGGCGTATGCACGCGGACGCAGTTTTCATACAACGGCAAGAAGAACGTGATTCCCCCAGGCCAGATCTCGAACATCTCCAAAGTCTTTGAGGCCTCGCTGCCGGCTCCAACCAACAGCAGCCTGACCAACAACTATTCCAGCGTGTTTGCAAACGGCGCCACTCAGCAAATGTATGACGCGAAGGTGGACTGGATCGTTAACCAGAATCATCGCGTTTACTTCCTCATGGAGAGAGGGAAAGCTGCACCGTTGACAATCTCTGGTGGTGGCGGACTGCCTCTACCATTTGGCGGCTCGTTGATAGGCTATCCACCACAAATCTGGCTAGGCCAGATTGGCGAAACCTGGACGATCAAGTCAAATCTCGTGAATATTTTGTCAGTGCAATTCAACCAGTACAACTCCCCGAACATCGCCCAGACGGCATCAGGAAAGTGGGCCACTAAGGCCGGTCTAAATGGCATCCCCACCGGCACCTCGGCAGATGCATTTCCCTCGATCGTGTTCACGGGCAGCATTGCCGCGCCGCAGCAATGGGGCTCGCCTAACGGCTTACCATCCACCGACGCCGAGGACTTGTACACCTACGAGGATAACGTGCAGTGGACAAAAGGGAAGCACAGCTTCACCTTCGGTGGGGAGCTCGCCAATCAGCATTTGAATAATGGTACGTCGAATGGGGTCTACGACTATTATTTCGCGAGCACCGAAACCTCCGACATCCTGACCGGTGGCGCGCCTGATCCGAACAACGGCCTTGCCTATGCAAGTTATCTGCTGGGCGACGTCGACAACAGCCGCCTTGTCGATTCCACCTTCACCGATTATGGAATGAGATACAGGCAAATGGCGTTTTGGGGCCAGGACGATTGGAAGTTGACGCGGAAGCTTACCGTAAATCTTGGCCTCCGCTACAACTTGATCTACCCCAACTGGGAGTCCGAAAATCGCCAATCGTGGATCAATTCGACCCTTCCCAATCCGGCCGCCAATGGGAACCTCGGAGCGCTGCAGTTTGCCGGAAATGGCACCGACAGCTGCCATTGCAGGAACCTGGTCGAGATGCATCATCTGGCGTTCGACCCCAGGGTCGGGTTCGCTTATGGCGCCAACGCCAAGACGGTCATCAGAGCCGCCTTCGGCATCACGCACTTCCTGGGCGGCGCCCTCGGTCCCAACGGCATCACAATCGGATCGGATGCCATAGGATTCCTGGCTTTCCCGCAGGTTCAGAGTCCCGATAGCGGAGTCACACCCGCTTTCAACTGGAACAATGGGTGGCCGAGCTACGTCCATCCGCCGTTCTTTGACCCCACTTTCGGATCCGGCTATAACACAACCACCGGAGCATCCGGAACCTCGCCTTTCTACACTTTCCCGAAGACCGCCGGCAGGCCGCCTTATGCCGAAATGTGGAACTTCACGGTAGAAAGGGAGATTGTGCCGTCTCTCGTCTGGGATCTGTCTTACCAGGGAAGCGAAACCCACCTCGATGATATATGGGGTGGTGGAGGCGTCCTTGGGAACACGCTGGACCCGAAATACTTCACGCTGCAAGGACTGTTGACGCAGCCCGAGTCGCCGACCACCCTCGCCGCGGCGCGAGCAGTCTTCCCGAACGCCAGTTTGCCCTATCCCAGCTTTGTCGGTTCCATCGGGCAGATGCTCCTCCCGTTCCCGCAATACGGCCCCTTCAACACCTTTGGCTACACGAATTTCGGCAGCCAGGTTTATCACTCATTGTTGACCACCATCAGCAAGAAAATGGGGAACGGGTTGTTCCTCCAGGGTTCCTATGTTTGGAGCAAAAACCTGGGCATCGGCGGTGGTAACGTCGAGTGGATCACTTCCGTTTTGCGTGACCAATACCACCCACGCATTGACCGTTCTTACCTCACCGAAGATTTTCCGAATGCCATCAAGTTCGCGTTTGTTTACGACGTGCCGCTAGGAAGGGGGCACAAGATCGGCGGGTCCGGCGACCTGCAGGACGCGCTGCTGGGCGGCTGGAGAGTATCAGGCCTCATCAACTATACCGACGGCAGCCCGCTTGGCGGCGGTTTTGCTGGAGATGGGACCGGCGGCGGTGGAATCAACTCATCCAGGGGTTTCATCCCCTCTGTCGCTACAACCGATGGCGCAGGCCTCGGAAGTGCCTTCGCCGACTACAACCCGAGCTTCACCGGTCATGCCAGGATCGGAGGAAAAATCTCCATCGGCAACGGAGCTGGGCCGTATCTCAACGTGAAAGCATTCCAGGATCCAAAGCCCTATACCTTCGGAGACACGCCGCGCTATATGGCGTTTAAAGGCTTCCGCAACCCGTGGAGCAAGGGCGAGGATCTTGATCTCAGCAAGGACTTCAAGCTCCCCGAGAAGTTTGACCTGCGTCTTCAGGTGGATGCCTTCAACGTGTTCAACCGCACCGTTCTCGGCAATATCGATGCCAACATCGACGACCCAACCTTCGGCAATGTGAGCGGTCAAATAAACGCTCCGCGCCAGTTGCAGTTCGAAGTCTATCTCAGGTACTAGCTGCTACTGCATTTTCCACCTAACCTCAGCTGGGACCGTACGGCAGTTCCGTGCGGTCCCACACTTTTCTCATAGGGATAGCCTGTTGAACCTCCCCGCAGGGAAGAGGTGTGCAAGAAGCTGGAGTCGAGAAGGTTACTCACATGATGACCAAGCAGGAAAAGGCGATTCCAGACCGCAGAATTCTCCTTATTTTTACGGTGCTTCTCTTCGTTGCCATTGTTCTTCTTCCCGCCATCGGCCTCTGCGAAAACTCAGGGTCGACGCATAGAAGCGCAGCAGCGCAAGCGATTCCAGGCCCGGAAAATCCGTACTGGTGGGCTCAGATCGACTACATGAAACCGGGTGGGGGTCAGGCTGCCAGTGCACCCTATACCGACGCGGATTTTGCCGCTCTTGCCAAAGCCGGGATGAATGGCGTGGAGATCAACCTGAACTGGGCTGACCTTGAGCCGCAAAGGGGCAAGTTCGACTTTCAGTTGCTCGACCATTACATGGCAGCAGCGGGCAAGTCCCAGTTGAAAATCTATCTGCTGTTCTGGGAGAGCGTCTGGCGCCAGGATGAAGGAAAGAACCCCCCCTCCTGGGTGACGGCCCGCGAGGTGACAAGCGACGGCATCTCCGCGAACGAGCCGCCCTGGTGGGACGAAAATTGCAGATTGGCCTATTTTGATTACATGGCCCAGACCATCGACCATGTGAAGAACAGCCCGGGATTCGGCGGTGTTTACGTCAGCTATGGATGGCTTGACGCCGAGTGGGGCCCGGCTCCGAAAGGTTCTCATGGGGTCACGGGCTACGCTCCGGCCGACATTCAGGCATTCTACAAGTGGCTGCCGGAGAACTACACAACGCTCGCGAACTTCAACCGGCAGTGGCACACCACATTTGAGGATTGGAAGCAAATTCCGGTTCCCAGGCCGGGTGACCGCTTGTTTCCGGTCTACCAGCTCTTTCGTCACGACAGCGTCAAGGAAGTCTTTGAATCGATGTCGCAAATGATTCGTGCGCACACCGACGCCGCCCTGCTTTTTTCCTGGGGAGGCGGCATCGGTGGAAGGGGTCAGGTCGGACTCGATTTATTGGGCATTGGGCCCGATGCATTGGGCAATGATCCGGACGTGTTTTTCGAAGTTGCAAAGAAATACCGCGTCATTGTGTTGCTGGATGATGCGGACTTTGGGGGCATCGCCCTGCTGTTCGGCAGCCTGGCGCGATCTTACGGCGTTTCTCTGCTGCAAGAATGGACGCCGAGAAACAAAGGATTGCGTGGTGAGATTCCCGAGTGGCTGGGCCATATTGGCTTGGCAGCGCCGATGGAAGTGGGGGAAGATTTCTTCTCTTATCCGCCGCCCGCCGACTCACCAGATTACTCAGACGCTTGGACCGCCTATCAGACCTGGCATGCAACGCTGGCCGAACTGATCCAAGGGAAAGCTCCCGAACAGCCCGTGGCCGTGCTGGTTCCCACGCGCAAGATTGCCTTGAGTCCAGATCTCAATACCTTCCCAAACCTCAGCGACGACCTAAGGGACTTCTGGCGGCACTATTATGTCCTTCCCCACTTTATTACCGATTGGCAAGTTTTGCGGGGCGCGGTTAATCTCGAGCAGTTCCGCGCAGTCGTGGATTTGGGGAACGAGCGAGCGGATTTGCCGGCGCTCCAAGCCTATGCCACCAGGCACCCTGTGTTGACCAGCTTGAAAGAGTCACTGCCCTATCTCCATCCGTATGCGAGCGTCGATCACCCAACGGATTCGCTGGAGATCACACCCACGGTGGCGGATTCCACTGTCTGGCTCGCGCTCGCCAACTGCGACGGCGAGAAAGCTTACGCTGGGAACATAGATTTCGATCCCAGGGCCGTGGGTCTGAAATCGACGGCCTTCAACGTCACGAACGCAAAAGGAGGCGAGAGCGTTCCTGCCAGGCTAATGCCGGACGGGACGACGCAATGGAGTATCAGCCTGCCCCCGGCGGGGTTTGAGGTGGTTCGCCTCAGCCCTCGCAAGTCCACGATGCCTTGAGATTTTTACGCCGAACCGATTTGAAAGAGGAATTGCGCAATGAGAACGAGAACCAATCATGAGACATCCTGCCGGGAACTTAGTTCCGCGTGGTCCCATTCCTTTCTTATGGTGCACAGCCTGTTGCAATTACTTGGGAGAGAAAAGATGAGAGTAAACAAAGGAACTGGAGAGAAAGTTATTCATGAGATGACCAGGCAAGGAGAGGGGATTTCAAAGGAAGGAATTCTCTTATTATTGACGACTATCCTCGTCGTTGCGCTTGTTCTATTTCCCGCCATCGGCTTTTGCCAAAGCTCGGGTACCGCAGGGGCGGCGCACAGCAGCGCAGCAGCGCAAACCAGTCCCAGTCAAGTGAATCCGTACTGGTGGGCGCAGATCGACTACATGAAAGCGGGCGAGGGGCAGGCTGCCAGTACGCCCTGGACTGACGCGGATTTTGCCACTCTTGCCAAAGCAGGAATGAATGGCGCGGAGATCAACCTGGTGTGGAGCAGCATTGAGCCGCGCCGGGATGAGTACGACTTTGCGCTGCTGGACAGCTACCTAGCTTCTGCCGGCAAAGCGCACATCAAGCTTTACCTGATCTTTTGGCAGAGCGTGTGGGCGGAGAATCCGCCCAATTCAGTGGGCAAGAATCCGCCGGCGTGGCTCCCGACGCGTGACCTGACGAGCGCAGGCGTGCGCGCGAATGAGCCCTCCTGGTGGGACAAGGACTGCCGGCAGGCCTATTTCGATTACGTAACCCGGACTATTGCACACGTAAATGGCAAACCCGGCTTTGGCGGCTTGTTTGCCAATTATGGATATCTGGACGCCATGTGGGGACCGCAGAATTTCAAGGGAAATGGGACACCGACCCCTGGAATCGCGGGCTACTCGCCGGCGGACATCCAGGAGTTTTACCAGTGGCTGCCCCGGAATTACAAGACACTAGCTATTTTCAACCAACGGTGGCACACATCGTATACGGGCTGGAGCCAGGTTCCAGCAGCTAAGCCGGGAGAGCCTCTATTCCCCCTTTACCAGAAATTCAGGTATCAGAGCGTGGTCCAGGCATATGACGAACTTTCGCGCCTGGTGCGGACTAAGACCAAAGCCCCCATGCTTTATTACTGGGGAGGAATGCTTGTCGGGGCAGAAAGTGGTTCCGGCGTGATGGATAACTCCCCGGATATCTTTTTCAAGTTAGCCAAGCGATATAACGCCATCGTCGTGCTAGACGATTCCGACCGCACAGGGCTTGCGATTGTCTTCGGCAGTCTGGCCCGTTCCTATCATGTGCCCCTCTTTTTTGAGTGGACGCCGCAGGATAGCGGAATGACTGAGGAGACGTCTAGATGGTTGGGCCACCTCCGGATGGGAGCACCATTCGAAGTTGGCGCGGACTTCTTCATTTATCCGCCGCCAAACCAGGTCGGATGGACCGAAGCCTGGCCGCAATTTCAGGCTTGGCATGGCGCGATCGCGAAGATCAAGGGCATGGCTCCGGAGCAGCCGGTCGCAGTCATCATACCGGAGAAGAAAATCGTGTTCGGTGCGGATCTGGATGCGTTCGCCGGATTGGAAGACCGGCTAGGCAACTTCTACAGGATCCACCACGTGCTGCCCCACTTCATTACCGATCAGCAGGTGACGGACAGAACTGTCGAACTTAGCCAGTTCAAAGCCGTGGTCGACCTAGGCGATGAGCGCGCAGATCTGCCGGAACTCAATGCCTATGCCGCGAAGCATCCGGTGCTCAAGAGCATCGAGGAAGCCGTGCCTCTGCTAAAACCGTATGTGACGTTGAATCCAACATACGACTCTTTGGAGGTGACACCCGTTGTGGACGGAGGCTCGGTTTGGCTCACCGTGGCCAACTGCAATGGCGATAAAGCCTACGACGGGACCATCGATTTCGATCCCGAGGCCGTAGGTCTGAAATCGACGGCGTTCGATGTCACGAACGTGAAAGGCGACGAGAGCACTCCCGCCACTCTTATGCCGGATGGGACTACGCAATGGCATATCAGCCTGCCCCCGGCGGGGTTTGCGGTGATTCATCTCAGCCCTCACAAATCGACGACGCCTTAACATCTTCATCCCGATTCGAAAGAGGAATTGCGCAATGAGAGCAAGAACCGATTATGCAACTTCACGTCGCGAATTTCTATTTGCTTCCGGTTGCACAGCTGCGTGGAGCTTAACGGGTGGTGCGTTCGCATTCGGCGATACTGCGAAATCGGCTGCGATCCTCCACGTCGAACCTGATCCCGGGCGCGCGTTGCTTCCCGTACTGAGTTGGGACACCGAAGGCGGAGACCGCTGGCATACCAACCTGCTGCGAAAAGCCGCGGGTGTCACGATTCGTGTGCGCTCCAGCGGCCAGAGCCGGCAAGGCATCGATATTCCGGTTGCAGCAGAAGCCAGGGAGCGCGGTATCCGTTACCGCCTCAAAGTGTCGCCGCAGTCGACCCTGGTGTGGGAGATTGAGGCCGCCCAGGATCGCCTCGTCATGAACTTCAGCGTGGAAGGCCCGGCATCGTTCGCGCCCGGCGAAATCGAATTGGCGTTTCCCTTCGATCCTTTGGTCACGGCGACGACCGTGCTTCCCAGCCGATGGAACGAAGATGGCAGCGCCCAGGCGCCACTGATCGTGAGCGCTCCAGACTTCGGCCAGATGCTGTTGAATGTGTCGCCGTTGGCGGAGTTGAAAGGACGCCTCGAAGGCAGCCGCGTTAACCATACCGTCGACTTTTTCCTCGAGCTGCCGCAACTGGATAGAGGTCATCGCTGCTCATTGACGCTGACTCCGGTAATTCTTCAGGCGCCGCAGGGACTTCAGGATGACGGCTTGTGGCGGCTGGCGCGGCGCGGCTGGTTCAATGCATTTCAGCCGAGCGCCCGCTGGGGCGATCAGAATCGAGCTTTCAGTTCTCCCGCGGGAGTACTGGCCAATAACGTCATCAGCGACCCGTGCAGTGTGTCCCTGATGTTCTATGCGGATCAGATGCGGTGGATTCCCACAGTGGAAGGAATTTCACTGGCCAATCTGGTGCGGGGCACCATCGAGTTCTGGCTGCAGCAGCGCACGCGAATGACTGGAGAAGTGGTTGGCTATTGGGATTACGGAAACTTTCTCGAAAGCAACACCGGCCCAGTGATCGCGGCCTGGGATTACGTGGAGGCCACAGGTGACCTGGCTTGGCTGGAGAAGACCGTCGATCGGTTGGAGTTTGTGGCCGAATTTCTCGCTCACCGCGATCAGGATGCCGACGGGCTGGTGGAATGCACGCAGAGTGGCAACGCCAACACGCTGATTGATCCCGACCGCTCGTGCATCTGGATAGATTCAGTCAATCATGGCCACAAAGACGCTTACGCCAACGCGCAGATCTACCGGGCATGGCGGTGCCTGGCAGACATGGAGTCGAAGCTGCACCGCGCCAGCCAGCGCGAGCGTTACACCCAACTGGCCGACGCGCTCAAAGCCGCTTATTGGAAAGCCCTCTACAATCCCGAGACCGGATGGATTGCGGACTGGCGCAGCGAAGACGGGAAGCTGCATGACTACGCCAGCCCGTATTCCAGCGGTATAGCCATCGCGTTTGGCCTGGTAAGCGCTGAGGGCGGCAGGACGATGGTGGATAAGTTATGGGCCAAACTGCAAGAAGTAGGCTTCGAGCGCTTCGATCTGGGAATTCCACTCAACCTCGTACCGATTGGCAAGCCCGACTACCTGCATCTGTCGCTGGCTGAGTGCTGGCACTGCTCTCAGACCCAGGACGGAACCGATACGTTCCAGCGATATATGAACGGAGGTATTTCAGGAGCGTTCGTGCTCCCCTTCCTGCTGGCCAGCTATATGGTGGGCCGGGGCGCAGCAGCCGACAATGTCCTGCGCATGATGCTGCAGAGGCAACAGGGCGTCGGCTTCCAGAACGGAGTGCAAAACGCCTGGCCCAAGGGAATGGACTGGGTTACATGGGACGGTAAGCCAGGCGGTTACGAAGGATATCTGGCCGATGTCTACAATTTCCTGACCGCCGTGATACTGCGCGAGCCTGCCATGCGACAACGCCTCCTTAGGCCGCTTGCTGGCGAGCACGCGGCGCAGGGTATTTGACTGATTTTTGCGTGGGGACCGAATCCCAAGAACTTCAGCTTCTTCGCAGCTGAACTCTTGAACGCACTTTCAACAGCGAAGTCGGTCATGAACAACGAGAGTTACATTTCGGCCGTAGGATTGCAGCTCAAATATGTAAGGAGTTATGCGTATGTTCGCGAATCTTAGGAAAAGCGTCATCTGCGGATTGGCACCTGTTTTTGTCGCTGCGTGTTACCACAGCATCGCCTTGGCGCAGAGTGGGAATCAAGAGACTGTCTTCACAATCGGAGAATTCAATCGCTCCTCGACTGAGTTTTCATCCGACACTCCAAAAGAGAAGGTGAATTACATCGTTTCCAAAAGCGATCCAGCCAAGGACTGGTTCGCGTATCAGGCGGCCGTGCTGAGCGCAAAGGTCAAAGAGGCAACCATCGCCGCCGCGCCCCGCGCGATTACATTCCTGCTCGCGGGCCAGCCCGCGAATAACTATCGGCTTCATATCGCGCTCTTGATAGAAAATGCCGGCGTACCGGCCCTGAAAGTGAACATCAACGGTAAGGAGGGAATATTCTATCTCCATCCCCGCCTCGACTATACTAATGGCGACCAATTTGACTCTTTTGATCCAGCCTACTCGTCGGCCGACATCGATTTTACGTTTTCCGGAAGTTACCTGCGAAAGGGATCGAACACTCTTTCGTTGCAGGCAATCGAAGTGGCAGAGGAAGCCGAGCCAAATGTAGGCTTCAATTACGACGCAATCGAGATCGATAGCCTTCCGAAAGGCGCGGCCACCCAGGCCTTTGCGGCTCAGCTCGTGCCCACAGTCTTTTTCAAACAACAAAACAGCGAGCTATTGGAGACCGTGGAAGCCTTCATGCGCTCCTCCGGAAGAATTACACCGGGGAGCAAGGTCGAGTTGACGATTGGAAAACGGAGTTACTCCGCGGTGCTTAGCGGCGGTTACGATTTCGGAGAAGATAAGGCCGAGTTCGCCGTACATGAATTTGATCCCAATTCGATGGCGCAACTGACGGTGGAGGCCAACGGCCACAGGCAGCACTACAAGCAATCCATTGATCCTGCCAGGAAATGGACTGTCTTTTTCGTGCCCCATATTCATCTCGATCTCGGGTATTCCGACTACCAGGCGAAGGTTGCAGCTATCCAGGGCCGTGCAATCGGCGAGGCCCTGGACATGATCCAAAAGAACCCGGAGTTTCGCTTCAGTTTGGATGGAGAGTGGCCGTTACAGCAGTTTCTTGAGACGCGCAGCGATGCCGAGCAACAGCGGGCTATCGAAGCCATCCAGAAAAAGCAATTGCTTGTACCGGCGAATTACGCGAATCTGCTCACTGGGACTTCCTCTATGGAGGCTCTGTTCCGGTCGCTATATCCGAGTGCCAATTTCAGCGAAAGATACAGCACTCCATTTGACTACGCGAATGAGACCGACGTTCCTACGTATTCATGGTCCTACGCCTCCATCCTGGCGTCATCCGGCGTACGCTATTTCGTCGGCGCAGCGGACAACTATCGCGCTCCGGTACTGATACAAAGCCGCCTGAATGAGAAATCACCAATGTGGTGGGTGGGGCCGGACGGCAAGAAGGTCCTCCTGTGGTATTCGCGCAGTTACCTGCACCTACAAATGTTATTCGGATTGCCGCCAATCGTCGCGGCAGGGCGGGAAACTCTCCCGCTCTACCTTCAAGCCTACGATAGGCCAAGCTACTACGCTAACTCCACTATTCTCTATGGCAGTCAGCAGGAGAACACGGATCTCTTCCCTCAGCAGGCAGAGTTGGCGCAGAAATGGAACGCCATATATGCGTATCCTCACTTACAGTACTCTGGCTTCGTTGAAGCGCTCCAGGATATCGAAAAGCAGTTCGGCGATCGCATTCCCACCATCCGTGGCGATGGCGGCCCGTACTGGGAGGACGGCGCAGCCTCCGATGCGTATTACCTAGCGAAGGAGCGCTGGACCGAGTCGAGGGCGCTCACGGCCGAAAAGCTGGCTACGCTGGCACCGCTGGCCAACCCACAACTCAAGGCCGACGTGAGGGGGCTGGATCGTATGTGGGACGATATTGTGCTGACAGATGAGCACACGTACGACTCCTGGAACAGTGTACCGACCCCGAGAAGTGACGAGGCCATCGAGCAACTCGCACTAAAGGAGCAGTTCGCAGTCAATGGCGCCGCGCAGGTCGATTTCACGATCACGCGCAATTTGTCCGACCTTGCAGACGCCATTCCTGCTGGTACCGACAGCCTGATCGTCTTCAATAGTTTGAACTGGAAGCGGAGCGGGACAGTTACCGTTGATCTGGATGATGGCCAGGAAATCGTGGACGCGGCTGACAATCACCCCGTGCCTCTAGAGATTGTCGCGGGCAGCGAGTCCAACGGAGACTTGGGGCTTGTCGGCTTTAGTCGCGTCCGCTTTACCGCGCGGGATGTGCCGGCTGTCGGATACAAGGTATATGTTATCCGGGCCGCACAGAAGACCGCTTCCAACTCCGTTGCGGAGCAGGTGGCAGAACTCGAAAGCCCCTACTACAAAGTGCAGCTCGACGCAGAAACCGGCGCCATTCGCAGCATTTTCGACAAGCAGCTGCAAAAAGAGTTGGTGAGCCAGGAGGGATCATATCGCTTCGGAGAGTACCTCTATGTTACGGGGGGCGACAAGGTTCCCAACAGACTCATTCAGGATGTGCCCGTGTATCCAAAGCCAGACCTGGACGTTCATCCTTCGCGGAACGGGAAGATTGTATCAGTGACGCGCACGCCCGAAGGCATGGTTGCGCGCATGGAAAGCGAAAGTTCGAATACTCCATCGATTAAGACGGAGATTCGTCTCTTCGACAGGGAAAAGAAGATCGAACTGACATTTGACGTGGACAAGAAAGAGGTCGATAGCAGAGAGGCCGTTTATATTGCCTTTCCGTTCGCCATGAGCCAGGCTCAGTTTCAATATGAGGTTCAGAACGGAGTTGTCGATCCCGCGCAGGATATGTACCCGGGGGCAGGCCACGAATGGTTCCCGGTGCAGCACTGGGTTTCGGTGCAGCAGGATGGACTGTCCGCAACCCTGTTGCCGCTGGACGCTCCACTGGTCACGTTGGGCGACATCGATCGCGGCTCGTGGCCGGACGCGTTCGGCAAGCGGCCGGGAACGGTGTTCTCTTATGTGATGAATAACTACTGGAATACCAATTATCGTGCCGGCCAGGGAGGACATTTCACTTTTCACTACGTGGTTACCAGCGCAGTGGCCACCGATGACGCAGGCCTTAGCCGCATGGGGTGGGAGGAGATAACTCCTCTGGAAACGGACTTCGTGAGGATCCAGGACAAAGCGGTGATTCTGTCGTCACAGGGACAATCGGTAGCCCCGCCGTTACCTCCCGGTACACCGGTGCCCACTCACTCCGCGGTGAGTCTCGACGGAAAGCAGGACAGTTTTCTCGAGGTCAGCGATGCAAACATCCTGCTGGAGACATGGAAGCCAGCCGAGGATGGCAATGGGACTATCTTGCGATTTGTCGAATTTGGCGGAACCGAGAGAACCGTCACGGTTCGGATGAAATACCTGCATCTGGATCACGTGTGGCAAACCGACGCGGTGGAGCGCGGCCAAGCGGAAGTGCCGTTGGCGGGTGACAACGAGTTTCATTTCGTCGTACACCCTCACGAGATCGTGACGCTTCGAATCACAGAACGGCGCAAATAAACAGATGTGGGACCGCGGAGGCGAAGAGTGAATAACTTGTGCGCCAGGTGAGACGCGTGTTCCCCTCTGTCCAATGAAAGGCGAATAACGAGCAGATTTGATTTCACTTCCCGGATGGGTTGGGCTGTTTCGGTTCATTGGGTGGATGATGCGAACGACACGGCGAAAATTCCTCGGTTTGAGCGGCTCCTTGTTGGCGACGGGCCCTAAGCCTCTATGTGCAATTGCTCGGGGGATCGTCTCTGTGCCCGCGGTCGCAAACACGGAGGCGCCGTGGCGCGAGCCAGGCCAATTCAAAGACGCCGAGTACCTCCGAACTGGAAAGTTGAGATACGATGCAGTCGGCCGCGAGATTGTAGGGCACAACAGAACGTGCTTCAACAATCGTCCTCTCTACTGCGAGGCGAACACAGAATGCGTAGTGTTGACGGGGGACAGACCCTTCCTGCGCTTGCTGGGGGAGCCTTATGTCCTGGGAAGTTTCAGTGCGGCGCTTCTACGCGGTAACAGCGGCCGATGGTTTTATGAATACTCTGATGTTGAATCCCGCTATCGATGTGGGAAGATGACCTGGCATCTCCGCGACGCCGACCTCCCGAATCTCGAACTAGTCATGTCCGCCGTCCCGCTGCAAAGTGCGGGAGTAGTAGCGATACGACTCCAGGCGCAAGGCCTGAAGCCGGGCGACAAGCTGGTCTGGGCATTCGGCGGCGCCTCTTACCAGGAAAATGCACGGCTTCAATGGGACCCGGTCATGCGCGGCAACCCGCGCCTGTTTCGCACAGGCGGCCCTCGTAAACCAGAGGCGAGCATGGGCATGGAGGCTGCTCAATGCCGCGGCAATCGCGCGATCGTGGACCGCCAGGAATTTCGGCTACTGGCGGCAGAGGGCGCCACGCGCATGGCGGCCGGCAAATGCGACCGCGCAGGCCTGTTGCATCTTGCCGATGCTTCCTCTTATTCCAATCCGGTGCGCTTCGCAGAATCAACGGCCGGAGCGCTGCCGATGATTTGCGGCGTTTTCGATCTGGCACCGGGCGCAGATGAATTGTTTTGGGCGATTGAGGCGCCGATGGCGGAAAGCAGCCCAAGTTGGAGTTATGGAACCGCCGCAGCTGCGTTCGCGACGGGAGCCGAATATTTGAAGACGATTGAACGGATTACGATCGAGACGCCGGAACCCAGCCTGGATGCAGCTGTCGCCAGTGTCTGCCATGCAATCGATGCGGCTTGCAAAAGGAATCCATTCATCTTCCGTCACGGCTGCATGGCCTTTTCCATTGAGTTTTTAGGCTGGAGAGTCATGTCCGGCGCAACCGCTCTCGGCTGGCATGAACGTATTCAGGGCACATTGGCACATTGGGCACCATTTCAAGTGAGGGACTCCTTAGGCCATCAGCAACCTGAGCCCGATCCGACACATGAGTATTGCATTCAAGGATCTCAATCGCGATTCTGGGGCCTGGGCAGGCTTGCGCCAAACAATACTCACGAGTACAACACGCAGTCCCAATTCTTCGACCAGGCCATACGAGATTGGAGATGGACAGGCGACCCGGCGATGGAAGAGATGCTGCGGCCGATGTTGGAACTGCATCTGCAATGGGCCAAGGACTGCTTCGACCCCGACAACGATGGCCTCTACGAGAGTTACATCAATACTCTGCCGACAGATTCCGTATGGTACAACGGCGGCGGAAGCGTCGAGGAATCGGCGTATGTTTACTTTGCCCATCGGGCCGCCGGGGATATGGCCAGGCGGGCTGGCGACCACGCTATCGCGGGGCGGCATTCCGAGCAGGCAGAAAGGATTCGACACGCTCTCTCGGAAACCCTGTGGCTTGAAGAACGCGGCCACTTTGGCCGATGCCTGGAACAGGGTGGACGCCATCGCGTCCATACAGACGCTTGGGTCTATAGTCAATTCTTGCCGATCGATGCCGGCATGACGACTCCTGAGCAGGCGCTACAGGCCCTGTACTACACAGAATGGTGGCTGGAACGCACGCGTCTGCCTTTCGGCGGAGAGTTATGCCAACCGTCAAACTGGGTCCCCTGGAAATGGTCGGTACGCGATACCTTCGGGGGAGACGTTTGCGCACTGGCCTTGGCGTACTTTCAGACCGGCCTCGCGGATGAAGGCTGGGAACTTCTTATTGGCGCCACACTCGAAAGTGCATATGGCGGAGCGGTGCCTGGCGGCTTCAGTCATATCGGGGCTGGAACCGACTTTGCTGATAACACGCATATGTTTGCGCGAACAGTAGTCGAAGGTCTCTTCGGGTTCGATCCCGATTATCCCAACAACCATGTGCAATTCCGTCCGGCTCTTCCTTCTTCCTGGAAAAACGCGGCGATCAAAACGTCAGATTACTCGCTCGAGTACATGCAAGACGGCGATCTCGACATTTACAAGATGACTCTGACCAAGTCGGCAAACGCGGAATGCGTTTTGTCCGTTCGCGCTCGGGGCATCAAACGCGTGACATCGAATGGGCAGGAGATACCGTGGACCTCGGAACCCGGGTTCGGCTGCACGCGGGTGCGGATCGTTTGCCGGAATATGGGATCCTCACGAATAGCGATTCAGCTTTCGGAGCGAGTTGCTCCTGCAGCGGCCATTCACCTTGAAGTCAATGCTGGAGAAACCGTTCGGCTAACTATCCCAAACGGCAAGTTAATAGGTTGGCACGATTTCCATAACGTTCTTGAAGAGGCGCATGCAGAAGGAACGGCGATTTACGGAAGACTCGCGCGAAAACCTGGATTTCATATCGTTCTAGCGGATGTGCGGCTAGGCAATCTACCTCAGTATCAGATCTTCAAACTGCATGTGATCGATGCCATACTCACGGCCGAGTTAGACAGCCGACGACCGCTGCTCCCACCGAAAGACGCGCGGTGGAAACTGCTTGATCTGGCGCCGCAGCACAACGGCGATGTCCGTACGATCTTCCAGCAATCGTATCTTTCGCCGCGGCCGAAGACTTGCTCTGTGCGGCTTGGGGTTGACGGCTATTCTCCCTGGACATTCACCTTCTGGGGAGAGAAGCCACCGCCAATCGGCCTGGAGAACCTGCACACGCTGACCGACTCGGCGGGACGGATTGTCACGCCGCAAAACATTCCATTCCGGCGCTTCGACGATTCAAAGAACATAGCTTTCACCTCGAATTGGGATAACTGGCCTAATTCAGTCACCGTCCCCGTCTCGGAAAAAGCGGAAGCTTGCTGGCTGCTCGTTTGTGGTTCAACCTTCCCCATGCAGACTCACATCGCAAATGCCGAGGTCCACTTCCGCTATGTGGATGGCGTAGTTGAGAAGCTGGAACTCATTCCGCCTGTCAACTTCTGGTCGCTTTGCCCCTGGGGAGGCGGCGATTACGACTACGTGACGGACGGTTTTTGCCTTCCCAAGCAGCCACCGCTGATGGTGCAGCTAGGCCAGAATTGCCGGGCAATTGTGCTCTCTTGGAAGCTGCGGCGCGGTGTTCAGTTGAAAGAGATCGCACTGGAAACGCTGTCCCAGGATGTCGTCATCGGCCTGATGGGAGTAAGCCTGATGAATCCCTGGCAGTACTCCGGGTGATTGCCTCTGAAGTGATTCCGCGGAGTAAGGTTCGCACGAAGAGCAGTATCGGAGATATGAACATGGACAGACGCAAGTTTATTGGAAGCTCCATCGCAGTAACTGGAGCAGCTCTCCTATCTGCGCACAAACTCCGTGGAGATACTGCCGGGAAACTGAAGATCGAGTATATCCGGGAGACGATCCCTGAATTCGCAATACCTTCTTACAGGGGCATGCACTACGAAGACCGCGTGCCGGACACCTTGGATATCGCGGAACGGGCCCGGCTGGGCGTTCATTGCATGACCGCAATCACGGATCCGAGTGCGGATTATGAGATTTACTGGACGGCACACTTCGATCAAAATCCTCCAGCCATGGTTCATGACGTTAATGATTGGTGCCAGAATTCTGAAGGCATGCTCGAGTCGCTTCCTCTGCTGCGCATGGCCAGCGGAAGCGATGAAGGCAGTTACGTCGATCGTGTCTGGATGCAGGCGCTGCTCAAATCCATCGGCCCAGACGGTTTGATCTATGTTCCTCTGAACGGAACTCCCTGGGCCCGCCTGGGCGCTGGGGCAAATAAGTCTTCAACTCAGGTAACGAATCCTGGGCTCTGGCCGCGAGCCATGGCAGCCATGATGATCTACCACACTTGCGACGGCAATCCGATGTGGAATCAGACGATCGAGCAAGTGATCCAGGGAATGTCCAACCTGTTCTCCGATCAGGGCGATTACGGATTCTTTCCTGCTGGGCAATTCGAACCCAACACAAAGTTCCTGAACGAAGCAACGGCTGGTCCTTTACAGACGATGCCAACCGGTTACTTTGCGCTTGATGGGGGGAATGTAAGAGTCATACAGGGCCTGGCTCAGTATTGCCGGCTTGCCGGGTACGAGCCTGCTCATAAGTTGGCCCGACAACTCGTCAACTTCGTAAGATTCCGTGCAGACGCTTACGACACGCAGGGCCGATTCCGTTTCTCGGCCTATGAAAAGCGATGGTGTGAGGGGCTTGTTGAGTACTGCCGTGCCCACGGCGGCAATCCGACCGTCGAGGAGATAAGAGCGCAGTCTCTGGGCGGCCACTTTCATGCTCACACGATCGGTATCCTGAGCATTCTCGAGTACGCGGCTGTCGTCAATGATCGGGAGTTGCTTGAGTGGTGCAGGTCCAGTTACGAATGGGCCAAAACACAAGGCAGTTCCCTGGTGGGTTTCTTCCCCGAGCAGATTTCGCCGCAATACCCAAGCTGCGAAAGTTGCGAAGTGGCCGACATGATCAGCATCGCCGCGAAATTGACCTTGGCCGGGGCGGGAGACTATTGGGACGATTTGGACCGCTGGGTGCGCAACCATTTCGCGGAGAGCCAGTTGACTGACGCGGCATGGATCTCCGCGTTTTCCGAGCAATTCCCCAGGAAGACTGTGCCTTTCAACGAGACGGCCGATGGAGTTGCGACGAGGAACGTGGGCGGATTCGCCGGCTGGTCTTCGGGCAATGAATGGTGCCTGGCACACGGGATCATGCACTGCTGTACTGGAAACGGGACCCGTGCGACCTACTACGTCTGGGAAAACATTCTGCAGGTGCGGGGCGATCAGCTCCAGTTGAATCTATTGCTCAATCGAGCTTCCGCGGGAGCGGATGTATATAGCTTCATCCCCTATGAAGGCCGGGTACAGGTCAAGATCAAACGGCCTTTCGGCAAGGTTCTTATCCGCGTGCCACAATGGGTCGAAAGTGGAAATATCGCCGTAGTCTGCAAGGTAAACGCAACGCCACGACCGTTGGGATGGGAAGGTCGCTATGTCAACCTGGGCGCGGCGACGCCAGGCGACATCTTAGATCTGACATTTCCCATCGCCACTCGAACTGTTTCAGAAACACTGGGAACGAATCGTTACACGCTCGAGATCAAAGGCAACACCGTTCTTTCCGTGGATCCTTCGGGTAAGCATGGAGCGATTTACCAGCGCGCATACTACAAGGCGTCTGAAGCGCCCTGGCGAACCGTTCAGCGCTTCGTGCCCGACCCGGAAATCAAGTGGTGAGCGTTCCGGTGAAGATGGTTTTCCCGAATGCGCTGTTAATTGGACCTTGGTCCCAACGTTTGACAGTTCACTTTCCTCTAGCGGGCGTGCAACTACATCGCCCCGGGAAGTAAAGGAAATCAGCCATGGACAGACGGAAATTCATTGGAAGCTCCATCGCGGTGACGGGGGCAGCCCTTCTATCTGCGCAAAAGATTCGCGGAGATGCGGTGGAGAAATTCAAGATCGAATATATCCGGGACCAGATTCCAGCGTTCGATATCCCGCCTTACAGCGGAATTCGCTACGAAGACCGCGTGCCGGATACCCTGGATATTGCGGAGCGGGCGCGGTTGGGCGTCCACTGCCTGACCGCGAATACCGATCCGCGTGCCGATCATGAGATTTACTGGACGGTGCACTTCGATCAAAACCCTCCAGTGATGGTTCATGATTTTGGTGACTGGTGCCAGAACGTTGAAGGCATGCTCGAGTCACTTCCCCTGCTGCGCATGGCCAGCGGAAGCGATGAAGGTAGTCACGTCGATCGTGTCTGGATGCAGGCGCTGCTCAAATCCATCGGCCCAGACGGTTTGATCTATGTTCCTCTGAACGGAACACCCTGGGCTCGCCTCGGCTCTGGTTTAGGGGGACCATTATGGAGGCCAGACGGAACAACCACCGACATCGGGAATAAGTCGGTAAGTCAAGTGACCCATCCGACGCTCTGGCCGCGAGCCATGGCTGCCATGGCGATCTACCACATTCGCGATGGCAATCCGATGTGGAAGCAGGCGATTGAGCAAGTGATCCAGGGTATGTCAACGTTGATTTCAAATCAGGACGACTACGGATTCTTCCCACCTGGCGGATACGAACCCAATATGAAGTTCCTGAGCGAGGCAACGGGCACTCCATTACAAATGATGCCGACCGGTGTCCTTGCGCTGGACGGAAACTCCAGAGTGATACAAGGCCTTGCCCAGTATTACCAATTGACCGGCTATGAGCCTGCCCGTGTGTTAGCCACACAGATGACGAACTTTGTCAGATTTCACGCGGACGCCTTTGACGTACAGGGCCGGTTCCGTTTCTCAGCCTATGAGAAGCGCATCGCTGAGGCCGCTATCGGGTATTGCCGTGCCCACGGCGGCAATCCGACCGTCCAGGAGATAAGGGATCAGACACTAGGTGGCCATTTTCACTCTCACACCATTGGCCTCCTAAGCATTCTCGAGTTCGCGGGTGTGATCAATGACAAGGAACTCCTGGAATGGTGCAAGTCCAGCTATGAATGGGCGAAAACGCAAAGCAGTTCTTTGGTGGGATTCTTCCCGGAGTTGATTTCGCCGGAATATCCCAGCTGCGAAACCTGCGAAGTAGCCGATATGATCGGCATCGCCGTGAAATTGACACTAGCCGGGGCAGGGGATTATTGGGACGATTTGGACCGCTGGGTGCGCAATCATTTTGCCGAGAGCCAGTTGACGGACGGGGCATGGATCTCGTCGTTCTCCGAGACATTCCCCACGAAGACGGTGGCATTCTATGAGACAGCCGACGGTGTGGCGACGAGGAACCTGGGCGGGTTCGCCGGATGGTCCTCAGGCAATGAATGGTGCCTGGCGCACGGGATCATGCATTGCTGCACTGGAAACGCGACACGGGCGATCTACTACGTCTGGGAAGACATTCTGCAGGTCCGGGGCGATCAGCTCCAGCTGAATCTATTGCTCAATCGGGCGTCCGCCGGCGCCGATGTGTATAGCTTTATTCCATACGAGGGCAGGGTAAGGATCAAGATCAAACGGCCTTTCGGCAAGGTTCTTATCCGCGTGCCGGAATGGATAGAGAGTGGAACGACCTCTGTAGCTGGAAAGATAAATGCGGAGCCGCGACCGCTGCAATGGGAAGGTCGCTACGTCAATATAGGCTCGGCAAAGGTGGGAGATATTGTCGATTTATCATTCCCCATCGCCACCCGCACAGTTACAGAGACTTTGGGCACCGTCCGCTACACCTTTGAAGTCAGAGGCAACACTGTGGTCTCAGTCGATCCGCGAGGGAAGTACGGCGCGATTTACGAGCGGGCATACTACAAGGCGTCTGAAGTGCCCTGGCGGACGGTGCAGCGTTTTGTACCTGACCGCGAGATCAGCTGGTAAGCATGAGACGTCCAGTTTGCATCGGTGGGAGCACCGCTGGAAAGAAAAGAGAATCAAATGACGATATGGACGAGAAGAGAATTCCTCGAAGCTTCTGCTGCTGCAGTTAGCGCAGCGGCAGTAACGGTTGGCTCGCGGTCAGCCTCTGGCGAAGAGCTGCGGCCGGCAGCTGCGGACGGTTTTTCACCCGTTGCCCTGAAGGGAAATGTGTCTTTCGACGAACTAGCCACGGCTGCCCTATCAGAGACGATGCGTGGGGCCGTTCCCAAGGCCCTGCGTGGTTCCGTTGTGCTATGGGGCATTCCCTTTCACATTGATCGTCCTCTTCTGCTCAAGGACCACCCCGTCCTGGAGCAGACGCCGGGGCTCAAAGCAGAGTGGCTGGTCTTTCAGCATACGACTGACATCAAACCCTTGAATGCCGATGCCAACGGGATCATTCGGCCAATGGAGGGCGAGGGCTACCTCGGCGAGCATATTGCGGACTACGTAATCGTGTTTGGCGATGGAACAGAGGTGCGCGAGGCGATTCGACGGCGTCACCAGATCGGCATGCTGCAGGCGAGATGGGGAGAGAATTGCTTCCAGGCAGTCGCACAGTATAAGCCATTTCCGATTCGTCCGATTTTCGAGCAACATACGATGCTCGCCACCTTGCCTGACGATGTTCGCGGTGGTCCGGGTAGTACGGAGAGCCGTACCGTCCTACGCGATCGAAGCGACTGGAACAACTGGCTCTGGGCCTGGCAGAATCCGCATCCCGAAAAGGAGATTGCCTCGCTCAGGTTTGAACCGATTTCCGGCGCCATTGTCATCTCTGCGATATCGGCGGGTAAAGCCAGCTCGCAGCCTTTGCGTTGGCAACGGCGTCAAAAGGCGATCTTGAAACTGCCTGAAAGCCAAAACTTTCAACCTGACATCGACAGCAACGGACAATGGAAGCAAATTCAGATCGACATGGGACAGGTGATCTTCGTCGAGCCGCTCACTCTCTATCCCAACTCTGATTGGGAGCAAACGTACAACAACAAAATGCCCGAAGTCCGAGATCACGAGCTGTTGGTGGAGTACACAGCTCACGCCGACGCCAAATTCCATCTGTGGGACGGAACAAAGATTCCGGTTTCTGAGCTGGAGGAGCATCTGGTCTCAGGGCCTCTGGCCCGCGTGGCCCCGGCTACACGTCGCGTTAAGATTCGCGTCCTCGAAAAACAGAACGGCAAGCCCGTGCCCGTCAAGCTGCATATTCACGGAGAAAGCGGTGAATATCTCGCGCCCATCGATCACCATCGCATCCCGAACAACTCCTGGTTCGAGGATTATGCGCCGGAGTATCGATCCCATACGCCAAATGATTATGATCCGCGGACATGGGCAGGTTTCGGCGACCACCGTTGCGCCTATATCGATGGCGAAACCTTCGTCAATCTGCCGATCGGCACGGTGTACATCGAAATCAGCAAGGGCTGTGAGATCAGGCCAATTCGCAAAACCTTCGCGGTCACAGCCAACACAGAAACGATCGAAATTGTCATTGAACGAGTTCTCCCCTGGCGCGAACGCGGTTGGGTAACCGCTGATACCCACGTGCATTTTCTTTCGCCCGCCACGGCCCGCCTGGAAGGCTCTGCTGAAGGCGTCAACATTATCAATCTCCTGGCAAGCCAGTGGGGAGAGCTCATGACCAATGTGGGCGATTTCGATGGCACGACCACGTTCGGTTCCAAGAGCGCCGGTGGCGATGGCGAGTGGCTGGTGCGCGTCGGCAGCGAAAACCGGCATCACGTCCTCGGACACATCTCTCTGCTCGGCTACAAAGCGCCGCTCATTGTGCCCATGTGCTCCGGTGGCGCAGATGAAGCCGCCATGGGTGATCCCGTCGAGGTCCTCTTGATGGAATGGGCCGAGCAGTGCCGACAACAGAATGGCGTTGTGATACTCCCACACTTTCCCAACCCACGGTGTGAGCACGCCGCTGTCCTGGTCGAGGAATTGGCAGATAGCGTGGAGATGACTTCGTGGGGGAATCTGTACTCGGGAATCGATCCTTACTCGCTCTCCGACTGGTATCGCTATCTGAATCTCGGTCTTTTCACCGCCGCGGTTGGCGGAACCGACAAAATGGATGGAGGGACCGCAGTTGGGACGGTGAGAACTTATGCGCGAATTCCACCCAGTCGCGAGTTCACTTATGAGTCGTGGAAAGCTGCCATCCGCAGCGGAGAGACCTTTGTTACCTACGGTCCGCTAATGGACTTTGCCGTGGAAGGAAAGCCCTCCGGCAGCAGAATCGCGATGAAAGCAGGCGGTGGAACGGTCGACGTTACGTGGCAGGTGGCAAGCGTGACCGTACCGATGAGTAAAGTGGACCTGATTGTCAACGGTGAGGTTCGCGAAAGTCGGAGCGTGCGGCCGGACCGGGATGCCGGCCATTTCAAGCTGAAGGTTGATAAGAGCTCCTGGGTGGCGCTCCTCGTGCGCGGCCATTATCAAGACCAGCCCGAGATCATCGCGGCACATTCGTCGCCGGTCATGATTCCCGTGGAGGGATCAGAGTTTTTTGCAGCCGCTGACGCCGCAACCATCCTCGATCAGATTGAGGGTGCGCTTGCCTATGTTGACACGGTTGGTACCCGCGCTGAAGATGCAGCCTACAAGCGAATGAGAATGAAGCTGACATCGGCTTACCGAAAACTCCACAATCGTCTTCACCAGGAGGGACACTACCACGAGCATAGCGTCGGCACCGACCACAGATAGGATTGACTGCTCAAGTGAATCGCGACTTTTCCAGCCCTCGCACGTTTCTTACTCAAACCCTGCGTTCGGGTTCAATACTGCGCCTTGCGACTTATAGCAAATGGTTACGACGCTTAACAGGAGATATCGAATGACCAGCAGAGACCGCGTAATGAAAGCCATCCATTTCCAGAAACCCGACCGGCCGCCTATCTCCCACGCCATTCTGCCCTCGGCGCAGTACCATTTCGGGGACGCGCTTAAGACCATTACCGATGCCGTCCCCGAGGATTTCGGCTGGAGCTTGCTTCCCGATCTGCCGCCGGACAAACTGCCCGCCCTCTATAAGCGAGGCAAGAACCGTGACGATTTCGGAACGCTCTGGCACGTGTCAGAAGAAGGGCGCGCTGGGATTCCCGTGGAGTTTCCCATCGACCGGGACTGGAACAATTATCAGAATTACCAATGGCCGGTGTTCACCGCCGGCGTTCCACGTTATCGGCTTTACAGCGGCCACATGAACGGGACCAGCTCTGGCTACTATGCCCGCGGCGGGTGGATTGTCTTCTTTGAGCAGATGCAACAGTTGCATGGGTTTGAAGCCACCATGATGGACCTGGCCGAGGACCGCAAAGAAATTTACCAACTCCGCGACGACCTGCTTCAATTCAACCTGGACTGGCTGGACCGTTGGCTGGCCAATGAATACCAGGGGCTGCACTTTGCCGATGACTGGGGATCGCAGGCAAGCATGCTGATCTCGCCAAAGAAATGGCGGTCGTTCTTCAAACCGGTTTACTCCGCGATGTTCTCGAAGGTCAAGTCAGCAGGTCTGGATGTCTGGATGCACAGCGACGGTAACATCCTGCCCATCATTCCCGATTTTCTGGAACTGGGCGTGGACGTGCTCAATTGCCAGGCCTCGGTGATTGGGTTGGAAAAGCTGAAGCCTTTTGCCGGCAAGATTTGCTTTAGAACCGATATTGACCGCCAGCACGTGATGCCTTTTGTTTCGCCGGCTGAATTGAAGCGCTATATCCGCAATCTCTTTGAAACCATCGGAACGCCGGATGGAGGCATTGTCGCTTGCGGCGAAATCATTGAGGACGTGCCCCTCGAGAACATTGCCGCAATGTACGAAGCGTTTCTGGAGTTTTTGTACTGATACCAAAAAAGGGACGCAGGCAGCCAGGACCGGCTGGGGATCGCCAACGCCAGTGCTGAATTGGCCTCCACGCGGATTCTCCGGCAAAGTATGATTCCAATAGTTTCGGGCAGGCCTGCGGGCTAAATGGCCCTCTGTTTACCCAGATCCAGCGTGTAATATTGTGAACGTTACGTGAACTGCAGGTCTGTTTCAAGCTTGCGGAGTGTGATTGTTCAGGGCCGCTAAGCGCGCTTTCTGCGTTGCTTTGCATCTATCGGGCAGCCATCCTGGCAGGTCGCTAACGCGCAACGAAGGCAAGGCGACCAGCAGTTGAGTGAGGTAGAGCTGCGGATCTATGTCGTGGCGGCGGCATGTCGAGGTAAGGTTGGCCAGTATGGCAGCAGTACGGCCGCCGCGAGCATTGCCGACGAAAAGACTGTTCTTTCGATTGAGGACAACGCGTCTCATCGCGCGCTCGGATATGTTGTTGTCGATCGCGACCGCACCATCGGTGAGGAACACGTTGAGCTCGTTCCAGTGACCCAGGGCATATTTGATCGCCTCGGCCATGGGGTGCTTTGGTAGTAGCTGCTCCTTCCAGTCGAAAAGCTTCTCGCGTAGCTCGGCCCGCACCGGCGCCGATTGTTCCCGGCGTAACCGCAGACGATCTTCGACCGATGTGTTGGAGCCTTGCCTCTCGACGGCGTAAAGCGCACGCACGAGAGCGATGGCTTCCTTTGCGATCCCGGGAGCCGCCTTTTCCGCCGATAACGTAGGATTTCTTTCGCACATTTGATTCCGGTTTTATGCTTGGGGGTTGGTACAAGTCGCTGATGATCCTCCGGCTCACCAAGATACATGAAAATGTGATCGAGGGAGCTAAAGTATTCGTGGATATTCTCTGGCCGAGGTCGTTGTTTGCATTGGGCAGCTGAACCCGCGTACAAGTCTGACTGGGAAGCCTTGAGGCACCAAGGATTGTTGCTCTGGCCACGGCCAGAAGCACGCGAGAGAGACTCTCATTCTCAGGTTTCCTCCAGAGGATATCCCGAAGGGGGCTACGCCATGCAGGTTCTGTATGCACGTTGTGCTGGTCTGGACGTTCATTCCAAGACGGTGAGCGTCTGCGTGAGTGTATGTGAAACTGGAGCGAAGAAGCGGCAGCAGGTGAGGGCGTTTTCTACCTTCACCCGCGATCTCTTAGAGATGGCCGATTGGCTGAAACGAGAGAGAGTAACTCACGTTGCGATGGAGGCCACTGGGGTATATTGGCGGCCAGTGTGGGCGGTTCTGGAAGATCAGTTTGAACAGATGCTGGTCAACCCTCAGCACATGAAGGCAGTTCCGGGACGAAAGACCGACACGAAGGATTGCGAATGGATCGCTGACCTTCTTCAACACGGACTACTCAAGGGCAGTTTTGTTCCGCCAACTCCGATTCAGGATTTACGGGACCTGACCCGCTATCGGGCTCAGTTGAGGCAGGATCAGGGACGCGCTGCTAACCGCATTCAAAAGCTTCTAGAGCAAGCAAATCTGAAACTGAGTTCCGTGGCCTCCAACGCGCTCGGCGTATCGGGGCGACGGATTCTGAAAGAGATCATCAGCGGAGAAGTTGATCCCGAACGGCTGGCGCAATTGGCTCGCGGAGCTCTGAAGAACAAGATTCCCCAGTTGATGCAAGCGCTCGAAGGGAGGGTGCGCGAACATCACCGATTTCTGCTCGCCAAGTTCTTGCGGGAGTGGGACTGGTATGAAGAAGAGATCGCAAGCCTGGATCATCGCATCGAGGAGCAGATCCGCCCGTTTGCATTCGCGGTCGCTTTCTGGCAGACGATACCTGGGATAAGCCAAGTGACGGCTTGGAGTCTGGTTGCGGAGATTGGGGTCAGGATGGAACAGTTTCCAAGCGCTCAACATTTAGCGTCATGGGCAGCCTTATGCCCAGGAAACCACGAAAGCGCGGGTAAGAGAAAGTCCGGCAAGACGCGTGACGGTAACAAATGTCTGCGACGATCTCTATGCCAAGCAGCATGGTGCGCCACTCGCAAGAAAGACTGCTACCTGGCTTCGCAATTCCGGCGCTTGGGAGCACGCCGAGGATTGAAACGGGCGATCATCGCGGTCGCTCACTCCATGCTCGAAATCGGCTACCACATGCTGAAGACCAACCAAGGGTACCGCGAACTGGGCGGAAACTATCTGGACCGCATCCATAAGGAGAGCCTCCAACGCTATCACGTCAAGCGCCTGCAGAATCTGGGGTTTGCCGTCACCCTTGATCCCGGCTTCGCTGCCTCCTGAAAAGCATTTTCTAGAGAGCTTCGGCCGTGGCGAAGGAGGAAGGCGAGCAGCTGTTGTCGGGCCCGCATTAGATGCATAGATGCATCCACCCTGGCTCGAACCAGATCCCGCAGCGCTTCGTGCGTGGTGTCTGGAACCCAGACCGGCGTCAGGTCGCCGGATCGGTGGAGGATCGCCAGCTTCTCCGAATCGCGCCGGTCAGTCTTGATCCTCTCGCCGGGCTTGTGTGGAATCATCGACGGCGCGGCCACGATACACTTGTGTCCCAAGGCTGTGAGTTGGCGGTGTATCCCATACCCACAACCGCTCGCTTCATAGCAGAAATCAAGCTCGCCATGCCTTCCAAGCTGCTTCGCCATCTTGGTCACGGCCTCCGCCGTGTTCGGAATCACACCGATGAACCGCACTGGCCCACTTCGCCCATCTTCTGCAACGCTAATGGATATGGTCGTTTTATGAACGTCCATGCCGACGAATGATCTGATGGTCTGCATCTGTCCCCTTCTCCCAATAGAAGAACCGATGGGGATGATTTCCACCCCTAGAAAAGACATACAGACTGAGGCGAGCACGATGGAGCCAACCATGGAAGCAGGAGTTGGGCCAGCCAGTGGGAGCACGTCGGCATTGGGGCCGGTAGTGCAGATCGATGAAGGGCGCATTCAAGCGCATTTGGACAAGGTAGTCCGAGCAACGGTCGAGGAGACGCTGAACGCACTTCTGGACGCCGAGGCGGACCAGCTGTGCGGGGCCAGGAAGTAGGAGCGCACGGAAGGTCGCAAGGACACGCGTGCGGGCAGCGATGACCGGCATCTGCAGACCAAGGCCGGCGAAGTAACGCTGACGGTACCGGACGCACATCGGGCTAGCGAAGCAAACGCCTTCTGGCAGAAAGGCCATAGGGCAAGACATATGCGGCCAGGTTGTCTCGCTGCCGAAGCTGGGCGGGCTGCTTCATCGCTACAACCTCGCCGTCTGACTCGCCGCGACAAGTAATTCCCAGTGAATGAGAGGATCCCGACGCGTGCAAGCTGTTGAGCTGTCATGCATTTTGTTGCGCTCTCATCACGATTCGTCATCGCTCATAGGTTCTTACCCAACTGGTAACACCGCCAATCGCGCCGAAGTAAGCTCGCCGGTTACACTCCTAACGGTTAATAGCAGATGCAATTTGGGGCGGATCGAGTTTTGGCGATGGACAACTACTTTGCCCTCAGTGAAGGTCTTGTCCGGGAATTGCTCAGTCACTTGACGCGGGCTGCGACACCCAGAATCTGCCTACCGATTGAGTCCTTGAGCTCTTTCGGCAGGGCGTCCGCATGTTCAAGCGCCCTCCAGGATTCGGCAGTGCGCGCGGCCGTTTCGACCGCGATCTTCCACAGCGGGCTGGCCGGAATGCGCGCCGTATCGGCAAAGCGGCGCATCTGGTCGGGCGTGATTTCGGAAAGGCTGTGGCTGTCGCCGAGACTCAAGCCCAGCGTGTCGCCGGGAATATAAGGAAGCGTCGCCACGAAGTCGTACCCCGGCGATAGCGCGGGTGTTCGCCGGTCGGGATAGAGGAGGGACCAGTTCTTGAGGTGCATGTCAGCGTTGCCAATGACGACGGAGAATACCAGGCGGCGGACGAATTCGATCACGGCCTCTTCGCCGATTTCCGCCCATAACACGGTGGCGATGTTTGCATAGCTGTGGAACTTGTACTTGTTGTTGGGGAATTCCCCGAAGACTTGCGCGAAATCCTCCATGTGGACGGACTTGCCGTCCGGCAGGCGATCGAATCGCTTCACGGCGAGAGCCTTGCTTTCCACCGTGTGGGCCTGTTCAGGCAATCCTTTGATGCTGGCAACATCAACGAGCTTGTTTTCAGGAACGGAGATGCCGGCGCGCCTGGCCAGCTCCAGCATCGCGAATTCATTCTCGGGAACTGCTTTGTACCGTGCCGAAGGAAGCTTGACGATCCATGAGCCGCCCAAACCGCCGGCGGGAATGGTTAGGCCGCCGGAGGCTTCCATGACGGCGGAGAATTTCAACTGCACGCCGGCGAGCGAAAAGCAGAGCGGCTCTTCGCCGCCCTGATCGTCGTCACGGCTGTCACGATCTTGATCGTGGTGTGCTTCGGATGGCTGCTCGTCGCCCTCAAGCGGCGCAACGACAACCGCGCCAGGCAGGTCGGCACCGAGGACGGCAAGGAGGAAGAATTCGCGCTCGGGATTCACGTCCGCGCGCTTAGCGAGATAGTCTCGTAGGTGGCCCTCAGGCAGAAGGTTTGAGAAGAAGACCGGAACACGGCGCCCCACCGGACGGAAGTTCGTCACGAGCCCGCCAGTTCTGCCTTTGAAGGAGAGGCTCAAGGTGGGACGCTCTTGATCGTCGATATAGTCTTGCTCGAAGGCGAAAAGCTGTCGGTCGCCCGCGAGACGGGTGATGACGCCGATCTGCTTTCCATACAGGCGCACCGAAAGTGCGTTGAGTTTCTTCGCGTCAAACTTCATCGCGCAGCTCCTGAGAGTTGTCTTCGTCGCGATCGGCGGCATAGAGGGACCGTTCCTCTCCTTCGCCCGGCTCGTCCTTGAGGTGGTCGCGCACCAGCGACTGTACGATAGGCACCAGGGCGCGGGGTACCATGATGAGATCGCGGTCGAGCATGCGAACGCTCTCAAGGAGCGTGTCGTAGCGGGGCACGATCTTGCCCGACTCGATGCCGGAGATGTGTCTTTGGCCGATGCTGAGGCGGCTCGCCAGATCCCTCTGGCTCCAGCCACGCTTCTCGCGCGCCTCGATCAGGGCACGGCGCATCTCGGTAGGCAGCTTCTTCTGTCGCAACGGTTTGATGCCATTCTTTGCATCGTGTTTCATGATCGATACAATATAATACATCAAATGAACAGTCAAGTGATACCCTAAAGTGTTTCATAAACAAATCACAATGCAATAAAAGGTATCACTTAGGCCGGCTATGAGGGTTCAGAATATCGCTTGGTTTAGCCGTCAACATCTTTAACACAAAATGATTCCTGAAATCATCTCTCCTCATGAGGCACAGTGCATCGATCTGCATACCTTTCTCCACTGCTGTCCGGCATATCGAGCGGGCAGTTATGCAAAAGGCAGCCTTTACCAACTTCTACAGATTTTGAGTGTTACTCTCTTAGAGAAAACCCCCATTTTACGGGCACTTCAGCCATTCGCCCCCAAGATGAAATAGGCACTTCCTGCAACCAGTTGATTCTGTTCAACATTTAACCGGACAGCCGTGATCGTTTATTATATTCTTGTGTTCGTTCACTTTCTTTTGAGTCGAGTTTGCAGAAGAAGCTCCTTTGGTAGCCTTCAAGGCGCACGAGGGTGTGCTTAACTCGGATGTCATTCACAGGAAACCTTTAAGCCTGAAAGGAGGCAGATTCATGACGATGTCGCGGCCGCTCAATGTCCAAATTAAGCCAGCCGAAGGAAAGCTAGGGGTCTTGATTCCAGGAATGGGAGCGGTCACTACTACATTCATTGCTGGACTCGAGGCGATCAAGCGAGGTCTTGGTCATCCAATCGGGTCCCTCACGCAACTCGGGACTGTCCGTCTCGGGAAGCGTACGGAAGGCCGATCTCCGCTCATTAAGGATTTTGTGCCGCTTGCCGGACTTGAGGATTTGGTCATCGGAGGTTGGGACATTTTTGAAGACAATGCCTACGAGGCGGCCTGTAGGGCAAAGGTATTGGACCGCCATTTAATTGAGGAGCTGAAAGCACCCTTGCTGGAGATCAAGCCAATGAAGGCGGTGTTTGACTCCAACTTTGTCCGACGCATTAATGGGCCAAATGTGAAACAGGGTGGGTCCAAAATGCAGATGGCTGAGCAACTGATGCAGGATATCGAGGACTTTCGCACCCGGAACAACCTGACGCGCCTGGTTATGATTTGGTGCGGTTCGACGGAGGTCTTCCACAAACCGGCGGCGGTGCACGAATCGTTATCTGCGTTCGAACAAGGCCTCAGAGACAGCGACTCCCAGATTTCTCCCAGCCAGATTTATGCCTATGCAGCTATCAAGATGGGCATACCGTATGCGAACGGGGCTCCGCACCTGACCGTTGACACTCCCGCGTTAATCGAACTCGCTCGTGAGAAAAAAGTGCCTATCTCCGGGAAGGACTTCAAAACCGGCCAGACATTCATGAAAACGTTAGTTTCTCCTGGGCTGAAATCGCGATTGTTGGGCGTGAGCGGTTGGTTTTCCACCAATATCCTTGGGAATCGAGACGGCGAGGTGCTCGACGATCCCGATTCTTTCAGGAGCAAAGAAGAAACCAAGACCTCTGTGCTGGATACAATCCTTCAACCGGATCTATATCCTTTACTGTACAAGGATCTTTATCACAAGGTCCGAATCAACTATTATCCTCCGCGCGGTGACGCAAAAGAAGGGTGGGATAATATTGACTTATTCGGGTGGTTGGGATATCCCATGCAGCTGAAGATTAATTTCCTATGCCGCGACTCGATATTGGCAGCACCTTTGGTTCTTGATCTGGTGCTTTTCATGGATCTGGCGCAGCGAGCCGGAATGCAGGGAATCCAGGAATGGCTGTCTTTTTACTTTAAAGGGCCGATGCATGCACAAGGACTGTATCCCGAACACGATATCTTCATCCAACTTATGAAACTAAAGAATACGCTTCGATGGATGAATGGCGAAGACCTGATCACTCATCTCGGACTCGAGTACTACGATTGAGAAATGAGTATGGGCGACTAAGTCTCACTTAAATACAGGTAGAGAAGCCAGCATCTCCCGGTTTGGGTTTCACCCCACGCCGGGAGTACTGACCTGACCTAATGGGATGGCTCATCGTCGGATCTCCCTCCAGATTCTCATGCGATCATCCACGCGGTGAAGAATACATCGAAATGTGTATTTGGGATAACTGGCTACACCTATATTTGAATGACATTCAGGGTAAGCGTACGCCGAGTCCCTCTGGTGCTGGGTGGCGGTGCGGTTTGAAGATCGCTTCATGGTGGAAGCAGAGGAAGCAGGTTCGGGTCGGCGTGTTCGAAGGTGGCGGTCGGTTTCAGAGAAGCGTCAGATTGTGCAGTTGACGCTGAAGCCAGGCGCGAGCGTGGCCGAGGTGGCACGAGCACACGGTGTGAACGCCAACCAGGTATTTAAGTGGCGCCGCGCCTTGGAGCGAGGAGATCTGTTCGAGCCCTGTGCCCTGCTTCCCGTGTCGGTCACAACGCCAGGTGAACTGGCCAGTGAGACGCCGGACAGGTCGGCAGAAGAGCAGGCAACGAGCGGCGGCACGATCCACATCGAGCTACCCGGCGGGGTGATGATTTGGGTTGAGAGTGGCTCCGATCCCGTCTTGTTGCGTTCCATCCTGGAGAGCTTGCGCCAGTGATCGAGCTTCCTTCCGGAACCAGGATATGGATTGCCGCAGGCGTGACCGACATGCGCCGCGGCTTCGATGGGCTGAGCGCTCAGATCCAGACCGTGCTTCAGCAACAGCCCTTCTCTGGACATGTGTTCGTATTCCGCGGCCGGCGAGGTGACATCGTAAAACTTCTTTGGTGGGACGGCGATGGTCTGTGTCTCTTCGCCAAGCGGTTGGAGCGCGGCCGATTATGTTGTGCACAACATAATCGGCCTTATGTTGAGTTGCCGTAATGTTGCGCTGTTGTGGTTTTCTATCGCTAAATGGAGCCAAGGAATTTCGTGAGGGAAGGCGATGGACGCCATCGTTTAGAGCGAGGACTTGTCATGCCAGTGGCTGTCCAAAATGCCTCCAGAGCGTCACATTTCAATTTGAGATTGCTGGTTGCGTATCTTCCCGTCGTCGCGACATTAACATGCCCGAGCTGATCGCGGATGGTTACGAGGTCAACGCCTGCTTGCAGGAGTGCGACAGCACACGAATGTCTCAAGAGGTGAGGAAAGATATTAGTAGGCACTCGTCCGTCAGCTTCGTGTGCGACTGCCGCTTGTTGACCGAGAATCCGATAGGCCCCGTGCCTCGAGAGGGCATGACCTCGGGCATTTTGAAACAGGGGTTTCTCAGGATCGGCCGGTGTCGAACGTGCCATCGTCTTGATGGCTTTAACTGTTTCGGGCCATAACGGACAAACGCGTTCTTTCCTGCCCTTTCCTACGAGGTGAACAGCAGGCCCGGGTAAGAGATCCTTGTGTTGAACTGCGATGGCTTCACTGACGCGGGCGCCAGTGTTATAGAAGAAGAGAATCAAAGTGTAGTCGCGCTGCCCCAAAACCGTCTCCCGATTAGGCGCCCGAAGAAGTGCCTGGACAATCGGAGGATCGAGGTATCGAGGGGGCGCCGGTGGATGTCGCTTCGAGGGCAATGCGAGGATCCGGCTTAAACGGGTCGCCTGATCCGGATGGCGGCGCAGCACGTGAGAGAAGAAACTGTGCAAGGCGGCGAGGCGGCAGTTACGAGTCGATACTTGGTTACGGCGATCACGCTCGAGATGTTGAAGAAAAGCTGCGATGAGGTCGGCGTCGAAATCGGCCAGACGCAAGCGATCAATCGAGGTGTTCCTTGCGCGAGATGCGTACTCAAACAGGAGGCGCAGAGCATCCCGGTAACTCGCTAGCGTTCTCTGGCTCGCCCCTCGGAGCAGCTTCATGTAGTCGACAAAGAAAGTCTCAACTGATTCGAACAACGGGTCAATGTTCTTCATGGCTCACCCGGGTTGAAGCCAATGCTGTGTCTCATACGCTTGGAAGCTGCGTCCAGGATCTCCGGTGTAGCCCGAAGATATCGTTGTGTTCCAAACAGGTTGACATGCCCCAGATAGGCAGAGAGCCAGGGTAAAAGTGGGTTCGGATCCTGACCAGCTCGATACCACCGCTGAAGCCTGTGAACGGCAAATGTGTGCCTCAGGTCGTGGACTCTCAATCCCACGCGGCCGCTGCCGCGCTCAGGCTTGAGTCCGCAGCGGCGGAAAAGAGTGTTGAAGCGCATACCGGCGTTCCAGAGGTTATCGGGCCGGCCATCTTCTCGCTCAAACACCGGCGTCTGAGGTGAAAGAGTGAGCCCGGCCTTGCGTCGTAAATCTAGCCACTTGCTCAGTTCATAGGCTAGATCTCGACCAAACGGGACCAGCCGGACACGACCTTTACTTGGCCCGATTCGAAAGCATGCCTCTTGCAGATCGAGATCGGCAACGCGCAAATGGAGTGCTTCGCCAAGTCGCAAGCCGGTGCAATACAGGACCAGGAATAAGGTTCGCATGCGTTGGAGGCGCAATGGCGGACCTTGCAGGTTGGCAATGCTGTGCAGAAGAAGCTTGATCTGTTCAGGCGTGAGTATGCATGCCTGAAAATGTCTTTTTACAGCCGTCACGGGCAGCATCTGTTCCGGCACAAACCCTTCGGGGTCGAACCGTCTTCGATATAAACAGAACTGTCGAACGGCAGTGAGGTCGTTACTTCTGGTCAGCGGATGTCGATCAGGATCCGCGTTGATCCATGAAGCGATCGCCTCCCGCAACGATAGTTGCGGATGTGACGCTGCGAACGAATCAAACCTCCGAAGTTGGGGCGCCGGCCACACAGATGTAAGGTAGGAGCGCCGAACGGCGATGAAATCGCCGATCTGCTTGCTCCAACGGCTACGCAGTAGGCTCTTCACTTCGGCACCGGGAGGGCAAGTTGCCGAAGTCTTCCGAGCGCGGATCTAACATAAATGGCCGTGGCCTGAGTGCTTCTGTGGCCGAGGATATCGCAGATGAGCTTGAGGGGCACTCCACGCTCCATCTGGTAAGTCGCAAAGCTGTGGCGGAAGACGTGCACCCCGAGATAAGGTGCCCGAACGTCAGCTCGTTCAGCCCAGCTCTTGACTCGCTGACCGATCGTGGACTTGCCAAGTGGACCAAACGGAATGCTGTGTCGCACGAATACCTGCCTGCACGCCGTGGAAGGTCGACCATGTCGAATATAGGCTGCAATCGCCTTAGCCACGCTTGGAGATAGCGGCAGATCGACGGTAGACCCGTTCTTCAGTCGCCTTATGTGAAGCACTCTGGCACTCCAGTCGATATCCTCCAGCTTCAGGTTGGTAACCTCTGCGTTGCTCAAGCCATACGCACAGAAGAGCCGATACTGAGCCATGTCTCGGCGGCCAATCGCAGTACCCGTGTCGATTCCGCGGCTAAGTTGCCGAATTATGTTCCACGGCAGCGCACGCGGGGGCCTTGCATAACGAATGGATGGTGGCAAGATCACCGATTCGGCCATGTTCTGCTTACTGCGACCAGTCACGAAAAGAAAACGAAGCCAAGCTCGAAATGTGCCGGCTGCACCTGCAACTGCTGTCCGCTTCCATCGCGTGGCTGCAGCCATCAGAAAATCGTCCACATCTTTAAGCCGAGGCTCTGGCCAGTTACCGCGATGACCCGCAACGTGATGCTTCAGTTCGCGAAGCGAACGCAAGTGCAGGAAGATAGTCCTCTCCTTCCAGCCCAAAGATCTTCCATACTCGATAAATGCTTCCATCGTGGGATCGACAGCCACTTGCGCCTTGGACCGCACAACAGACCCAGTGGACTTCCCAACTTGCTTCAAACCCCACGCAAACGCCCGAAATGCCGGTAACCAGCGTCTCATCACTGCCGCAGGATCCAAACCGTGTTCTACGGCGTACTGCTGTGCCCAACTGTCCACGCGATCAGCCGTGATCTCGCGATAGTCGAACGCCCGACCTCGCTTCAGAATCTCGATCACGGCGATCCGGTACTGAGCGATGCTCTTAGGCGTATGGCCAAGCTTATGCCACAAGCCGATGACGTCCTTCAAATCTTGCCCTCGAACTGGATCCGGTAATCGTGCTGGTCTGCCCATCTCGTCTACATCAAACCGCGAAGCAGTCGGATAGTTCTTGTGAAAATGTGGCATGAAATCGCCGCACACCCGCGAAAACGCAGGTGGAACCACAACAGCGCAACATTACGGCAACTCAACATAAGGCCGATTCATCTGGCCGAAGGCCGAGAGTGGCACGGTGCGGCTCAGCCGGGCGCAGCTTTCGATGCTTCTCGAAGGCATTGATTGGCGAAGAGTCGAGAGAACATGGGCGCCCGAAGTCGCGGTCTGATGACTATCATGATTCCCCTGTATTCATGCGGGTTTTGTCACGGTTTTCCACTTACCTTCATGGCATACTGCGTTCATGGATCGCGCTCCCCTGCCGGATTTGAACAGCCTTGGTCGTGAAGCGTTGCTGGCGCTGATCCGTGCGCAGCAGGAAGAGTACGCATCGCTGATCGCTGCTCAAGATGAGGAGATTCGGCGGCTCGAGGCCGAGCTGGAGGCGCATCGCCAGTCGCTGTCTGAACAGGCCGACGAGTTGCACTCGCGCAGCGAGCGAATCGAGCACCTGAAGCTGATGGTCGAGAAGTTCCGCCAGATGATCTTCGGCAGGAAGAGCGAGAAGATCGTTTTGAAGCTTGAGCAGCTGGAGCTTGAGCTCGAAGAGGACGAGACCACACAGGCGGAAGCCGAAGCCATCGCCGAACGCGTCTCACCGAGTAAAGAACCGAAGCCGCGTCCCGAACGCAAGCCGCTGCCTGAACATCTTAAGCGCGAAGTGGTCACGCAAACGCCCCAGCGCGATTGCTGCCCGGACTGCGGTGGTCAGCTGCGGCACTTCGGTGACGATGTCAGCGAACAACTGGAGTATGTTCCGGAGAGCTTCAAGGTGATTCGGCACGTGCGGCCGAAGTTCTGCTGCACGGGTTGTGACCGAGTGGTCGAAGCGGCAGCGCCGTCGCGGCCCATCGAACGCGGTCTCGCCGGACCGTCGCTGCTGGCGCATGTGATCGTTTCGAAGTACGCAGACCATTTGCCCTTGTACCAGCAGTCGGAGATTTACGCCCGCCAGGGAGTTGAGATTCCGCGCTCCACGCTGGCCGGCTGGGTCGGTGCGGCCAGTGATTTGCTTAGCCCGCTTGTGGACGCGATCCAGAAGCACGTTCTCGCCGGCCGCAAGCTGCACGCCGACGATACACCCATACCGGTACTCTCGCCCGGCAGCGGCAAGACCAAGACAGGGCGCCTTTGGACGTATGTGCGCGACGACAGACCGGCAGGAGAAGATACTGCGCCCGCCGTCTGGTTCTCCTACTCGGAAGATCGTAAGGGCGAGCATCCGCGCCAACATCTGAAGACGTTCAAGGGCGCTCTGCAGGCGGACGCGTACGCCGGGTTTCATCATCTGTACAGCGACCATATATATGAAGCTGCCTGCTGGGCTCATGCCAGGCGCAAGTTCCACGAGATCCATGTCATCCATGCCTCGCCCACAACCACCGAAGCGTTGGCCAGGATCGGAGCTCTCTACGCCATCGAAGAGGAGATCCGCGGCAAGCCCGCCGATCACAGGCTGAGTGTTCGACAGGCGCGAGCCAGGCCACTGTTGGAGGAACTGCGAAGTTGGATGGAGAAGACCCTCCGCTCCTTGTCCGCGAAGAGCGAAACCGCGGGCGCGATCCGCTATGCGCTCTCGCGCTGGCGTGCGCTCACGCGCTTCATCGAGGACGGGATGCTCGAGATCGACAACAGCGCCGCCGAAAGGGCGCTACGGGCCGTGGCTCTGGGGCGGAAGAACTTCCTGTTCGCGGGATCCGACTGCGGCGGGGAACGCGCCGCGGCCATGTACACGCTGCTGGGAACGGCGAAGCTCAACGGTCTGGATCCGGAGCTCTATCTCCGCATCGTGCTGGCCCAGGTCGCAGACCACCCCATCAGCCAGATCAGTGAGCTGCTGCCCTGGAACCTGGCAGCCTGGCTGCAGACCGACTCTTCTCAAGCCGCCTAAGACACACTCAACAGGTGTCCACCAAAAAACAAGCGGACGCCTGATGACACACTCTACCTCGCGTCAAGAGGGACTCGGCGTACGCTTACCATTCAGGAGTCGCTTTGCAATGATGCAGCTGACCATGGCGAAAACTATCGAGTTTGGGTCACCACTAGCACCCACTCTTCCGGGAAGTTCAGTAACGTTGGCGCATTTTGGCTTCGGCAGAGACGGCGAGGTTCTGGAAGAAGATGCTACAAGCCCACGCTTGACGTGTAAGAGTCCGGCTTACGCATTAAATGTCGTGTCTCAAGAGGTTGTTGTCATCGATCGGGAGTCTGGTGATAGGTGGCAACTGGTTCAGGCTAGCATGTGGCCTGTGGCAGTTGTAGTGGTTGATCCAGGGATTGAGCCAGCTGTTTCTCT
>Ga0326728_10000930_pt1 | contig 108655 bp, 82 predicted proteins | sample MB3enrmetagenome_FD_207602 | JGI IMG/M metagenome (GOLD analysis project Ga0326728, IMG submission 207602) | Lab enriched peat soil microbial communities from McLean, Ithaca, NY, United States - MB31MN | ecosystem: Environmental > Terrestrial > Soil > Wetlands > Peat | place: USA: New York... | reverse complement strand
ACGGTCGTCGCCTGGTGTACGTCGAAAGCGATATACTTGTCATCGCTCATAAGGGTGCTCCTCCTTGTGAAAGTTGACTTCCCAAATCAACCATACACAATCAGGGGCGCCCTTTCATAATGCGTCTCGTCAAAGTCCCCGAAAGATAACATCCGAATGACACCAGTGCCCCATTTGTGTTTTCATAGCCTTTTCCCTAGCCCTGTGGTACAAAATAGTGGCAGGGCAGGCGCCGCCCATAGCTTGGCCCACGTGCCGGGCAGAATCTTTCCAATATCGAGGGAACCCTATATGTCGGAAGTCCGCAAAGACGTTCTCCCCAACGGCCTCACAATTCTCACTGAGGCGATGCCCGCCGTCCGCTCCGTCTCCATGGGCATTTGGGTGAGGACCGGCTCGCGCCAGGAAAGCGAGGAGGAGAACGGCATCTCGCATTTCATCGAGCACATGCTCTTCAAGGGGACCAAGAACCGGAGTGCGGAGCAGATTGCCCGCGACGCAGACTCGATCGGTGGCCATCTGGACGCTTTTACGGCCAAGGAGTGTACGAGCTTCTCCGTCAAGGCTTTGGACGAGCACGTGCCGCGCGCCTTCGATATCCTCTCCGACCTGTTCATCAACCCTCTCTTTCAACCTGAAGACATCCTCAAAGAATCGAAGGTCATCCAGGAAGAGATCAAGATGGTGGAGGACACGCCGGACGACCTCGTGCACGAGATATTCACGCAGAGTTACTGGCGTGGGCAGGCTTTAGGCAGGCCCATTCTGGGTACTCGCCGCACGGTGAGCAGCTTCAACCGAGAACGGCTGTGCGGTTTTTTCCAGCGCCATTACCCCCCCAACAGCACGCTACTCGCCGCCGCAGGAAACGTCGAGCACGCACGCTTCGTGGACCTGGTTGCCAAGTCCTTTGGCGACCTGCCTTGCGGGCCTACGCTTGACGGCGGCCCCCCGCCCACGCCCCATCCCAGCATCCGCCATCGGCATAAGAAAGAGCTTGAACAGGTTCACCTCTGTGTGGGCGCGCCTTCTTACCCGCAGCCGCACGAAAAGCGCTTTGCCTGTTACATCCTCAACACCGTGCTCGGTGGCGGGATGAGCTCGCGGCTCTTTCAGAACATTCGCGAGAAGCGGGGGCTTGCCTACGCGGTTTTCTCCGGCCTCAGCAGCTTCCGCGATGCCGGTTGCATGAGCGTTTACGCGGGCACAGCGCTGGAGAATGCGCGCCAAGTCCTGGGCCTTATCCTCGATGAGTTCCGGCAGTTGAAGTCCCAGGCCATCAGCGACCAGGAACTCCAGCATGCCAAAGACTATCTGAAGGGGAACCTTCTGCTCAGTCTGGAGACTACAGGGAGCCGCATGTCGAACGTGGCTCGACAGGAAATGTATTTCGGGCGCTACATCTCGCTGGACGAGACCTCCCAGCGCGTCGACGCGGTTACTTCCGCCGAAGTCCTGGAAGTGGCGCGCGAGTTCTTCCAAACCGACCGGCTGGCGGTCACTTTCCTCGGGCCGATCAACGACTTCAGGTTCACCCGCGCCGACTTGGCTTGCTAGGCCTTGGCGGGGGTTGACGGTAACAACAAGTTCCCGAAAGAAGCTGCGAAATAATCCCTCGATGAGCAAAAGCATTTCATCCTGCGAGGCGGGACAAAGTCGTACAAGGCGCAAAGAAAACAAGCAGTTGTTCTTTGCGAGTCTTTGCGCCTTGGCGCCTTGGCGTCTTTGCGTGAGATTGTTTATCTTTTCACAGCTTCGAAGCATCCGGGACCGGTTAGCTGGCCACGTGGCGGGATAAGGCTGCCGTTACATCGAACCGGCCCACTACCCGAGTCTCTCGGCTCTTGATTGCGGAGGAGGATCCATGCTGATCGTTCACGTGCATGTTCGAGTCAAACCGGAATTCATTGGCGCCTTTAAGGAAGCCAGCCTCGCCAATGCGCGCCACAGCGTGCAGGAGCCGGACATTGCCCGATTTGACGTGATGCAGCAGGCAGATGACCCTGCCCGCTTCCTGCTGGTCGAGGCTTATCGCACCCTCGAAGGCGCTGCCCGTCACAAGGAGACCTGGCATTACGCCACTTGGCGCGATAAAGTGGCCCCCATGATGGCAGAACCCCGCACGAGCGTAAAATATTCCAATGTCTTTCCTGCGGATGAGGGCTGGTGAGGCGGCGATGCGTTTCGAATTTGCCACCGCCGCACGCATCCTGTTCGGACCCGGCGTGGCGCGCGAGGTTGCTCCGGCGGCAAAAGAGATGGGCGGGCGAGCGCTGCTGGCCATCGGGTGCCCGGCGGCAAGCGCCGCCTTGCTGCTCGAGACAATGAAGAAGGAGGAAATCGGCTGCATTAGTTTGACCATCAAAGCAGAACCCTCTGTTGACTTGGTTCGTCAGGGTGTGGAGCTTGCCCGCCGGGAACAATGCGATCTGGTGATTGCTCTCGGCGGGGGGAGCGCCATCGACGCAGGAAAAGCCATTGCGGCGCTGCTGACCAATGGTGGCGAACTGGGCGATTACCTGGAGGTGATTGGCAAGGGCCAGCCTCTCCGTCATCCTTCCCTCCCCTTTATCGCCGTGCCCACGACCGCCGGCACCGGGTCAGAAGTCACGCGCAACGCCGTACTGGCTTCTCCAGAGCACCAGGTCAAGGTGAGCCTGAGGAGCCCGTTGATGCTGCCACGCCTCGCGGTGGTGGATCCGGAGTTGACGCTCGAGTTGCCGCCCGCGCTCACCGCCAGCACGGGGCTCGATGCACTCACGCAGTTGATTGAGCCCTACGTCTCGATCCGCGCCAATCCCCTGACCGACGGCTTCTGTCTGGAGGGCCTGCGCCGTGTCTGCCGCTCGCTGCGCCGGGCTTATCACTCCGGGCGCGAAATCACGGCTCGTGAGGACATGTCGCTGGCGAGCCTGCTGGGTGGACTGGCGCTGGCCAACGCCGGCCTGGGTGTGGTCCACGGCTTCGCCGCGCCGCTGGGCGGAATGTTCGACGCCCGGCACGGAGCCATTTGCGCCGCGCTGCTGCCGCATGGGATGGCCATCAACATTCGTGCCTGCCGCGCTCGCGCCCCGGAAGGTGAGACCCTGCGTCGTTACGAAACCGTGGCGCGTCTGCTCACCGGTGAGCCGGACGCCACCGCCGAAGACGGAATCGAGTGGGTTCGCCAACTGTGCCAGGAATTGCAGATTCCTCCTCTGAGTTCATACGGGATTCGGGAACGCGATGTACCCACCCTTGTCGAAAAGGCCTCAAGAGCCAGCAGCACCAAAGGCAATCCCATCACGCTCACCAGGGAGGAGTTGCGCCAGCTATTGACTAGCGCCTTGTAGCAATGCAGGGTGGGCGATCCGGTGAGACAACCGGGCTGAGGCGCAGGCAGTCAGCCGGTGGCTTGCCCGCCGGCTTCTCAGAATTGATTTTCCCTTGCAGGGCCTATAGAATCGTGTGTCAGTCATTGGCCATTATTTATTAGGCCAGCGGGGGGAGGTTCGCAAATTGATGCGGAAAAGCTGGGCTGGTTTTGAAGTACTGGGTGGGGTCTTACTGCTTTTGGTGGGTGTGTTGATTGCCGGCGGAGTGGCAAAGCCCAAAGCGAATGCCTCTGACGATGCCGCCCTGGAGGAGGAGATCGTCTCGTACATTCGCGCAAGGTATAGTATCCCTGACACCGTGAGAGTGACGCTGGATCCCTTCCAGTCGTCGAATTTCCCGGGCTTTCTGGTCTCCACGCTTACTACCGATGATCGTAAACTACTGAGAAGGACTAACATATTTCTCACCAATGACCGCCACTACCTCATTGTGGGGGTTCTTTTTGGTCTCGGTGCTCATCCGAAAGCTGAAATTGCTCAACACGTCCGCGAACAGTTTGAACTTCCTCAAGCTACCAGCCTCACCGTAGGGCCTTTCCATAACTCCGAATTTCCGAATTTCTTAACGACGAGCGTGGTCCTTGAAAACGGGAATCAAAAGCGAACTGAGGATTTTTACATCACCAAAGAAAGTCGTATCCTGGTGATCGGAAGCGTCTTCAAATTGGGACAGGATCCGTTGCAAACCATCGCAACCGCGAACCAGCCAACCCAGGGTCCTGCGCATGCTCCGGTCACCATTGTGGAATACGCCGACCTCGAGTGCCCCATGTGTGGGCGGCTCCATGAATTTCTTGAAAAAGAGCTCCTGCCAAAATACGGAGACAAGGTTCGAGTCATATTCAAGGAGCTTCCTCTTGCGCAAATTCATGCTTGGTCGCTGACGGCCGCCATTGCCAATCAATGCGTCTACGAGATTAAGCCGGAAGCCTACACGCCTTACCGCTCGTTGATTTTCCAGAACCAGTCCGGCACGAACGCCGCCAACGTCCGCGACGCCCTCTTGGGTTATGCGGACCAAGTGGGAGTGAGCCGGGTCAGGCTGGCGGGGTGCCTGGATTCCAAAGCTTCACTCCCGCGCGTCGATGCGGGAACTCGCGAGGCGAGGCAGTTGGGGGTTATGAGTACACCAACCTGCTTCATCAATGGGCGGATGCTGGTGGGATACCCGTCCGCTGAGGTCTATTACGAGGCAGTTGATGCAGCCTTGAAAAAAGCCAAATAGCGGGAGGCGGTAGGTCGTAGGTGGCAGGTGGAGGAAAGAGGAAACAGGGAGGGAATGTGGGCATGAGGAAAGGCATCATTACTTCGAGCATACTGGCCCTGTCACTTCTCAGCTTGGGGAATATCGGTTGGGGGGTCAACCAAGGAAGCTGGGGGAGCAGTTTACGCGAGGGCCGGGATCACGTTGGCGTCGAGAGGTTGCTGGCTTTGCTTGAGAGCGACCGGATCAGAATGTACTTGCGCCTGGCGGACCCGCAGGTTGACCGCCTGCGCCAGATCGTCGTTGAAACAGAGAAGGCTAGTGTGAGAACCAGGGCCGAGATAGAAGTGCGGAGCATCGAACTAAGAGAAGCCCTGCGCGCCGACAAACCCGACCACGATGAAATTCTGAAACAGGTGCAGGAAATCTCGGACCTTCGCCGGGAGATGATGAAACACCGTGTGGAGGCGATCCTCGCGGTCAAGGCTGTGCTTTCCCCAGAACAACAAAGGAGACTATTCTCCCTCTTTGAGAATTGGCATGAGGGCAGGAGGGTGACAGGCGGACCGGGAGGCGTGCCGGCCCAGCCAGTGCCGAGGCCTGACGTACCGCCCCAGCCGATCCCACTTCATCCCGGCGAGCCGCCGGTCCAGTAAAGTCCCATTTTCGACTGGCCCCCGTGGCAAGCCATTTGGCAGGGTAGAAAGTTTCCGCAGAGCCTTTTCATCCAACAATCGCAATCGAAAATCGGCAATCACTAATCTACAACAGGCAGGGGTTTAGCCCCGTGCAGCAGCAACGCGCCTTCTTGTTTGAAACTCCGCATTTGCTCCGCGTCACGGAACCAGCGTCCCGTGTAAACATTTGGCGTTGACGAGCGGTCAGGCATGCGCTGGTAGGCTACATTGTGGAATCCCGCTTGCCTGAAGAGTCCTGCCCACTCATCTGCGGAGAGCAGATGGGTTGGGACCTTCAGCAAGTCACCCCATTGGTGGCAATGCGGATTGTCGCGATAGTAATTGATAAGAATCCAAGCCGAGCCGCCGGGCGAGAGGACTCGGAAGATTTCGCTGAGGGCCCGCGTGGGTTCAGGCCAATAATAGGCGGACTCGACGGAGAGGACCTTGTTAAAGAAGCCGCTGTCCCAGGGAATAGCATCGGCTCCCCCGCGCGCGAAAACCACATTCAGTAGTTGGGCGCTCAGCGCCTCCGCCCGCCGAAGCATGGCATCGGAGACATCAACGCCCGCCGCCAGACCGGCGCAAACAAGGGGCGCCATTCTGCGCACCAGCCAGCCCGTTCCGCAGCCCACGTCGAGAACTTTGTCCTGGGGCTTGAATTCGATGAGCGCCAGCATGGGCTCGACGATCGGGAGATGATGCTCTTCCATCTCGTCGCCGCGGCCCGCTTCAGCCCAGCGGTTGAACTCCTCGCGCAGTTGGTGTTCCAGCGATTGATCGGTCATGTGTTCGCGTGTCATTCTGAGGCCCCCGTTCTTTGGGGGCCGAAGAATCCCTGCAGTTTCACCCTCTGTCCGATCCCTGCGCGCCGTGGAAGTGACCTCTCACCCGGCCCGCGCCGGCTGGTGAAAGCGCCTGCCCGGGTCACCCTCTCCCCTCGGGAGAGGGATGGCGCCAAGAATAAATCGGATTACGGCCTTCGTTCTTGAGGAGAGGGTTAGGGTCCAACAGAATAATTGCCGGTCCGAGCCTAAGCTCGGATTGATGCGTCTTCCCCCTACTTATCCACCTTCGCCAGCAGTTCCACGAACTTCTGCTCCCGCTCGTTCTGGTTCAATCCCAATTCCTTCTCCATGACCTGAGTGGTATTCATGGAGCAGAACTTGGGGCCGCACATGGAGCAGAAGGCGGCGTCCTTGTAGGTTTCGTTCGCCAAGGTTTCGTCGTGCATGGAGCGGGCCATTTCCGGGTCGAGGGAGAGCTCAAACTGCTTGTTCCAGTCGAAGAGGAAGCGGGCATAGGAAATGGCGTCGTCGCGGTCGCGGGCGCCAGGGCGGTGCCGGGCGACATCGGCCGCGTGGGCGGCAATCTTGTAGGCGATGATACCCTGCCGCACGTCGTTCTTATCCGGGAGTCCAAGGTGTTCCTTGGGCGTAACGTAGCAAAGCATCGAGGCCCCGTGCCAGCCGATCATGGCCGCGCCGATGGCCGAAGTGATGTGGTCGTAACCCGGTGCTATATCGGTGACCAGCGGGCCCAGCGTGTAAAACGGCGCCTCCTGGCACAACTCTATTTCCTTGTCCACCTGAAGCTTGATCTGGTCCAGGGGGATGTGCCCGGGCCCTTCGATCATCACCTGGACGTCGTACTCCCAGGCTTTCCTGGTGAGTTCGCCCAGGGTCTCGAGTTCGGCGAATTGCGCGTCGTCGCTGGCGTCCGCCAGGCAGCCGGGGCGCAGGCCGTCACCCAAGGAAAAGGAGACGTCGTATTTCTGGAAGATCTTGCAGATTTCCTCGAAGTGCGTATAGAGAAAATTCTGCTGGTTATTCTCCACGCACCACTGGGCCAGAATCGCGCCGCCGCGGCTGACGATGCCCGTAATACGCTGCCGAGTCATGGGAATATATTCGCGCAGGACGCCGGCATGGATGGTCATGTAATCCACCCCCTGCGCCGCCTGCTCCTCAATCACGTCGAGCATGATCTCGGGAGTCAGTTCACGCACGCGCGACACGCGTGAAAGGCCCTCATAAATGGGCACCGTGCCGATCGGTACAGGGCTGTGGCGCAGAATGGCTTCGCGAATTTCGTGAATGTTTCCGCCCGTAGAGAGGTCCATCGCCGTGTCGGCCCCAAAATGCACGGAGGTGTGAAGTTTTTCCAGCTCCTGCTCGATGTTGGATGTGGTGGCGGAGTTGCCGATATTGGCGTTGATTTTGCACCTCGCCGCAATGCCAATGGCCATGGGCTCAAGCTCGAGGTGGCGGATGTTGGCAGGAATGATCATGCGTCCGCGCGCCACCTCTGACCGGATGGTTTCCGGCGGGAGGCTTTCGCGCCTGGCCACATACTCCATCTCCTCGGTAACGATCCCCTGGCGCGCGTAGTGCATCTGCGTCACCACGGGCCCGGTGCGATTCTTGACCCAATCACTCCGAATTGGCGGCAACATAAGCTTTTTCTCCCACCTTACGAATTCCCATGAATTTTTGCCCAGCTTCCAGTTTAGCGCCTGTCAGGACACGCCGCAAGCCGCGACGCATCACTTTAGAGTGCGGCCCGCCACGGCGGGCCGCACTCCAAAGATGGCCAGGCGGCCTAGCCCGGAGCAAGCCCCGGCCTTACTTTTCCGCCAAGGACTTGCTTAAGCTCCTCCGGCGTATTGACCGGCGGTTGGCACGAAGACCCGAAGCACACCAGCGCCAAAGGCGTGCCCGCAAAAGGCAAATTGGGCAACGTCGCGGCGAGTCCTGGAGGAAGCTCGCCATTCTTTATCATTCCTGGCGCAAACGCCAGCACTCGCTTGCCTGCGCGCGACGTCTGATATGCGGTGGTTAAGAGTTTGGAAGTCCGACCATCCTCGCTCTCGCCAACCACCACCACTTCCACGGGAGGTTGCAAGTGGTTAAGCAGGGCCAGCCCATAAGTGGATGCAAAGAGGCCGTACTCGACGGCTTTGGACGCAAACAGAGCCAGGGTTTCTTCCGCCTTTTCGCGGAAATCCGGACGGGCAGCGAGGCTGGCGAGGCGGTCGAGAACGATGGCCGCTACAGAATTGCCCGCAGGGGTCGGTGAATCCTGGAATGGCTTCCGGGCCATTGTCAAGTTACCCAGCCGGTCATTCAGGTCGCGCGCGGTATCAAAGAAACCGCCGGTGTCGTCGTCCCAAAAGCGGCGCAAAGTAATCTGCATCAACTCCAGGGCGCGGTCAAAGTACACGCGAGCGCCAGAAACCTCATAACTGTCCAAGAGTGCCGCGACCATGAACACCTGGTCGTCCAGCAGCCCATCGACGCGAGGCTGTCCGTTTACGAGGCTGTGGTACATCCCCCTTTCGGGATCGTAGGCCTTGGCGAGAAGGAGGTCGAGAGTCGCGAGGGCCCTATCGCGCGCCCCCGCCATGCCCAGGACTTTAAAAGCCTCAAGTAGGGAGGAAATCATCATCCCATTCCAACTGGCGTAGATCGTCTTGTCCACAAAAGGTGTCGGCCGCTTGGCGCGCGCTTCCAGGAGCTTGGCCTTGGCCCTGGCCAGAACCTGGCCCACCTCCTCCGGCTTCAATCCCAAGCGGGCAGCAATGGCCTCGAGAGGTTGGTCGACGAACAGGACGTTCTTGGCCGGGTTGTGCTGCATCTCACCCTGCGGCTCGATGTGGTAATAGAGTGATACCACCTGCGCCTCGAGCTCCCCGAGAACCGTCTTGGTCTCCTCCAAAGTCCAGGTGAAGTAATCGCCATCATCTTCCAGGCTGTAGTCAGCGTCCTGGCTGGCGTAGAATCCACCCTGCGGGTCGGAGAGAACATTCTCAACAAAGGAAAGTATGCCCAGCGCGATGTCCCGGAAGAAGCGATTCCCCGTCACCTGATAGGCGCGCAGGTAGTTGAGAAGCAAGCCCGCGTTGTCATAAGCCATCTTCTCGAAATGAGGCACGGTCCAGCGCTCGTCCACCGCATAGCGATGAAAACCGCCCCCCAGTTGGTCGTAAACGCCACCGCGGCCCATATGCTCGAGGGTGTTGGTCACCGCGGCCAGTAACCAGGCTTGGCGATTTTCGAGATACACGTCCAGCAGGAGGTCGAGGCTGCTGGGGTGAGGAAACTTGGGGGCGTTTCCGAACCCACCGGACTGCGCGTCGTACATTCCTGCAGTGTTCTCGATCAGGGCTTTGAGGATTTCCTCTTCCGTTTTCTTATCACCCCGCTCCAGGCGTTCCACCCCGGCCAGCGCCTCGGAGATCTTCTGCGCGCTCTCCAAGACCTGGGCCCGCTGGGATTTGAAACTGAGCGCCACGGCTTCGAGCACGCGCCTCATCCCCGGCCGGCCGTATTGGTCCTCCGGCGGGAAATACGTGCCGCCGTAAAACGGTTTGCCCTGAGGCGTGAGGAAGGCCGTCAGCGGCCACCCGCCTTGACCGCTTAATGCGCTCACGGCAGTCTGGTATCTCGAGTCGATGTCCGGCCGCTCGTCGCGGTCCACCTTCACCGCCACGTAATGCTCATTAATCAGGCGGGCGACTTCCGGGTTCTCATAGCTCTCCCGGTCCATCACGTGACACCAGTGACACCAAACCGCCCCGATGTCCAGAAGGATGGGTTTGTCCTCTTCGCGAGCCTGCGCGAAGGCTTGCTCTCCCCACTCTCGCCAGTTGACCGGTTGGTGCGCGGCGCTGCGCAGATAGGCGCTCGCGGCTTGCGCCAACTCGTTGCTGGGCTCCTTAAAGTTCATGAGACTCAAATCAGTCAGCAGTCGACAGTCGACAGTTGACGAGAAACCTGCCGTTTGATTTTTGGCTGTCAACTGTTGACTGTCGACTGTTGACTGCCCTTCGGTCATTGCACGCGCGAGGACTTGGGCGGTTCGTCCTCCGATCGGGGCTCATCCAAAGGTTTACGTCCCGCAAAGCCTTCCTCGATTCCGTGCCAATATCCGATGCGCGCTTCACCGAGCTTCCAGCAGAGATAAACCTCTTCCCCTCCCCGCAAGCTTGGAAAGTCCACCAATCCCGTCTCGAGGTCCTTGACCAGGCACCCGGTTTGTTGAATCTCGTCGATCGTCCGGGCCAATTGCTCGGCAACCTTATCGCGCTGGGCCTTCTTGCGGTTGAGCTCCGCGAAAGGCGGAAGCGAACCACCCAGCATCATAATGCGCAGCGCGGCGTTGGAGATTTCCGCGGCGATGCTGTCCAGGATGCGCTTCTGCTGGCGAGCCTCCTCGAGAAACTGCCCGATCACGGGCAGAAGCTCTTCGGCTTCATCGCGGTTGAAATACTTTTCAGCCATGGAAGTACAGTCAACAGTCGAAAGTCGACAGCCGACAGTTACTCGCTCTCTTCTTTTTCACACTCACCTGTTGGCTGTCGACCGCCCTTTGGGTTCTAACTCTTGACTTCTCGACTCTCGACTTCTCGACTGCTCTTCAGATTTCCAACATGCGCTCAAGCGCCACACGCGCCCAGCGTTTAGTTTCCGGGTCCACCGTAACCTGGTTCACGACCTGTCCATCCATCAGGCTTTCCAGCGTCCAGCAAAGGTGCTGCGGCGAAATTCGATACATGGTGCTGCACATGCACACACAGTCATCGAGGGAGATGATCCGGTGGTCCGGATGCTCCGCCGCCAGCCGGTTCACCAGGTGTATTTCTGTTCCCACTGCCCATTGGCTTCCCGGCGGCGATTCCACAACGCGCTTGACGATGTATTCGGTCGAACCCACTTCGTCCGCCAACTGGCAGACTTCCCAGGAGCACTCCGGGTGAGCAATGACCCGGATGCCAGGATGGGCTTGGCGCGCCCGCTCGACGTGTTGGGGCAAGAATCGCAGGTGCACGGAACAGTGTCCCTTCCACAAGAAGATGCGCGCCTTTCGCATTTCCCCCTCGGAAAGCCCGCCCGCATCCATCCATGGGTTCCACACCGCCATTTGATCCAGCGGGATGCCCATGCGGTAGCCGGTGTTGCGGCCCAGGTGCTCATCCGGCAGAAACAAAGCCTTCTCGCCACGCGCCAAAGCCCACTCCATCACCTTTCGGCAGTTGGATGACGTGCACACCGCGCCGCCGTTTAGGCCCACAAAAGCTTTGATGGCAGCAGTGGAGTTGATGTAAGTAACGGGAACGATCTTTGCGCCAGTCACCCGGTTCAATTCCTCCCAACAGCTTTCTACCTGCTCGAGGTCAGCCATGTCCGCCATCGAACAGCCGGCGTTCAAATCGGGAAGGATTACGATTTGATGGTCGGCGCTCAATATGTCCGCACTCTCGGCCATGAAGTGGACACCGCAAAAGACGATGTAATTCGCTTCCGGCCGGCGCGCCGCCCATTGCGAGAGCTTTAGAGAATCGCCTCGCAAATCTGCAAACTTCACCACCTCATCGCGCTGGTAGTGATGCCCCAAAATGACCAGGCGCGAGCCCAGCGCAGCTTTCGCGCCCGCAATGCGCTCCTCGAGCTCCGGCTCGGAAAGCCCCACGTAGAACTCCGGTAGCGTATTGAAGACTGCCGTCACCATATCGGTCCCTCACACTATTCTAACCTAGTTCGTCGTTAGCCCGTATCGCGAGCCTTTGATGCGCCAGGACTAGCCGGATTTCTCACCAGGCTCTGCCGTTTCGAGTCGGGCGACCGGAAGGGCGGGGTTTTAACCCCGCCGCGAAAGGGCTGTCCCCTCTGTTCGTCTCGCGCCCCGCACAGTCCGTCGGCTGACGGACTGTGCGGGGCGCGAGACGGGGAAGCAATTAGAAGCGTCGGTGACGGCGGGGTTAAAACCCCGCCCTTCCCCGTCCATAATGAGAAATTCCTGTTAGCCCCCGATGTACACCATGGTGCGATCCGGCTGAACAAAATCGGGCTCATTAATGCGGTGGCCGGGCTCTTTCTGGTAAACCGCCTCGAGGAAGAATCGCTCAATATCGCTATCCTTTGCTCCGTTGCGAACCAGATGCCGCACGTCGTACTCTTCCATCGAGAACAAGCAAGTGCGCAGCTTTCCGTCGGCGGTCAGGCGAATCCGGCTGCACTGCCCGCAAAAGGGGATGGAAACCGGCGCAATAATCCCAATTTCGCCCTGCCCATCCGCAAAGCGATAACGCAAAGCCGTTTCGCTGGGAGAATGCCGAGGCACCTCGAGCAAGGGAAGGACTGGGTCGATGGCCGCAACGATTTCCCGCGCGGTGACCACTAACTCGCGCTTCCAGGAATGATCGGCATCCAGGGGCATGAATTCGATGAAGCGGAGGATAATGTCACGCTTTCGGGCGAGATGGGTAAAATCCACAATCTCATCGTCGTTGAACCCCCGCACCAGCACGATGTTCACCTTGACAGGTTTCAAGCCCGCCTCCAGCGCGGCATCCATTCCAGCCATCACTTTCTCGAGTGAACGCGGCGTCCGCGTCATGCGGGTGAACTTTGCCGGGTCCATCGAATCCAAGCTCACGGTGACGCGGGGAGAGCCCGCCGCGGCGAGGTCCCTGGCCATCTCAGGCAGAAGGTAACCGTTGGTGGTTATCGCCACGTCCTCAAGGCCGTCGATTTGCCGCAAACGTGCGATGAAATCCACAACCCCCGGGCGCAGCAGGGGTTCGCCTCCCGTAACACGGACTTTGCGGATCCCGAGCCCCACCAGAATCCGGCTGAGCCGCAAGAACTCATCCCAGTTCAGCAGCTCCCGATGCGGAAAATAGTTCTTCGGATCGGCAGACTTGCAGTAAACGCAACTGAAGTTGCACCGGTCCGTCACCGAAATGCGAAGGTCGTGGATGTCACGCCCGAACTTGTCTTTCAATATCATCGCTGCCAACGAAGGGTTTGGAGTGCGGCCCGCCGTGGCGGGCTGCCGCTTTATCGCCCGCGAGCTTGCTCGCGGTCATCTCGGCATAAGACACCATTCCGGCCAGCAAGCTGGCCGGTAAGAAAGCGGCGGCCCGCCACGGCGGGCCGCACTCCAAAGCCACGCCCCAAACAAAAAAAACCTACCCGCGTTTGGAGTAGGTTCTGTTCTCCTTTCCAAACACGGGAGGCGGCTCGATTTCTCAAGTCACCCTGTCGGCCCGCAGGGCATGGGCTTGTGTTGTGCCTTTAGCACCCCGGGCTCGGAGAACACTTTTATCCTAAGCTATTAGATGACCGGAAGCAACCTAAGGTTCTCGACTCCTATTTGGTTGTCATCTCCGTGCATGATGCAAAAGAAAAGGCCGGTCGCGTTGCTACGCGGCCGGCCCGGAATTCCCCACCATCCAGCCATGATTATACTGGAACTTTTTCCTCGACCTCTTGGGCGGCATCACCAATCTGGACTAATTCGGCCTTTGGCTTCTTCAGCACTATCTCTTCATAGTACTGGCGGGCTTGCTTAGCCTCCCAGGCGGTCTTCCTGCGCTGACGTTCTTCCTCCGCCGCGGTGATGGGGATGTCGTGCTCTTTCGGACGCACGCGGGCAGCATCGTCAGCGTTCACGTAGAGTGAATGCCCCGTGCTGTTGAGTTCCACGGCTTTGCCCTTGGCGTAAATCTGGTGCTTGCCGTGCGTCTTGTACCATTCGGCAACTGTCGCGTTCTTGTACATGTTCTCCAAAATCTTTCGCCAGCCGATTCCGGTGTTGTAAGCGCAGAAGGAAATCTCGCCCTGCTGCGTGGCGTAAGGGATGATGCACATCTCGGTGCGGCGGAAGTCATAATTGAACAGGTCCTGGAACCACATGCCGGCAATGAACAGAAAATTCCAGGGGTCGGAACGGCGCTTGAGAGCGTCTTCATAGGTACGGTCGGGGTCCGAGGCGCCATACTTCTTCCTGGCCCTTGCCTCGCCCGTAAGCGCAAAGGATTTGTCGAACTTCTTGAGCAAGTCGATCAAGGCCAGGCTTTTGGGCGCCCGGAAGGGCTTGTAGTTCTTGAGAAGCGCCAGCCCCATCATGAAGTTGGAAAACACCTTCCCTCGAGCTGAATCGGTGATCCCCTGCATATCCTTCACGAGCCGGGGAATATCGAGGAACTGCGGAACCGGCGCCCACTCTTTGGTTTGCTTATTAATCATCAAAGCGGTTCCCACGCCACAGTTCGGGTGGCAACCGCAGCTCACCTGTCCCCACTCAGCTTCGGGTCCGTGAACCAAGTCGGCAAAGTCCGCAAAGGCGCCCATCAAAGAGATGGGGAACCAGTCGCGGGTGGGCTCGGTAATACCGGTCTGCTCTTTCACGTCCAACGCCAGATGTGAGAGCGTGTAGCGTTGGCGTTGGCGGCGTTGCGGAGTAATGTCCTCGTCACGGCCCGTAAAGCTCACCGGCTGAAAGGCCACGAAGGCGATCTTCTTGGGGTTCTCGCGGGCGAAGTTTACAATCGGCCCCACCTGGTCGTTGTTCAGGTTGTTCACGAGGGTGGTAACCAGAATGATCTCGATGCCTGCCTCGTGCATGTTCTCGATGGCCCGCAGCTTCACATCGAACAGGTTGCCCACTTGGCGGTGGCTGTTGGCGTCATTGCCAATGCCGTCGAACTGCAAATAGGCATACCGCAGGCCCGCATCGAAAGCGCGCTTGCAGAATTCCTTACTCTTGGCAAACTCGATTCCATTGGTTGCCGCCTGGACGCTGTTGTAGCCCAGTTTGCGGGCATAGCGGATGGCGTCAATGAAATAAGGCGACATGGTCGGTTCGCCGCCCGAAAACTGCACCGACATCTGCCGGCGCGGTTTGATTTTGATGGCATTGTCGAGGATTTCCTGGATGTCTTCCCAGGCGAGCTCGTGCACAAAGCCCACCTGGTTGGCGTCCATGAAGCAGGGATCGCACATCATGTTGCAGCGGTTGGTCAAGTCCACGGTAAGCACCGAACCACGCCCGTGCTTGATGGAACTCGAACCATGGTTGTGAAGACCTTCGTCGTTGTGGGCGCGAATGTCGCGGCCGGGAAAGTTCTTTTCGATCCAGCGCAGGAAATTCGCGTTAATAGCCATCATGTCCTCGAAGTGGCCGTGAATGGGGCAATCCTTGACCATCCAAACCTGGCCGTCCCGTTCAAGAATCGTGGCCTTGATTTCTCCCACTTTCTCAGTCAAGAGCGTTTGCCAGTTCTGCGCGCCGCTCAAGATCTTTTCCCGTGCTTCCTTCACGCACTCGGGACAAAGCGAGTCAGTCTGGCGAGGCCATCCCAACTCAGGCTTGCTCTTTTGCCATGATTTCAGGAGAGGCTTGTCCGACCAACGAGGAACAAAAGTGGGACCGGGTTTGTACTTGTTGAAAAACTGGATGGCATTAAAGAGCAATCCAGCCGTTGAGGAAATAGCTTGATCGGCGTACTTCATCAACCGCTGACCTCGGATTCTTGGCATGGTTGTTTTTCCTTTCTACGTGGTCTTCCGCAAACCTTCGGAAAAGGATAAAGGCCGGCTCGTCTCCAGCCCCCTTATTCCGCTTGACAATGCTAAGAGGAAAACTGACTAAAGGCTAAGGACATTTTGCCGAATGGCAGTTTTTGAATGCCATATGGTACAAATAGTCGATTGAGTCGCTTCGAGGAACCTGCCTACAGGTCGGTATGTTGGCATGCATTTTGGAGCGCGGCAGCTTGCTGCCGTCTTTCGGCCCTTGTATAAATGACGTTTGCCTGCGAGCAAGCTCGCAGGAAGACAAAGCGGCAGCAAGCTGCCGCACACCAAAGCGCTTCGCGTCACCAACATCTTCCGGGCGACGGAAGGAGAAGGGCGGGGCTCGTTGCCCGCCCTCCGATAGCTAACAAGCAATGACTCGCCGCTCTGAGACAATGCCTCTCTGGAATCTCCTGTCACGTGGCGTTATGATTCAACTCAATGCTATCGAGTCTTACCGTAAAGCAGCGCGCGCTCGACCTCGGCTTTGACCTAGCTGGGATCGCACCCATCGCGGTCTGGAAAGACCTGGAGTTTTCACGCCAGTGGGTGGAAAAGGGCTTCAATGGGGAGATGCGATACCTTGAGAACCCCAAGCGCTTCGATCCGCACTTGGTCCTCCCTTCTGCCCAATCAGTTATCTGCGTCGGGCAGGTCTACAACACGTCACTTCCTTATTCAACTGAGGTCGGTAGCACAGGTGGGAGAAGTCAGAAGTCAGGAGTCAGAAGCCAGAATGAGCAACAAACAAGCTGGGAATCCGAAAACGGCATCCAGAACCCCGTAGTGGGTTCTTCGTCTCCGGTGATTGGCAACAACGGACAACGGACTACTGACAAAGGACGATTGGGAACTTCGAGTTACCATTTTCCAGTTTCCAGTTTCCAGTTTCCAGTTTCCGAGGCTGCCGCGCCTCGCGCCTGGGTTTCACGCTACGCTTGGGGGCAGGATTACCACGAGATAATGCGGGCAAAGCTCGAACAGCTTCGCGCGGCTTTGGAAGAGCTGGCGCCAGGCGTCGAGACCGGGGTCTTTGTTGACACCGGCCCCGTTGTCGAACGAGCCTTCGCCCGTTTTTCGGGAATCGGCTGGATGGGAAAGAACACCTGCATCATCAATCAGGAGAAGGGCTCTTGGTTTTTCCTCGGGACCATCCTGACCAGCCTTGAGCTTGCGCCGGACTTGCCCGCTCCCGACCGCTGCGGGTCGTGCACGGCGTGCCTCGAGGCGTGCCCCACGGAGGCGTTGGTTGAACCTTACGTGATGGATGCGTCGCGATGTACTTCTTACTTCACAATCGAGATTAAGGGAGCAATCCCGGATCAGTTCCGGCCAAAGATCGGCGCGAACGTCTTCGGGTGCGACATTTGTCAGGATGTGTGTCCCTGGAACGGAACGGCATGTCGTCAGTTGTCAGTCGTCAGTGGTCAGTCGCAAAACTTCAGCCATCAGCCGTCAGCTATCAGCTATCAGCAGGGCCCTTCCACGCAACGGCAATCACCAGATGAGCATTGCCTCAAACAGGCGGCAACAACGAAAGTCCCGCAATTCTACCCCATGAGTCTGGCGGCGGCCCAGCCCACGCCGAAAGACGGAGCCAATCGGAAACAACCGACAACGGATGACGGACGACTGACCACGGACGATGGACCACTGACCACGGACGCTGCCAGTTCTTCTCTGTTCAACCCGCCGTTGGATGTCTTGGCCTTAATCACTGAAGATGACTTCCGCCGAATCTTCGCCCATTCGCCCATCAAGCGTGTGAAGTACCGTGGCTGGCTTCGCAATCTCTGCGTGGCCATGGGCAATTCCGGCGATGAGAGGTTTGTGCCCTGGCTCGTGCAGGCTGCCCAGCATTCTGACCCCATCGTCCGTGAACATGCCGCCTGGGCGCTCAACCGCCTGCGGAACAAGTAACAACCCTCCCGCCCCGCACCGACTACCACTACGTCAAACGTTTCCACAGTGATATCTGCTCGAGTTTTTGTTTAATTGCGTTGGCAAATTTGGCAGCCGTGGCCCCGTCGATGATGCGGTGATCGGAAGACAGAGTCATCTTCATGATGTCCCGGACAACGATCTGGTCGTTCTTGACCACCGGTTGCTTGAATGTGCTCGACACGGCGAGAATGGCGCTTTCACCGGGATTGATGATGGCGGTGAAGTTCTCAATATCCAGCATTCCCATGTTCGAGATGGTGAAAGTGCTTCCCCCCATTTCGTCGGGTGTAAGCTTGCCGGCGCGCCCCTTGGCAACCAGTGCGGTGGCGCAGTCGTGCAGTTCCGCCAAGCTCAACCGGTCGGCGTCACGGATCACGGGGACCACCAGCCCTTGCTCCAGGTTCACCGCCAAGCCCGGGTTTACCTTGCTGTGCCAGCGAACGTTCTTGCCGTCGGTGCTGCTGTTCACGATCGGGAACTCAACCAAACTGAGCGCCACGGCTTTCAAAATGAAATCGGTGAGCGTGTAAGACGCCCCCTGGGCTTTCAGTTCAGAGCGGAAATTGACCAGCTCGGTCATATCCACAGCCACGGTGACATAGAAGTGTGGAGTGGTGGCAAAACTCTCGGTCAGCCGCGCCGCAATCGCCTGTCGCATTCTGCTCATCGGTTGTGGCTTTTCCGCGATAGCTCGTTCAATCGACGCGACGGTGATGCGTCCCGGGCCTTTCTCGGCGGCTAGGGACAAAATGTCGATTGTTTCCTTGGCGGCAAGTCTCTTGGCTGCCGGCGTGATGCCGAGTTGGTAGTAACCCTTCGACTCGAGATAATTCTTTACGTCGCGCTCGACAATCCTGCCGTAGGGGCCCGTCCCGACGATGGGCGAGGGGTTGATGGCAGATTCCCTGGCAAGCTTGGCAGCTCGCGGGCTAATTCGGAACACTTCTGGGGCTGCTATCACGGCTGGCGGGGGATGTAGGGGCGGTTCGCGAACCGCCCCTACATGTTTAACGGGCGCAACTGGTCGTTCCAAACGCGCTTCGGGAATTCCTCCAATGGCTGACGGCGCAGGCGGTCGTGGGGCATCTCGCGAGACGCTGGGTGGCTCCGGCTTTCGCCCCTCGGGTGTTGGGGCTGCCGTCTCGGGAATTGCTTCCCCAGGATCACCAACAAAACCGACTATGGTGTTAATGGGGACGGTTGTCCCTTCCTGGACGACGATCTTTAGCAGCGTCCCTTCGAAGAAACTTTCCGCCTCGAGTACAGCTTTGTCCGTCTCGATCTCAAAGAGGATGTCACCCTTGGCGACGGTGTCTCCTACCTTCTTCCGCCAACGGACAAGTGTGCCCACTTCCTCAGATTGCCCCAGCTTGGGCATGGTGATTGGTCGAACCATGATCGTGGTCCCTTCTAACAGGATGCAGGAGCGCGGGCGTCTTGCCCGCTGTGGTGGGAGCGTCCCGCTCCCGCAAGAGCGCGCGGGCAAGATGCTCGCGCCACAGCGGGCGAGACGCCCGCGTTCCATGAGAGTGTCGTCATCGCGCTACAGAATGGCCTTGGCGGCCTCGAAGATATCATTGGCATTGGGAAGGAAAACGGCCTCGAGGACGTGCGATTGCGGGGCAATCCCGTCCTTGGCGCCCACTCGCATAATGGGAGCATCGAGATAATCGAAGACATTTTCCTGAATTGTGGCAATGATTTCGCCCATGAAACTGCCGATGGTCACCGACTGGCTCGCCACCACGCAACGCCCCGTCTTCTGCACGGAGGCAAGTATCGTCTCCTTATCGAGCGGGATAAGGCTGCGTATGTCCACGACCTCGGCGCTCACACCCAATTCCGCCTTCAGTCTTTCGGCGGCCTTTAGAGCGTCGGGAACCGCCGGTCCCCAGCCTACCAGGGTGACGTCGTCGCCCACGCGCTTCACGTCCGCGACGCCCAGTGGAACCAGATACTCTTCTTCCGGTACCACTCCCTTAACGCCATAGAGGAGTTGAGATTCAAGGAACAATATTGGGTTATTGTCGCGAATGGCCGATTTCATCATGCCTTTGGCATCGTAAGGCGTGGCCGGATACACGACATACAGGCCCGGAATATTCGCCACGCTCGATTCCAGGGTTTGCGAGTGCTGGCCACCGTACCCTTTTCCGCCTCCAATTGAAGCGCGTATAACCAGTGGGACTTCAACCTGCGCGCCCGACATGTAATGCCACTTGGCAGCCTGGTTGCAAACCTGATCGCCGGCCATCAGCAGGAAGTCCATATACATGAGCTCGGCAACGGGCCGCAGGCCGATCATGGCGGCGCCCACCGCCGTCCCGCAAATTGCCGCTTCGGAGATGGGAGTGTTGAAGACGCGCTCGCGGCCAAAAGCCTCGAGCAGACCCTTGCTGAGCTTGAATGCTCCGCCATATTCAGCCACGTCTTCGCCATAAAAGATGACGCGGGAATCCCGTTTCATCTCCTCGATCAAGGCTTCCTTGATGGCATCGCGATACGTAATCTCGCCCTTGGCCCTTTTAATCGGCGGGGGCGCTTCGATGATCTTCACTTTTCGGTATTGGGGCGGGACCACCTCTACGCAGGTGTCCGTGTACATGTACTTGATGACATCCTTGGGATCGGGGTCAGCGGCCGCTGCGGCGCGTTGGGCGGCACGCGCATTGCGCTCGCGAACCCTCGCCTCCACGGCGGCCACGCCCGCTTCGTCCAGGACGTCACACTCCCGGAGTTGCTTGGCGAAGGTCGTGATGGGATCAACCGCTTTCCAGGCCGCTTCTTCTTCTCGCGTCCGGTACTCGTTGCGTGGATCACTCAACGAGTGGCCGTAATAGCGGTAGGTATTCACATCCAGGAAAGACGGGCCTTTCCCCTTGCGACACATCTCAGCGGCACGCAGCATGGCGTCGCGAACAGCAAGGACGTCCATGCCGTTCACCACCTCGGCGTGCATGTTGCAGTCGGAAAAGCCCGCCGCGCGCCGGGCCAGGTGTGCAATGCCCATCACTTCATTGTCGGCGCGGCCCGTCATCCCATAGTGGTTGTTGAGTACGAAAAAGACAATGGGCACGCCGAAGCGGTAATCCCCGGCCAGTTCGTTGGTGAACTGAACTTGCGCGGCGAAATTCAGCGACTCGAGCACCACGCCGTTCGCGTAGGCCCCATCGCCCGCAAAACAGCAGACCACGGCGCCGTTGCGCAGATAACGGCTTCCCACCGCCGCCCCGGTGGCGATCGGTACGCTGCCACCCACGATGGCGTTTGCTCCCAGGTGGCCGACGGTGAAGTCGGCGATGTGCATGCTGCCGCCACGCCCTTTGCAGTACCCGACTTCCTTCCCGAAGAGCTCGGCAAGGGTGCGATAGACGTGCTCCTCGAGAGCATCCTCAAGGAGTTCTGCGTGCGAGACCGCTTTTGAGCCAGGGACGCGCTTCCGAAGTTGCCTGTCATTCATGGCCCGGATGGCGAGACAGCCCCGCGCCAGGCTGTCGCCGTGGCCGCGGTGTGTGCTGGTGATGTAATCCTTCAGGTTCAAGGCGCTGCACGCACCCACGGAAGCGCCTTCCTGGCCGATCGATACGTGCGTCGGCCCCCGGTAATTGAAACCCTTGATCGGTTCGTACGCGCCGGACCGCAGCTTCACGATCATTTCTTCCATCTCGCGGATCATCAGCATGTCTTCGAGGAGATCGATGGTGGTCCTCGCTTCAATTCGGCCCGCGGCGAGTTCGGTTTGCAAATTTCCTCTGAACCGGTAACCGGGGATCTTGCCACAATCGATTTCAAAAGGCCTGAAATCGGGTCTTAAGTCGCTCAGGTGAACTACACTCATTTTTGCACTCCCCAATCCCGCCTCCTTTTGCGCAGGGCAGCGCGGACCTGTGTTTTTCAGGTCCGCGGTTCGAAAAAAGCCGCAGACTCCGGAGGCGGGGGTCAGCCCTACCCGCTTTGGAGTGCGGCAGCTTGCTGCCGCTTCCCTCCAGGCCAGCTTGCTGGCCGTCAGGGCTTGGCGATTCCGCCACATGAGGCGCGAGCAAGCTCGCTGAACGAAAGCGGCAGCAAGCTGCCGCACTCCAAAGCGCCTGCGGCGCCCTACGTCCGCACTACCTCCACGCCGTTCTTGCGAAGTTGGCTGGCAAACTTACGGTCGATTTGTTTGTCCGTTATCAGCACTTGAACTTTTCCCAGTTGCCCCGCGCACGCGAAGGAGACCTTGCCTACCTTGCCATGATCAGCCAAGAGAAAGACCTGCCGGGCATGTTGCATGACGAGTTCCTTGGTATAGGCTTCGCTCGGATCGGTGGTCGTAAGCCCTTCTTCGAGAGTCAGCCCGATCGTCCCCATGAAGGCTTTATCCACGTGTACTTCATCCAGGGTAAGACGAGTGAGAGGACCGACCAGGGTTTGGCTGAGCCGGCGGAATTCGCCGCCGATCAATATCACCCTGGGCCCTTGAGCCGCCAGTTCAATGGCGGCGCGCAGGGAATTGGTAACCACGGTGAGGTTCGAGCGCTCGCGCACCAGCCGCGCCAATTCCAGCACCGTGCTCCCACCGTCCAGAAATATCGTATCGTTCGGCTTGATAAATTTGAGGGCGGCCAGCGCGATGCGTTGCTTTTCTCTGGCCGCAATGGAAGTCTTGTCGTCGAACAGAGGCTCTTCCAGCCGGCTTTCCACCCCCACCGCCCCGCCGTGAACGCGCCGCACCTCGCCCAGGCTCGCCAGTTGGGCCAGGTCACGGCGAACTGTGGCAAAAGAGACCTCGAGCTGGCGGGACAGCTCCTCGACACTCACTACGTGGTCTATGCGCAGGATTTCTCGCAGCCGTTCGATGCGTTTCGGGGCGAGTTCTCTTAGCTTACGGGATTTCAATTTCTCACCGTGACCATGCTTCTTGTCATGCTGATCCCGCTCTGCGGGAGAAGCATCTGTGCAGTTTGTCTTGCTCGCACCTCATGCTCAATTCTGATTGATTATATGACAAACGTGCTCGAAATCAATCAAATTCTTTCGCGCTTCGGAGCGCACCTGGCTCACCGGGATTCCGAAAATGCAGGTCCTGCCCAGGACAAAAAAGCTCCCCGCGGGATCATTACTTAGTATGAAATCTAACTACCGGGCTTTTTGTCACAGGCGGTTCGGTTGTAAACGCAAGGGCTCCGACGGGTTCCGAAATGGAGACCGCGGGCCAGATTATTTCTATTGAGGAGATATGAAATGAAGCCAACAGAGAAGAAGAGCTTGAATTCACCCGATGAAACCCGCACCTTTCCCAGAGGCAAGATGGAAATGGCCACGGTGGGCGGCGTCACGTTTGGGCGCGCTACATTCAACCCGGGCTGGAAATGGTCAGAACATGTGAGGCCGATTGCGAAGACCAAAAGTTGTGAAAGTGCACACACCCTATATATGATCTCGGGCCACATGCACATCAAGATGGATGACGGCACCGAAATCGAGTTCGGCCCTGGCGATGTCGGCGTCATTGCTCCAGGACACGACGGGTGGGTCGTCGGAAATGAACCCGTGGTCGTCATCGACATCACCGGTTTCGCCAACTACGCCAAGCAGTCCTGAAAACACGGCAGCACTCAGAGCTTCCCATTTGAGGGAAGACGTGGGGAGAGCAAATCGTGGCTGGGGCCTGCCGGCGTTTGGTCGCGCCCTGCGGGACGATCAGCTACGCGGTATGCGTGTGCAAAACCGCCAAACTCAGCGCCACTCTGGGAAGAGTGGACGGCCATCAGCGGGCGAAAGACGTTGGCCAGATATTGTTTGCGAATCTACCGTTCATTCATCTCGTCCCGGGTGAAATGACGGCCGGCGCGGACGTGATTGAGGCGCTTCATCAAGGCGTCCACTTCTTGTGCGCTCCCCGGCTGCGCTGCATACTGTTGCAGCCATTCCCGAAAAGCCGCATTGAGGGTTTTGTGCTGGGCGTGGGCAACAAGCCGCGCTTGCTCGATGAGGTCTGCATCGGCGCTTAGTGTTACATTTTTCATAATTCCGGCCATGTGCCTGCTCCAAGAGAAGACCGCTGGAAACCTACCGGCTATGTTTCTGCCTCTTTAGACCGTACAATGGAACTCGAGGTTACTGGGAGCAAGGCACTTCTTGCAAGCGTGCGGGAGAGAACACAGGGCTCCGTGAAAGTCAGAGGTTGCGAGGTGTATGCGCCGCCGACGATGAGACCCCTCACCCGGCTCGCAAGGCTCGCCACCCTCTCCCCAAGGGAGAGGGCGGCCTCCATAACCCCCACACGCACCAGAAATGGCAGCCCTCTCCTGGGGGAGAGGGTGGACCGCGACGGCGCTTTCACCAGCCGTCGCGGGCCGGGTGAGGGGTTAGTTGCGCGGCGATGACGGACAATGCGAATCACAACGACTCGAGGCGGACCACCATGGAACTGATTTTTGCTTCAGCGACGGAGCAAGCCAAAGCCATCCGCGAGAGGCAAATTTCGTCGGAAGAGTTGGTGAGAGCGTGTATTAAGCGAATCGAGGAGGTCAACCCCAGGCTGAACGCCGTCGTACAACTTCCCGCTGAAACTGCGCTGGGACAGGCCCGCGAGGCGGACAAGGCTCTCGCCAAGGGGGAAATCCGAGGGCCGCTGCACGGCGTTCCGTTTAGCTTGAAGGACGCCATCGAAACTGAGGGAGTGATCAGCACGGGAGGAACCCTGGGCCGCGCCTCCTACGTCCCCGACGAAGACGCCACCGTCGTAAAGCGCCTGCGCGCTGCCGGGGGCGTCCTGCTCGGCAAAACGAACTGCCCTGAATTCGGTTGGGCGTGGGAAAGCGACAACCTCGTTTATGGCCGAACGAATAACCCTTATGACCTGTCGCTGTCGCCGGGGGGCAGCAGCGGTGGCGAATCCGCCATCATCGGGGCAGGAGGATCGCCACTCGGCTTGGGCAGCGATGCGGGTGGGAGCGTGCGCTTCCCCGCCCATTGCACGGGGATTGCGGCCATCAAGCCGACTTCCGGCCGGGTTCCGCGCACCGGTCACTTCCCCGGCCCCGGTGGAACGCTTGATGCGCTCTGGCAGATCGGCCCTCTGGCGCGATCCGTAGCGGACCTCAACACAGTGCTGCCCATCATCGCTGGGATTGACTGGCGCGACCCGGCCATCGTCCCCATGCCTTTGGGCGACGCGACCAAGGTTGATCTCAAAGCCCTGCGCGTCGCATTTCACACCGACAACGGAATCGAGACGCCCGATCGAGAAACCATCGAAACCGTAAGGAATGCAGCAAGGGCGCTTGAAGCCAGCGTGACAGCCGTCGAAGAAGCTCGCCCCCGCGACCTCGAGCAAACCTACGAAATCTATCTCGGCCTGTTCACCGCCGACGGAGGCGCGGGCCTCGAAGAGCTGCTCGAGATGGCCGGAACGAAAAAAGTCCATCCCCTCATGCAGCGCGTCCTGGACCTCCAGCGCTCGGGTGCCAAGTCGATGGCTGCGTTCGTTGCCTTGATAGGCCAATGGGACGCGTTTCGCCGCTCCCTCCTTTCCTTCATGGAGCAATTCGACGTTATGGTGTGCCCGGTTTGCTCATTCCCCGGCATGGTCCACGGCTCGACCTACGACCGGCTCTCGGCTTTCAGCTACACCATGACTTATAACCTGACAGGCTGGCCCGCAGCCGTTGTTCGGGCAGGGAGTTCCCGGGCAGGCTTGCCGATTGGCGTGCAGATTGTGGCGCGTCCATGGCGCGAGGACGTCGCTCTGGCCGTAGCCGCGAAGATCGAGAGGGCTTCGGGCGGCTACCAGCGCCCGCCACTCTGACATGCAGTGGGCCTGCATTCCATGCCCCATGCTAAGAGGTTTCAGCAAGCTGGTGATCCCTGCTTAAATTCAGAGCCGCGCCGGGACAGTAGTGGGTCAGTTTGATGTAGAGGCGGCTTTACGCCGCCATTTGGCGAGGTAAACTCGCCGCTACAACACCAAACTGACCCACTACCACCGGGACCAGCGGCTGTCATTTTTGTTTCTGCCAAGCCCGCGCAATCTGCTATAGTAGGAGCCGAGTGTAGACAAGATACAATGGACTACGATCAGCTAGCCAGCTTTCTGGAAGTCGCCAAGCTGCAGAGTTTCTCCCGCGCGGCCGAGAAGATTTTTCGCACGCAGCCCGCCATTAGCGCTCAAGTACGGCTCCTGGAACAGGAGTGTGGAGAGAAGCTGTTCGACCGAAGCGGCAAGAAGGTTCTCCTGACCCCGGCGGGGGAGATCCTTCGGCGCTACGCGGACAAGATGATGGGCCTTCACAAGGAGGCCCTGCAAGCCATCGCCGAGCTGAACCAAACACCACGCGGAAAACTCTACATGGGGGCCAACGAGGCGACCTGCCTTTACGTCCTGCCGAAGACTTTTTTCAAGTTCAAACAGCTTTACCCGCTGGTGCAGATCAGTATTTACCGCAACTTCAGCCACAAGATTTTGCAGAAGGTGCAGGAAGGCGTGCTGGACCTGGGGATCGTCACTCTGCCGCAGTCGGCGAATAACACGGAGGTCATTCCGGTCTTTCGCGATGAAGTCCAGCTTGTGGTACCCAAGAATCACCCCCTGGCGAAGAACAAGAGCGTGACGCTGGAGGAGATTTCACACCACCCGCTCATCCTGCCCAAGACCGGCCACACGCGGGTGGTGATTGACCGGCTGTTGCGTGAGTACCGTGACCACATCCAGATCTCCATGGAGTTGGCCAGCGTTGAAACCATCAAGAAGTTTGTGGGTGCGGGCCTGGGGATTTCCCTGATTAGCAGGACCTACGCGCAACCCGAGGTCCAAGCCGGCGTGTTGAGGCTGATTCCCCTGGAAGGCGAGAAGATTTACCGGGAACTAGGTTTGGTGTATCGCCGGGACCGATACCTGTCACTGCCTGCCAAGGTCTTCATCGATGTTGTCCGCGAATCGACCAAGACGCCTAATTCTGTCTCCTCATCCACGACCACGAATACTATTCGCTAGCTGACCTGAGCGCACCCAGGCCTCCGGTTCGCTCAGGCGGGCAGGGATTGACTTATACCCGAGGCCAGGGACGAAATATGGTTAAAGAAGCGACGACCCCTGCAAAAGGCAAGAAGCCGCTCGTGGTCATGAAGTTCGGCGGCACTTCGGTAGGGAACGCCGAGCGGATGCAAAATGTGGGCCAGATCGTGGCCGAGCATGCTCAACGCGCCGACCTGGTGGTGGTGGTTTCGGCCATGGGCGGAGTGACGGACATGCTGATTCGCGCGGCAATGGAAGCCAGCGCCGGCGATGGCGAACACTGGAAGAATGTACGCCGGGAGTTGGCGCGGCGTCACCGCGAAGTCGCTGACCAGCTTCTTTCCGCGGCCGATCAAGCTTTGGTGCTGCCTCGCTTAGCTGCCCAGGTGGGTAACTTTGAGAACCTCTGTTCCGGTTTTTCCATGGTTCGGGAGGTTACTCCCCGCGCCATGGATACACTTTCCAGCCTCGGCGAAGTCATGTCCGCGAACCTCCTGGCGGCCATCCTCCGCTCCCTGGGCGTCGCGTCGGAGGCCGTGGACGCCACCGAACTCATCGTCACGGACGACAACTTTGGCAACGCTTCTCCCCTTTTCGACGAGACCACCGCCAAGACCCGCCAGCGCCTTGCCCCGCTTCGCAAACGCGGGACCGTTCCCGTCATCACCGGATTCCGGGGCGCCACACCTGAGGGGGTCTGCACGACGCTTGGCCGGGGCGGATCAGATTTCAGCGGGACCATTATCGGGGCGGCTCTGGACGCCGACGAAGTGTGGATCTGGACCGATGTGGACGGGGTGATGACGGCGGACCCTCGCTTGGTCCCGGAGGCGCGGATTATTCCCGGCATCTCCTACCGGGAAGCCATTGAGCTTTCCTTCTTCGGGGCTAAGGTGCTTCACCCCAAGACTATTCAGCCGGTGATGAAAAAGAAGATTCCCGTCTGGATCAAGAACAGCTTTAACCCTTCCTGCCCGGGAACCCGGATCGTCCCTGCGGCGCCAGACGGCCCGCCCGGCGTGAAGGCCATCACCTCCCTGAGCAAAGCCAACCTCATCATGGTCAGTGGAGGAGATCGACTGAGTTTCGCCCAGGTGGCCAGCCGGGTTTTCACTTGCCTCAGCCTGGAAGATATTACCGCCCTCATGGTGACTCAATCCTCCGCAGAAAATGTGCTGTGCCTCGCCGTCCACGATGCGGAGTTGAAACGGGCGAAAGCCAAGCTCGAGAAAGCATTTGAGCTGGAGATGATTCACGACCGCTTCGCCACGGTAGAGGTCATGCCTCACGTGGCCATTGTGGTGGCCATCGGCGAAAATATGAAAGGCACCCCGGGCGTTGCCGGGCGAGCCTTCGGAGCGCTGGGGCGGCGCGGGATTAACATTATCGCCATCGCCCAGGGGTCTTCCGAATTGAGCATCTCATTTGCCGTGAAGTCCGCTGACGTGAAGGAAGCCGTAAAAGCTATTCACGAAGAATTCAAGCTGTAGTTGTCAGTCGTCAGTTGTCAGTCGTTCAAAAAGCAGGATTCAGGATTCGGGATTCAGGCAACCTGGCTCCTGGATACTGCTTAGACCCTTGCCTGCTGCGCGGGAAGGGTTGCGAGTCTTGCACCTGAGTCCTGAATCCTGACTTCTGAATCCTGAACTACTGACAACTGACGACTGAAAATGTCATCTGCTTACATCCAATGCATTGAGGAAGCTTGCCAGCGCAAGCAAAACCCGAAGAAGGATGCGCACGCGTGTGCTTACTGTGGCGGGCTTCTGGAGGTGAGATACGAGTTTGAGGCCTTCGATCCCGAAGCCATGCGGCGGACGTGGCATCAGCGGCGATTGAGTGGCGAACCCATCGACCGCAGCGGGGTGTGGCGATTTCGCGAGTTGATCCCTTTCGTCGAACCGGGCGACCGGATCATCTCGCTCTCGGAGGGCTCGACACCCTTAGTGGGAACCCGCCGCACAGGATGGTGGGCTGGCCCCGTCCATTTGACCATCAAGCATCAGGGCAACAATCCCACCGGGTCCTTTAAGGACCTGGGGATGACCGCCTGCATCACGCGGGCTGCCTCGCGTGGCATCCGCATGGTAGCCTGCGCATCGACCGGCAATACCTCTTCCTCCATGGCAGCCTACGCGGCTCGCGCAGGCATGAAAGCACTGCTCTTCGTCCCTTACCGGCAAATCTCCGCGGCGAAGCTTGCCCAAGCTTTGGATTTCGGCTCGCTGGTGGTGGAGGTGGGCGACACCTTCGATGAGGCTTTCGGGCTGCTGCGCGAGCTCGCGCCGGAACTGGGCCTTTACCTGGTGAACTCCGTGAACCCTTTCCGCATCGAGGGGCAGAAAACCATCGTGGCGGAGATGCTGGAACAACGGGCCTGGCGCCCGCCCGACTACATAGTGGTGCCGGGTGGGAATCTCGGCAATTCCTCCGCCATCGGCAAGGCACTGCGCGAGTTGAAAGAGCTTGGATTCATCGAAAAGGTGCCGCAGGTTGTGGTGGTGCAGGCCGCGGGGGCAAGTCCGTTCCATCAAATGATGGCGGGCAGCTTGAACGAACTGACCCCAGTCGATAAACCCGACACTGAGGCCACCGCCATTCGCATTGGCCATCCCGCCAATTGGAAGAAGGCCCAACGAGTCCTGGAGTGGTGCGGGGGGTTCACGGAGTCCGTCACCGACAAGGAAATCTTTGAGGCCAAGGCCATGCTGGCTGAAGACGGCGTAGGGTGTGAGCCTGCCTCCGCAGCTACTATCGCCGGGGTTCGAAAGTCAGTGCGCGCCGGGAAAATTCCCTGGCACGCGGACATTGTCTGCGTTCTCACGGGCAACCAACTGAAGGATACCGAGTACATCATGCGCCACCGCTCGGAAGTTCAGGAAAGCCGGCAGCGACTTCGCGTCGAGCCGAGCCTTGAGGCTCTGCGGAAAGCCCTGGAACAAGCACTCGGCGACGCGGCTTGAACAAATCGCGAGTCGAGAGTCTAGAGTCGAAGGTCGAAAGTTCTTAACTCTTCGACTCTAGACTCTCGACTTCTCGACTTATTACGTATTCTGGTTTTCCACGAGTTGTCGCGCCCGCTCGCCGGCGCGCACCACGGCTTTAATCAAAGTAACGCGTAAGCCGCCTTCCTCGAGTTCCAGCAAACCGTCGATGGTGCAGCCGGCCGGCGTGGTTACAATGTCCTTCAACTTGGCGGGATGCTCGCCGGTGTGCAGCACCATGGCGGAAGCACCCAGCAAGGTCTGGGCGGAGAGTTCGGTGGAAAGGTCGCGCGGCAACCCCATTTTCACCCCCGCCTCGGCCAGTGACTCGATAATCACATAAACGTAGGCAGGGCCGGAAGCCGAAAGACCCGTGATGGCATCCATGTGTTTTTCGTCCACGACCACAGTTCGGCCCATGGAACTGAAGATCTCTCGCGCCAGGCGGATGTCATCTTCGGTGGCGTGCTGGCCTGCCGCAAGGGCCGTCATACCCTGGCGGATGAGGCACGGTGTGTTGGGCATGGCGCGGACCACGCGCACCGGCCGTCCCATTTCACGCTCGATCAAGGACGTTGTCACCGAGGCCGCAGAGGAAATGATGACGGCGTCTTTTCTCAGCTTCTTCTTGACTTCGTGCAGAAAGCCCTTCACCTGTTGGGGTTTCAGGCAGATCAGCACTAAGTCGGCTCCGGAGACCGCCTGAACGTTGTGGGTATGCGCCTTGATGCCGTATTTTTCTGTCAGGTAGTCGGCGCGCGGTTGGTGAGCTACGGTAGCCTCCACGCGCCCAACGGGAACGAATTGCGAGCCCAAAATTCCCGACAGCAGCCCCTCACCGAGTTTCCCGGCGCCGATGAGCGCGAGTTTCCTGACACCGGAGTGTAAAGCCTTGGCGGCTTGAGCACTCGTCTGCGAAACGTCTGTTTCTGGCCTCATGTCCCTCCTGAATGCGCGAAGAAACCTCCAAGCTGTCATTCCGAGCGCAGCGAGGAATCTCGCTCTGAGTATTTTCAAGACAGCGCGAGATCCTTCGTCGTCCCGCGTTGGCGAGACTCCTCAGGATGACAGCCTCAAACGGTTTTTCCGCAGCCTGTAAAGCCCCGCCGGGTGAGAGAGCACCGCTAGCGTCGTGCCTCGGCTTGAGCGGCGGTGACTTCCTCCTTGGAGCCTTGAATCCAGGGCATCATTTTCCGCAATTCACTCCCGACCTTTTCAATCAGGTGCTCTGCTGCCTGGGCGCGCATTTCGAGGAACTTCTTACGGCCCCGAGCGTTCTCTTCCATCCATTCATTCGCGAACCGGCCATTCTGAATCTCAGCGAGAATCTTCTTCATGGTTTCATGAACGTGCGCGTCAATCACCATCGGCCCGCGGGTGTAGTCGCCGTATTCAGCCGTGTCGCTCACCGAGTAGCGCATATACTTGATCCCACCCTGATAAATCAGGTCCACGATCAGCTTCAATTCGTGCAGGCACTCGAAATAAGCGATCTCCGGCTGGTAGCCCGCCTGGACCAGGGTTTCAAATCCCGCCGTGATCAACGCTGACACCCCACCGCACAAAACGGTTTGCTCACCGAACAAGTCTGTTTCGGTTTCTTCCTTGAAAGTGGTGCGGATGACACCCGCTTTAAGGCTCCCGAGACCTTTCGCGTAGGCCAGCGCGGTCTCGACGGCCTGCCCAGAGGCGTCCTGTGCGACGGCGAGCAAGGCTGGGACGCCGATGCCTTCCAGGAAAAGCTCGCGCAATCGGTGACCGGGGCACTTGGGCGCGATCATGACCACGTCCACCGTAGGGGGCGGAATGACAAACTTGAAGTGAATATTGAACCCGTGGGCAAACAACAAGGTCTTCCCCTTGCCAAGATGGGGCTCGATCTGTTCCTTGTAAGCTTTGGGCTGCACGTGGTCAGGGATGAGCACGGCGATAAGGTCGCCGCGCCGGGAAGCTTCCGACGCATCAACGACCTCGAAGCCTGCCTCCTTCGCCTTGGCCTGGGGGGCAGACGGGCGGACTTCACCCACGATCACATTTGCGCCGCTGTCGCGCAGATTGAGCGCGTGCGCGTGCCCCTGGCTCCCGTAACCAATAACCGCGACGGTCTTGCCCGCCAAGTGTTTCAAATCTCCATCATTCTCGTAATAGACTTTGGCCATTTCGTTTCCTTTTGACGAATGAAATACCCTCAGAAAACCTTGACCTCCGGGGATCAATGCAGAATACCAGTTCTCCACTTTGTCGTCATGTGCCAAACCCGATTTTCAGGGTCGCGTGAAAGTCCCCGAAGAGTAAGATGCCAAAGCGGCTCTGCCGCCTGCTGTGCGCAAAGGCTTCGCCTTTCCGAAGGCCTGCGCCCTGACTAACCTCCTCCGCTCGGCTGGAAGGCTCAGCCTTCCAGCCGAGCGGAGGGTAAAAGGAGGCGGGCTGCGGCGGAAAACCAGAGGCTTTCCGCACAGCAGGCGGCAGAGCCGCAATTCCCCCGCACCTTGACCCTGTTGGATCGACTGGCGAAAGGGAAAATCAAGCCTGAACTGCAGCAAGCTCCGGCTGCGTGGCGCTGCGTGTTGTCTTGACGCAAGCGAAGGGAAGAAACGCCGGGTCTTGCGAGCCTGCCGAAACAGGGGTCCGCCGTTTCTCCACCGGGATCTCCAGCAAATACTTCCCGTGGCTGGCAAAAATCAACTTCGATTCTGGAAATGCTTTCAGCACTTGAGTGACGCTGGAATTGTCTGCTTCCGAATCGATAAACACAAACGAAGCATTCGGAAAGGATTCATGGCGGTAGCATGTGACGTGCCGCACCCCCTCGGTCCGCCGCAAGAAATTGAAGAGGTAATCCATATCGGCTTCCGCTGATTCAACCACGCCCATCAGGGAAAACCCTGCCGGCCGGGCCGTCGTCACTAGCGTGGTGATCTTCAGGTTCTTTCGACGAAAAATATTCATCAGCCGGCAGACTGATATCATATCGTTGTCGGTTTCAAGAGTCAGCAACCACTGCATAACCTGCTCCTGTCAGGACGCTAAACCGCCCACAGATCGTCGAGCGCTTCCTCTTCCACCAGAACGCGCGGAGGCTCCACCACCATTTCCGCCAGGGATGCGCCGGGCGGCACGATGGGATAAACGTTCTCCGCCGGATCAACCCAGAAGTCGATCAGGCGCGGCTCGCGGTCGCTCAAGAAATCCTGCACCGCATCCGCCACGTCGGTGCGGTGCTCGACCCGCGCGCCACGAATTCCATAAGCTTCGGCTAACTTCACGAAGTCGGGGGCGAAGTCCAAGTCAATGTCGCAGTAACGCTTCTCAAAAAAGATCTCCTGCCACTGGCGGACCATCCCTAGGGCGCGATTGTTGATGATGGCGATCTTGACCGGAACACGGTACTGCACGACGGTGGCGAGGTCGTTGAGGGTCATCTGGAATCCGCCGTCACCCACGATGGCGATCACCTGTCGATCGGGAAATGCCATTTGCGCACCCATGGCCGCCGGGAAGCCATAGCCCATTGAACCGAGCCCGCTGGAAGAGAGCCAAGCGCGCGGGCGGGTGAAATTCCAGAATTGGGCGCCCCACATCTGGTGCTGGCCCACGTCCACCGCGACGATGGCATCCTCGCTGGCATATTGCGAGAGCATCTCGATCACGAATTGAGGTTTGACGTTGTTGGCGTACTTGTCGTAGGTCAGCGGGTGCTCGGAACGCCAGGCTTCAATTCGCTGGAGCCACTGCTGCCTTTCAGTCGGGGGTGTTGCGTTCCTGCGCTGCAAGGCGGCAAGCAGGGCGCGCAATGCCTCCTTGGCGTCGCCCACCAGAGCCAAATCAACCCGCACGTTTTTGTTGACCTCGGAGGGGTCCACATCCAGGTGGATCTTCTTGGCGTTGGGCGCAAAACCGTTCAGGCGGCACGTGACACGGTCGTCAAACCGCGCGCCGACCGCGATGAGCAAGTCGCACTGGCAGATTGCCATGTTGGTGGCATAAGCGCCGTGCATCCCCAACATGCCCAGCGAAAGTGGGTGACGCGAGGGAAAGCACCCCAGACCCATCAGCGTGGTGGTGAGTGGAATATGAGTCAAATCGGCAAGCTCGCGCAATTCATCGGAAGCATTTGCCGCGATCACACCCCCACCCGCATAAATCACTGCCTTTCTGCTTTCCAGGATCATATCGGCGGCGCGCTCGATGTCATCGTCCGTCCACTCGCGCACGCGCTCTGGAAGTTCGGGGCCGGCGGTTGGGGGATAACTGGGCTCGGCATTTTCCATGAGCACGCTCTTGGGAAGATCAACCAACACCGGTCCCGGACGACCCGATACAGCGGCTTTGAAGGCTCTCTGAATCACGGAAGGGACCTCGGCCGCGGACCGAACCAGGAACGATTGCTTGGTGCAGGGAAGGCTGATGCCGATCGTATCGGCCTCCTGGAAGGCGTCCTTGCCCATCAGCGACAGCGGCACCTGGCCAGTCAACGCCACCACCGGAATGGAATCCATCATCGCGGAGGTCAGGCCCGTGATTAGATTCGTGGCGCCAGGCCCGGACGTCCCCAGACAGACGCCGGGCTTGCCGGTCACCCGCGCGTAGCCGTCCGCAGCAAAGGCCGCAGCCTGCTCATGGCGGACCAAGAGGTGACGAATGCCGGCGCTGTAAAGGGCGTCGTAGAGAGGCAACACCGCGCCGCCGGGGAGGCCGAAAAACACCTCCACCTTCTGACGGCTGAGGCTTTCCAGTAAGAGTTCCGAACCCGAGTAAAGTTTTCCCATCTTCTCTCTCGCTCCCACAGCGGCGGGGCGTTCACTACCGACCAGTCGGTAGGTAGATTACCATCCCCGTTTGCCGCCGTCAACCTTTATTTCGGCTAACCTTTAAGCCGTGGTGAGGTTTGGTCTTTCCGTGTGTTCGCCGCTCAGCAATTAGGCTGGCGGCGCCGTAATGATGACGTGTGATCTTTCGGTGGGTACGCCGCGCAGCACTTTGGCCGGCGGCGCCGGAAGGATGAGACGGATGACGTTCCTGTTTAAGAGCAAACCATTCATTGTCTTGGTCCCCCCTCCGACCGAGAACTCACGGTCTCTTGGGGGCCACCACAAGAAGCGCAACGGCCGCTTCCTTCGACTGAGAATACCCGAGGCGCTTGATCGTGTGCAATTGGATTTACTTATTATTGTCATAAGATTTATCTATTCAACTTTTCTGTGGCCATTCCAGTTCGGCGAGGGTGGACAAGCAGGATCGCGCCTCATGCATTCTCCCACCATTTCGGATTCAAAGCAGCGCAACAGGATGTTTTTTGGCCACTTTTTTGGCTTCGTTTGGCCTTTCTTGCGCTCAAAAACCAGTTCGTTTTTGGCCCCCGAAAACGACAACTCCTTTGTTTTCAAAACATTCTTAGGTTCGTTCCCACTATTTAGTATCTTTTTTCTGTTTTCTACGCATTTTCCGCTGCCGCCGCGCCGATCTGCAACCCCCTTCGCGCGCTCGCTGGCAAGCCTTCTCATGCGGCCACGCAGATAGGCTACTACATGTCAGTTCTCCTGTCAAGACCAAAGTGCGGGCGTCAGGGGCCAAGTGACAGGTTACGCGCGCTGTGGGTTATGCCTGTCAAATGGCGCCGGCACAAGGGCACGAGCCGCGAAGTGGGTTGGGGACCGAGCGCGGGCCACGCTCATCGTAACAACTCTTCCAGTCGCACCGCCTGGTCTGTCTTCTCGTCGCGATACTTGATGATGACCGGAGTGTAGAGGGAAAGTCCCTGTTCCTTTCCTTGTCCCTTAGTGATGGCGCGGGCGCCGGGGACGACCACCGCGCCGGGAGGAATCATGAGCGGCTTTTCGCCCTCCCGGCGATAGACGGCATCCCGCACCAAATCGTACACGGGGGTCGAGCCCGTCAAAATCGTCCCAGCGGCCAAAACGGTTCCCTTGCCGACGATCGTCCCCTCGTAAACTCCGCAGTTGCCGCCCACCAGAACATCGTCTTCCACGATCACGGGCATGGCGCCAATCGGCTCCAGCACGCCGCCAATCTGCGCCGCTGCGCTGAGGTGAACGCGTTTGCCCACCTGAGCGCACGAACCCACCAGCGCGTGGGAATCGATCAGGGCGCCATCGTCCACATAGGCGCCTACGTTCACATACATGGGCGGCATACACGTCACATTCTTGCCGATGTAACAGCCATCGCGAATGGACGAGCCGCCAGGAACTACGCGCACGTTTTGGTTCGCAGGGATTTGCTTCAAGGGGAAAGTGTGCTTGTCACGAAACTGAAAACCGGGGGGCGGCATTTCTACAATGCGGCCGATGCGGAACCCCAGCAGAATCCCCTTTTTTATCCAGGCATTCACTTTCCAGCCGGTCGGCGAAGCAGGATCAGGCTCCGCCGCGCGCACCCGACCTTCGTTCAGCGCCTGCTTGATTTCGTCGAAGGCGCGGAAGTATTCGTCGCCGTATTGGTCGGTCTGGCGGGCGTACAATTCCTCAATGGTGGTTTGAAGATTTACCAACTTCTGCTCGTTGAACTCGTTTGTCATTTTCCCGTCATTCCCGCGACAAGTCATTCTCGCGCAAGCGGGAATGACTTGTCTTTTGAAAGTGGCTCACCCCTCGATTCTAGCACGTGCCGGCACTCTCCACTGCGACGTCCCGCGCAACTCACCGGGTTGCAGCGCTTCTCTTTCTGCCTGTGAGGCCTGAAGATTGCATTTTTGCAGCGTGCGGTTAAACTTAAATGACATGCTAACTTGGGGCTTCGACGACGCGCCGCAGAACTCCGTGGCTTCTCTATATTGGGCACATCCGCTCGTTCAGGAATGGTTCGCAGGCAGGTTTGGCTCGCCCACTGAACCGCAGGAGCAGGGCTGGCCACCTATTCTCGCCGGAAAATCGACGCTGATCTGCGCGCCCACGGGCAGCGGCAAAACGCTGGCCGCGTTTCTTGCCTGCATCGATCACCTGATTCGAAAGGCGCTGGGCGGCGGGCTCCAGGATCGCACGGAAGTCCTTTACGTCTCGCCCCTCAAGGCGTTGAGCAATGACATTCGCAGGAATTTGGAAATCCCGCTGAGTGAAATCACCGCGCTGGCGGGTCACCGAGGCTTGTTGATGCCGCCCATCCGCGCCGCAGTCCGCACCGGCGACACATTGCCGCCAGAGCGCCGGGCGATGCTCAAGCAGCCACCGCACATACTCGTCACGACGCCTGAGTCCCTTTACATCCTGCTGACAGCGGAAAAGAGCCGCGCCATCCTGGGTGACGTTGAAACCGTGATTGTAGATGAAATACACGCCGTGGCGGACGACAAGCGCGGCGCGCATCTCGCGCTCTCACTCGAAAGGTTAGAAGCTCTGATAGCGCAGTCGCGCCCCAACCGCCCCCCGACGCGAATTGGACTTTCAGCCACTCAAAAGCCCATCGAGCTGGTGGCCAAGTTCCTTGTCGGAAATGGCCGGGCCGAACCCGTCATCGTCAACATTGGGCACCGGCGCGAGCTAGACCTTGCCGTGGAAGTGCCGCGCAGCGAGCTTGGACCCATCGCTACCAACGAGATGTGGGAAGAGGTTTACGACCGGCTGGCGGAACTCGTGCGGCAACATCGCTCCACGCTGGTCTTTGTGAACACGCGCCGGCTGGCCGAGCGGGTCTCACACCACCTCGCCCAACGGCTGGGAGCGGACGCCGTCGCAGCGCATCACGGCAGCCTCGCGCGTAAGGTGCGGCTAGTTGCGGAAAATAAGCTGAAGTCGGGGGACGCGCGGGTCCTGGTCGCCACTGCTTCCCTCGAGCTCGGCATCGACATCGGCACGGTGGATCTGGTTTGCCAGATCGAATCGCCCCATTCCATCGCGGTGGCCCTGCAACGGATCGGCCGGGCCGGCCACTGGCGCGGGGCAGTGCCCAAGGGCCGGCTTTTCGCCATGACGCGCGATGGGCTCATCGAGTGCGCCGCGCTCATCAGAGCCCTCCGACAGGGTGAACTTGACCGGCTCGAGATTCCGGACTCGCCCTTGGACATCCTGGCTCAGCAAATCGTGGCGATCTGCGCCTGCGAAGAGTGGAACGAGGACGAGCTGTTCCAGGCCGTGCGACGGGCGTACCCGTACCGCAATTTGGCCCGCCAGGACTTTGACGCAGTGCTCGAAATCCTTTCCGAGGGAATTACGGCGCGCCGCGGCCGCTACGGGGCCTATCTGCATCGCGACCGCGTCCGGCACCGCCTCCGGGGCCGGCGCGGCAGCCGCCTGGTGGCCATTACAAACGGCGGCGCTATTCCTGAGTCCGCGCTTTACACGGTCGTAGCCCAGCCGGAAGGCGCCGTGGCGGGTACGGTGGCCGAAGACTTCGCAGCCGAGAGCATGCGCGGCGACGTTTTCCTGTTAGGGAACACGTCCTGGCGCATCACCCGGATCGAAGGTCGCTCAGGACGCGTGTTGGTGGAGGACGCTCACGGCGCGGCCCCCGACATTCCCTTCTGGCTGGGCGAGGCGCCAGCCCGCACGCCGGAACTCTCCGCCCGAGTTTCAGAGATACGCGAGAAGATCAGTGAATTGGCGGCAGCGCCGGTCGCTGTGGCGTGGGCGTCCCGCCCGCTGTTGCCGGGGTGTCCCGCGCCAGCGGGACATCGCGGGCAGGATGCCCGTCCCGCAGGCGCGGGAGGCGGGACGCCCGCGCTACCTTCGGACGCTATATCCTGGATGAAGGAGCAATGCGGGCTGGATGATGCCGGGGCCGAGCAAGCAGTTGAATACATCCTTGCCGGGCGCGCCATGCTGGGCGCGGTTCCAACCCAAAACAGACTCGTTGCCGAGCGCTTCTTCGACGAGGCCGGTGGCATGCAACTTATCATCCACGCCCCGTTTGGAGGAAGAATCAACAAAGCGTGGGGACTGGCGCTGCGCAAGAGATTCTGCCGTTCATTTAATTTTGAATTGCAAGCCGCTGCCACTGAGGAAGGCCTGAACATCTCGCTGGGCGAGCAGCACAGCTTTCCGCTCGCCGACGTCTTCCATTTTCTGGCACCGGAATCCGCTGCGGCAGTGCTCGAGCAGGCCGCGCTCGTTTCGCCGATCTTCGCCACTCGCTGGCGTTGGGACGCCACACGCGCTCTGGCGCTGGCGCGTTTTCGCAACGGAAAGAAGATTCCACTTCAAATTCAGCGCATGCGCGCGGACGACCTGCTGGCTGCGGTCTTCCCGGACGCGGCGGCATGCCAGGACAACCTCGAGGGCGACATCCACGTTCCAGACCACCCCCTGATCCGCGAGGTGATGAAAGACGTGCTCACAGAAGCGTTGGATCTCGAGGGGTTGATGCGGGTGCTGCTGGGAATCAGAGATGGCAGTATTCGCTGCATCGCCGTGGACACGCCTGCTCCCTCACCATTCTCTCACGAGATTCTGAACGCCAATCCGTACGCCTATCTCGATGATGCCCCGCTTGAAGAGCGCCGGGCGCGCGCTGTCTCTCTGCGCCGCGTGCTGCCGGAGACGGTGCTCTCGGAAATCGGCCGGCTTGATCCCGCCGCCATCGCGCAAGGTCGCGAAGAAGCCTGGCCGGATGTTCGCGACGCAGACGAATTGAGCGAAGTGCTCCAGGTGTTTGTTGCCTTGCCCCAAGACTTCGTGCCGCCCGGAGGCTTGGCTGTGAACGCACAGTGGGGCGACCTCTTTCGTCAACTTGTCGTCGAAAAGCGCGCCGCTCCCGCGCTGCTGGGTGACGATATCGTGTGGGTTGCGGCGGAGAGAATCAAGACGTTCTCAATTCTCTTTCCTGGGGCAAGGTTCGAGACTCAAGCTGTCGAAATCGGCGAGCCGGTTCATGCAAGAGACGATGCCCTGCTTCAACTCGTTCGAGGTTGGATGGCACACTGCGGACCGGTCGAGATTTCCTGGCTGGCGCGCACGGTGGGATTGCCGGCAGGCGATATCGAGGCAGCCATGCTTCGCCTCGAAGGCGAAGGTCGAGTGCTGCGCGGACAATTCACCGGCACGGCTGCACCACCCCTTAATCCCCTCCTCTCTGAGGAGGGGACTGTTGAATGGTGTGATCGCCGGCTGCTGGCGCGCATTCATCGGCTGACGCTCGGCACACTACGCAAGGAAATTCAGCCTGTAACCGCCGCTCAGTTCATGCGCTGGTTGCTGCGCTGGCAACACGTCGCTCCAGGCACGCAAGTTGTGGGCGAACGAGGCGTGCTCGAAGTCATCCGGCAATTGCAGGGATTCGAGGCCCCCGCCAACGCCTGGGAGTCGCACCTCCTGGCGCCTCGAGTGGCCGGCTATGATCCGCAGATACTCGATCAGCTTTGCCTGACGGGCGACGTGGGCTGGGGACGCTTGTCACCGCATCCGGCGACCCTCGAACCAATTGCATCATGGAGCGCGGGCGTCTCGCCCGCGCTACTAGGGGATCGGAATGATACTCCCGCGATGGCTGTGCGGCGCATCACTCCCTCCAGCGTGGCTCCCATCACATTCTTCGTGCGGGAAGAATCCGATTGGATGATTCCGCGCCACCCCCCGCTCGCGGTGGGAACCCAAGCGCTGAGCCACGTCGCGCGGGAGGTGCTGGAATTCATCGGGCAGCGCGGCGCTTCGTTTTTCGCCGACATTGTACGTGGAACCGGCAAACTCAAATCCGAAGTCGAAACAGCGCTTTGGGAATTGGTGGCGGCGGGACTCTTCACTGCCGACGGCTTCGACAATTTGCGCGCCCTCATCGATCCCAAACGGCGGGCCGGGCAAGGGAGAGGGCGCCGCTGTCGCCCGCGACACAGCACGGGACGATGGTCACTGCTCTTTTCAAGCGAGGCGACGGATCGCGCCAAGGCCGTCCAGACGGTTTGCAGCGTGCTGCTGGAGCGTTACGGCGTGGTGTTTCGAGAATTGACCTGGCGCGAGGAGTTCCCGTTCAAATGGCGCGAATTGCTGATTACGTTCAGGCGACTCGAGGATCGTGGCGAGGTGCGAGGTGGGCGCTTTGTGGACGGTTTCCTGGGCGAGCAATTCGCCTTGCCGGTGGCGCTGGAATCGTTGCGCGCCGCGCGTCACGTCGAGCCGACCGGCGAAACCGTCACCCTCTCCGCCGCCGACCCATTGAATCTGGTCGGAATCATTGTACCCGGCGAGCGCGTGCCGGCGATTTCCGGCAAAACGATCACACTGAGAGATGGTGCAACACCTGAACCTCATTGGCATTCGTAGAGGCGGGCGCAATGCGGCGCCATCCTGAACCCATTGGGGAGGGTCTTAGCAAGCAATCAGGAATACTATCCTGGCCTTCCCGGCCGCGACGGCCGGCGGTTGTTAAATCGGCGCAGGTGGAATGACCTTGCAAAGCAGTTCCCGCTATGGGAACATAAGCGGAGGAGGACCGTGCACGTCATCAGTTATAGAGCGATCAGGGAATACAAAGTGGCACGGCCTGATGCCGGATCGGCGCTCGATAACTGGTATCGAGTGGCAAGCGCCTGCAAGTGGCAGAGCTTCGTTGAGGTAAGGCAAGTTTTTCGGAGTGCGGACTGGGTGAGTCCGTACGTAGTGTTTAACATCGCGGGGAACAAATATCGGCTGATTGCCGAGATCAATTTTCGGAGCCAGACGCTGTTCGTAAGGCACATTCTCACCCACCAGGAATACGCAGAAGGGAAGTGGAAAGAACTATGAGCACTCAAACCCTGAATCCAGTCGCTTATGGAAGGCTTTTGGCCAAGGTGCAGCCTCACGCGATCAAAGACGAAGCCGAGTACGACCGCCTGGTCGCCGAGGTTGGCCGGCTAATGGATCGGGGAGAAGAAAACCTGAGACCGGAAGAAACATCGCTCCTTGAAATGATTTCGATTCTGATCGAGGAATACGACCGTGAACACTATCCGCTTTCGCCCCTCCAGCCCCACCAGATGTTGACTTTCCTCATGGAACAACGCGGCCTTGAACCCCACGACCTCTGGCCGGTATTGGGATCCAAAAGCCGCGTCTCTGAGATCCTCAATGGGAAGCGTGAGATCAGCAAGGCCCAGGCAAGAAAGCTCGCGGAGTTCTTCCACATCTCCGTGGATTTATTCATCTAGACCTTTCTGTCGGCACAGTGGCCACGATCGGCGGCGGACATCTCGGCCAGGCGAGTGCCCAGTTTAGCTTCTTAAAGGGTTTGCAGCTCTTGGGTTGAGAGCCCACGGCTATTAGCTGGCGACACGCCCCCCGCTTGCACGTCCCAGACGTGAGGGCAAAAATGCGGGGAGGCAGAGGATCAGTTACCGCATGACGTCCCCCGTCTCCCCATGGCTGTTTTATTTAGGGAGTTCGTATTCGCCTTCGGCCTCCACATGCGCCATACCATCAGGGGCAGTCTTAGCCGTGTAGGTGCCCTTTCCCTTCAGGCCCTTGAGCTTGCCCGTACCGCCGGCGAAGCTCCATTTGCCTTCTGCACTCTCGAGCACCCCGTCCTTCAGGGTGGATGAGCCCTGGCGACGGACGTAACACTTGTCTCCGTTAGTCATAGCGACCACATCATACTCCTGGTCGCGCGCACGATTGCCGGTCACTTCAGTGAAGGCTGTAAAGACGCCCTCCTTGCTTTGAACTCCCGAGATTTCGAGGGGTTTGGTCCAAGTGCACTTCATCTGGCTGATCACGAAGAAATGGTTGGGTTGGTCTCCAATCTCGATCACCTGCTGCTGGTCCGGTTTGGCGCACTGGTGGGCGCCGGAAAGCTTGGTCTGTGCGCTAGCCACCGTGGCCAGCGCGAAAACAACTAGAAATGGCAAAAGAACCTTTAAGCGCATATGGTCTCCTTTTAGGCGTGTGTGCGTTGAATGCCGATAGTATAGCGCGGTTTTCGGGTCTGGTCGAGGCCGCATCGAGTCATGTTAAATGCTACTGGCGAGGCGCCCGCCTCTTGTACGTCCCGGAAGTGGAGGCAAAAGGCGCGGGGAGGCAGAGGATCGGTTGCCGCGTGATGTCCCCCGCCTCCCCATGGCTGTTTTATTTGGGGAGTTCGTATTCGCCTTCGACCTCCACAGTCATCGTACCATCCGGGGCACCCTTACCCGTTGAGGTGCCCTTTCCCTTCAGGCCCTTGAGCTTGCCCGTACCGCTGGCGTAGCTCCATTTGGCTTCTCCGCTCTCGAGCACCCCCTCCTTCAGGGTGGCTGAGTACTGGACACGGACGTAAGACTTGTCTCCGTTAGTCATGGTGCCCACACCATACGACTGGGCGTGCGCGCGATTGCCGCTGACTTCAACGAATTGTGTATAGACGTCCTCCTTGCTTTGAACTCCCGCGATTTCGAGGGGTTTGGTCCAAGTGCACTTCATTTGATTGATCACGAAAGAATGGTTGGGTCGGTCTCCAACCTCGATCGCCTGCTGTTGGTCCGGTTTGCCGCACCGGAGCGTGCCGGAAATCTTGGTCTGCGCGCTAGCCACCGTGGCCAGCGCGAAAACAGCTAGAAATGATAAAAGAATCTTTAAGCGCATGTGGCCTCCTTTTAGGCGTATCTGCTTGGAATGCCAATAGTATAGCGCCGTTTTCTGCCAACTGCCTACTGCTTTTCAATAGCCCCGGCAGGTCGAGGCGCCAGGCTTGCTTCGCAACTTACAGGAGGCTGGATACGTCCATGAGGGTGAGGCTTCCGAAATCGAGACATTTTGTGGAACTTTTGGCAGCTCGAAACGGAATACCTGTTGAAAGCAACGGACGATGGCCGGAGTCACTGAGATTCGAGACGAGCAGTTGCTGAGGATGATGCAACTGGGGGACGAAGACGCCTTTACAATGTTGTATCGGCGCCGTCAGGGAGCCATTTACCGCTTTGTGCTGGAGATGAGTGGCTCCGCCTCTCTCGCCGAGGACGTCACGCAGGAAGTGTTCATGGCGCTGATTCGAGACAACCGAGGCTACGACCCCTCGCGTGGTTCGCTGAGCGCATATCTCTTAGGAATGGCGCGCCATCACGCGTTGCGCCTGATCAAGCGCGACCGGACGTATGTCTCGATCTCGCCGACGCGGGACGGGTCGTGGGATAGTGGAGAACTCACCCCTCTTTCTCCCGAGAACCCGCACTCCGAGATGAGCCGCCGGGAATCGATCCATTTGGTGCAACAAGCGATCTTGAGCCTGCCCGAGCACTACCGCGAAGCTGTGGTGGTATGCGACTTGAATGAAATGAGTTACGAGGATGCTGCGTCGGTCTTGGGATGTTCAGTGGGCACGGTGCGCTCGCGTTTGCACCGCGGGCGCGCCTTGCTCATCCAGAAGCTAGGGGGTGGGAAGAAGGTCGAAGCTGGTACTAAGGCCATTGATCCAAGCAGGTGTCTGGCATGAACTGCAAAGATTTCGAAAGCATGATTCACGAGATTGTAAGCCGGCGAGCGCCTGACAAGACAAAGCAGCTCGAGGCTTTGGAGCACGCCGGCCGTTGTCTATGGTGCGCCCTGCGCCTCGACGAAGAGACCAAGCTGACGGAAAGCCTGCAAGCGTTCGCGAGGACCCTGGATGTCCAGCGCGCGCCTGCCCGCGTGGAAGAAGCATTGGTCCAAGCTTTTCGCGAAAGAACTTTGTGGGAGGGTGCAGCACGTTCTGGGCTCGCTGGGAAGCGACTCTGGCGCCGGCTGAGCTGGGCATTGGCATTTGCCGCCACAGTTGCCGTAGCGTGGATAGTAGTCTTGCGGACGGCGCGCGTTCATCCAAACTCGAGCGTCCCCCCGCCCCAGGCCGCTAACACAGCTATATCCCCGACGCGCACTCCAAACCCTTCTCAAAGTAACGCCACGGAGGATCCGGACAAGGTCCTGTTACAGGTTCAAGCAGACCTTGAACGTGAGGTTCCCGAAGCCGTGGCCCCCGCAGTCCTGATTGCCGAGGAGCGGAATGAAATCCTAGCGAATAAAGAACAAACGAAGACCACTTTAGGAAAAGGAGAGAAATAAGATGAAAGCAACCCTAGCAAGTTTGACACTGATGATCGCGTTCTGCGGGTTGGCCATCGCCCAGGTCGCCCCTGCGCCACCCGAGGGGCCAAGCACCCAAAGGGGCCCTCGAATGGGAATGGCCCGATACGGTGGTCGTGGACACGGTATGGGTCACCGTGTTCCTGGAAGATGGTGGAAAGACTCGGAACTGATGCGGAAGATCGGGGTCAGCGATGAACAGGTCGAGAAGATCGAGAAGATCTTCCAGGACCATCGCCTACAACTCATCGATCTCCACGCCGCTTTGGAAAAGCAGGAAGCGATCCTGGAGCCACTGATTGAAGCTGGTCAGCCCGACGAGTCGCAGGTGGTCGCCCAAATCGATAACGTTGCTCAGGCGAGGGCCAACCTGGAAAAGTCGAACACACTGATGCTACTCGCGATCCGTCGAGTTCTCACCGTTGAGCAGTGGAAGAAGCTCAGGGACCTACGGGGCATCGGCAAGTTCCACGCCCGGTCGCGATTTGGGCCTCCTGCGCCACGGCCTCGTGGAGAGTAAGAGCCATTCATCGTGGCGGAGAAACTGGCGCAGGGTTGCAAGGCGAACCCCGCGCCAGGGGGGCCACCCTTTCCTGGAAAGCCTCGGAAGCTGTGAAATAATCCACAAAGGTCATATGCCGGTAACGGCTATCCAATACCTCACGTTTTGCAAAACCTCCCCCGAGGATTTATCTAACAGTCGATCATAAGCTGGTGCTCGCAACGGGGATGAAAATGGGCGATGCTGCGCCCCGTAGTCGCCTTAAGGCTCGTCTTTTCAGAGAACTGCAAGCGGTGGAACAGTAAATCGATTTTCGAGAGAGCTTCTCAGGGTTGCGTGGCAAACCTTCCCCACATCCGCAGTCAACCGCCTACCTTGATCGTCACGGCAGCAGCACGATATTTGAAGCGGGTTTGGCGGATGCTTCGGAACCGAGCTGGGTCCGAATCAGGTCCAGGAAAGCGCGGCCCTTTGGACGGCCGTTCTCGCGCGTGGCGCCGAGTTGGGTGAGGAAGGTCAGCGCATCCCGGATTTCGCTGTCGCGTGTGGTGGCCAAACCAAGCCTTTGAGTTTCGGCTTCCTTGAATTCTTCCAGGGCTGCCTTGAGCTTTTGGTAGAGCTCCCGCCGGTAGAGATAATCTGGAGGCTTTTCGTAATAGAGGCCGCTCGAAAGCGTGCGGTAAGTCTCCGCCAGCGCTTGGAGCGCCGCAATCGCGTCCGTGTCTACCACCTGGCGATGGTCCCGAGCATATTCCCAAATGGAAGACATCAACGCCATCAGGAGCATACTGTGGCTTTGGGCAAACTCCAATGGAACCCTGACATCAGGAAAGGGAACTTTCTCCCAATCGACCTGGCGGCGGGCCTCATCGTACTCGCGGCTAGCCACGAGGTGGGGACAGTCCGAGGGACAGTCGATGCTCACTTCGCGTTCGGTTCCACAACAAACCGAGCAGATCTTTTCTCCTCTTGCGGGGCAAAACCTTTTCACCTTGCGCTTACTACAAATAGGACAGGTCAATGAGCGCTCCCTGGGACGTGCGCAGCTGCCGCTGCGCCAAAACTCCTATTATGCCATAGTTCCCGCCAGCTATTCGCCGGGGAGCACGTTACGTTACGCCTGGGCGCTCCCTCAATCACACGGGCGCCACACGCCTCGCCTCGATCCCACAAGGGTAGCCAACCAACCCTCCCGCTGGTACACTTGCAGGGATGGCTATCACCTTGGAGAATTCGCGCACCGCAGACGTGATCGTTATCGGTGGTGGCTTGATCGGGTCTTCAATCGCACTGCGCTTGGCGCAAGCCAAGCTCCGGGTGTTGGTTTTCGATCGCGGCGAGCCTGGGGCTGAAGCCAGCAGCGCGGCAGCGGGAATGATCGCTCCCCAGGGCGAAACCCCTCAACCCGACGCGTTCTTCGCCTTGTGCGCCGCAAGCCATGCCCTGTATCCAGACTTCGTTTCGGAAATTGAGGAATTGAGCGGGCAGAAAGTGGGCTTTCGTCGCGAAGGTAGCCTGCTGGTTGCGGTGGAGGAAAAGCAGGTCGCAGAACTCGAGAAGCTCTTCTGGACCCAGACGCGCGCGGGCCTGCCACTGGAAAGACTCACTCCGGCCGACCTTCAGCACAAGATGCCGGGGCTTTCCAGTGAGATCCGGGTTGCCCTCGGCATTTCTGAGGACTATTGGGTGGACAACGAGAAGTTAACGCGTGCCGTGATCGAAGCCGCCCAACGCCTGGGCGTGAGATTCTATGCCCACTGCCCCGCGGAGGAAGTGAACGTCCGCGAGAACCGTGTGGAAGCAATTCACGCCAACTCCGCCCATGCCGGCGGCGAAACAACACTCTTTTCCGCAGGGTGCTTCGTGCTTGCGGCGGGCTGCTGGTCGGAAGGACTTGCCGCCCAAGTCGGGCTTGCGCTTCCCATGCAACCTTGTCGCGGCCAAATGATGGAATTCGAATCGCCCCATGAACTCCCCTATGTGGTTCGTGCCGGAACCCACTATCTTGTGCCCCGCTCTGCCCGCCGGCTTTTGGTGGGCACCACGGCGGAATATGCCGGGTTCGATAAAGCGGTCACGGCCGAGGGATTACAATCTATCCTCAACGGGGCCATGAGGTTCGCGCCTTTCCTGAAGGACTGCTCTTTCCGCCGCGCCTGGGCGGGGCTGCGGCCCGACACGGCAGATCATCTGCCGGTTCTGGGCTATAGCAAGCTGCAAAACCTCATCCTGGCCACGGGTCACTTTCGCCACGGCATTCTTTTGGCTCCCGTCACCGCTCAGCAAATCTCCGAGCTGGTTCTCGCCCGCTCCACCTCTCTCTCCCTGGAAGCTTATCGGCCAACCCGCTTTGCGTGATGCCAGGGAGAGCCAGCGCCCAGGATGGCGCAGCAAAAAGGCGAATCGGTCACAACACTGGAGCATGCCGTTGTGGAGGTCCCCAAGTACGCAAGAATCTTGTGCAGTGGCGGCGAACCCTTGGAAAGTCACCCGGGGCACCGATGGTCGCGGTACTTCCGTACCATCGCAGGTCCGTTGACTTGCCCATGTGAATCCACTAATATTGCCCGTAAGCGGATATGGAACCGACTCCTAACGAATCCGACATTCCCGGTGTGGTGGGGCGTCGCAGCGCCCGCCTTTCAATCATAGTTCCGGTAACGGTGCGCGGAACAGACGCGGCCGGGCAGGCCTTCAAAGAGAACACCTGGACGATTTGCGTCAACAAGCACGGTGGCAGGATTGCTACTTTCCATCAGCTAGCCGACGACGACCAGGTTGTTATCGAGAATCCACTGCTGGGCCGGAGCGCCAAGGCCCGGGTCATGAGGGTTTGTGAGAGGCGCTTTGCTGAGGACCCCTTCGAAGTCTGCGTTGAACTGCTGGAGGCGCAGAACGTCTGGGGAGTCAAGCTCCCACCCGAGGATTGGCAGAAGGAGCGGCAGATCATCCCGGGGGACCAGAAAAGCCCCACCCCGCAGGCCGCGCCGCAAGCTCCGAAGCCGCCCGCGCCAACCGCTGAGAGAGGCGGAGTGGCCGAAACGACGCAGCTCGCGCCACGAGGATCGCCGACGGACCTGGGAGAGCACACCGGAGGACTCAGTGAATTCAACATGGCTGTAAATGCTGTGTCTCGTTTCGCCGGGGAAGCCAACGCCCCGCCGGATCAACCGGCATCTCATAGACAGGACGCCATGGGAGTTCCGCAAGAGCCCGCTGGGCATCCGCAAGCCCCGGACCCACTTACCCTCAATGCCCTGCAAGAAAAGATAGGCGAGGCACAGTCGCTCAGGCAGGAATTGAGCGTCCTTATGGATCGCGTGCAGTCGGCGCGGGTGGAAGTGGAGGATCTCCTCGTGAAAGCCCGCGAGGCACAGCTCGATGGGACATTTGAAGCAGAACAAGCGGCAAAGAAAGTCGAAGAGGCGAGTGGCAAGCAGCTCCAATCTGTGCTCGCCCGGCTGGACCAGGAAGTAGAGCAAAGGCTTGGGTCAGCATCCACGCGTTTGGCCGGTGAAACGCAGCAGCGTTTGCAGGCTGAGGTCGCCGGCAAAGTCGAAAATGTCGCCAAGGAAATGGGCGACCGCCTTTCACCGCTGGTTCAGGAGAGCCTCTCCAAGGCGGCCCTCGAGTTTCAAGCTCAATGCAAGCACGCGGCGGAACAGGCCAAGGCTGAACTCGACGAATTGGTGAAGGACGCGACAGCCGTGGTGGATGTGCGCCTCCGAAAAGTTATGGAGGAGGTTTCACCCTCACTGAGCGCCCAAATCGAGCGCTCGGCAGAGCAGGTGGCCCGCGAGCGGCTCGAGGAATTCAAGGCGCAAATCGAGTTGAAAGCCCGCGAGGCGCAGCACAACGGGACATTTGATGCTGAACAAGTGGCAAAGAAAGTCGAAGAGGCGAGTGGCAAGCAGCTCCAATCTGTGCTCGCCCGGCTGGACCAGGAAGTAGAGCAAAGGCTTGGGTCGGCATCCACGCGTTTGGCCGGTGAAACGCAGCAGCGTTTGCAGGCTGAGGTCGCCGGCATAGTCGAAAATGTCGCCAAGGAAATGGGCGACCGCCTTTCACCGCTGGTTCAGGAGAGCCTCTCCAAGGCGGCCCTCGAGTTTCAAGCTCAATGCAAGCACGCGGCAGAACAAGCCAAGGCTGAACTCGACGAATTGGTGAAGGACGCGACAGCCGTGGTGGATGTGCGCCTCCGAAAAGTTATGGAGGAGGTTTCACCCTCACTGAGCGCCCAAATCGAGCGCTCGGCAGAGCAGGTGGCCCGCGAGCGGCTCGAGGAATTCAAGGCGCAAATCGAGCGCGTCAGCAGGAGCAGCGAGAACTCCACCCAAAGCAACCTCGAAAGAATGCGACAGGAAACTCAGGCAGAGATTCTTAACGCTGGAATCCAGGCCAGGAAGATTTATAAGGAAGAATCCGGGACAGCAGCCAAGGTGATTTCCGTTTGCGTGGACTCTGCCGTGGACTCGTTGAATCGCGCCGGCGACGAAGCCGTCTCGAAACTCCAGGCAGCCTACCAGACCCTTGAACTCAGTTTGAAGAAGGCGGCGGCCGAGTGCCTCCCACCGTTAGCCGACGAATCCGCATCAGTGCTCGAGAAGTTTCGCGCCGAAGCCCAGGCGCTCACCGCCCAATCGCAATCCGAAGTGGAGTCCACTGCCCGCCAGTTTTCGGAAAAAGCCAGCGGGGACATATCGGAAAAGCTTGAAGGTGCCGTCGAAGGGGCGCTGGAGTTAGTGGCTAGAAACTTTAACAAGCAAGCCGAGGATTCTCTGGAGCTGCTCAAAGAGGGACTCCGATCCGCTCAACAACAGTGCGTTGATGAGACACAGAGGCAGTTGGCAGCGGCACGCGAATCGACTTTGGCTTCGCTGGAAAGTGAAGCCGGGGTGAGCTTAGCGTCCTTCCGTGAACGACTGCACACAACGCTGCTGGAAATGCAGGCGCAGCAAACCAAGGAGATAGAAAAGGAAATCCAAACTAGTTTGCGGGGCCACTTGGAATCCCTGCGCACACAAGTCCGCTTGACAGCCGACGAATCCGCCGTCCGGGTGACGGCTGAAGTCAGGAGCAGGGCCGAGCAAGCCCTCCAGGAACTCCCAGACCGGCTCTACAAAGGTGTTGGGATGGCCGCCCTCGTGGCAAGAGAATGGGAGGAGCAAGCCAAGACGCACCTGGAAGCGCATTTGAGCCACGAGGTGGAGGTTTTCCAGAAGCAGCTCGAAGGATTGACCATGGCCGCGCAGGAGCGGCAGCGCAGTGACGCGGAAGCTCTCAAAGGTTTGCTCCAGAGTCGTCTGCATCAGGCCGCTCGACTGTTTGAGGGTGGGGAAGCCGACGCAGGCCAATCCAAGGGGGTGGCCCGTGACGAGTCCAGGCATTCCCCTTCTCAATCTCCCCGGGTATCCCGGGACCCTCTCCGCCCCGACCCCCTAGTAGAGAAACAGCAACGCATTATCGAGGAAGCCCTTAGTACCTTCCGCTCCAGACTGCGCCAGATTCTTGCGGATCACGCGCCCAAGGAACCGCAAGGACCCGCAGGCACACCTTAGCATTTCCTTTCGCAAGAACGCTGACCTTTTCGTAGCCGGCACAGTCTCCCCTTCAGCGTTAAGGAAGGACTCATCTGCTACTCGAAGACATTCCACCTGCTCAACACCCTGCCGTGATTAGGGAACAACCGACCTAAAAATCTTGAAGTGCAAAGCTTGATGCAAATGAGTCAAGTTTTCCATCTCTGGTCTTGCTCCCCGTAAGGGGAGCACTTTGAGTAGCCGTGGATGGAACCCACGGATAGGAACGTATCAAGCGACACCCGGCCATGGAGGGGCCGAACTGCCATGGACAACCCCTTACGGGGTTGGGCAGCATCAGCGTAACACCGACCGTGGGCTTGCGCCCACGGCTACTCACGTCCCACCGCTTCGCGGTGAGCTCAAGACTGGTCGGGCTGGGGCGAAGCCTCGTTAGTGTACCGGAACAATTTTGAGGGCGATGGTGAAACCCGCGACGCGACAAGGGAAGGGACGCTCATGTAATAGGCTGGTTTGATGTCGAGGGAGTTTCGGTCCTGCGCGGCTGAAAGAGCCAACTGGCGCACTACCCACGCCCGATGTTTTCAGCAAGCTGATTCCCGCGGGCTAGGAATGTCTGCCGGCCGCGAGCACACCGTGCTTCAAATCACTAATCTCACGACGGAATCGGACCTTTGCTGCCCGCTAATGGACTGGATAGACCGGAGGAAAGCATCCACCACGAAGGGATCGAACTGCGTGCCTCGGCAACGGCGCAATTCAGCCAAGGCCGCTTCCACCGGACGGCCCTTCCTATAGGCACGGGCGGAAACCATGGCGTCGAAGGCATCGGCGACTGTTATAATGCGGGCGCCGAGAGGAATTTGCTCCCCTCTTAAGCAGTCAGGATAACCCTGCCCGTCGAAGGCCTCATGGTGGTGGCGCACGATGCGCTCGATGGTTATCACTTTCAAAGGTTTCACTATCTTCGCGCCCCAGGCCGGATGGCTTTTCACGGTCTCGTACTCCTCCGCCGTCAGGAGCGTGGGCTTGTTGAGCAAGTCGTCAGGCACCTTGATCTTGCCGACATCGTGAATGAGGCCCGCCAGACGGATCTCTTCGATTTCTGCCTCGGATAATCCCGCCTGCATTGCGATCTGGGCTGCCAGCCTGGAAACCGCCTGAGAATGGCCCTTCATGTGGGGGTCTTTGGCTTCAACCGCGTAAGCGAGGCAGGTGATCATGTCCAGAAGCGAAGGCGACTCGCCTTCGGGTCCGCGCAACATCCGCTCGAGCCTTTGCCGGTACTGGCTGATGGCGCCGGGGTCCGTGGGAAACATCCGTTTCACCGCTACATCCAGGCGCGCTAGAAGGCCCTCCTCGTGTCCCGTCTCCCCTGGCTTGGGGCTCAGCGCCGCTAGCTTCACGCAGTTTCCGCTATGGTGTTTGGCAAGATACATTCCGGAATCCGCAACGCTGAGAATATCCCCTGGGGTTGAGCCGTGGTCCGGGAAGGTGGCGATCCCAAAACTGGCAGTCACCCCGTGGGCGCGCAGGAAGTTGTCCGCTTCCAGGGCGACTCGCAGCCTCTCGGCCAGAATTTCTGCTTGTTCTGTGGTTGCCTCAGGCATGAGTATAGCGAACTCATCCCCCCCATACCTCGCCACCACATTGGATTGTCTTGATCGGGCATCGAGCAGAGCGGCCACAGCCGCCAGCACTTTATCACCTTCCAAGTGGCCCCCGTGGTCATTGACCCGCTTAAAGCCGTCGAGGTCCATCATGATCACGGAGAACGGCCGGCCGCTGCGGGTTGACCGGCGCCATTCCACGTCCAACGCCTCCATGAAGTAGCGATGGGTCTTGAGACCTGTCAGACCGTCGGTGATGGCTTGATCCAGCGCCGACTGGTAGGCATGAGCATTGTGGAGGGCAATGGCAAGCTGGCCCGCCAGTGACTGCAAGGTCAGCACGTCCTGCTGAGAGAAGCTATGCTCCCGAAAGCTTTCCAAACTCAAGACACCCAGCAGATCATCACGATACTTCAAGGGAAGGCTGAGGGCAGACCGAACGCCCGGGTGCAACGCAACGTATCGGTGGTCGCGCAGCACCGAATTTGCCAGGACAGGCTCACGGCTCTTGGCAGCCGTGCCAGAAAGCCCTTGGCCGTTTGGGACACGGCGGCCCAGAAGTTCCGCTCCGTAACCCGCCTGAGCCTCCACGACGAGCTCGTTCTTTTGAAGGTCCACCACTTCAATCCGCGCCAGGTCGCGATCGAAGGCGCTCCGGACTTCCCCACAAATACTGTCAAGAAGCTCATTCGGATTGAGCACCGAAGCTGCTTTCTGTGCCAACTCATTCAAGAGCGCCAAATGGCTCGAGCGTCGTCGTTCCTTTTGGAAAAGCCGGGCGTTCTCGATCGCACTCGCGGCCTCATCGGCAAGAAGCTGCATCAGCTCAAACTGTTCCTGATTAATGGTGTTTTCGCGCTCGAAGTCCCCGGCTGCCAGCACACCCAAGGCGCCATCCGAGAAATGAATGGGCACTCCGCACCAGGTGCGCAGCCGGCCATCCACAGATTTGATCCCCAGGCGGCGTGCGGCAGCCGGAAGCTCCTGGTTCACTAGCAGCGGGCTGCGTCCCTGGCAGACGAACTCCGCCAGTCCATCAACCTCCGCTGCTCCAGGCGTGTCCCCGGTGTCGGCGGTTTCGAAGGGCACGACGGTCTTGAGAGGCCCTTCCGGCGAGTCCTGCAAAGATAGGGAAAAGTTAGCTGTACCGAGCACTCCTTTCAGTTCCCGGCGGAGGATCTCCACCTGTGATTCGAGATCAAAGGTGGCGCGCAACAATCCACTCACACGGTGCAGCAGCTTGCGTTCCTGGTTGTGTCGTTCTTTCGCCCTGTGCAACGACCAATTCTCCATTGCTCGTCCAAGTTGGCTGCCAATAGCCAGGAGCAAGCGCAGTTCGTTCGGGTGGAAGACTCTCGGCTTGCGGCTTCCCACCAGAAGTACACCGTATGAGCTTTCGCGGACCTGCAATCCAACCAGCGACTGAGTCCGCAGCCCCTCCGCTGCGCAAACGTCTCGAAGTTCTTGGAAAAGCGCGTCGCGCTGCCATGCAACTCCCACCGATGGAAAGGATAGATCGGGGAAAACCAGTAGATTCCCCCACCTTTCTCCGCACGAGTTCAGGTAAGAACGCAAGGGCTCGCTGGACAGCCGCTCGACAGTTCGCTCGCTGAGTCCTTGGGCGCACACATGGCTAATCGCATCCGACCCGCTGGTTTGAACTAATATGTAGGAGTCCACGTTCTCCAACATTTCCGTGGTTCGCTGCATGGTCAACTCGGCCATCTGCTTCGGATCAAGACTTTTGTCCAGACGTCTGCCAAAAAGATCGAGCTGCGAAAACCATTGCAAATCAGCGTTCTTCTCGCGCTCAACACGCTGCCGACGAAAGTGCAGGAGAAACAGAACGAGCAAGATGATAATTACGAGCCACAGGAGCGCCGGGCCTTGGAAGAGGTGGAAAGGAAGGGAACCCATCGTAGCCATTCTCCAATGGAGAGCACACTACAGCTCTCTTCGCCAGTCCCTCTGCGAGTTCGGAAAGACAAACCCACGGCTGGCGCCAACTCGATGGGCGCAGAGGACTACATGAACGTCGCGACCGGTCGCCCCTACCTAACGGCCAGGCACTCGTTTGAAATCTAAGAAAACTTTAAGACAGCTCTCTGCCCATGTCAATGAAAAAATTAGGGCTTTCTTAGGGTCCAAACTCCTCTGCTTTGGATCATGTTTGTGTAGGTACCTGTGTTGGGTGACAAGATGTCGGAGTTACAAAAACTCTGACGGTACTCTCTAATAGTCTAGCAGGACGCTGAAAAAGGGTGTTAACATGTCAACGCAAGCGAAATCGTCCTGCCATGGCGGGTCATTGATCTTGAATCGCCTGGGGACTTCTCTTCCAAGCATCGGGGAGGAACTCCTGCTTTTTCAATAAGATAGTGGCTTACGTGTTGCACTGATGTTCTGACATCACAGATAGCCATTTCCGGCTATGAACGCTCAGGATGAAGCGGGAATGCCTTTTTTCAGCAACCTATTCGTTTGGTCTCCCGAGAGGAGGATGAATGATTCGTCGAGATTTTTTCACCCGTATTGCCGGTGGTGCCGGTGCATTGGCTCTGGGCAACGAGCTCTGGGGAGCGACGAAACGCCACCCTGCTGGCGCCGACAGGTCAGACAAACGGTATCGCATTTCCATTTCTACGTGGAGTCTTCATAACTATTTTCAAGCCACGCGCGAGAAGGATTTCGCTCTGGCGGGGAATATGCTCGCCTTGCTCGACTTCCCGGAGATGATTGCGGACCGGTACAAGGTCCACAACCTGGAGTTTTGCTCCCCCCACTTCGCTTCCACTGAAAAGGCGTACCTTCAGGAACTCAAGAGCCGCTTGGTGAGAGCCTACTCGCACGTCGTAAACATGCCGGTCGACATTAAAGAGCTATGGACGGGCGGCGGACTTTCCGATTCGGACAAGGAAGTGCGCGACGCCGCGGTGGATGGCGCAAAGACATGGATCGATGTCGCGGTCGCGGTCGGCTCCAAGTCCGTTCGGTGCGATCCCGGCAAGATGAATCCCGAAGACCTGTCGCCGACCCTCGAGTCCTACAAGCGGCTGGCCGCTTATGGCAAGCCCAAGGGCGTGCATGTGATCATTGAGAACCATGGCGGCGTGGGCTCGGAACATCCGGAGGAGTTAGTGAGACTTTTCAAACAGGCAGGCCCGGAGGTGGTGGGGGCGCTCCCCGATTTCGGCAACTTTCCGGACGAGGACACTCGCGAGAAAGGGCTAACACTCCTCTTCCCCTACGCGCACGTGGTGTGTCACGCCAAGGGTTTGGATTTTGACTCTGCCGGGAACGAGACCAAGTTTGACTTTCCCAAGTGCATCGAGATCTCCAAGCGCGCCGGGTTCAAGGGGATATATTCGATTGAATATGAAGGGCCCGGTGATCCCTACGTAGGTGTGCAGAAGACGCTGGATGAGTTGTTGAAGTATTTGTAGGTATCCGACGAAGAGTTTTGCCACGGAATGCCCGGCGGCCGCAGGGAACGAACGATGAGACTGGAAAAGGGAAGTCCGAAAGTGGTTTCTCCCCTACATTCCTGGAGGCAATCCCCTCAACGGATAATTCTTGCCGTACTGACCGGCGTTTTCTTACTGGCCTCCCTCGCGAAAGCCCAAGAGGATGCCACAGCCGCCAACCCTGGCATAAGCACCCAGCAGTCGTCTGTTTCTTCCCAGGCAGTGAAGCGAAGCCATCCGTTCTGGGATAAGGACAACATCTTGCTTTTTGCGGGGGTGGGAGCCGGGCGTGCTCTTGACTACGTATCAACGCGGCACTTTCGCGACCGCGGAGTTAACGAATGGCTTCTCACAAACAGTATCGTGGATAACAAGCCGCTTTTTGCGGGTATCGAGGTGGCGGGCGTGGCAGCCTCAATTGGAGTCTCTTATCTCTTTCACCGCAGCGGTCACCACAAGCTGGAGCGCTGGGTTTCCATCGTTCACATCGGAGCGGGGGTTGGAGGTTCAGCCTGGAACTACACTTTGAAACCATCTCCACCGCCCAGTGCTCCCCATTAGCCAGCCGCTGCGCTTTTTCACTCCGGATGCAGTGGAAGCAGTTGCTTGTTATCGCTCGGCGCGGCGAAGGTCGTGCATTGCTTGCCGCCCAAACAAGAGTTGGGCTGTAGGGTGAAGCCTTCCAGCGGCGACGGTAAACCACAAATGTTCATGCTTAAGTTGATCGCCAGCGTTATCTTCAATGTGGTTATTACCGCCGTTCTGCTGTTTTTGCCAGCAGCTACTCTGGATTGGTGGCGTGCTTGGTTGTTCCTCAGCATGTTCTTTATCGGCACGGTGGGGTCCGTGGTTAGTCTGTCGCGTGCCCACAAAGGCTTACTGATAGAACGACTTAAGCCGCCCATACAGAAGGGACAGCCACTTGCCGACAAGATCGTCTTGGCCCTGTTTCTCGCCATGTTTTATGCTTTGATTGTCTCCATTCCCCTGGATGTGTTCCGATTTCACCTGATGGGCAAGCCCGGAACGCTCGTTTCGTCTTTGGGGCTTGCACTGCTGATCGCGGGTTGGTGGCTCGCCTACCTCGCCCTTAGGGAGAACGCCTTTGCGACGCCCGTGGTGAAACATCAAGAAGAGCGACAACAGACGGTAATCGATACCGGAGTCTACAGCATCGTGCGACATCCCATGTATGCGGGCGATATCCTCCTGATGGTTGGCATACCCCTGTGGCTGGAATCGTATCCCGCTGCTTTGCTGGCAAGCGTTCCGATCGCGACGGTCGCTCTGCAGATCCTTTTCGAGGAGCGGTTCCTAAGGCGAGAACTGAAGGGCTACGAAGCCTATACGCAGAGGGTCCGGTACAGGCTGATCCCGTTTCTCTGGTAAGCCAGGATGTGCACACCATCTCTGTTCAGAACTCCAATCGGAGTTGGAGTGCGACCATGCGCGGCGAATTATCCCCGCCCAAACCCACACCCAGCAACCCTGTGGGGGGAGAGGTTGTCGCCACCAGGGCGCCGAAGCCGGTCTGTGTGCCGGGCTGTCCAGGAATTCCGGCCACTGCAGTGGGCAAAGCAAAGTTCGGGTGATTGAGGAAATTGAAGAATTGACCTTCCACGCGGAGCGCGACCCGCTCATGAATGGAAAACTTCTTGGTTAAATAAAGATCGCTCCAGGTGAAGCCCGGTCCATGCAGCGTGTTGCGTCCAAGGTTGCCGAATTGGCAATTCTCCGCAGTGTCTGGCGGGCCACCATTGCAGGCGCCGGTGCTGGGATCAACTGACGACACAAAGGCATTGGGGTTCAGCCACTGGAGGGTTCCGGGCTGGGTAACGCCGGGAACCGGAGAGTGCTGGTAGAGAGGCACGCCCGGCCGGACGCTCGCAAACTGCGGGCCGCCCCCCTGAATGATACCCTCGCCGTTCGCTGAATAAGGGGCGCCTAGGACGCTGAACGGCACGCCGCTGTGCCAGAAAACGGTGCCTGACACCTGCCAGCCGTTCGCCAGCGCGCCGAGAAAACGGTGGCTCCGAACCCGGAGGGGAAGTTCGTAGACGTAAGACGTGTTGAAGTTGTGCCGGATGTCGTAATCGCAATTGCCATACTGCCGCCGAAGTTCACCGGGCAACGGCGAGATCAGGGCTCCGGAAGAGAAGGGCAGGAAACCTCCGTTGGATACCGTGTCCAGGCAGTGGCCCCACGTGTAGTTGGTGCCAACCTGCAACCCGTGCCCCATGCGCTTCTGTGCCGTTAGTTGCAGCCCGTTGTAGTGGCTGTTCGCGCCGGTTGTGAACTGCGTGACGCTGGCAAAGCGCGGGTCTTCGGCTTGGTTGTACGGAAATGGCGCAAAGCATCCTGGGCAGACGGTCTGGTAGCCGTTCGCCTGCACCTGGTAAGGCAACTGAACTCCTCGCGTGCCCACATACTGCGCGCGCAAACTCCCTGTATTGCCCAACTGGCGCTCGACTCCCAAGCTCCACTGCATGGAATAGGGCATTCTCAACGTTCCGTCCGGCACGGCCACAAGGGCGGGCGGAGGCAGGCAGGCTTGCGGGTTAGCCTTCGGGGAAGCGCAGGAAAGTTGGCCCTGTGAAAAGCCGGCGAGAAATGCTTGGTTGGCAGCCGCCGTCGCATCAATTGCGCTGTCCGGCACTCCGGGAGCGAACGCGAGTCCGCCTGCTTGCCCGAGCAGCCCACCCTGGAAGATGTTGACGTAGGGCGAATTCGAGCCAATCAGGTCCGCAATGCTCCCCGGAAGAATGTCAGTGAAGACGCCGAAGCCAGTACGAAGCACCATCTTGGGGGTGAACTGCCATGCAACCGCGGTGCGGGGCTGCCAAGCCAGCAAGGGGGTTGAAGGAAAAAACATTTTGAGGCCCGTATCGAGGGCGGCGTTCAAAGGCTGATTGACGTCATGGGGAGCGGCGTCAAACGAGGAGCCGAGGCGCGCAATCATGGCGTGCGGGTTGACGGGATCGGAGTTCCACGCGGCGCGCAAACCGAACGTCCAGGTGAGGTTCTTCGTCACTCGGAACGTGTCCTGCGCGAACAGATCCAGGTTGCTCAGGTTGAATGGCTGCTCACCTGAGACGGGGTACGACTTGGTGGCAAGGGATGCGACCCCGTAGATATATTGAGGCAGCGTGGTGTAGGTCACCAGCGGGGTGACGTAGTTGCTGAAGTCGAAATCGCTCGCCAGCATGCGGCGGGAGCCGACGCCGAACTCGATCTGGTGCGCGCCGCGCTGCCAGGTCAACGTATCATTGAACTGGTAGCGTGTGACGTGCCGCCCCTGGGGCCAGTTGTAGTCCAACCCTCCCATGGGTGTGAACGGCGCGTTCGACCCAACGCCTTGCAGCACGATGGGGAACGCCGCCAAGGTCTTGGCGGGGTCGGTGGGCTGGAAGATACTCGAGTACCAGGAGAAAGCCGGGTTGAAATAGTTCACCATGTTCTGGCCGAAGATGTGCGTATAACCGGAAGCAAAGGAGTACATCGGTTGCGCAGAGATGGCATTGAACACCGGATTGATGGGGTCGGTGTAAGCCGCCTGAAGCCCTGTATCGGATTGAAACCGGTACCAGACCATGTTATGGGCATCAAGATCGTGGTCCAGGCGCGCGGTGATGACTTGTTCGTGGTCGGCGCTGGACATCGAAACGGCTTGCCGGTTGGCGCAGCCATTCCCGTTCGGAGGACTGCCGCTTGCCACGCTGCCGTCCACCCCTAGAGGACACCCAAGCACGGGCAGGGGCGAGCCTACGCTGCTTCGATAGAGCGAAAACATCTTCTGGTAGAAAGGCACGAGGGCCGGCGCCGCGGGATATGAAGTACCGGTGATGGTGTCCACGCCTCCGCGCGGCAACTGCTCCAGAACATAGTTCTGGAAACCCGCGGAGGGCACGGTGATGGTATCCACAATCGGCAGCGCGATCCGCATCTGCTCGAAATCTCCAAAGAAGAACAGCTTGTCGCGGACCACTGGGCCGCCCAGGCTACCCCCGAAATGGTTTACCGCGGAGCGCGGCTTGTGCCCGCCGGGGTTGGCGTTGGTAAAGAAATTGGCAGCGTTCAGCCTCGATCCGTTCCACAGTTCATAGAGATTGCCGTGAAACTTGTTGGTGCCGGATTTGGTGACGTAGTTGATCTGGGAGGCTCCGTAACGGCCCTCGTCAACCGCATAGGAGGTCGTGTTGACGGTGACCTCCTGAATGGAGTTCAGCCCCAGCACAAGATTGGTTGATAAACCACTGTTCAGGCTGGTCATCGGATCGTTGGTCTCGAGGCCGTCTACGATAAAGGCGTTCGAAAGAGCGGGCAGTCCGTTGAATTCCACGTTCCCGTAGCCATTCTGCCCGCCCACAAAGTCATTGGAAGAGCCCGCCGTGTTGATCAAGGCGCCGGGCGAGAATTGGGCGACGTAGGTCATGTCAGAACCCGGGTTGGGAAGATCGGCGATGGCCGCCGCTTCCAGCGTCGTCGTGGTGTTCGGGTTTTCTGTGTTAATGAGTGGCGCCGTCGATTGCACCTCCACCTCCGTTTTCTGGGCGGCAATCTTCAGCGCCAGATTCACAGTCTGCGTCTGGCCAAGGGGTACAGATACAGGGCCGATGGTCTGGCCTTCGAAGCCCCGCGCCTTCGCCTCCACAACGTAGGGACCGGGTTTAAGCTCGGGGAATGAGAAGTGTCCGCTTTCATCGGTTTGGACCGTGCGGTGGAGGCCGGTGGTTGAACTGGCGACGGTCACTGCCGCCCCGGCCACTGGGTCTCCGCTTGAATCAGTAACCTGCCCGGCCAAAGCGCCGGTGGTCTCGCCTTGCGCCCGCACGATCCCGCGAGCCCCTGAAAAGACCACAGCCAGGAGTAAGAGAGCGACAAACCAGGGCGGCTTCTTGCCCCACGGGGCCAATCCCCAATGCCCTCTGTTCTCATTGGAATGTGGACGGACAAACCTCATCATGACCTCCCTTGCCGATCTGCCCGGTGGGGCTTCAGACTGCCGAAAACCCGGCCCGCTGCGTCTTCACTATAGCTTGCTCAAAATAGTAATCTATAGTTAATACAGATTTTCCATTCCTTGTCAACAAGAATTTTCGTTGTCGGCTTAGGTCCGGGAATAAGCCCCTGTTGCCATTTCCCTCGATTCTTGCCATGATGGGAAATGCTGGAAGGCTGGAGAGAACAAAATTCAAGAGGTGGAAAATGAAACTGACCATCTCCAAAGAAGATTACCTGAAAGCTATTGCCGAAGCGGAGTCTGAAGAAGAGCCGGTGATCGCCGCAACCATCGCGCGCTGGTTGAAAATAACCCCGCCCGCCGTGGCCCTGGCCTTGAGGCGTCTCGAACGGGATAAACTGATCAGGGTTGGAGGCAACGGGCGGATCTCGCTTACCCCCGCCGGCCGCCAAATCTCAGATCAGCTTCGCAAACGGCACTATTTGATCGAGCGCATGCTGACTGAGATGCTGGGGATGGAATGGTACAAGGTCCATGACGAAGCGGAACGGCTGGAACACGCGGTTTCGGATGACTTCGAGAAGAAGTTAATTCAAAAGTTGGGCGAGCAAGGCCCCTGCCCACGTGGGGATGGGATCAACACGGGTGCTGCGGCACGTCGCAAGTCGGGTCTGATCCTGCTGGCAGAAGTGCCTGCCGGGACGCAAGTGAAGGTGGTCGGCATGTATGAAAGAGATCGCTCCCTGCTCGAGTATTTTGATGGGCTCGGACTTCGCCCCGGCTCACAGCTCCAACTGGTGAGCCGCAATTATGACGATACCCTGACCTTGGACTTTGGCGCGAAGCGCGTCCACCTGGGTCAAGCTGCCGCTAGAAAGGTGTGGGTGCAGGGCGAGACCCCTCGGCCGGGCACCAGGGCAGTTTGAAGTTCGGCCCAAGGGAGGCAGACTTCCCCCAATGCTGTTCATGGTTATTGAACGCTTCAAACATGGCCATCCTCGCCTGGTGGGCGAAAGGTTCACAAGAAGCGGTCGAATGTTGCCTGAAGGCGTTGTCTACCACGCGAGCTGGGTGGATTCGACGGGCACTCGCTGTTTTCAGCTCATGGAAACGCCGCATCCGGAACTACTGGACGCCTGGGTTAGCCGCTGGGATGACCTGATCGACTTTGAAGTTGTTCCCGTGCTGACCTCGGCTGATTTCTGGGCCAAAACGCAGCTTCCGTAAACCCTCATTCAGAAATTGGAGTTGTGGCCGTGCCGCGCGGGTGCCTCAGCCCTCCCCAAAAACCTGTCATCGTGCCCGCGAAGGCGGGAATTAACCCGAATTCGCAAGTTGAGCGAGATCCCTGGTTTCATAGAATGGAAAAACCCCTCACCGGCCCTCCTCCGTCGGGCACCCTCTCCCCAGGGAGAGGGCTGTCATTTCAGGTGCGCGTTGAGGTTAGGAAAACCGCCCTCTCCCTTGGGGAGAGGGTGGCCCGCTGCCGGCGCTTTCACCAGCCGGAGCGGGCCGGGTGAGGGGTTAGTTAGGAGGGCTCGAAGCCCAGGTTGAAGCTATCGTCAAGCGCACGGCAAGCTTCTCGCGGGAATGACCGAGTCTCGCAGATGACACCAATACCCATCCACCCCATCACTGGACACTACACCAGGCCTTCACTTCTGCTGTAAGGATTTGATGTACTCCGTAAGATTAGCTACCCGTAGATGCACTTGAGACTCGTGCTGGTGGCTGATGGACATGAACACGGGACCCCAGACCGGCATTTCCTTGGAGCCGTGGGCCGAAATAGCAGCCTCGCCGGTGATAGCCTCGGCAACCTGTATCGAGGGAAATCTCCCGTTGTTCTGCCGGGCAAGGACAGTGAGATCTGTCGGCGGCGCCTTAAGCGCGGCCGCAACAGGTCCATCACCCTTTCCTTCTATTCCGTGACAGGCGGCGCAATAAGCTTCAAACATCTGCTTACCTGAGCTAGCCGGAGTATGCCGGACAGGGATGTTGATGACTCTGGGTTCCTGGGCAACACTCGCGCTGCAAAGAGTGATCAGTAAGGCACAGAGAAGCACCACTCGCAACGGCATGATGTGCTCGTTTCCGTTTACCCCGCATGGTAAACTATAGGGCTTGCTCGTCATGATGCATTTCTCCCTCTTCACCCCATAACACGTGCCTCAGCAGAAGTCAACCAATGCATAGCGGTTTAGGATTAGGGTGGTCGTCCGGTGACGACGACATAGTTAATGACGCGGCTTTGGAGTGCGGCGGCTTGCCGCCGCTTTCCTGCAGGCCAGCTTGCTGGCCGGAACTTGGCGCAAAGCCGAGAGACCGCGAGCAAGCTCGCGGAGGAAAAAGCGGCGGCAAGCCGCCGCACTCCATAATCGATGCAAGACCAACTATGTTGTCACAGACGCCCGGCGGGCCAACCGGCCTTCCGAAGTCTTGGCCACGAGGCGGGCTTGTGCCATAATGCAGTCTTTCTTAAAACCGAAACGCTAGACCAAATCCGATCTCGGGAGCGACCATGATTCGAATCCTACGTCTTATGCTCTTACCCTGCCTGCTTGCCTCTGTTGCCCTATCGCAAGAACCCAAATCCAGCCCTGCCGTCATCGCTGTGAAAGCCGCGCATGTCGTTGATGCGCGTGCCGGCCGGGTCCTCGACCTCCAAACGGTGGTCATTACCGCCGACCGCATCGAGAAAGTGGGGCCCTCCTCCGAAGTGGCGATTCCCCCCGGCGCCACGGTCATTGATCTCGGCCCCGCAACCATGCTGCCCGGCCTCATCGATTGCCACACCCACCTGACTTTCGATCCGAGCAATGCAGGATTCCGCTCCCTGGGCATTTCTATTCCCAGGGAAGCCTTGACGGGTGCGAAGAACGCCCGCATCACACTGGAAGCAGGCTTCACCACGGTTCGCAACGTGGGTGCGTCCGGTTACTCCGACGTGGCGCTTCGTGACGCCATCAACGCCGGTGAAGTTCCCGGCCCGCGCATGTTGGTGTCCGGGCCGCCGCTCGGCATCACGGGCGGTCACTGCGACGAAAATCACCTGGCGCCCGAGTTCAACTACCACGCCGAAGGTGTCGCCGACGGCATCCCCGCCGTCATGGCGAAGGTTCGTGAAACCGTGAAGTACGGCGCGGACGTCGTCAAGTTCTGCGCCAGCGGCGGAGTGTTCTCGAAAGGCGATCTTCCTGGGGCCGAACAGTACAGCCCGGCGGAGATGGCCGCGCTGATTTCCGAAGCCCATCGCCTGGGCCGTAAGGTGGCCGCGCACTCGCACGGGACACAAGCCATCATCGACGCCACGAACGCCGGCGTGGATTCCATCGAGCACGGCAGCTTGATCGATGACGCCGGCATCGCCGCCATGAAGCAGCACGGAACGTACCTGGTGGCGGATATTTACAACGACGACTTCATCCTCAACATGGGAAAACAATATGGCTTCACGGATGAAATGCTTGAAAAGGAACGAATGGTCGGGCAACAGCAGCGCGAAGGTTTTCGCAAAGCCGCTCAAGCCGGCGTCAAGATCGCCTTCGGCACGGATGCCGGCGTCTATCCCCACGGATGGAACGCCAAGCAGTTCGCCTACATGGTGAGATATGGCTTGAGCCCCATGCAGGCCATTCAGTCCGCCACGGTGAACGCCGCGGACCTGATCGGTTGGGCGGATCGCGTTGGCAGCTTGGAGCCGGGTAAGTTCGCCGACTTGATCGCCGTCCAGGGCGACCCGACCACAGACGTCACCGTCCTCGAGCATGTGCAGTTCGTGATGAAGGGCGGGCAGGTGGTGAAGAACGAACTCGCGAAGAAGTAGACCACCCGTGTCGCAGGACGCGCGGTCCAACTTCCTCGAATGGGGCTTCAGAAGCTCGGACTGAATGAGGGATTTAGGCCAGGGTCATGGAACTCGTTGGTGCGAATTGGGGCTGAGTTTTGGCAGGACTTTTGGTTGCGGCAATGCTGCGCTGCGCCTCGGTTTGTGAAAGCCCTCATTCGTAACGGAGGGCTTCCACCGGATTGAGATGGGAGGCGCGGATGGCCGGCGCCAAGCCGCTGAGGAGTCCCACGAAGATCAGGATGGCGGTGGAAACACCGCCGCTGCCTGCGCCCATTACTTCACGACGAGTGTCAGGTTTCATCCACATTGGAAGACTGACCACTTCCCCTTTGCGCTAACGAGGCCGAAACGGGTTCACTTGCGTTATGGCCCGCGAATTCGCGGCTCGAGGCTTCGTCGGCGGGATTACACCCGCTCACGCTCGATTGGCTACCTGTTGAACGGGCAATTACAGGGCAAGCTCCTTCCAGCTTGCAGGATCAGACTAGACTTTTCCTGGCACGACCAATGTATGCGCCACCCGCGAATCTGGCGCAGGCTCGCCAGATTCTCAACCGGGCCATCGAGACGCTCCCAATCCGTCACCGGCATGCGCTCCACCTTTACGATTTCGAGGAGTGGACCATGAAACAGAACGGCATCAGGCTAGGCGTGGACGAAAGCCGGGTGAGCCAGATCAGGGCGGCTGCCTTGATGCGGTTGCAGGGGCGGCTTGCACCCCGGTTTGTCAAACCGGAATGATTGAGACTTATCCCTCTCGCAGAGCCAAGTAAATCGCTTGGCTCTTTTTTTCGCTCGTCCCGCTAGTTGGACTTGACTTGGCAATGGGCAGGTCTATAATAATTAAGGAAATGAAGATGACATATCAAAGGTCATAAACCAATGGGACGTCAAAAACTACTCACAAAAGAAAAGGTCCTGGAAGCCATTAGGCGCTGGTTCGTTGAACGCGGCATGGCTCCGACCATAGAAGAGCTCCGCCGGAGCCTTCAATTGGGGTCCACTCGAACCGTTCTTCGGTACCTGGAATGGCTGGAGAATGAACGTGATATTGAACGCTGGCCCGGTGCTCGCGGACTCAAGCTCCTGCGGTCCACTCGCAAGGACCTGGAAACTGTCCCGGTTCCGTTGGTTGGTGAGGTTCCTGCGGGTCCGCTGATGGTCGCTGAGGAAAATATAGAGGGCTGGCTCAGATTGCCCAGGGAAAATTTAAAACCACGTTCTGCGAAGTTCTTCCTCCTGCGCGTTCGAGGTGATTCCATGAATAGAGCGGTTGTGGCAGGATCGCGGATAGAGAATGGGGACCTGATCGTGGTCCGGCAGCAGCCAACAGCAGCCCCAGGCGATATCATCGTCGCCCTCGTAGATGGTGAGGCAACCATAAAGCGCCTCGAGAAGGGACCGAACTACTTCGTTTTGAGGCCGCAATCGACGAAGCCAGAATATCACCCTATTGTCGTCGATCGAGATTTCACCGTGGCAGGCACCGTGTGCGGTGTCTTAAAGAAGGGGTCTAAACTCCTCTCTCTTCAGTCATGAAACCGGAGCCAACTATGAAATTCAAAGTCACGTGGTCAAAGGCAATGAGGTTCGAAGAGGAATACTTCGACCTGAACGCCCAAGGTGTCTATCTCATTGGTTATCGAGATACCGCGACGAACAAAAGATATCCTGTCTATGTGGGACAAGGTGACGTAGGTGCGCGCCTTGCTGACCACCACCGCAATAACGAGTGCATCAAGAAACGCGTGAATCAGTCCGGTAGGGTTGGGTATTACAGATACGCAAAGGCTGAGAATGAGGACGACCGCTTGGATGTCGAACTGGGCTTATATCAAAACCATGGTGGCCCGAAGCTGTGCAACGAGGTCGAGCCACCGGGCTCCGGCCGGCATGAGAATGTCGAAATTGAAGAATCTTTCAAATAAACCAAAGGTCGATTTCACGCAAAGGAGTATCACCTATGGGAGTTACAAAACACGACAGAATTGCAAAAGAAATCGCCGGGAAGAAAGGTACGGAATACCACCCGGATAAAGGCGTTGATATCCGCACCTCCAGCCAGGCGATTGAAGTGGAAGTGGACGCCGGAACACTTAAAGAGGGCGTTCGGCAGCTTCAAGGCTCAGGCAAGGCCCGTTACTTAGCGGTGCCGAACGAACTTGTGAAAGAAGCGATCGAGTATACCGAGGGAACCGGCGTCGGGGTCATGAATGAGCACGGCAAGATCAAGAAGCGTGCAAGATAGTCATCGGCGCACAGAATCAAGCCGAGTGGCCATGGATTGCGCAATCACAGCAACGAAGATCAAAGGTCAAATATAACAAGGGGGGAAATACCGTGAGGGTAACAAACATTAATGGTACCAGTCAGAACATCTGCAAATGCGGTAGCTGGCTAGACCATTGGAAGAAATTCAGTGGCCAAGTTCTTTCCAAATGGTGCTCTGAAAGAAATTGCATTAAAGCTCCAGAAGTAGGTGCCCACGTTCAGAAAGACGGTTCTACTGATAAGGGTTGGTACATTGTTCCTTTCTGCGACGAGCACAATAAGAAAACAGAGGCATCGTTGGACTTAATGGACAGTGCAACGCTCGTGTCGGCCAACGTTAGCGAAACCTGCGGAAAGGAAGTGAAAAAGCCATGGCCGTGATTGAGCGAAGAGGCGCTCCTCTGGTGTTTGGTTCGTAAGAGAGGATCTGGATTGTGATCCAGCTTCTTGGTGATCGCCTTTGATTTCTCCGTAGTGCGCGGTAGAATTCAAGGCAATTATATGCGCATCCCTCTTTCGCAACTGGATACTTGGGCCAATCAAGGTGGAACTACAGCCTCATCCGCCGCTTATAACAGCATCCGCACTGCCCTCCTCAAATCCACGTCGCCTCTGTTAAATCGCGGCGTGGACATTTTCCTCCAAGGTTCGTATGCGAACGCAACCAACATATACGGCGACAGCGACATAGATGTTGTCGTGCTTTACGACAAGACTTACCACTGGGACGTGAGCGCTCTGACGCCTGCCGAGCAACAACTACACGAATCATTCTTCGTGCCGGCCACGTACCCGTGGGCGAGCCTCCGGGACGATGTCCTGGCTGCGCTCCGCTCACACTACGGAAATAACCGAGCCTGGCTTGGCAAGAAATCCATTAAAGTGGAGACGGGTACCGGACGCAGGACCTCCGATGTCGTTCCTGCCGTGCAGTTTCGTCGCTACGCAACGTTCATTACTCACAACAGTTGCACCGCGCACTGGGGGATTCAATTCTTCGATTCCTCAAACAACCCGATCGTGAACTACCCCAAATACCACAAAGAACGTGGTGAAGACAAGAATCAGGAAACGCGCACGCGGGGGCAGTACAAGGCAACGGTCAGATTGTTCAAGAACTTTCGCAACCATCTCGTGGACAACGGTTTGCTTGCAGAAGGCACTGCCCCGTCGTACTTCATTGAATGCGCTTTGCACAATGTCCCAGACAATCTCTTCATAGGGGATTTCACGCACACAGTGCCAGCAATCCTTAATTATCTTCTGAATACACCCTACGCAGGCTTGCTTTGTCAGAATGGAGTCGTCCGACTGATTGGCGATGGTTCAACGCAGTGGTCCGCGACCAACTTTGCGACATTTCTTGTTGCTGCAAAAAACGCGTGGGACAACTGGACATGATGACACATAACTATTCAACGGATTCCTCCGAACGACGCTATATTCCTTTCTTCATCGCCGCAGTGGCTATCATCATCGAGATATTCGTACTCCACCTTCTGGAGGCATACCAGATCCGGCTCCGGTGGTGGGCAAGTCCACCAATCGACACGATGGCGTTCTATGGATCGCTTTACTGGGTTTTTGATCAATACATCTGGAAATGGAAACTGATACGCTGGCTTCGAATCAGTAGAATTCCCGATTTATCCGGTACGTGGCATGGTCACGCACAGCCGACGGTAACGAAGGGGGTCTCCGAAGGATTGGGTTCCAAGGCTGACATCACGGTTCGGATCAAGCAAACGTGGACCAACATGCTCATCGTTGCGCAAACGAGTTTATCAAAATCGCACAGCGTCTCGGGAAATCTGATTACTGCCGACGAGCCGAGCATTAGCTACGAGTATACAAATGAGCCATCGGCCGAAGCACCCCGCACGATGCATACTCACCGTGGGGTCGCCAGATTGACCATCAATGACACGGGTACGGTATTGGAGGGGGAATATTATTCGGGCCGAGACAGGCAAAACATCGGAACTATCCGCTTGACCCGGACGTAGCGCTGCCACATGACAATCCCAATTGCAAACCAAAAGACCAAAGGTGATCGATTCGCCAGGAAGGCCGAGGTGCTGAAGGGTAAGATCGATAAGCTCGGTGATTCCCTTTATAACCTCAACGCACGAGATCCCGAATCGCGCTATGAAAATCTCAAGACCTATCGTGCTGAAATGATACACGGGTTCGTCGTCTACATGCATCTCGCGATCGAGGACCTTTGGAGGGCGCTTTTCTTTGACTTTCTGGTGAGACTGAACCGGTCCTTGCCGAGTAGAGAAGCAAAAGGCACCGTGGATAACATGAAGTCTGCTGAAATCACTCATTGGTGCAGAAGGCTGAGGTTGATAAGCGAAAAACAATACAATCGCCTCATGGCAGCCCTGGCCCGTTTTTGTAGGCGAACTTCTGACTCAGGACACTAACGGGGCTTCGCCCCAGCCCGACGGGCATGTGCGAACAGCATTTTCATAATGTGAAAACTTGACTCATTTGCACCAAGTTTCGCAGTTCAAGATCTCTAGTGTAGTGCGCCATAAATGTCCTTCCTTTCCCGCGCCCCGTGACCCGACCCCTGACGCTTTGCGCGTGCCCTTTTGTCTCCTGCACTTTTCTCTTGACACGAGAACCCACCTGTAGTAGCCTATCAGCGTTGTCGTAAGAGAGCGCCGGCAGGCGACTGCGGCAGGGGAAGGCGAAAGGGACCCGGCAAGGGGAAAAAGGCACGGAAATGGGAAAAAGATACTAAAATAGAGGGAACGAACTCAGTCATCTGTGGCAAATAAAGGACTTAGCATTTTCTGAGCGCTCAAAACGAACTGGTTTTTGATACAAACGAACTCGAAACGAACCCCAAAAAGGGGCCAAAAAAACCGCCTTTTGCACGGAATCGAACTCAAATTCGCAGGGCGGAAGGCGCCGGCGGGCAGGCGAGCGCAAGGGGGGCTACATGAGCTTCGAAGTCGCAAGCTCCGCTGCCGCACTCCAAGGCGTTCACTCGTAACGGAGGGCTTCGACGGGATTGAGGTGAGAGGCGCGGATGGCCGGCGCCAAGCCGCTGAGGAGTCCCACGAAGATCAGGATGGCGGTGGAAACACCGACTGTGCCAAGCGAAATGTAAAGGTGGATGTCGCCTTTACCGGAGGTGTCTTCGTAGAGCGGGCCGTAAAGGGGAAGCGGTCCAATGGCTACCGACGCAGCATAGGCGAGGCCAATGCCAATGGCGCCGCCAATGGCGGTGATGACCAGCGCTTCGGCCAGGAACTGCAACTGGATTTGCCAGCGCCGGGCGCCCAGGGCGCGGCGAAGACCAATTTCCCGGATGCGTTCTTCCACGGCCACTAACATGATGTTCATCAGCCCCACGCCGCCAATGCCAAGCGTGAGCGCGCCGACGAAGGTGAACAGGGCCTCGAAGCCAATGGTGATGCCATCGATGATGGGCCGGAACTGCTCGCGGCCGAACATCATGATGGCGCGCTCATCCGTGGGTGAAAAGCGCTGGCGCTTGGCCACCTCCGCGCGCACCTGCCTCATGGCTTCCTTTTCGAACCGGGGCGCCAGGGGCTCAAACACCAGTACGGAAGCATAGCGAGTGTTCCAGATATCCCCTGCGGTGGAATAGGGGATCCAGACGGATTCGTCGTCGCTGGTGAAATAATTGCTGTCCTGAATCTTCCGGTCCATGGTCCCGACCACGGTGAACCGGGTCCCGCTGATGCGAACAGTTTCGCCTACGGCAGGTTGGCCACTGAAGAGCTTTTCCCGGAGACGGGCTCCCAGGAACACCACGCGCCGGCGCTCGAGCACGTCCTCAGGGCTGATCCAGCGGCCGGCGCTGGGCACTTCGTTGCGCATCTCGCCATACTCGGGGCAGACCCCGCGAATCGCAGTGTTGGCCAGACGGTCACCGTAAGAGATGGGAAGCCAACGCACCGTTTCCAGGCAGGCGGTCCTGACCAGCGTGGCGTTTTCCCGAACCAGGTCCAGATCCACTTTTTCGAACACCACGTGCTTGCCGGCGCGCTGCCCTCCTGCTTGCTCGCTGGTCTGAGCGGGCCAGCATATGACCGCTCCCTTGCCGAAGGCGTCAAAGGCCGCGACGATCACGGACCGAAGCCCTCGGCCGTAAGCGATCAAGAGGGCAACAGCGGCAATACCCCACGTAATCCCCAACATGGTGAGGAAACTACGCAGCGGTTGGCGGCGGAGCGCGGACCAGGCTTGCACGAAAACTTCTCGGATCATGGCTTCACGTCCTCAGTTATCAGTTCTCAGTTATCAGTTATCAGTAAGAACGCCCCCCCGGGCCTCGCAAAAGTCGTCCTGCTCTTAAACTGACAACTGACGACTGGCAACTGTTATGTCCTCAGCTTGCCGATGAAGGCACTCAGCATCCGCTTGACCTCTACGACTTGGCTCTCCAGTGACCTGTACTCCGGTTCACCTAATAGGGCGAGGTCGTGAGCGAGAAGAAGATGGTATTGAAGCTCGCTGGCTGAGCCCATCGCCACTTGAAGAAAGCGGCCCAACTCAGCCCTCCCGGTTCTCCCCCAGCCCTCCGCAATGTTGGCTGGGATGGACGCAGACGCTCGTCGGATCTGGCTTGTTAGCCCGTATAATTCATCCTTAGGATGCCGCGCCGTCGCTTTATATATAGCCAGCGTTAGTCTATGGCCTTTTTCCCACACCGTGAGCTTCTTGAAGTCCTGCAATTGGCCCCTCCTTTTCAGTTCTCAGTTGTCAGTTCTCAGTTCTCAGTACAAACCACCGAGCCTTCAGCTTGGTGGCCCTTCTCCCATACAGTGAGCTTCTTGAAGTCCTGCAATTGGTCCCTTCTGTCGCGTTGGCATTTGCTGCTCACTGCCGAGTCTCGCGAATAGGGCTCCTCATCTTGCAAATGAAACTGAAAACTGACAACTGACGACTGAAAACTACCCGCCCGGCTCGTATCGCAACGCCTCGATGGGATCAACCATGGCGGCGCGGCGCGCCGGGTAAAGCGCTGAGAACACGGCGATGGTGCCCAAAATCGCGAATGAAATTAAAGCGGATTTCCAGGTTGGCAACAGACCCGCAAAGAAGACTGGCATGGGGAAAAGGTCGACGAGCCCGCAGAGACCGTAGGCGATGCCCATGCCCAGACCACCGCTCAACAGAACGACGATGAGCGCCTCGATGAAGAACTGGCTCAGAATAGCCCGGGCGCTGGCGCCCACCGCTTTGCGAACGCCGATTTCACGGGTTCGTTCGCGCACGGCCACCAGCATAACGTTCATCACGCCGATCCCCCCCAGCAAAAGTGTAGTGATGCCCACCGCTCCCAGGAAGAGCTTCATGCTGTCCATGATCTTCTGAAAAGCCTTAGCCTCCTCGACCGTGTCCCAGATGGGAGCAGCTTCCTTGTCGCGAGGGTCGAAGTTGTGGATGCGTCCGAGGGCGCGGCGCACTTGCCACTTGCAGGTTTCGTGCTCTTCGAGCGACTTCGGGGCCACAAGCAAATGATCAACGCTGGTGGAGAGCAGAGGAGGTTTGTTGGGAAAATCGCGCAGCATGGTGCTGAAGGGGACGAAGACCTTATCCACGTCCCAGCCGTCATAGCAACTGTTCTGGTCTTTGCTTTCCATGATTCCGATCACGGTGTAAGGCAGGTTGTTGATGTAAATGCTCTCACCCACAGCGGAACGGGTAGAGAAGAGTTGCTTCTTGATATTGCTGCCAAGGAAGGCCACGCGGTGCGCCTGGGCATTGTCTCCCCAGTCGTAGAAGCGTCCTTCCGCGACGCGGATCGACCGAATCTCAGCGAACGGGGGAAGCGAACCCGTGACCTCCGGTGAGGCATTGTTGTAGAGACTGCGAGTGGTTAAGCTGTCCCGCGAGAGCTCCGGCAAGACGTACCGACAGGCCGTAGCCTCCTCCGCCACGGCGGGCGCGTCCGAGTCCTGCCAAGTCACTTGGCGCCCCGCTCGCAGCCCGCCCGCTTGCATGCTGGTCCGGCCATTGAAGATGATCATCAAGTCCTTGGCGAAGGTCTCCTGCTGTCTCACTTGGCCGACGCGCAATCCTTCTCCGGCGGCAATCATCAGGGTGATGGAGATGATCCCCCAGGCAATGCCGAACATGGTGAGGAAGGTCCGCAACTTGTGAGACCACAGGGTGCGCAACGTGTCGAGGATGAGATCACGAAGGACCATGGTTTAGTTCGTCCTCAGTGCCAGAGCAAAGAGTGAAGAAGTCAGGAGTCAGAAGTCAGCGGTCAGAAGAGAGAAAACCCGGCGGCGCGCCTCAGATGTAAGGGGAAGCAGGCCCAAGCGCTGCGGATTCTGACTCCTGACTTCTGACTCCTGCTCGTCACTTGTCACTCGTCACTGCAAAATCACCTGCTGGCCTTCTTTCAGGCCTGCAACAAGTTCTGTCTTTACGCCATTAGAAATGCCCAGTTTCACCGGCAGCTTGCGCCGGCCAGTCCTGGAGCCAGGATCGGGAGTCTCCAAGAAAGTGCGGTGGTCCTTGTCGTAGATCACCGCCGCCTCAGGCACCATGAGTACTTTCTGTTTCTCCTCGAGGATGATTTCAGCATTGGCGCTCATGTTTGCTTTCAGCTCCCCGGTGGGGTTCTGAATGGAGACGCGGACCTCGAAAGTTGTAACGTTGTCCTTCTCGACGCCCAGGGGGGAGATCTTGGTTACCTTACCCGTGAACTTCTTTTCTTTGAGCGACTCGACCGAGATGCGCGCGAGCTGACCAATGTAGACCTTGCTGATGTCGGCTTCGTCCACTTTGCCTTTGACGTAAACTTCGCTCACATCTCCCAGGGTCATGATGTTTGTCGCCTGCGACCCCAGGATCAGGATTGAACTGATGGCGTCACCCACTTCAACGTCCCTGGACAGCACCAATCCATCCATCGGGCTGACAATGGTGGAATTGCGGAGGTCCTCCTCGGCGTTATCGAGGGCCGCTTGCATTTGGGCCACTTGGGCCTTCGCGCGGGCAACCTCGGCGCGGCTGACCGCCACATTGCGCTGGGCTGACAACTGCTTGTTCAGCGCCATCTGATAGCCTTTTTCAGCGTCCTCCAGCACGGCGGCGGAAATCAGTCCTTCGGCCGCCAGCTTCCGGTTGCGCTCGGCGGTGGATCTCAGGAAAGGCACGTCAGGACCTTGCGCGTCCACAACGTTCCGCTCAAAAGTCGCCTGCGCTGATTGCACGGCGGCCTCTGCGGCCTGCAAGTTGGCGCGCGCCTCAGCCACCTGGGCGCGCAATTGGTCTTTGTCCAACTCGACCAACACCTGACCCTGCTTCACTCGGTCGCCATACTCGGCAAAGATCTTCTCGACGATCCCGCTGGCCTTCGATTTAACGTCCACTTTGGCTAGAGGCTCAATCTTGCCTGTGGCGACCACTGAACGAGCCAAGTCTCCGCGTTCGACCACGGCCAATTTGGAGGCATCAATCTGACGATTCGGTCGCAGTGCTGCGGCAATGCCAAATCCGCACCCGACCAGGACAATGAAGACGACTCCCGCGACGATCCAGCGCCGCCGCTTCTTATGATTGTTGTTTGCCATCGGTTATCCTCGGACCCAGGCGCTACACCGGGTGTCTGGTTTCAAATACGCGACAACGGCAGGAAATGTTCCATCCCTGTATGTGGCAGTCGCCCCCACTTGCTTCCCAGCAAATTCGGACAGGAAACGGCCTCTTAATCCGTGGGGTACTACCCAGGAGATTTAGACGTGGAAGGAACCCGAAGGTCACCTTGGCACAAGAGGGAGACCTTGCGCTAACTCGAATCCGCAAGTTGAAAGGCTTTGGTTCTCCACAGCATGAAACCCTGAAGGCGTTTAATCAGCTAGGCAAGCGGCACAAAATCGTGCGGCCCCGGACCGGCCCCTGGCCATTGAATCGACCATCCGAGCCATGCTGAGGGCAGCAAAGCATCTCTGCTGTTCGTCGCAGGCTGCTGAGCCCAAAAAGCAACTGCGGACCCGCCGCGGCGGGTTCGCCCCGACAAGTCGGGGCTCAGGATGCCAGACGACTTCAACTTGCGAATTCGGGGTTAAATGGCCTGTCGGCGCGAAACGTGTTCGGAGGAGTGAGGCGCGCAGATCAATAGTCGGTCTTGGCCACTGGCGGTGAGAGGAACCATTTTGGATAGGTTACAACTTCCACGCGAACCGGCGTGGTGCCGGCGTGGACAAATCCCAGGCGCTTGGCGGCTGCCCACGAAACGTCAATCAGACGCTGTCCGATGTGTGGCCCGCGGTCGTTGACCCGCAGCAATATGTTCTTATTATTCTTGAGGTTGGTGACTCGGATGGTCGTTCCAAAGGGGAGCGTTAAGTGCGCTGCTGTAAGTCCATTTAAATCGAAAGTCTCCCCGCTCGCGGTGGTATTTCCCTGGAACTCCTGACCGTACCAGCTTGCTACTCCGGTTTGGTACTTTTCGTTCGGCGTTACCGTCAAGGGGGATAGTCCGATGGCAGTGGACGACCTTGCTTCGGACTTGGGTGACAGTGCGATTAACCCTGCCACCGCACAGCCCATAATCAGTTTCCTCATTCATCCTCCAATCAGCATGCGCCCTCGCTGGGCGGAACTGGCCAAAACTATGAGCAACTGGTTACGTGGTGGAATTGCCTACTCTAGACAATTTGGGGTAGGATGTCAAGCGAAAAGCTTCCCTTGTGGAAAGCCTCGCCTGAAAAACAGTCTGTATGGTCTAATTATAATTTGGCTACCGGCCTGTTTCCAGGCTATTCAGTCGAAATATCTAAAAGGACAAACTGACCGCCTTCTGAATCTGAGTCGCCAGTGGTATGGCTGGATTTTCGAGCGTGATGTACCGTTACTTTCTTAGTGCTGGCTCAAGTGGGCTGCCTTGGGACCCGGAGGGCTGGGTCAAACCCAGGGCGGCAGCCAATGTCGCTGCAAGGTCGATTGGCTGACATTGGCTGAAGTAGACGCCCGATTTGAAGGCGCTACCCCAAAGCAGCAAAGGTACTTGCGAATCGTAGTTCCAAGGGCTCCCATGGGTAGTTTCTCTGGACCCTGAAACAGGCACTGCGTAGGGGTCCAACACTACGAAGACGTCACCGCCACGCTTGGGGTTGAAACTGTTCGACGCTGCACGGGCGAAAGGTGAGGAGGGCAAACTGCCGGTCAAAAGCTGGGTACGCGTGAAGGCTGCCATCACTCCGGGCGCAGAAGCAGCAGCCGTAGCCGCCACCTCCTCAGCCTGAAAGGGTTGAATATGGTGGTTCTTCAAAGCCTGGTGGTCAAGATAAATGTAAGGCTCCTCCGTTCCTTCAACCCACGCCCCCGGCCCGAATGCCGAAGCCATCGCAATTTCGGCAGAGTCGCGGATCAAAGCCGGCTGGGCATTGCCTGGACCCCACTTGTGGCCCTTAATGAACTCCGGGTTCGGAGCAACCCCGTGATCCGCTGAGAGAGCGATCCACACGTTGTCGAGCCCAACAAGCTTATGCAACTCGGCAAAGAAAGAGGCCAGATAGCGGTCCGTTCGCAAAGTCGCATCAGCGACTTGAGGGCTGTAGGGGCCAAAAGCGTGACCGATATAGTCGTTTACGCTGAGAGATACGGCCAACAGGTCGGGATCGGTCCCCTGGCCAAGACGTTCGTTTCGGACGGCCTCACGAGCAAAAGCCAGTTCAATCTCATTCATATAGGGCGTCTGTTGAAGCCAACCCAGAAACTTCGGGTCAGGGCACGACTCTTCGGGCATCCCGCGATATTCCCCCAGCGTTTGGCCGTTTGCCTCGATTGTTTCGGCCAAAGCTGTCCATTTCCCGCCACAGTATTCCTTCATCGGCGAATTCTGGTTAAATTCCGCTACCCAGGAAGGCAGCGCCGGCATGTAGTAGGTGCTGGTCACAAAACGGCCCGAACCGGGGTCATACCAGTACACGGCGGACGGTGAGTGCCCACCCATGAGCACTGCCGCGCGGTCTTTGAGCGAGATGGCCACGACTTTAGAACGAAAGTCCGTGGCGGCCCGCAATTCGTCCCCCAGAGTGCTGCCGATAAGGTAGTGCGGCGAAAGTCCCGGGGTCGCGCTGGCCCGGTCGGGCTCGCTGACTAACTTTGTGCTCAGATCCTCGACGCAACTGACCGTTCGGCGAAGCGTTGGCTCGTACCATTCGTTCCCGATGATCCCGTGTACGTTTGCATACGCCCCTGTTAACAGAGTGGCATGGCCGGGGCCAGTGGTGGTTGTAGCGTAGTCGTATCGACAATCTGCAAAGTTGGCGCCGCCGTTGAGCAAGAGGTTGAATCCGCCCGCAACGAATCGCTGCCTAAAGCGCACCAAGTAGTCATATCGGAATTGATCGATTACGAGTATCAGGACCAGCTTAGGGCGGCTGGGGTAGTCAGGTGCTTTCCCGGCAATCGCCACACGGAGCAGGAAAAGCATCAGTAAAGCCGCTGTCAATACACTAATCGGAGCCCTCTTCAGCACAAGAATCCTCCTTGAAGAGTCTATAAACTGAATCAGGATACCAGAATTACGCGCTGGTCAGCACGATACGGTGTCGGGGCATGGCAAGTGTGAAGGGGAAAGATTCGGCCCTCGTGCTAGACTGAGTCCATGTCACACAAAAGGGGATACCGCCCATGCAGCGTCGCGTTCTGATTTCCCTGTGCCTGGCTTCCATAGTGTTCGCACCGGTTCGATGGAGTCTTCGCGCAGAAGATGCTCAGACGCTCAAATCTAAGCTTCTGCAAGCTCCTGCCGGCCATTTACCAGCGAAGATTGATCCCAGAGGAATGACCGTTCTTCCCAACGGGCGCCTTATAACCCCTTTCGGCAAGCAGGTGAAGGTGGCGCCCCATCCCTATGGTCTCGGGCTCAGTCCGGACGGCAAAACCCTTGTCACCGTAAACAGCGGCACGCATCCTTTCTCGGCAAGCATCGTGACCGATATTTTCGGGCTTGCTCCCCAAGTGGCACAGATTCCTCCCGGCTTCAAATCTTCGGACGCTGATCCGGAGAGCGTTTTCCTGGGCGCCGCCATCGCGGGCGACAATCGCACGCTCTACCTGTCCGAAGGCAACAACGGGAAGGTTGGCATCTTTGACCTGGTAACGCACCAACGGCTGGGCTCTCTTAGCCTGGATGGTGTGTTCCAGAGCAAAACCTACAACCACAGCCTCAGCGGAGAACTCCTGCTCTCGCAGGACAGCAAAAGCCTCTATGTCCTGGATCTTGCACATTTCCGCTTGGTGGTCTTCGATACGAACAGCAAGCAGGTCAGCGCCAGCATTGCGGTGGGCCGGATGCCCTTTGGCCTGGCGCTCTCGCCGGACGGGAAAAGGGTTTATGTATCTAATGTTGGAACGTTCAGCTACACGCTGGTTCCGGGTTACGATGCGAGGAAGGCACGAGATACGGGCATCACATTCCCGGCGTTTGGATACCCCTCCAAGGAGGCCGAAGAAGGCGCCGCCGTGGAAGGCAAGCAGATTGCCGGCTTGGGTGACCCGAACGTTCCCGAATCAAATTCCCTTTACGTGATCGATGTGAGGAATCCTTCCAACCCCAAGGTACTCGACAGAATACGAACCGGGCTGCCCATTGGCGGCCCAGTCGTGAGCGGAAGTAGCCCAGGAGCCGTGGTTGCAGGGAAGAGGAATATCTTTGTCTCAAATGCAACCCAGGACAGCGTCAGTGTGATTGACGCCCACAGCGGGAAAGTGGAGGAGAATGCCCTGCTCACTCCCGCAAGCGCCGTCAAAGGTTTGCGTGGCGTCTTGCCTTTCGGCATGGTGCTCAGTCCCAATGAAAAGCGCTTGTACATCGCCTGCGCTGGCATCAACGCTGTCGCCGTGGTGGAAACCGACCACATGCAACTCCTGGGTTTCATCCCCAGCGGTTGGTTCCCGGCGCGAGTGGCTGTGAGCGCTGATGGCAAGACGCTCTTTGTGGCCAATGCCAAGGGCTTTGGCGCAGGCCCCAATGGGGGGAGAGATTTTCAACTCGGCCCCGAGGGAGCTTACGTCGGCGACATCACCAAGGGGACGGTTTCAATCCTGACCATCCCGCAAGACTACCAGTTGCGGCCCCTCACGCTCCAGGTGATGAGGAACAACGGCTTTATTCCAAGCTTCCTGGCGCAGGCACAGGCGCCAGCGCCCAAGCGTCCCGCAGACTTCCCTGTTCCCTTCCCCGGCTCACCCAGTTCGAAGATCCGCCATGTGGTTTTCATCACCAAAGAGAACCGGACCTTTGACGAAGTCTTGGGCGACCTGGCCGGGGCCGACGCGGAGCGCGACGCCACGCTGGCTCGCTGGGGGATTGACGCTACGGTCAAGACAGAGGATGAGCCTGCACTTGAGCACGTGAAGGTCACGCCCAACCAACACGCCCTGGCTAAGCGCTTTGCCTTCGGCGACAACTTCTACGTGGATTCGGACGTCTCGGTGGACGGCCACCACTGGCTGGTAGGCAACTACCCAAATGAACTCTTGGAAACGGCTTGGCCCGCAGCCTACGGCGGCAAGTTTGATTTCGTGCCCGACCAGGACGCCCCAGGACGGCTGGACATCGGGGCCTCATGCCCAATTCCCGAGACTTATCTTGAAAACGGTTCGCTGTGGGAAAACCTGGCGCGGGCTCATGTTACCTTCCGCAATTATGGCGAAGGACTGGAATTGCCAGGCGACGAGGAAAGTACAGGGGAGTATCCCACGGGCGTGCGGCAATCCGTGAATACACCCATGCCGAAGGTCCTGTTCGATAACACCTCGCGTGACTATTCAACCTTCAATACCAACATCTCCGACCAGCATCGCTTCGCCCAGTTTAGGAAAGAATTCGATGAATTCGTGAGCGGCAAGAAACCTCTGCCACAGTTCATCTACATCTGGCTCCCCAACGATCATACCGCCGACCCGCGCCCTCAGGATGGATTCGCCTATCGCGCTTCCTACGTGGCGGATAACGACTTGGCGCTGGGCAAGCTGGTGGAGCTGTTCTCTCACAGCCCTTTCTGGAAAGACATGGCCATCTTCGTGACTGAAGACGACGCGCAGGACGGCCAGGACCACGTGGATGCTCACCGCAGCCTGTTGCTGACCATCAGCCCTTACGCGAAGCCGGGCGTCGCGCACCGCCATACCAGCATGGCGAGCATTATTAAAACCATCGACCTGATCCTTGGCATGCCTTTCATAAATCAATACGACGCCGCAGCTTCCGACCTCTCCGACATGTTTACAAACACTCCGGACTTCACGCCGTACACCGCCTTGCCTTCAGACACGCGGATTTTCGATCCGGCGAAGGTAAAGGAACCGGGCCTCGAGGCCAAGCCAGGCGAACCACTTGACAATCCTGACCTGATCCGCAAAGAGATGAAGAATCGCAGCGAACCGAAACGATGACCCCCTCGGCGGGTGCGCGCTGAAATTAGCAAAACCACCCTCTCCCTTGGGGAGAGGGTGGCCCGCTGCCGGCGCTTTCACCAGCCGGAGCGGGCCGGGTGAGGGGTTACTTGAAGAGGCCTCGAAGTTACGACTGATCGCCGGTTCGCCTGGCCTGGGTCGGAATGCTGTTCCGGAGGACTCCGGTGCGGGGGAGGCGGAGGCACTCAAAGGCGCCCAACAGTGACATTCCTTCGCCTTGACGCCTCTCGGTGGTTTCCCCTAGAGTAAGGTGTTCCAGCAGACGTATTCACGAAGGTCGATAAGCGGCGAACGCTCATTCTCCAGCTTTTCCGGCCGAGGCACTGTGCATTTCAGTTGGCAAAAAAAGCTCTTCCCGCTCCTTGTTCTTTTGACCTTCACGCTCTCCGCGCTCGCTTTCAGTCCGGTAGCCGCGCGGCATGGCATGGTGGTGTCGAGCGAGGCTTTGGCATCGCAAGTGGGAGTCCAAATCCTCCGCGCTGGTGGCAACGCCGTAGACGCTGCGGTGGCGGTTGGATTTGTCCTCGCGGTCACTTATCCGGTGGCGGGGAACATCGGCGGGGGCGGATTTATGTTGATCCGCTTGGCGAGTGGCGAAGCCGTGGTGGTGGACTACCGTGAGGCGGCGCCGGCGGCGGCTTCCCGAAACATGTACGTCAATTCCAGTGGGGGACTCATTCCGGACGCCAGTACGGTGGGAGCTTTGTCGGCCGGGGTTCCTGGCACGGTGGCCGGTCTTGTGCTGGCCGAGCAGAAATATGGGAGACTTGGGCTGGCCCGCGTGATGGCGCCCGCGATACGTCTCGCCAAGCACGGTTTCGCGGTCAGCTACGACCTCAGCGAATCGCTCCGCCTGGACCGGGACCTCCTCTCGAAGTTCGATGCTTCGCGCCGAATCTTCCTCCGGGATGGACGCCTGTACGAGCCTGGCGAAGTTTTCAAGCAGCCGGAACTGGCTCGAACGCTTGAAGCAATCGCCCATCGGGGGGCGAATGGCTTTTATGTGGGGCGCGTGGCGCAGGCTATTGTCGCCACCATGGGCAAGTACCATGGCCTCATCACCGAGCAAGACTTGGCCCATTACCAGCCGACGCTGCGCCAACCACTGGCTGGTCACTTTCGGGGTTACGAGGTTCTGAGTGTTCCTCCGCCGAGTTCCGGAGGCGTGGGGTTGATTGAAATGCTTAATATCCTTGAGCCCCTTGACTTGGGAGCGCCGGATTCGTTCCAATCCATGCATCTCATCGCCGAGGCCATGCGTCACGCTTACGCCGACCGCGCTGCTTACCTTGGGGATGCCGACTTCGTCTCGGTGCCGGTGGCCCGCCTCACGAGTCAAGACTATGCGGCGAAGCTGCGGGCGGAGATCCTACATTCCAAGCCCGCTGCCCCTATCCAGGCGGGCAATCCGCAGGCGTTTGAAGGTCCGCAGACCACTCACTACTCCGTGGTGGACGCTGAGGGGAACGCGGTGGCGAACACCTACACCCTGAATAACGGCTATGGAAGTGGAGTCACGGTGGAGGGCGCGGGTTTCCTCTTGAACGATGAGATGGACGACTTTGCCTCCAAGCCGGGCGCGCCCAACCTGTACGGCCTCGTGCAAGGCGAGGCGAACGCCATAGCTCCTCGCAAGCGGCCACTCTCGACTATGACCCCGACCCTGGCCCTTCAGGAAGGGAAGCTCCGGCTCGTTCTTGGCTCCCCAGGAGGAGGCACGATCATCAACACCGTTCTCCAGGTGCTCTTGAACGTCCTGGTCTTCAAGATGGATGTCCTCCAGGCGGTGTTTTTCCCGCGCTTCCACCACCAGTGGATGCCTGACCGGCTGATCCTCGAACGGGTCGGATTTTCGGCGGACACCATTCGGGAATTGCAGGAAGCCGGGTATCAGATCGATTTTTACGATAGGATGGGTGACTGCGAGGCGATCGAAATTGATCCTGCCTCGGGATGGAAGTTTGGCGCGGCTGATCCGCGGGCTTACGGAAAGGCGGTCGGATACTGATGAACTATGGTCTCTCCACTTCCCTGTTTGCGGAGGAAAGGCTCAATTCGCATACCCTGGACAAGATACTGGCCGCGGGCCTGCGTGATTTCGAAATCATGGCCGCCCGCCAGCATCTGGACTATCACGATCCGAACCAGTTGCGCGATGTGGCGCAGTGGTTCAGCGACCACGCCGTTAATCTTCATTCCCTGCACGCTCCCCTTTTTAGCGACTGGAATTGGGGGCGGTCGGGAGGACTGCTGATTTCCATTGCCTACCTGGGGCGCCGCTTGCGAATCGCCTCCATGGATGAGATCAAGCGCGCCATCGAAGTTGCCGAGCTCCTCCCGTTTCGTTACCTCGTTCTTCATCTGGGCCTTCCCGATGAAGAGTATGACCTGCGTAAGTTCGATGCCGCTTTCACCTCCATTGAACACCTGAACATCTTTGCCAAAGAGCGGGGCGCCGAGGTTCTGCTGGAGAATATTCCCAGTGAGTTAAGCACCCCCGAGCACATTCTGTCGTTCTTGCACTACACGCGGCTGGATTTGAAAGTCTGCTTTGATACGGGCCATGCGCATATGGCGGGTGGCGTTCAACCGGCCTTCCGAACGCTCCGCGACCGGATCGCCGTCATGCACATCAACGACAACCATGGCGAAAAGGACGAGCACCTTCTACCGTATGAGGGGGAGATCGATTGGGCGCAGGCCATTCCCGACTTCCGCTCGGCGGGCAGACACTTTCCCATCCTTTTCGAGCTAAACTATGAGCGAAAGGAACCGAATACATTGGCGCGAGTCCGCGAAGTGATAGATCGGTTCGAGGCCGTCCCATAGGCGGAGCCGTACCTGCCGCCCCCACGCCGCATCATAAAGCGGGTCCACCCTCTCCCAAGGGGAGAGGGTGGACCGCGACGGCGCTTTCATCAGCCGTCGCGGGCCGGGTGAGGGGTTGGTTGCGGGGCGAGGACGGATCAGAGAGGCTGGGTCCAAGCTGCTGAGTGGAAACTGGCAATACGTCGAGTTGCTGGACAGCCATGTTTGCTGACTCCCCCGCGCACTGTTAACGGAATACTGCAGATCCGAGGTAAACACCCTTGATTCCCACAGTTGAGATTCGACGTGTAGCGGATTACGTTGGCCAGGAAGTTCTTATCCAGGGGTGGCTCTATAACCTGCGAGAGAGCGGCAAGCTTTTGTTTCCACTCTTCCGCGACGGCACGGGCCTGATTCAGGGTGTGGTGGTGAAGAGCGCGGTTTCACCGGAGCTCTTTGAGCGGGTACGCAACCTGACCCAGGAATCTTCGTTGCGAGTCACCGGCAAGGTGCGCGCGGATAAACGTGCTCCGAGCGGCTTCGAATTGGATGTGACCAACCTCGAGATCGAGCAGTTGATCCCGGTCGAGAACCCTTATCCCATCACCCTCAAAGAGCACGGCGTCGAGTTCCTCATGGACCATCGTCATCTCTGGCTGCGTTCCACGCGCCAGCGCGCGATCCTGGGCGTCCGGCACGAGATCATCAAGGCGGTGCGCGACTTCTTCGACGGCCGCGGCTTCACCTTGGTGGACACGCCCATCTTCACGCCCTCGGCCTGCGAGGGCACCACCACGCTCTTCGAGGTGAACTACTTCGACGATAAAGCCTACCTCACCCAGTCCGGCCAGCTTTACAACGAGGCCGCGGCCATGGCGGTGGGTAAGACCTACTGCTTCGGGCCTACCTTCCGCGCGGAAAAGTCCAAAACCCGCCGCCACCTGACGGAGTTTTGGATGGTCGAGCCGGAAGTGGCCTTCGCCCACCTCGAGGACGCGATGGTGCTGGGGGAAGAATTGGTGGCCTTCGTGGTTGAGCGCGTTCTCGAGTTCCGCCGTCCGGAGTTGCAAACGCTGGGGCGCAATGTGGCCAACCTCGAGAAGATTAAGCTGCCTTTCCCGCGCTTGAGCTACGACGACGCGGTGAAAATGCTCCAGCAGAAGGGCAGCGAGATTCAGTGGGGCGGCGATTTCGGCGGCGCCGACGAGACGATCATCTCCGAGAACTTCGACCGGCCTGTGCTCGTCCACCGCTATCCCAGCCAAGTGAAGGCCTTCTATATGGCGCCTGATCCGCAACGCCCCGAAGTGGCGCTCTGCGTGGATATGCTCGCGCCGGAAGGCTATGGAGAAATCATCGGCGGGGGCGAGCGCCTTGCTGACTATGACCTGGTTTTGAAGCGCATCGAGGAGGCCAACCTGCCTCGCCAGTCTTTCGAGTGGTATCTCGATTTGCGGCGCTATGGCAGCGTGCCGCATTCGGGCTTCGGCATGGGCATCGAACGCGTGGTCGCCTGGATTTGCGGCCTCGAACACGTCCGTGAGACCATCCCGTTCCCTCGTATGCTTTACCGGCTCGTCCCGTGAATGGATTTTAGATTCGTCCTTTGTTTTCAACAAGATTCCCGCATTCGACTCGTATCTCATTTGTTTTCAAAGACATTCCCGCTTCACCCCCTAGTTTTCCACAGCCGTCCTTTGTTTTCAACAACATTCCCGCATTGTTCGTTCGATTTTCAACGTTACTAGCTCTTTCTTTCCGTCTCGGCGGCGACATCTTGTCCAGGGCTGCCACGCCCGCCAAGAGCCCTCTCCACCCCGCCACCCTTTAGCGCAGTAGGCACTCGGCAGTAAGCAGTAGGCAGCGGGCGGTGGCGAAAAGTGACAAGGCAACTTACAGTCCATAATTCACAATTCACAATTCAGCATTCAGCATTAACCCAACCCCACCTACTAAACTAGCCTATGTTCTGCCGCCTGTCAAGAGACGGAATGTCCACACGGCCCCGGCGCGCGAGATTTTGGGCTTGCGTCTCAGGTTGGGTGGGAGTCTAATTGAGCCATTCTGGTCGCCAGCCCGAGCATTCCTTGGAGGCTAGGCGTCGTGAACAATTTCCCCTCCTGTTTCAGGAGGGGCCAGCCCTGCACCGGATGGTACAGGGCAAAGGGGTGGTAAACCCGCGAATCGTCGATCCCCGTTGGGGCTGTTCCCTGGCGAGCCGGCTGCGAGGCTCTGCGACCGCCTGGCCGAAGTCACGCGCACTCGGCATTATAGCCGCCGGACCGAGCAGGCCCACATCCAATGGATTCGCCGCTTGCACCTCAATCACTCACTCTAGGAGGAGCCCATGACAACTTTCATTCGCACAGTATTGGTAGCCTGTTTATTGCTAGGCCTATCCGCAATCTTCGCGGCAGGACAAGACCAAGACGCGGAGGGAAGCAAGGACCATCCCTTGATTTCGCGATATCCCGGCTCGGTTATCACGAAGTATCTCACCAAAGAGTTCGATGAGTTCACCCTTCCGCTGGGCCAGGTCGTTGACGAGAATAAATTTACCAAGAGCCAGCCTTTGGAAGGGAAGATCACCCGCATCGTTTACGTGGCGCCCCAGGGGCGCTCGGTGGTGGAGGTCTTTCGCAACTATCAAAGCGCGCTCAGAAAGGGCGGGTTCGAGACGCTCTTTACTTGCGGCCCGCAGGGTTGCGGGAGCTCGATTGCAAATGCGTACGCCAACAGCGGCGATAACGCCGATTACTGGGGACCCCAGCACGGGATTCATTACGTTTCGGCGAAGCTGGCGCGGCCGGAGGGCGATGTTTATGTGAGCTTGCTGATTGACGACCAGGGCCCGGATTCCCGAGCCAATGCCGAGCTCTACGTCATTGAAGTGAAGCCTATGGAGTCGGATCTCATCACCGTGGACGCCGCGTCGCTGGCCAATGACATCAACCGCACCGGCCACGCTTCGGTTTACGGGATCTACTTCGACACCGGCAAGGCTGATATCAAGCCAGAGTCCGACGCGACGCTGAAAGAGGTCGCCAAGCTGCTTCAAGACGACCTCAAGCTGAAACTCTATGTCGTAGGCCATACCGACAATGTCGGAACGCTGGCCAGCAACATGGATTTGTCTAAGCGCCGCGGGGATGCGGTGGTAAAGGTGCTGGCCACCAAATACCAAATTGCAGCGGCGCGACTCAGCGCCCAGGGCGATGGCCCAACGGCTCCTGTCGCTTCGAACGACAGGGAGGACGGCCGCGCCAAGAACCGCCGCGTCGAACTGGTGAAGCAGTAAGGCATTGCACCAGGCGCTGGGGCTGGTTGTGGAGCCGCCGCCGCAGCCAAGCGCCGCATCACTTTCACCGGGCTGGCCGTGTTCGCTGCCGTGAGGCAAATAGCCTTTCGAATGGCCGCTTCCTCCGCCACCTCCCCGAAGGGCAGGGATAAAGTAGCCGGGGGCAGCGCCCCCGGTAAACGCACCCCCAACAAGGCCCGACCCTGAAAGGGTCGCATTCAGGTGGCGTCACCCCGGTGTTGCGTCCCGCGGCTCAGGTAATACGACCCCTTCAGGGTCGGTAGGCTATTCTGGTGCTTTACCGGGGGCGTTGCCCCCGGCTACCCTACGGTGCCCTTGCAGGGCACAGGACCTCGCGCCTCGGCGATGGCCTCTAGTGTGGCATTGCCGGTGACAAAGTGCGGCCTCGCAATGTCGAAGAATGAGGAAATAAGTGGCGCCGGTGCGCGAGGTTTTGGACTTGCATCGCAGGTTGGGTGGGAGTCTAATTGAGCCATTCTGGTCGCCAGCCCGAGCATTCCTTGGAGGCTAGACGTCATGAACAATTTACCGTGCTGTTTCAGGGGGGGCAGCCCTGCACCAGGCAGTACAGGACATGCCCTACACCAGATGGTACAGGGCCAGGGAGTAGTAAACCCGCAAATCGTCGCTCGCCGCTGCGGCTAGTCCTTGAGTCCAGAGAGCGGTGGACGGCCCCTGAGCAAGGGCGCGTGGCGTACTATGCGGGTACCACATAAGATGACCCACGCAAGCGGGGGTCCCGAACGCGTCCGAGTCTGGCAGACTCCCCCACGGGGAGCTCCCTGGCGCGTAGTTTCGCCCACATTGGAGGCACCATGCGAATCACAAAAAGGCTATTGGCCATTCTTCTGGGTACGTCGCTGTTGGCGTACGCCCAAGGCAATACATTCGACAAGGTCCGCTACAACGGCGGCTCGGTATCAACGAAGGTTAGTCCGAAGGATTGGGATAATAAGCTCACAATTACCCCTGATCTGATCTTGTTGGAGCTAAGAGACGGCCAAAAGGCCGAAATCCCTCCTAAGTCCGTAACATCGCTCAGCTACGGCCAAGAGGCTCACCGGCGCGTCGGTACAATGGTCGCGCTGGCAGTCCTTGTGGCTCCGGTGGCTCTCTTTGGTCTCCTCCATAAGACGCGGCTGCATTTCATCGGTGTGCAGTACAAGACCGCCGATGGCAAGAGTGGCGGCTTGCTGCTTCAAGGTGACAAAGATAACTATCGCGCCATTCTCGTTGCCTTGCAGGGTGTCACGGGTGTTCCTGTTTCTGTCGGCGAAAAGGAGCGCGGGTTCATTCCTGTAGGCGTCACCACCAGCGTCACACAGCAACCTGCTGAAACGCAAACGGGGCAAGAAAAGCCGCCCACGTCGCCAACCCAAGAGACGGCAACAGGTACGGTTAATGTGACCTCCAATCCCGATGCCGCCGAAGTCTATGCCGATGGCCAGTTTGTGGGAAATTGTCCAGCGGTCTTGAAGTTGAAGCCCGGGAAGCACACGGTTACTGTCAAGCTCTCTGGTCACAAGGATTGGTCGCGTGAAATCAGCGTGGAGCCAGGTTCGGAGGTGCGGTTAACAGCAACGCTGGAACAGTGAGGTCGACGGATAGCCACGTTCAGCGCTTTTCTGGCTGCCGGCTTTCCCTCGCGGCGTGGCGCAGACTCGCCCAAAAGCGGCTGTTTCGCATAGGTGGGCTACACTGTGTGCGGGTAGCTTATGAAGAAAAAAGTGCTGATTGTACTTTCCGGGCTGCTGGTGATCCTCACAGCACTCGCGATTCACTCCAGCAGGCAAATCCGGGCCACTCCTGACGAGCAGGCCCGGACTCTTCCCGGAGACGACCTGATTCCGCAGCCCCTCGGGTCGGTCAATCATGCCATAACAATTCGTCGCCCTCCTCATGAGGTCTGGCCGTGGCTGGCGCAGATGGGCTCTGGCCGCGCCGGATGGTACGCCTACGACTTCATCGATAACGGCGGTCAGCACAGCGCCGAACGCATCCTGCCCCAATTATCAAGACATCGGTGTGGGAAGCGTATTCCCCGCACTCCCCGGAGATAAGGACGCGTTCGTGGTCGCGCAGTGCGAACGGGAGCACAGCCTTGTCCTCACATGGAGATTGCCTAACGGCAAGTATCAGACCACCTGGGCGTTCGTCCTGGAACAACCCCAGCCCAACCAAACGCGCCTAATCGTACGGGGTCGCGTAGCGCCTGGCTATCGTCCCTACGGCCTGCCGCAATGGTTCGCCCTACCCACCGGCCGCTTGGCGCACTTCGTCATGGAGCGCAAGCAGCTCTTGGGCATCGCCCGCCGCGCCGAGGCGTATGACCAACGGCCGAAGTGAAGAAAACAATCACTAGCCTTCTTTTTGCGCTCCCTTATAATGTGTTCGTCAAAATGAACGCCAAAGAGATCAAGGAGGTGTTTAATGAGGTCCACAAAGTGGAGTCGACGGTCATTTCTGCGTGCGGCCGGAGCCGCCGGGGCGGTCGCGTCCGCGGCCCGTGGGATGGCTCTCGCCCGCGCCCTGGAAGCTGGCCAGGCGGTCGCAAACATGTCACCCGAGGAGGTCGCCGCAGACGAGTTCTACTGGCGAGAGATCCAGATGGACTTCAAGCTGGATCGCACGATCATTAACCTGAACAACGGCTTTACCTGCCCGACGTCCCGGGTCGCGCTGGAAGCGGAATGGCGCTACATGGACATGATCAACATGGCGCCCATTTTTTATCAAGGCCCCATCGCCGAGCGCATCCAGACGATCCGCTTGCGCATGGCGGCGGAGTTCGGATGTGACCCGGAGGAGATGGCCCTGACGCGCGGCGCCAGCGAGTCGCTGCAAATCGCGCAGAACGGGATCGACCTCAAGGCCGGGGATGAGGTGATCACGACCGAGCAGGACTATCCCCGCATGCTGACGACGTGGGACCAGCGCATGCGGCGCGAAAACATCAAAGTGACACGCCTTCAATTCCCTGTCCCGACGACGGCGGACGACCTTTGCGAGCGGTTCGAGAAGGCCATCACGCCGAAAACAAAGGTTTTCCATTTCTGCCACATGACCAACTTGACGGCCCAGTTGTTTCCGGTGGCGCGGCTCTCCCGCCTTGCCCGCTCGCGCGGGATCGTTACCATCGTCGACGGCGCCCACGCTCTCGGGCAATTCCCCTTCAAGCTGAGGGAGCTCGAGTGCGACGCCTATGGCGTCAGCCTGCACAAATGGCTGCTAGCGCCGATCGGCAACGGCTGCCTGTACGTTCGGAAAGAGATGATCCCGAGATTCTGGCCCCTCCAGGCAGCCCCCGAACAGCAGGACGACGACATCCGAAAGTTCGAGGCCATCGGGACGCACCCGTGGGCCATCCGGGCGGCGCTAGGTGAAGCTCTGGCTTACCACCAAGCCATTGGCGGGGCACGCAAAGCGGCCCGGTTGCGGTATCTGACCCTGCGCTGGGCCAACGCCCTCAAGGTTAATCCGCGCATCAAGATACTGACGGATCTCAGCGAGCCCGCTCAGGCGTGGGCAGTAGCGGCGGTGGACATCGACGGGATCGATGTCCGGGACCTCGCGAAATTTCTGATGGACAAGTACCGGATCATCGTCGTCCCGCTGGTCGGCGGCGCCCCGCCGAACCAGGTTTTTGATTATCAGGCCCTCCGGGTGTCGCCGAACATTTACACGACGCTGGAGGAAATCGACACGTTCGTCACGGGCATGGAAGACGCACTGAAGAACGGCGTTCCTACCACGCAGGCGTCTCGCGGCGCTGCAGAGGAGTGGTTCGTCTAGCGATGTAGCGCGGGCGTCTCGCCTGCTGTGGCGGGAGCGTCCCGCTCCGGGAAGAGGTCGGGGGCAGGATGCCCGCGACACAGCGGGCGGGACGCCCGCGCTACCAACCCGGGAAAAGGAGGGTTCAAATGAAGCGTTTGGTAGTTTGGGTGATGGCGGCAGCGGCCTTGGCCCTCGTCGTGGGGGCTACGGACGTCTTTGCCCAAGGCACGTTCAAGATCCCGTTCACGTTCGAGGCCGGCGGCAAAAAGCTGCCCAGCGGCGAATACCGGGTCGCCCAAAAGGACGACGGCCAGATTACGCTGCGGCAGGAAGCGACCGGCAAGGAATTTCAGGTCCCCTTCACAAAGAGGCTGGCGCAGCCGAGTCCGCCTCTCGCAGAGCCCCAGCTTGTATTCGACGTGGTTGGGAACTTCGCGCCGTCCTATACGGAATATGTGACGGATTATGTGCTGGCCGAAGTGTGGCTGCAGGGTGCGGATGGATTCCTCGTGCATACCCTGAAGGGCGCGCACAAGACCCAGATCATCAAGGGGCAGAAAGTGAAATAGCGGACTGGACGAGGTCAAACGGATTTCTCCCGAAAGGTGCGCTTTGGAGTGCGGCAGCTTGCTGCCGCTTTCCTATGCCGGAAGCTTGCTTCCGGCACCCCCTCGAGCAAGCTCGAGACGCAAACGCGGCAGCAAGCTGCCGCACTCCAAAGTGCAAGCACAATCCACAGCACATAGGAGGCTGGACATGAGTGCTGACACATCCGTGGCTGGCGAACTCGGAATCTATGTGTGCCCCGTATGCAAGGCTCTCTTGCGCCAGGAAGGGGGTGCGCTACGCTGTCCCACCTGTTCCCAAGCCTACCCCATCAGGGAGGGCATCCCCGACTTCATCCGGGAAGAACTATCTCAAAGTAAAGATCCCGTTCTCAGGAGAATGCGCTTCATCGATCGCATGGGACGCATCTACGAAACCAGGCTATGGTATCCGATCGTCCTCAACGTCTACGGTGGATTTCACAGCCCCTCTCTTGCCCGATTGGTCAGTATGGTGTCCCAGAAGGTCCAATCAATCCAAGGCCGGGTGCTCGACGTTGCCTGCGGCCCCGGCACTTATGGCCGGCGGATTGCCTCGCCGTCGAAGGAGGTGTTCGGGATCGACGTATCCATGGGGATGCTTCGGCAAGGCGCAGCCTACACGGCAAAGGAAGGCATTGCCAACGTGCATTTCGCCCGTGCAAGAGTAGAGGCCCTTCCCTTCGAAGACGGCCTTTTCGACACCACCCTCTGTTGTGGCTCGCTTCATCTCTTTGCAGATACCGTGATTGCTCTGCGCGAGTTGGCTCGCGTCATGAAGCCAGGAGCTATTCTTGCCGTCTTCACTTTCACCGCAGGCCGCGGAGGCATCCTAAAGTTTCGCCGTGTGCGTGAGTGGACCCTCAGGCATGGCATGCATGTATTCGACCTTCCTGAGATGGAGCAGTACTTGACCGCTTCGGGCTTTAAGGACTTCCAGCCGGAAGTATCCGGCTCCATTTTGACATTCAGCGCTCGCAAGCAAGCAGCCTGACTGGTGGCGCAGGACGCGACCGGAGAAGAGGATGACGGCGTCGTCCGCGAAGCCGGATGGCGCTTAAAATTGCGCGGAGCCGGACGCCGCCTGCCGGCCCGCTCGTGAAGTTGCCTGGAAGGCCCGGCGGCGCGGCTCACGCCGTATTGTTCGGCAAGATGATAAGAAAGGGGAATGCAGTGAAGATTGCGCTGGTTCCAAACGACGACGGGTATGGGCCGTCGGCTCTTGGATTCTATGTTGCTAAGGCGCTTCTTAAGCAAGGAGTGTCGCTCGTCATCGTGAACGAGTCGGCATTGACTCTGAATGCCTCTTTCTACAAGGATGAGATCAACAACGGAAAGGTCACACTCCAGCCGACTTTTGGCGGCATAAGACTGCGCAAGACCGCGGAGGGCGTCGACATTCCTGCCTCGCTACGGGATATCCGAAGCTACCCAACCCGTTCCGCGGAGTATGTGGTTCCAGAAGATGTGGATGCAGTTGTCGACATAGGGACTCCTCCCGCAGCCAGGGCAACGCGGCGGGCAGGCAAACCCGCATTAACGATCTTCGACCATTCCTGGGGCAAGACATATGAAATGCTCCTGGAGGAATTCACTTCGGGCGTGCGTGGTTCGACAACATCCGCGCTGCCGATCGTCAAGACACCCGCGGATTACGAGGTTGCGAAGGCCGTCAACCAACTCAAGGAGGACGAAAGCAAGGCCCAGGCGGTTTTTCTGTTCCCGGAGTTCATAGCTCCGAGGCCCTACCGCGAACATTGGAAGTCTCTCCGTGTCAGAATAAAGCCTATTGGCGGTGTCTTCGGCCGGCCTACTGTTTCCCGAAAGAAAGCAAGGGGCAGGATGGGGATCCCTGAAGGTGCTCCAGCCAGGTCCGTCTATATACTGGGCGGCGGGACACCTGTATGGGATGCCAAGTTGTCAGAGATCATTCAGCAACTGAAGGAAAAGAGCTTGCCCTACAACGTCGTGGTCTTCGACCGAAACGCCAAACCCAATGAATACGTGAGAGTGGGTGACAACGTCTTCAAGGGTGGTGTTATCGACGGCGCGACGGTGCAAGGTCTGCTCCCAGGGATCGACCTTGTCATAACCAGGGCGGGGGGCGGAATCGTCAATGACGCCATCGCGTGCCGCGTGCCATTCGTTTGCGTTGAGGAACCCAACCACCTGCAGGTGGAAATGATACGGCAAAACTGCGAGAAGGAAAGGTTGACCAGGACAATCCGCATTGGTGATTTCAGAGATTGCGCTATCGGGGAGATTATTGAGAAGGAACTCGGGAACCAAACTGGGAACAGGAGAATCCGGAAAGTGATGCAGGGGATTAGGAACGGGATGGAGGAGGCGGTGGCAGCGGCTATCATCCAGTTGCATCACAGCCCCCTCATCTGCGATTATGGTCGCGAAGTTTGATTCCGGAGGCCCCAAAATCCATGCGCAAGCGTTTGATTCTTCTCGTCGCCGCCGGCATCTGCGGCAGCCTGTTCGCCCAGCAGCCCGCTTGGCAGCCCGCGCCCGGCCACACCACCCTAGTCGTGTGGCCGCATGGAGCGCCCGGCGCCCAGTCGAATCCGGGTCCTGAGATCGACACCACGACTGCTAAGGATAACCTCATCGCCGGCAAGCCGCTCATCCGCCTCGGCAACGTCCCCACGCCAACCCTCACCCTCTATACGCCCAGGACCGGGAACACCGGCGCCGCCGTTGTCGTCTTTCCTGGAGGTGGTTACCGGATCCTGGCCATCGACCTCGAAGGCACCGAGGTATGCGACTGGCTCAACTCCGCTGGCATCACCTGCGCCCTGCTCAAATACCGCGTGCCCGATTCCGGGCCCTATCCCAAGTCTTCTGCTGCCCTCCAGGATGCCCAGCGGGCTCTCGGTATCGTCCGCTCCCATGCCGCCGACTGGCAAATCGACCCGCACCGGGTCGGCGTCCTCGGCTTCTCTGCCGGAGCCCACCTTGCCGCCGCCCTCAGCACTCACTTCGAGCAACGTCTCTACGATCCGGTCGATGCCGCTGATCAGCTCAGTTGCCGCCCTGACTTCGCCGTGATCGTCTATCCTGGCTACCTCGCCCTCGCAGACCAGAACTTCGCGCCCAACCCCGATATTGTGGTCACCGGCAAAACGCCGCCCTCCTTCATCGTTCAGGCGGAGGACGACCCGGTGCATGTGGAAAACGCCACCGTCTACTTCCTCGCTCTCAAGAACGCCAAGGTCCCTACCGAAATGCATATCTACGCTAAGGGTGGACACGGCTACGGCCTCCGCCGCACCGCGCTCCCTGTCACCGCTTGGCCCCAGAGCGTGGAAACCTGGCTCCGTACCATTCAGGTCCTGCCGCGCTCCGCCCCCTGACCTGCCGGCGGGGATAGAATGAGCCACCCCGAGAATCCGCTGGAAGGGAGGGGGCAATCGACATGAAGGTCATTCTCTTTGGGGCTACGGGTATGGTCGGGCAGGGCGTCTTGCGAGAATGCTTGCTCGATCGTGAGGTGGAAAGCGTGCTCACGGTTGGGCGCAGCGCGACGGGGCAAGAGCACGAGAAGCTGCACGAAATCGTGCACAAGGACTTTTCCGATTTCTCGGACATCGCGGGGAGCCTCTCGGGCTATGACACGTGCTTCTTCTGTCTTGGTGTCTCCTCCGCGGGAATGACGGAGCAGGCATATCAACGCGTGACCTACGACATCACGATGGCGGCAGCGCAAGCCTTGGCCAAGCTAAACCCAGACATGACGTTCCTGTATGTTTCGGGAGCGGGCACTGACAGCTCCGAGCGCGGTCGCGTGAGGTGGGCGCGCGTGAAGGGCAAGACCGAAAACGCACTGCTCCGGTTGCCCTTCAAGGCGGCGTATATGTTACGTCCCGCCTACATCCAGCCCATGCACGGAATTCGGTCGAAGACGAAACTGTACCGAGCGCTTTACCTTGTGATGGCGCCGCTCTATCCCGTGTGGAAGGTCCTCTTGCCAAAGTACGTGACGACCACGGAACAGGTAGGCCGTGCGATGATCAAAATTGCCAAGCTCGGCGCCACGAAACGTGTGCTTGAGAACCAGGACATTAACAGTATCCAAAACGGGGGCATCTCACCACAGAGACCACAGGGGTCACAGAGAAGAGATGCAGGCAAAGATAGCGGAGCAACAAACAAGGAACCGTAACCTTGTAATCCCTGCTCGCGCGAGCAGAAGTACTTTTCTCTGTGGTCTCTGGGCCCTCTGTGGTGAATTTATTTTCGCGGCAGGAGAAGAAGATGGCCACGAGCGCCACAACGCGGCACGGCCGCAACCAAGAGCAAATTCTTCGCTACGCTGCGCTCCCGCCGCGGCGTGACATGTCATCCTGATCCCGCCTTACGGGAGAAGGATCTGCTTTTCTTCGCGCCCCGCCAAGAAGTTGCACGTTAGTACTACAAGCCAGAACCCGACCGGACGAGCATTCAGAGGCGCTCGGCTGTATGTTATCGGGCGGTTGAAAATGGAAAAAGGAAATTCCGGTTGACTTGGCTTCTGCCCCTCAAGACATCGGGTTTCTCAGCGGCCGGCGGTTGGTGCTGGAGGTCATCTGTGAGGCGCACAAAGCCTTTGCCGAACCGTCTAGTTGGCTTCAGCGTAGTAGCCGCGTCGAACTCGCACTCGGCAGTTCCGGTTGCGCACGCGCACACCAATCTTGCGAAAAGAACCGTCGCGCAGCTTATTCGAGGATGAGTACCCAAGGGAGTACTGAGCGCGCAGCTCGTCGGCAATTTCCCGAAAGGCCGTACCGGTGTCGCGCATGTGGTTCACGCGAACCATGCGGCCACCCGTCTCCTCCGACAACTTCTTCAAAACCGGTTTCCCGCCAAAAGACAGACCTTGCGCCCAATAAAATGAGTCGTCGGTGAGGGCCACGGAATAGATGATGACATCGGCTTTCTCGGCAGCTTCGAGCGCCCCGTTGGACGTCACCTTGCTGCCCTGATCTTCGCCGTCGGTGAGCATGATGAGCACCTTTCGTCCCACATTACTCTTCATCAGCTCATTGGAGGCTAAGTACAGAGCGTCGTAAAGGTGAGTGCCGCCGACACTCGCGCCCGCCGACGGCTCCGGTAGAAGTTCCTGCCAGCGTTCATTAATGACTGTGTTGTCGATGGCGCGCCCAAGCAGGCGTTGTTCACTGGTGAAGTCCTGAAGCAGCTCAACCTCCACGTCGAATCGGAGGACAAAAGCCGAGTCCTTGGGGCGCAGCACTTGCTGGATGAACGCCCGGGCTTGTTCTTGCTCGGTTGCCAACAGTTGCTCCTGGCTGGGGCTCGTGTCAATCATGATGCCAAGGGTCAGTGGGCTGTCTGTCTCGCGAGAGAAATAACCAATCTGTTGTGCGGCGTCATCCTCGGTAAGCTGGAAATCTTCCTTATTGAGGTCCGGGATCAAACGGCCTCTCTTGTCCTTGACGATCGCGTAGACATTGACTACCACAGTCGAGACCTTCAAAGTCGCTTGCGGCAGCGAATTGATCTCCTTTTCCTGGTTTGGCGGCTGGGGTGCCGCCAGAACCGTGAGGCAGAAGCCTAACAACGAAGCCCATCGCGTCGCGGCAAGGACTTTTGTGTGGTGCGTCAAGGCATACCCCCTCCGAGCTTTGCCTGCGTCCAAACTGGTGTTTGGGTCTCAGAGCCGAAGATATCCCGAAAAGGGGTCGGGGGCAAGCCTGCTCTGCAAAAGTGATGGTGCAAGAAAGCTTGCCCTCCATATCGGGCCGTCCAACGGTGCTTACTACCCACCCATCGCAACCGGGATGCGTTCGAGGAGTTGAGGCGATTGAACGATGAGCTGCCTCTCACTCTTAGGTACTGAGTATTCGAGAGTCAAGCCCAGGTCTGCCAGCCGCAGGGCACGAATTGTGTAGTTTCCTCCACTGCGGACAAGGATCAGTTCGCTACGGTCAAGAGTCTGGCGGTCGGAGGTCGCTTGGTTCACGATCATCTCCACGGCCTCGTTCCCTCGCCAGATGGTGACTCTCCCCGAACTTGTCGGATGGTCGAGGGTGAACGAGTAGTCGCCAGGAGGCAGAACTACGTTTCCCCACCGTGCTTCGACAGACAAAGTAAATCTAGCTCTGCAAGCCTCTTGTGCGCTTGCGAGGCTTGCAGTGAGGCAACCGGCCAAGAGCGCCAGGCCAAGAGGTGCAACTAGCTTGAAACTTCGACTCAAAGTCATAATGGTCCTCCATGTTTCAATTTAGCAGCGACAGCTGCGTCCTACCCTGGCGGGGGAGACATGTCGGTCGCCCACGCACAGCATGCACACCCAGTTTCTCTGAGGTCCACTTGTGACTTCAATGCACTCGAGGTGAACTCTTATTGAACTTTGCATGAACAGATAACTTGCTCAAAAAAAAGGGAATTCAATATACTCACTATTTGTTCGGACAGTTTTTGTATCGTTTAGCTTGTCTGCCACACTCACCAGACCCACCCCCATCGAGTGAGTCGAATCCAAGTGGCGTAACGCCGGTCTTGCGTCCCGCGGCTCAGGGTAATAACGACTCCTTCGGGGTCGGGGAACGAGTGTGGGCCTTACCGGGGGCGTTGCCCCCAGCTACTTTCTTGTGCCCTTGCAGGGCACGAAAAAACCTCCCCTTCGGTCTCACCCCGCGGCACCCCCTCTCTGACGTCACGGATAGCCGCTTTCGGCTATCCATGCTCAAAATGACATCTCTGCTTTCTTCGCGCCCCGCCAAGCAGTTGTACGTTAGTACTACAAGCCAAAACCCGACCGGACTATTGCATTCAGAGGCGCTCGGCTGTATGTTATCGGGCGGTCGAAAATGGAAATTCCGGTTTACTTGGCTTCTGCCCGTCGAGACATCGGGTTTCTCAAGAGCTGATGATCCCTGCATCGAGCCACTCGGCGTAGCTTGTTGGGTTGAATCAGGGATTCGACATGTATCACCGCTACCACCTTCAGACGAGCCCCGCGCCCGAAATCGCGCCTTTCCCGAATCGCACGCGAGTGAAAGTCAGCAAGCGTGGCTTGGCCATGCACCTGCTCAAAGGCCTGGCCCGCTATCGCCGAAACCCGGAAGTTGCACTTAGCCGGCCCTGCGTCTACGGCGTCTTTTCCGGGCCGGTGGGGGGATTCGCTCCTCGGAACAACTCGTGCGTGGGATGCCTGCGCTGCACGATTGAGAACCCGGAGATGGTCGAGGTGCAGCTCAATCCGGAACACCAGCACCTGGGTGATTCGTACTTCACACCCGGGGACGTGGACACGACTTGCTACGAAGCACGCACCGGGAGGATACCCGTAAAGGGCGCGGGCTACCGAGGCCCCTTCGGGGGCGAAGGCTGGGACGGCATGTGGACCGACATGTCGGAGATCGTACGTCCCACACGCGACGGGATTCACGGCCGGGAGTTCATTTCGACAAGCGTGGATATTGGTCCGAAGCCACCCTTCCTTACTCTTGACGAACAGGGGGTAACGACTGGGGAAAGCGTGCAGACTTTTTCCATTCCTATTCCGGTTTTCTTCGATGTGCCGCCGGCATCCGTCCTATCGCGCAGATTCCTCGAGATCCTTGCGGAAACAGCGCAAGAGGCAGGGACGCTGCTCGTCTTGTCGGCCAAGGTGCTCAGCAAATTCGCGTTTCAGGGACAGCAGATTGTTCCGCTTCTGGGCCGCGAGGACGCACACACACTCCCGACGCTCCGCTTCACGCCACGAATGATAGAGCTCGAGGGCGGGAACGAAGCGTTGCTAAAAGAAACTCGGACTCGCTTCCCCGAGGCCACGATCTGCTTGCGCTACGAACTAGCCTCGAAGGAGGAGCTATTAAAGCACTATCGCTCGGGGTTCCGAGTGTTCCACCTAGTGGCCAATTATCATGGCCTGGGACGGGACGGGCGGTTCGTGCTGGAGCTCATCCGGGAGGCGCACAAAACCTTTGTCGCAGCATCGTGCCGGGATGAAGTGACGCTGCTGGGGAGCGGCGGGATCATCGCCGCCGAGCATGTTCCCAAAGCCATCATCTGCGGTCTGGATGCCGTCGCCCTGGACACACCCCTTTTGGCGGCCCTCCAGGCGCAGTTTGTGGAGGAGTGCGCCGAGCGGGAGAAAAGCCGCTTCAAGCTACCCCGAAGGCTCGCCGTCGATTGGGGCATCCAGCGCCTCAAGAATTTCCTGACTTCCTGGCGCGACCAATTGCTCGAAGTTCTGGGGGCGATGGGCTTGCGGGAAGTCCGCCGGCTCCGCGGTGAGATGGGGCGCGCCATGTTCCAGAAGGAGCTGGAGCGCGAAGCGTTTTCCGGGATCGAAGGCTATGGCCAATAGCACGAAGACCACCGGGCAGCTCATCGTCGAGAAGCATACCACCTATCTGCATCAAGGCTTTCACCTCTGGCCTGAGTTGAAGAACGGCAAGCTGCCTGCACTGGGTGACCACCGCTGGACGGCGGACTTGATTCTCTCCACCTGGGTGCAAGCCGAAACCGGGAAGCCGCCCAGCAACGGCCTGGAATACCGCGTGGGCAATTCCGGCGGCGGGTTCGATCTGCTGGATTTCAAAATCCTGCCTGAAGATCGACGCCTGTCCAACGAAGTGGCAGTCGACCTCTCTATCCCGCTCAATCGCCGACCCTACGATCGCCGGATCGAGATCCCTATCCCGTTCTACGGGGCGGGCATGTCCTTTGGCTCCATCAGCGAGCAAGTGATGTGCGCCAGGGCCAAAGCGGCCCAGAAATGGAAGACCTTCACGTGCACCGGAGAAGGAGGATATCCGGACTCGCTGCTCCCCTATAAAGACCACGTCATCACCCAAGTTGCCACCGGCATGTTCGGAGTGAGAGAGGAGACAATCCAGCGCGCGCCGATTGTGGAGTTCAAGTACGCCCAAGGGGCCAAGCCAGGCCTGGGCGGACACCTGTTGGGCGATAAGGTGACGTCCAGCGTCGCCAGCATGCGCGAGTCGCTTCCCTGGGTCAGCCTCTTTTCGCCCTTCCCATTTCACAGCGTCTATTCAGTGGAGGACCACAAGAAGCACGTGGATTGGATCAAGACCATCAACCCGCAAGCACTCGTTTCCGTGAAGGTCTCGACGCCCACGGATATCGACATGGTAGCCGTGGGGAGTTATTACGCGGGGGCGCACATCGTGTACATTGACGGAAGCTATGGCGGGACTGGCGCAGCCCCGGAAATCGCCAAGAAGACCATCGCCATGCCCATTGAGTTTGCGATCCCCAAGGTCCACTGCTACCTGCTGCAAGAAGGCATTCGACAAGAGGTCGTGGTGATGGCCGGCGGTGGGATTCGCACTGCTTATGATCTTGCCAAGGCCATTGCTTTGGGCGCCGATGGGGTCGTCCTGGGCACGTCCGAATTGGTGGCCCTGGGCTGCACCCGCTGTAGTAACTGCGAGCGCGGTCGCGGCTGCCCCTTTGGGCTGACGACCACCGATCCGGAGCTATCGCAACTGGTCGAAATAGACTGGGGCGCAGAGCGGCTCGGCAACCTGTACCGGTCCTTCAAATGGCAACTCTGCGATCTGCTGCGCAGCCTTGGGCTCACGAGCATTCGCGATCTCGTGGGCAGAACGGATTTGCTCGTCTATCGTGGTCGCGCGGGAGCGCGGTGATGATCTCACCAGAAACGATCGCCAAGATCCTCGCCTCCAGGAAGTCTCTCATCCCGGAAGGTGATGGACATTTAACCACGCGTAAAGCCGAGGCTGAGGGTGGTTGCGGCGTCATCGGAATTGCTTCGAGCGAGAGGATTCCGGGACGCCATCTGTTCCAAGCCTTGGAACAAATGCGCAACCGCGGCAACGGCAAAGGGGGCGGCATCGCAGCCGTAGGGCTGGTACCCGAGGACTGGGGCGTCACTCGGGAGATTCTGGAAAACGACTACCTGCTCACCATCGCCTATCTCGAGGCGAGCGCCAGGCCGGAAGTCGAACGAATCTGCATTGAGCCGACCTTTGAAATCCATCATGCCCGCACCCTCCCCCGCACCCATGACTCGCGCATCCTTGCGAGGCTCGACGTCAAGCCTCCGGAAGTTTTCCTGTACTTTGGGCGAGTGAGACCAGAGGCCATCGAAGGGTTCGAACAGAGGAATGGCTTGGAGGCGGCAGTGGCGCCGCCCACATCCCCGGAAAGCATTGAGGACGAAATCGTCTCTCAGAACAGCTATCGCTTGAACCGCGCGTTTTACGCGTCCACGGGTGAGAAGCGCGCTTTCGTCCTTTCGCACGGCAAAAACATGTTAGTGCTCAAGATGGTCGGTTACGGTGATGACGTGATCCGCTATTATCAATTGGAAAATACCCGCGCCCACGTCTGGCTCGGCCACCATCGCTACCCCACCAAAGGCAAAGTTTGGCATCCGGGCGGTGCGCATCCCTTCGTCGGACTTCACGAAGCTCTGGTACACAACGGCGACTTCGCCAACTATGCCTCGATCTGCGAGTACCTCGCGCAGCGGAACATCTACCCGCTCTTCCTGACGGACACGGAAGTTTCGGTCCTCCTCTTCGACCTTTTCCACAGGACGTACGCTTACCCACTGGAGTACGTCATCGAGTCTCTGGCGCCTACCACGGAGAGGGATTTCGCACTGCTGCCTGAAGAAAGGCAGTCCATCTACCAGCAGTTACAAACCGTGCACATTCACGGCTCGCCGGATGGGCCCTGGTTTTTTCTTATCGCCCAATCATCCCCGGCACAAGGCGAGTACCGCTTGATTGGGATCACCGACACCAGCATGCTGCGTCCGCAGGTTTTTGCCTTGCAGGAAGGTCCGGTCTCAGTCGGATTCGCAGCCTCGGAGAAGCAAGCCATCGACGCTGCTTTGGAGAGCCTTGCGCGGGAAGATCCGAGATTTTGGTCGCACGCCGATCGCTACTGGAACGCTCGTGGAGGCAGCCACACGGACGGCGGGGCGTTCATTTTCACTGTCCATGCCGAGGGGAATGGCCATGCCGAGCTGCAATGCACGGACAAGTTCGGCAGGGCCGTCAGGTCCGGTGCGCAGCAGAAGCCGTACGATGGGCTTGCAACTGCTGTGCGGACCGATATGACGCTGCCTGACGTTCCCGCTGATGAGCTGTTCGCCTGGGCCAAGGAGCAGTTGTCGGGGTGGGACTATGGAAACCTGCTCGCGTTTCTCAAGGCCCTGGAGCGCGCTGCCGAGAACGGCGATGACCGCAGGCGTGCCTTGGAAGTCGTCACGTTGCTGATGGACCGTCGCTATCCCACAGGCGCAATGCGGCGCAGCAGCTTGCTCTCGCTCTTCGATCAGAGCTTGGGAGCGATCGTCGAGTCCGTCCGCCGATCTCCTTCCGAAGCCTATGTCTTCGTGGACGATTTCAGTTCTGTGCCAAGCCCATCAGGGGCCGCGCAAACGGTCGTTCTGGACGCTCGCGGCTTTGCGGCAGAGGGTGAACGCTCGCTGGCCCGCAAAATCGTCTGGCTTTACCAGCGCGGCTTTCGAAATTTCATGCTGGCTCACGTCAAGGGGCATCGGTTTATCGCCAATGGCCTGGGCGCCGGAACCCAAGGCGTCCATATCGACGTCTACGGCTCCTCAGGAGACTATCTCGCCTCGGGCATCGACGGAGCGGAGGTGGTCGTCCACGGCGACGCCCAGGATCAACTGGCCCAAATCATGAAAGACGGGACGCTCGTCGTCTATGGCAGTGTCGGCCAGACGTTCCTCTATGCCGGCAAAGGTGGGCACGCATTCGTGCTGGGGAACGCCGCCGGGCGTCCCCTCATCAACGCCGTCGGAAAGCCCCGCGTGGTCATCAATGGCACCTGCCTTGATTATTTGGCCGAGTCGTTCATGGCGGGCGACCCCCTCGACGGCGGCGGCTTTGTTGTCCTCAACGGAATCGCCTTGAGTGACCAGGGGGAGGTCGTTGAACTGGATACTCCCTACCCCGGCGGCAACTTGTTTTCGCTCGCTTCCGGGGGAGCGATGTACATTCGCGACCCGCATGGGAAGGTCTCCGAGGAGCAACTCAACGGCGGCGAGTTTGGCCCGCTCGAAGAACCTGACTGGGCGGTGATCCGTCCCTTCCTGGAAGAAAATGAGCGGCTGTTTGGAATTCCCGTGGCGCGGCTGCTCGAGATCGATGGGAAGCCTTCGCTTCCCAGCCAGGTGTATCGGAAAATTCATCCTCGGGCGATCGGCGCGCTTCAACCCGAGGAGGCCTGGGTGAAGATGCATGTGTGAGCCTGCGCTGGCGCGAGGTGTTGTCGGTCCCCTCGGTTAAGTCACCTTTGTCCCTAATCATTCCTCGCAGTCTCATTTTCGTGCACCCGCGTCCCAAAAGCGGACAGCCACCGCCCACGCAATTTCAGGCAGATTGCGCATTGTCAATAAGATACAGACCATCTCGCTTGGCCCCCTACGTGCTGTCCTTACCCTTCAAGAGGAGCGGGAATCATGATGCACGACCTACGCTACGCCTTACGCATGCTGGGCCGCAATCCGGGCTTCGCTCTAGTCGCCATCGTTTCTATGGCTTTGGGGATTGGGGCCAACGCGGCCATCTTCAGCCTGGCGGACTATATCATTTTTCCGCGCTTGGCCGTGCCTAACCCTTCCGCCATCATGGCGGTCCAATCTCAATTCAAGGGTGAAAGCCTCGGAAACATCTTCCAGTACTCTGGTTTGTCCTATCCAGATTTTGAGGATTTCCGGAAGAAGAACAGCTCCTTTGCAGGTTTAGCCGCCTCGCAATATTTCCAGTTTGGCTTCGCCCCAGACAAAACGGCGCAACCCCAAATGAAATTCGGGGCGCTGGTGAGCGGTAACTTCTTTGACATGTTGGGCGTGCGCCCGGACCTGGGGCGGAGCTTCCGTCCCGACGAGGACAAAGTGCCGGGGCGTGATGCGGTGGTGGTCCTCGGCCACTATCTCTGGGAAAACGAGTTTGCCTCGGACCGTGACGTCGTTGGTCGAAGCATCTACCTCAACGGTCTGCCCTTTACGGTGGTGGGTATAGCGCCGCAGTCATTCACGGGGCCGAATGCCTGGTTGCGCGCCGACCTGTATGTCCCACTGGCGATGCAGCCCGCGCTGGCCGGCGGGTCCGAGCACAGTGAGCTCGAAGCGCGCGGAGTTCGAGAGCTGATGCCCCTGGGACGATTGAAGCCGGGAGTGCGCATTGGGCAAGCCGCCGCCGAGGCCGGGGTGATTGGCCAGGAACTCGCCCAGGCCTACCCGAAAACGAACCGCACCAACTCGCTCGTGCTCATGACGTACCGGCAATCCACGACAATTGCCCCTATAAGCACGCTTGCCCTTTCCCTGTCGGGGCTGGCCGGGGTGGTGCTCCTGATCGCTTGCGCCAACGTGATGAACCTGATGCTGAGCCGTGCCTCAGGCCGGGCCCGGGAGATCGCCGTGCGGTTGGCCATGGGAGCGGGGCGGGCGCGGCTGGTCCGCCAACTGTTGACGGAGAGCCTGGTGATCGCCGTCCTGGGTGGGGCGCTGGGACTGCTTCTGGCGCAAGCGGGCGCGGATCGGTTTTCACAAATCCGCATTCCCATCGACGTTCCCATCATGGTCGATGTGAAAATCGATCCTAACGTACTCCTGTTCGCGCTCTTGATTTCCGTGGCAAGCGCCATCCTGTTTGGACTGGCTCCAGCGCTCCAAAGCACCCGGGCTGACTTGGTTTCCGCCTTAAAGGCCGGAGGCGTTGCTCCCGGCAAGCGGCGCCGATTCCTAGGAAGGAACGCACTAGTGATTGCGCAGGTGGCGGGCTCGCTCCTGTTGCTGGTGGTCGCAACCCAAGCTTATCGCGGGGCGCGGATCATGCTCTCCTCCCCGGCCGGTTTCCGTACGGACCACCTTCTCATGGCCAGTTTTAACCCCGCCCTGGCACGGGACTCGACGGAGCAAACCAAGGAATTCTTCCGGCGATTGCAGGACCGGGCGCGCGCGCTCCCGGGTGTGAAGTCGGCAGCTCTGGCACAGGCAATGCCCATGGTCCCGGCATCCCCTGCGATCCGGGTCATCCCCGAGGGTGTCCAGTTGCCAAGCGGGACCGAGGCGGTCAGCGTGTTTTCCAACACCGTCAGCGACGGCTACTTCCGCACCCTCGGATTGGCCCTGGTCGAAGGCCGCGAATTCCAGTTGACCGATGGGGCGGATTCGCCACGCGTGGTGATCGTCAACGAGCAGTTCGCCCGCAAGTACTATCCGAATCAAGACGCCATCGGAAAACGGCTGCGATTGAATAGCGCGGATGGACCGTTCGCCGAGATCGTCGGGGTGGCAAAGCAGAGTAGGTACGTTTTCACGATCGAACCGCCGCTGGAATACCTCTACCTGCCGCTGGCCCAGAACCCAACCGCAGCGATGACCCTGCTGCTCGAAACCGAGGGACCTTCGGCCGGATTAACGGCGGCGCTGCGCAACCTGGTGCGATCGCTGGACTCGCGTCAGCCGATTTATGGCGTCCGGACCATGGAGGAATTCTACGATGTACGCGCCCATAAGACGCTCGGTCTGTTTGTCGAAGCGATGGGCGGACTGGGGATCCTGGGACTAGTGCTGTCGCTCGTGGGGCTCTACGGATTGATGACCTATTCCGTGAGCTTGCGGCAGCGCGAGATCGGAATCCGCATGGCGATTGGTGCGGACCCTGCCACCGTGGTCAGGATGGTGCTGAAGCAGGGGATGATTCTGGCCGGCACCGGAGTCGTCATCGGCTTGGCCCTGAGTCTCGTCGCCGCAAAACCCATGGCCACTTTGGTGCACGGGCGCGGTTTCAATTTGCCTCTCGTCGCCCTGGTCACCCTAGCCCTTCTGGCCATGGCCGCTCTGGGGGCGTATATCCCCGCGCGCCGGGCCTCGCGGGTCGATCCCAACACCGTCCTGCGGCAGGAGTAGGCTCGAGCGCCGAGCCAAACGCTTCAATACGGACAGCCAGGCTGAAAAGAACTACTAGTCCCTAGCCCCAGCCTACATTCCTGGCTTGACGGCGGGGGCTAGTGGCGGAATCAAGGCAATCCGGGGACGGGTCAAATACTCGCGCAGGTAGCGGCGGTAATCGTCGTCGGAAGGCACGGCGTCCGGCGCTGCGGGCGGATAGTTTGCCATTTTGCGGAAGGGCAAGGGTTGGACCGTCGAGGCAAAAGCGGTGTTAGGCTCGCCGTCCTTTGCCCAGCCATGGGTGTAAAGGAAGAAATCCCGTTTGTATCCGGGCTGGAGCGGCGGGAGCCTTCTGCCGTCAAACCTCACCGTGATTTCATCACCCGTAGCCATCACCACCAACTGGTCATCAGCGTGGACGAGTAATTTCCCCACCGGCCCATAGCGCGTATATTTGCCCTGCATGGGATTCCAGGGGGCATAGGCAAGCACGTTTTCATAATCGAACGAATCGGGGCGAAGGTGTTCAGGGTCGCTGAGGGGGGTCGAGAATCCGCGATAATGCAGGTCTGCGGAGAGCAGGGGAAGTTCGCTTGGCGCGGGGGCCTTGGCATCGTCGAGGGAGAAAAAGATCTGGTCCCAGTAAACGCACAGATTGGTGACGATGCGCACATGATGGTCGGCGGTGAGGAATTTGCCGGTCAAATCCACGCGCATGGTACGGCGGGTGCCGCTCGGCAAGCCCATATCCGGAATTACGGTTTCCCATTGTCCCTGCGCGTTGCGGACTTGCAGGTAGGGAGAAATCATCTCGAGCTGCTTATTGGACATCAAGGCGCGCGAGCCGTTCGAATCCGTCCAGAACACCCATCCGTTCAGCCACAGCGAGACACGGGCGGAAGCCGGCAGGTCTCCTAAATCCAGGGTGAGCGAGTGGAGCTCAGCGAGGCCAAGAATGCGGTGGCGAGCGAAGTCGGCAGGATACTGGCCGTCTTGCTTCAGCAGCAAGGGCAGAACGTCGTGGCCTCGATCGTCCACGGCCGAAACGGGGAAGCGCTTTTCGCGCACGGAATAAAGGGCTGGGGGCGGAGGCGAAGAAGAATAAATTTCGTTGGAGTAAATCTCCTGGGAGGCCGGATGGTCCACAGCCAGAAGCCGAAGTTGGTCAAAGAAATCGACTTCCCTCAACTCATCGGTGAGCTGGAAAACATACTGGCCTTCTTGCGCGTGCAGGTCCCCAGGGAGGCGCACAAGCTCTTCGGGGAATGGCTTAGTTCGAGTGCCGTCCGGGGCCAGCTCGCCCAGCGGGGCCATGCCCAGGACATCCGTCACGAAAACGTAGCGCTGGCCGTTCCAGGCGTAAAGGAGTGGGCAGGAGGTAGCCAGGCGTTCGGATTCGCGGACGTCAATCGGCTTGTCGGTGGCCACGTCGATCCAATTTTGGATCACGGCATTGGGCCAGGTGACGCGCACCACGTCAACCCGGGAGAGGTCCCCGGCAAAAATCCTGAGCGGGCTTCCTGTAACTACTACCTTGTTGTAATAATTCCCCGCTTTGATCTCGACCAGACTGCCGATTCCCTGGGTGTTGCTCTTGTAGCCTATCAGCTTCAGTTCCAACCAGCGAGGAGTGGGGCCTTCTTTCTCAAAGGCCAGCAGTTGGCCTGTCAGGCTGAGCCCTACCAGGTCCAGCTTGCCGGGATTGCTCAACCAAGTGGGGCTGAGGGTGGCGACGCCGGTTGCCGAACTGGCAGGAATGCTGACCGCCCCCTCGCGGAACTTCCCGGAGTGATTGACGAGCAACCGCCACTTGCCGCTGGCATCGAGAGCCAGCAGGTCCGCAAAGCTGTCGCCATTCGCATCCACAACCGTGCCACGAAAAGCAAAGAAACCCGCTGGGGGGGAAACGAGCGGGAGAGGCGTAAGGGGAGCGAATTTCCAATCACCCCTGTTCATTAGGACTTGGTAGCCTTTGGGTCCCCACAGCGCCAGATCGAAACGACCGTCGTGGTTGAAATCCGCAGCCTGTATCCCATAGGCTACCGACTTTGTAAACGCCCCTCCAGCCTCGGCGGTCCGGCTCACAAACTTGTCCTCGCCCAGATTGGCGTAAAGCAAGGGAGGGCCATCGTCACGGAACAGACAGAGGTCGGTGTAGCCGTCGTTATCGAAGTCCGCGAAGACGGCGCCGCGCATGCGCCCCCTGGCCGAAGCCAGCCCCGTGGAGGGTGTGATCTCGGTGAAGGTGCCGTCGCCGTTGTTGCGATAGAAGTGCGTTGCGGCGCCGACGAAATCGCTGGGGAAGAGGAAAGAGTCTTTCTTGGGAGGATCGTTCAAATTCGTGTACGCCGTGACTACAAGGTCCAGGAAACCATCCACGTCCGCATCGAACAGCACGGCCTGAGTCTCCAACTCGCCGGGAATCGAGTGCAGCCCTGCCTTTTCCGTCTCATCCTGGAAAGTTCCATCGCCTAGATTGCGATAGAGCCGGACTCCGTCCAGCCCGGCCACGAAAAGGCTGGGCTTACCGCTGTTGTTGTAGTCGGCAAAGGTGGCGGAAACCGCGCCGCCCGTCCCGGCCACGCCCGCCTTGTCCGTCACGTCGGTGAAGGTCCCGTCCCCGTTGTTACGCAGGAGATGGTTGGCGCCGGCAGGGTTGACGACGTAGACGTCGATGTGGCCGTTGCTGTTGTAGTCGCCGAAAGCGAGGGAAGGCCCAAAGAGCGGAACCAGATTTCGGCGCGCGTAATCCAGCGAATAATCCGCCGCTTTGATCGGGCTTTGGGAGTACGCCAAAGGACTTTGCTGGGCTGGCAAGGTCAGCCCCAGGCGCCCCGAGATCTCGGCAAAGGTCACTTTCTCGAGGCCCGATCCCTGCACGAGTTCTGAAGGGGGCACGGCGGGGATAAGGATGGCGCCATATTTTCCTCCTTCGAGGGCCGGGTTCTGGAGTGAAATCCCGGGGACTTTGTCTCTCATCTTTTCGTGAACCTTCAAGACCTTCTGCGCGTCCTCGTCACGCTTGAGGCGCACGTAGATGGTGAAAGTGTGGAAAAGCGAGGCCACGTAAAAGTTCTGCCCCTTGCCGAAACCCATATTGACCACGTGCTGATGCGCCGCCAGCGCGTCCTCCAGGCGCTTCTCGGCGAAGTAAACGGTTCCGAG